>Ga0105239_10004103_pt1 | contig 17516 bp, 11 predicted proteins | sample KBSC44metaG_FD_92761 | JGI IMG/M metagenome (GOLD analysis project Ga0105239, IMG submission 92761) | Corn rhizosphere microbial communities from Kellogg Biological Station, Michigan, USA - KBS C4-4 metaG | ecosystem: Host-associated > Plants > Roots > Rhizosphere > Soil | place: Michigan, USA...
CATTTCGACACGGTAGGGGTGTTCTTCCCGCTCCAATGTTTCCTTTATAAGTGCATATATATTTTGCAATACTTTAACATCCTCCTGTTCAGGATAAATAACCGGGATAGAGGCGCTTTTAAAATAACTGAAAGATTCGAGGAAGTGGCTGTTAACATTATTTTCGGTTAAAAAAGCTTTCGAGAAAACGATGAACCTGCAAAGGAAATCGTCGCTGCTGTCATAAATTCTTAAAACGTGAAAAGGCGTAGCCAGCAGCATTGCATCCGGCCGGGCCTGGTATACCTGCAAATTCACTTCCACCTGCGCTGTTCCGCGCGTGCATATACCTATAATATAACCATCGGACCGGTATGGAAATTCGCTCAGGCTCAGCAACTGCTTCTCATCGGTGATAAAAAAATCCGGGCCTACCAATTTATCGGCATACAAATCCGCAAATTTCGACAAGCTTAATTGTGCAACTTTTTTACTCATTTTTCAAATTTATAAAATGCAGTAACGATATCTCAGCAAATAGCTGCATTAACATTTTAACATTTCCTGCAAAATATTACTTCCTGTAATTCTCCGACTTTTTGACTAATATCTCCGCAGTATAGCCCTTTTTTTCATTCAAATGCAAACTAATTTTATTTTCTGATAGTTGTAAGCTTTGCAGCCATGCAAACTGCACATTATAAACCAATTCTATACTACAATTATATTATGAAGAAAATTTTATTATTGGTGCTTGCACTAATCCCTGTATTGACCTTCGCCCAGGGTTTCCAGGTTAATCTTGATGGACAGAAACAGATCGGTATGGGGCACACCGGCACAGGGCTGGTTCAAGACGGTGCATCAGTTTTTTTTAATCCCGGGGCTGTGGTATTGCTACCTGAGAATTATATCCAGGCAGGAATAAGCCCTTTGCTGTTTAAGTCCGCCTTTAATCCGTCGGGCACGAACGTTCAATATCAATCGTTGGACAAAGTGGCTACTCCGTTTAATTTTTACGCCGTTTGGGGCCCGAAATCTGCCTGGTGGAAATTAGGCTTAGGTGTTTATACGCCATTTGGGGGATTAACCGACTGGGGGAAAAGCTGGCAAGGTAAATATGTGCTGGAAAGCCTCGACCTGAAAGCCATTTATTTTCAACCTACAGTTAGTATTAAAATAAACAAAGTTTTAAGCATAGGCGGAGGCTTTGTTTATAATCGGGGAAGTGTTGACCTTACGCAGGCCATTCCTCTTGGCAATTCAAGCGGACAGGACGGGCAGGCCGAATTAAAAGGCACTGGTAAGGGCTACGGCTGGAATGCTGGTATATTTATCAAGCCTTCGCCAAAAATCTCCATCGGGCTTACCCACCGTTCAAAAGTGAGCACAACGATAAACAATGGCGACGCCATTTTTACCGTTCCAACATCAATTCAAGCCGGTTTTCCGCAGCCAAACAGCTTCACATCAACTATACCTTTGCCCGCCACCAACTCGGTTGGGATTGGCCTCTATCCTACCGATAAGTGGACAGTTGCCCTTGATGTTAACCTAATTAACTGGAATGTTTACAAGGTGTTATCTTTTGATTATAAAACTAACACATCATCGTTGCAGGACACGTATTCACAACGAAACTATAAAAATGCAGTATCGCTACGCGCAGGCGCCCAATATAAGGCTAACACTAAAACGGCATTGCGATTTGGTGGGGGGTACGCTTCAACGGCCGTTCAGGATGGCTATGTAACCCCCGAAGCTCCGGACGCAAACCGGGTGTATGTTACGGCAGGTCTTGGGTATAAGCTGGCAAAAGGCCTTGATGTGGATGTATCATTTGAATATGAGCACCTGATGTCGCGCAAGCAAACAAACATTCAATCTCAGTTGTCAGGCACATTTGAAACCAATGTGTACATCCCTGGTATTTCACTTGCTTATCACTGGTAATTTAAAAATCAAATCAAATGAAGACACTTAAACACTTTATTTATATTATAATAGGTTTGGTTGGGCTGGTTGCCTGCAAGCCTGAAATAAATACACCAAAGCCCAGCCATGGCACGGCCAATTTTTCAAGATTTATTGCGGTAGGCAACTCGCTAACAGCAGGCTATGCCGATGGTGGCCTTTATCTGCAAGGCCAGTTAAATTCGTATCCGGCTATCATGGCCAAACAAATGCTTTCTGTTGGCGGAGGGGCATTCACTCAACCACTTTTCAGCACCGCGCAGTCAAATGGGTCGGGTTATTTACAATTAACAGGATTTAGTTCAACCGGCAGCCCTATTACTGCCCCGGTTACTTCAAACCTGGCCATAAGAGGAATTTTGCCTGTGCCCGGCTTCGGCAATGTAACATTGTATAGCAAGTATAGCGGCGATATTAATAATTATGGTGTACCGGGCATCAAACTGCTTAACATCACTTATGCACCTTATGGTAATTTAAATGGTTTTTATGAAAGGTTGTTGCCGGGCGATTCACCAACAAATACCACCCCTTATCTTGCTTTTATTACCGCAAAACCTTTTACTTTCTTTTCCAACTGGTTGGGAAATAATGACGCCCTTGCCTATGCCACATCGGGCGGAGCCGGCGATGTTTTGACGGACCCCACAACATTCGCGGCCTTAAATACCTTGTTGATAAATACGTTAACACAAGGCGGAGCAAAAGGCGTTGTAGCCACAATACCTGATGTAACGTCAATTCCGTACTTCAATACAGTTACAGAAGGTGCGATCCTTGCAGGAGTACAAAAAGCGAACCCTTCGGTTACCGGCCTGTATATTAATGCCCTTGTTTCGGGCACAACCTATGCACCAAGGGTAGCTACTCCGGCTGATTTAATCGTTTTAACCTTCCCGACAAGCAAGATAGGACAGCCGGTAAGCACACCATATGGCACGCTTCCTTATGGACTAACACCTTATACGCCAATTGATAACCAATATGTGCTCGACGCCAATGAGGTAACTTTAACCGAAAATGCGGTTACAGCGTTTAACAGTTCTATAACTTCAACCGCTAATGCTAAGGGACTTGCAGTATTTGATGCTTACACGTTCCTGAAAAACATAAAATCAAATGGCCTGGTTACAAATGGTATAAACCTTAATTCGAACTATATAAGCGGTGGGTTGTTTTCACTGGATGGAGTGCATCTTACGCCTCGCGGTTACGCCATAGTTGCCAACGAATTTATTAAGGCTATCAATACAAAATATGGTTCAAGCATTCCATTGGCCGACGTTGCGGCTTACGGCGGAATCAAGTTCCCTTAAGTAAAAAAATCAGCAATCGGACGTTTGCCTGAATCAAGGCATGCAGAAAATGGTTGACCTGGTGCCTGCCGCATCTTAAGTTAAAGACGGTTCTATGATTAACGAATTACCTGATTACTCCATTTTATCAGGTGTTTTTTGTCAGGAACTGGCGAGAAATGGGTGAGCGGCCTAAAATTAAAAAGCCTGCGGTCATTTGATTTGCAGGCTTTTGTTTGTCAAAAAACAACAATTTATAATTCCGGTAGCCATCAGAACTATATGGATATTCACTCAACCCCAATAGTTGCTTTTCGACAGTTATAAAAAATCCGGTCCAATCAGTTTATCTGCATCTCTTCACGCGGTTAGTTGCACAGTTTTCTTACCCATCTGTTGGAAGTTTATGCTTTAAATTGTCCAATTTATCAAAATTATTTATTCCTTTTTTTTCTGACCATTCCAAAATGCGCCAGTACATTGTCAATGGCGGAGCTGTCTCTTGATACGTTAATCCGCATCTTTGTCATCGCATATTCCGACATCTGCCAACCAAGTGGCAATACAGGCGATATATTGGTATTAGGTAAACGTTCGGCTGTCGGTCTGAATAGAAAAAAGCCATAATGATTTACCTGAGAAAGGGAATAGTTCCAGCCATCGGCTCTTTTCGTATAGCCTGCCCTGCTGTTCAATAGCCCATCGGGTGGTGCCAGTGGTTCGAATAAATTCACTGGTTTACCGGTTGATTCTGTCGCCAGTATCGAGTTGGGGAGCGACAAAAATTGAGGCTGTATATGATTAAATATCGTATCCTTCTTTATCAGCTTTTGTCGTACTCTTTCAAACACATTCAGTACCTGGAGCGAAGTCTCGGCGCCTGAATTATCCCAGGTGCCGCCATCAGTAAAGTGATGTTCACCGTTTAATTTGGCCGTAGGGCTTATATAAGGAAACCGGGCGCTTAGAAACGCCGCGGTACTAAGTCGCAAGTCGCCCGGGTCCTTAATTTCCTGCTCCAGCATTACCGTTGCTGGAAAATCAAAATTGTTCAGTAATACCGGTGCTATTATGCCCTTTTTCCCACTATCTATATCAAAAGTATTGGCAAATAGCAGCGGTACCTCATAATTATTGCCCTTACAAAGGGCAGCTATGGTAACCCTCATATCTGCATTACGTGCATAAGTATTTCTTTCCCAATCCTGTTCCATTATTCTTGCGCGGTCGGCCCAGGGTGCAATTCCAAGTGAAGATGCCAGCATATCCCGTCCGAGCAATCCAACCATGTTTGAAGTAAAATAATCATTTCGATAAATGGCAAGTGAATTGAGGGGATAAAAAACTGTATCATCACCTGTCTGTTGCCTGTAATGGTAACGGGCGCTACAAAGTAATGATAAGCCGACTGTACCGCCGGATGCCCCGGAATAGGAAAAAACGTAATGTTGAAAATCAGATGTATGGGAATTATCGCATTTATTCCCTGATTTTAACAGGCTATCAAGTGTGCCTATAACCATGGTAGTCCACACCGTTGCGCGAATGCCACCACCATAGGCATTTACGAAAAACACCGGATACGGCTGACCGGGATGCCTCGCAATAAAAACCTTAATATCATCCTTACGACTGTTTAACCAATGTTCTGTATAGCTATTCAAAGAATCCAGTGATTTATGGTAGTTTGTTTGCTTTTGAATGTAAACCTCATGATAATCTGTGATCGTACTCACTGACCTGTAAAGGGCAAACAATAGTAAGAACGTAATCAGACTGATACCGATTTTTTTGCCGGTGAACTGCAAAAAGGAGAAACATAGTAAGTAGCCTGCCATAGCGCATAATACCACGGGCATAGTAAAAAAGCGGTTATCACGGGTAATATAATTTAAAAAAGAAGGGAAATTGCACAAGACAAAAAAAACCAAAGCACCTAGTCCGCTAAAAGTAATCCAGGGTGCAACATTCCATTTAGCAATTGTCTGGAAACAGGTACGCAGGGTCGTTGTAATCATAAACATCATCGACAAAAAAACCAGATCCAGAGATAAATAAGCAAGAAAATAGGGTTCGCGGTTCTGTTTGCCATAACCCCATCCCCATATTACCAGGGGGAACACCAACAGAACCATGCTTAGCCAGTAGCGCCATTTAATCACCTGCTCATTGCTTTTATAAAGGCGATCAATCCACTTGTACTCCAATGAGATCGCATAAAAAGCAAGCATCGCCACCAGCATAATCATGGGAGAAATGCCATTGAGCATATAATCAATGTGGTAAGAATTCATCGTTTGCAGGATACCTGTCGCAGGTATAAGAAATCCGGCTGCTCCCAGCAATCGCCCAATATTCACTTTTACCGGAGGCCTGTTAGTTCGCGTTTTCTTAAAATCCACAGGCCCCATAAAAAACCTTCCAAAGCTTATATTACGCGCATTATCAATCGCTTTAGGTAAATGCCAGCACATCAGGGCTACCAGTATGGTTGATACAAGAAAATAAAAGCTCGCCAATCGTGATGTGTTGATCGAAAGTAACAGATCCTGTACCTGGTTACTAAAAAGCCCCAAAAAGAAAACCAGGAGGGTGAGCAGCACAATCCGAAATCGCCAGGAATACAAACGCAATCCTCCGAGCCATGCAGATATAAATTCAAGCCAAAGCCTGGGTTTGTTCAACTTAAAAGCTTCATATAACAGCTTGATGAGGATGAAAATCAACAGCAGGTATTTCGCCCATGCAATGATGCCGATAGTCCAGGCATCAGGCAATGCTTCCTTAAGCCGAAAATGTAGTAGTAGTCTGTTGGTCTCTATATTTACCAAAACATCCATTAGCCCCGCCAAAATGGTCAGAGCCCCCAAAATCAAAACAGTTTTTTGTGAGATAACCCCCTTGCGCGGATTTGCCTTTCGACTGCCTATCCGAATAATTAAAATGAGCAAAAGAGCGGTATAGCCCAAAATATAGCCATAGTCCGCATTGTTGTGCAGAACAACCGCCTCAATACCCGTTATCGTTTTCGGGTAGTTAGCATTACTGGTATAAACCTGGGTTTTCTTGAAGCCTGCCTGCCATTCTTTCAAAATGGAATCCCTCCTGGCATTATTCATATTGATTTCCCAGTTCACAACACCAGAAGGAGTATATTTGGTGATGATTAGGTAATTATCTTTCCACGTCATGCTACCAACAACCAGAAGGCCAATTAGAAGCAGTAAGAAAAGGGGTTGGAAATGAATATTGACCCGGTTCTGCAATCGTCGAAAGATAATCCAATACCGAAACATATTCCAATAAATAAGGGTGACCAATTAAAGTTACTGAAAATTCCGCATAGAACTATCTTCCTCTTGCCAAAAGTCCTTATTAACTGCAAATAATGTTCAGCTGTAATCTGCTGGATTAGGTAAATCCATGGCTTTTTTTTGACTTGTGCGCCACCGGGGCGAACATTCATCAGTTAGGTTACCAATATTTAGAATACTGACTTGCCGTATTGGAGTTTTCGGAACTGAATTTGCAAACCGATAAACAATTTGATTCAAACTTTAACGCTCATGATTAAATAATTCAACAAACGGTGCATTAAGACTTCTTAAATCCCTTTGAAAACCAATAGATTTTGATCATATAATAAAGCCGCTTCATGTTTCCCTTCTGTAATAAATTAATATTTGATTAATTGAATATCGCAGTTGATGCGGATTCATCACTTACAGGCTGATATAGGCTATTTTTTGAGAAGGCAGAAATATAAATATCACCGAATTGAAATACTCTGCGGTTTTAGGCATTCTTAGTTTTAATAACTTTCTCTACTATGGTATTTCAAACACCATGATATTTTATTCTTGTTTTATTGGTCAAATACGTCCAAGCATAAATTTTCAGTTAAAAGTAAATTTATGAAAACACATATCTTGTAGGTTCGGGTAAGCACCGAAGAACAAACTTTAAATGGCTACCGGGCCTCTCATTTACGATGAAAAAACATATCGACCCACTACCCACAGTAGGGCAGCAGCAATGATTTACCTGAAAAATAATAAATTACAGGAAAATAAAAAAGAAGAGGCCTCTTTTTGGGAGGCCTTTTCTAAGCAATGGGTAAATGATGGGGCTCGAACCCACGACCCTCGGTACCACAAACCGATGCTCTAACCAACTGAGCTACATCTACCGTTTTGGAGTTTGCAAAAATAAGAATCTCCCGCTGATTTGCAAAGTCTTTTTTTGTTTTAGGTTGAAAAGGTTGCAGTGGTTGTAAAAGTTATAGTGGTTAGCGCTGGTTATCAGTATTGTGAATTCAACTTTTTTAAAATTACAATATTTACAACCACTACAACACTTACAACTTTTCCCAACTTTATACAACAAATTACAATCCACTTACCCTATTGGCTGCAAACAAGGGTATTTTTGTACCATGGCAGAGCAATTGGTTGAATTAAACGTGACGGGGATGCATTGTAACAATTGCGCCCTGAGTATTCATAAACTTTTGGAGAAGAAAGGACTGCAAAATATATTGGTTGATTTTGCAGGCGAGGAGGTGAAGTTTTCGAATAACGAACATATCGCGCTTCCCGGCATAATTAAAGACATCGAGGGTCTCGGCTTTAAGGTGGTCGACGACCCGGCAACCCAAATAACACCATTCTACGAAAAAATAGAGAATAAATTTGTTTTTTGCGCCGTACTTACTGTGCCCCTTTTATTGCACATGGTTTTGCCGTGGCACTTCCTGCACAACCCAATTGTTCAGTTGCTTTTATGCCTGCCTGTTTTCCTGGTAGGATGCCTTCATTTTGGCAAAAGCGCTATCAATTCCATTCGTGGAGGCGTGCCGAATATGGATGTACTGATATTTGTAGGTTCTACCGCTGCATTTATTTACAGTTTGGTTGGCACTATTGAAAATTTAGGCGAGCACTACGAGTTTTATGAGACCTGCGCCACTATTATCACGCTGGTATTGTTGGGTAACGTGTTGGAAAAGCGGTCGGTTACTCAAACCACCTCGGCGGTGAAAGACCTGATAAAGATTCAGTTGGTAAATGCCAACCGCGTGATTAATGGCGGAATTGAAATTATCAGCGCAAAAGAAGTACGCCCCGGCGACACCTTGCAGGTGAACCAGGGAGATAAGATACCTGTGGATGGCGAGGTGCTTTCGGGTAATGCATCAGTTGATGAGAGTATGCTCACCGGTGAAAGCATTCCGGTTGAAAAAGAAAAGTACAGTTCTGTTATTGGAGGCACAATCGTTCAGCATGGTAACATCAGGATGCTGGCTACAAAAGTTGGTTCAAATACAATACTATCCCAAATAATTGACCTGATGAAAAAAGCCCAGGCAGCAAAACCACCGGTACAAAAGCTGGGTGATAAAGTTGCCGCTATTTTTGTGCCCGCCGTTATCCTGGTTTCTCTGCTGACATTTACACTTACTTATTTTGCCGGGCATACCGGTATGCAAACGGCTTTAATGAATGCCATTGCTGTATTAGTAATTTCGTGCCCTTGCGCAATGGGCCTGGCCACTCCTACTGCCGTGATGGTAGGTCTGGGTCGTGCTGCAAAAAATGGCATCCTGATAAAGGGCGGCGATACCATTGAAGCCGTTGCGAACACTAAATATGTGGTATTTGATAAGACAGGGACGCTTACTACCGGGAAATTCCGGGTTAACGATATAAAAATTACAGGTAAAATAAATCCTGAACTGGTACGTGGGGTTATAATGGCGATTGAGGAGCGCTCAAATCACCCGATTGCAAAATCATTGGTAAATGAATTGAAAACATTGCCCATGGCCAAAGTGATTTTAAAGGCAGTTAAAGAAGAAAAAGGCCTGGGGATGCGCGCTGAAGACGTGGAAGGCAATCATTACTTTTTGGGTTCGGGAAAGGCTACCGACGATAGCGGTTTTAACCTGTCGCTATATAAAAACCAAAAATTGCTGGCTCAAATTGATGTTGATGACGAAATAAAGCCCGATGCGGCAACTCTTATTGCCCAACTTAAAAAAATGGGCATCATCCCTGTTTTATTAAGTGGCGATAAAAAAGCCAGGTGCTTAAAAGTGGCACAACAAATTGGCATCACCGATGTGCACGCCGAAAAACTGCCTGATGAAAAACTGAAGGTGATAGACATCTACAAGCAAAAAGGCAAAACTATAATGATAGGCGACGGCATAAACGATGCACCTGCCCTAACCCAGGCCGATGTAGGCGTGTCAATGAATGACGCCAGCCAGGTAGCCATACAATCTGCACGGGTGGTACTCTTAAACACCGACCTGCATTCGGTCATTAAATTTCTGCAAATAAGCAGGCATACGCTGCTTACCATTAAACAAAACCTTTTCTGGGCATTTGCCTATAACATTATAGCTATCCCTGTGGCTGCTTTGGGTTTCCTTAACCCAATGATAGGTGCATTCACCATGGCCTTTAGCGATGTGGTGGTGATTGGAAATTCGTTACGGTTGAAACGGAAGAAGATTTCTTAGTCCATGGACCATGGTCGATAGCTGATCCTTTTTAAGATAAAATTAACGATTCACCTAATGTTTGCTATTTTTGAAGCTGACTATGGACTATCGACCATCGTCTATGGACTAAACAATGATTGAAATTTTTACAGACGGTGCATCAAGCGGTAACCCGGGACCGGGTGGTTACGGGGTAATTTTACGTTCGGGGAAACATTATAAGGAGCTTTCAGAAGGTTTTCGTAAAACTACCAATAACCGTATGGAACTGCTGGCTGTTATTAAAGGCCTTGAAGCTTTAAAAGCCCCCAACCAGGATGTTACCATCTTTTCTGACTCAAAATACGTCATAGACGCCATTGAAAAACGATGGGTAAACGGCTGGCTGCAAAAGGGCTTTGCCGGCAAAAAAAACAAAGACCTTTGGTTACGTTACCTCGAAATAAGCAAGCTGCATAAGATAAAATTTGTATGGGTCCGCGGTCACAATGGGCACCCTGAAAATGAGCGCTGTGATGTACTTGCGGTGATGGCCGGAAAACAGAAAGGGTTACTTATCGATTCTGTTTTTGAGATGGAAAGTGCGAAGGCAAACCTGCTTTAACAAGTCGGCAGTATTCAGTACGCAATTGGCAGTTAAAACGGCTGCAAACTGCACACCGGCAACCGCAAACTACTTCCCTCCTAACTCAATAATCTGCAGATCCTTAATTTTATCGTCGTCTATCGCAAACCTGATTAGGGTGTGCACCTTTTGCCAGCCCTGTTTTCCCGCAGCGCCAGGATTAATATGCAGGCAATTAATTTTCTTGTCATAAATAACTTTCAGGATATGTGAGTGCCCGCAGATAAACAGTTGAGGCGGGTTGGTGTAAATCTCCGGTTTTACCAGCGGACTGTACCTATCGGGATAGCCACCGATATGGGTCATCCATACATCCACATTTTCGCATTTAAATCGCAGATTTTCGGGGTACATTTTGCGGATGTCCCCGCCGTCGATATTGCCATAAACGCCTTTAAACGGCTTAAACGCAGCCAGCTTATCGGCTACGTCAATACTTCCGAAATCGCCGGCATGCCAAATTTCGTCACAGTTTTCAAAGTGTTTAAAAACTGCATCATCAAGATAGCTGTGGGTATCGGAAATGAGGCCTATTTTAACCATGTTGATGCATTGAAATGTATTTGATTACAATAAATCCAATATAACAAACTAACAGAATTGTGTTTGCTGTATATCGTTTTTTCAAAGTTAAAAAAGCAGAGAGGATGAAAAGCAGAATATCTATAATAAGGCGAACTAATATTTTCTCTCTCATGAAGTATGTCACTGCCCTCGACTCATAACTATTGCCCCACGGGTGAGTTATACAATACACATAGAAGCCCAGGATGACAAAAACTAAAAATATTACAGATATAAAAACAGAGAATATTTTCATGTCAAAAAGCTAGAAAATAAGATTGCAGCAGCTTTTTATATTCTTCCGTGTAAACATTTACTGCATCATAAATTGTTAAATTACATTTTTCGAGAGATACCTCTTCAAACCCAAAACACACAATCTCCCTATGTGGCTCCGAATGTTCAAATGAGCGTATACTAATCTCCTTTTGCAAATACATTCCATTTTGAATGGCAAGTGACTTTATCAGCGCAACAGTCTGTATAGGTAAAATAAACCAGCAGGCTCCGTTCGGTGACAAATGGACGCCTATATCTTTTATCAATCCTTCAAAAAAATCCGCATCAGTATGTTTTGCCAGTGTTGTTTTTGCCTTTGGTGATTCAAGTGAGTTGATAAAAAATGGAGGGTTGGATACAATAAGGTCGTACTTTTTACCGGGATGTTCATCAAAGAAAGCCCGGATACTGGAAGGAAAAATGATCATCCGGTCATTAAATGGCGAATTCACAAAATTATTGCCCGCAGTTTTAGCTGCCGAAACGTCAATTTCAACCGCATCAATATGAGCGTTGATAAATCGTTGTGCCAACATCAAAGCTATAACCCCGGTTCCTGTGCCAATGTCTAAAATTGACATGGAATTTTGGGAATCCGCCATCGCCCCGAGCAACACACCATCGGTATTTATTTTCATGGCGCAGCCGGCCTGGTCCACACTAAATTGCTTGAATCTGAACATACTTCAATTTACCAAACGCTTTTAGCCTTTAAATAGCTTCAGTGTAATGTTAATTCAGGCTATCTTATATCCGACATGGAATAATGAATAGTAGTTGCCTGGTTTTTACTTAATCACTTTACAAATTTTTAACGATTCCTGATAGTGTGTCGCTTGAGCACATATTGAAGCCGCAAAAATAACAGAACCAATCGCTTGTTCAAGCGTCCGCACCTTAATACAAAAAGTTCAAACGCGTACACTTTAACCGATGAGTCCATTTTTAGCCTAAAGGTTCCCCTTCTTCATCTCCCCCACCGCATAAGTCGCCGCTCTTGCGGTCAAAGCCATATACAAAATTGACGGGCTTTGGTTACCGGTACTCGTCATGCATGCACCGTCGGTTACAAAAACGTTTTTACAAAGGTGCAGCTGGTTCCATTCATTCAATAACGACGTCGCCGGGTCTTTGCCCATCCGGCAGCCGCCCATCTCGTGAATATCGAGACCCGGCGCCTGTTTGTTTTCATAAGTGGAAACGTTTGTACAGCCCGCCTTTTCCAGCATTTCTTTGCTTTGGGTCAGAAAGTCTTTCACCATCCGTTCATCGTTTGCATCGTATTCAACCGAAGTTATTAATAAAGGTATCCCCCACTGATCTTTTTGATCGTCACTTAGCCGTACGTGGTTAGTTATTTTAGGCACAGTTTCGCCTTGCATGTACATATAAACCGTCCAGCGACCTGGTTCAGTAAGCGCATCTTTATAAGCTGCCCCTATTTCACCGTTTTGAGTTTCTACCGGTCCTCGCTCGCGGTTTGCACCCATAAACGTGGTAAAGCCACCAAAATAATCGGTTTCTTGGGTATTTAAATTGCGGTAATTAGCTAAAATTAGTTCGGTTGGGTTACGGCCGTAATAATAGCTATCCAAATATCCCTCCATTTCGCCACCGACCGACGCCCGGTAATTCTGGAATGCCACATATTTGCCAAGCAGGCCGTTATCATTCCCCAAACCATTGGGAAAACGCTTTGATTTTGAATTCAGCAACACCAAATTGCTGTTCAGCGCCGATGCATTTAAAAATATAATACGCGCAAAATAATCGGTTTGTTCTTTTGTGTTGGTATCAATAACCCTTACCCCAGTCGCTTTGCCCAGCTTTTCATCGTAAATAATAGAATGCACCACCGAAAAAGGCCTGATGGTTAAATTGCCGGTACGTTTTGCCCAGGGAAGCGTTGAACTGTTCGAACTAAAATATCCTCCAAACGGGCAGCCGCGCATGCACAGGTTACGCGCCTGGCATTGTACACGGCCCTGGTCGAGATGTATTTGGTTGGGCTTGGTTAAATGTGCCCAGCGGGCATGCACCAAATGCCTGTCGGGGTAGTGCTCGCTTATCTTTTTGCTGATAGTCTGCTGAACTACATTCATATCAAACGGTGGCAAAAACTCGCCATCGGGCATCGATTCCAGCCCGTCCTTGTTACCGCAAACACCGATAAATTTCTCCACATGTGAGTACCATGGCGCAACATCATCATACCCAATTGGCCAGGCTATACCGTACCCGTAACGCTCGGGGTTAGTAAATTCATATTGGCTCCAGCGCTGGCAGGCCCTGCCCCAGGTAAGTGATTTGCCGCCAACCTGGTAACCGCGTATCCAATCAAAAGGTTTTTCCTGTATGTAGGGGTGGTCTTTATCTTTTACAAAAAAGTGGGCATTGTCTTCGCCGTAACCGGCAGCTTTGCTTATCAACGGATCTTCTTTTAACATTGCCGTTGTCATCCTGCCGCGGTGCTTAAAGTCCCAGGGAGGCATGTTGGCGGTAGGGTAATCCTTAACATGTTCAACATTGCGACCGCGCTCCAATACCAAGGTTTTTAATCCCTGTTCACACAATTCCTTTGCCGCCCAGCCGCCGCTGATGCCCGAGCCTATTACGATGGCATCAAACGTATTTTTATCAATTCCTTTCGACATGTATTATAGGTTACACCGCTTGATTAAGCGTGATGCAATTTATTACTAAATGATGTGTTTAGGAAAATAATCTTTTTCTCGAGACCACAGAAATTAGGCTGTTATGCTGCTGCCTGGATTGTCGAATCTCAGTTTAGCGTTCCATTTTTCCACGCGGAACACCTGGAACGCTATGAAACATACTCATTATCAGGCGATCTACTTTTAACCAGTTGGCAAACTTACTGAGACAATTTAATAAAACCCGCCACTTGGCAGGGAAAACTATTAACCGCCCGACTCTTACTTCTCATAAAGCTCCACAGGCAATCCGTCCGGGTCGGCAAAAAAAGTAAAGCGTTTGCTGGTAAACTCATCTACTCTTATCGGCTCAATTTCAATACCGAAGCTTTCGATATGGGCTATTGCTTTATCGATATCATCAACTTCAAAAGCTAAATGCCTTAACCCTGCGGCTTCCGGCCGGGATGGCCTGGTTGGCGGGTTTGGAAACGAAAAAAGCTCGATTTGGTAATGGTCACCCACTTCCAAATCGAGCTTGTATGATTGTCGCGCTTCACGGTAAACTTCGCGTACTATTTTTAAACCGAGCACCTCGCTGTAAAAATGTTTGGATTTTTCGTAATCCGAACATATTATGGCGATGTGGTGAATGCGGTTTAGCTTAAGCATGCTGTGGCTATTTTTTCATTAGGCAATTTATCAACCTGTCCTGCTGGAGACGCAAATATTGCGTCTCTGCAAAAATCGTTTTGACTTTAGATTTTCGACTAAAGACTTCCGACTCCCCACTACGCTCCTAATATCTCGTGCAGCACGTTATTATACACCATCTTGATATCGGTGATATGCCCAAACAGCTCTTCATCAACATTTAAGAAACCGTTTGAAACGGTACCCAGCAAGCTGAAATCAACTTCGCTGGTTGCCATCATTTCAATAAAACGCTCCTGGTCGGCCGGGGCAACGCTCACCACTACCCTGCCCTGTGCTTCGCCAAAAAGGAAAGCATCTTTACGTATTGCGCCGTCAGATTCAATGGCAAAGCCCAAACCGTTTGGCATGGCCGATTCAATCAGCGTTACATACAACCCACCGTCAGCCACGTCATGGGCCGACTGGATTACTTTATGCTGTATCAGTTGTTTTACCACCTGGTGCATGGCGTATTCCTTATCCAAATCAAAATATGGAGCTGGTGCCTTCAATATTTTATGGTACGATGCCAGGTATTGCGATGAAGCTATATCATTAACCGATTCGCCTATTAAATAAATCAAATCATCAGGCTGTTTAAAGTCCGATGTCATCATATTATCCAGGTTGTCCATTACGCCAAGCATACCGATGGTAGGTGTCGGAAATACCGGGCCGTCATCTGTCGACTGGTTATAAAAACTTACGTTACCACCTGTCACCGGGGTTTCAAATTTGCGGCAAGCTTCGCCCATGCCTTTTATGGCGCCTACAAACTGCCAGTAAACTTCTGGTTTGTATGGGTTGCCAAAGTTAAGGCAATTGGTTATCGCTACCGGCTCACCACCGGCGCAGGTTATGTTACGTGCTGCTTCAGCAACTGCAATAGCTGTACCTTTTTGCGGATCGGCGTATACGTAGCGCGACTGGCAATCAACCGTAATCACAATCGCTTTATCGGTATCCTTAACAGCAACCACAGCGGCATCACTCGGGCGATTGGTAGTCATGGTTGATGTACCTATCATCGAGTCGTACTGGTCGGTTACCCAACGTTTTGAGGCAATATTGGGGTGACCGATCAAGTGCTCTGCAACCGCGATCAAATCAGCAGGCTCTTCAACGTCTTCTATTTTGAATTTCTGGTTTTCGGCAAAGTAAGCCGGCTCGCGGTATTCGCGTTCGTAAACCGGGGCGCCGCCGCCTAATACCAAATCATCAGCAGGCACATCGGCAACCATTTCGCCGTTCATATAATATACCAGGCGTTTGGTATCAGTTACCTCGCCTATTATAGCGCAATTTAAATCCCATTTATCAAAAACGGCTTCCACTTCAGCTTCACGGCCTTTCTGCACCACAATCAGCATACGTTCCTGCGATTCAGACAATAGAATTTCGTAAGGCTTCATGTGATCCTGGCGCATTGGTACCCTGTCAAGGTAAATAACCATGCCATGCTCACCTTTAGCCGACATTTCGGAGTTTGAGCAGATAATACCTGCTGCGCCCATATCCTGCATACCTATTACAGCACCGGTTTTTATAACTTCCAGTGTAGCTTCCAATAACAGTTTTTCCTGGAAAGGGTCGCCTACCTGTACTGCTGGTAAGTCGTTAACAGAGTCTTCAGTGATATCTTTTGACGCAAAAGCTGCACCATGTATACCATCTTTACCAGTTGCAGAACCTACTATGTAAACCGGGTTGCCCACACCATAAGATGTTGCTGATACAGTTTCACCCGCTCTTACGATACCTGCAGAAAACGCATTAACCAAAGGGTTAACGTTGTAGCAGTCGTCAAAAAATAATTCGCCGCCCACGGTTGGGATACCGAAAGCATTGCCATAGTGGCTGATGCCCTTTACCACGCCTTTTACAAGCCATTTGGTACGGTCGAGGCTTAAGTCGCCAAAGCGTAAGGAGTTTAACTGTGCAATCGGTCTTGCACCCATGGTAAAGATATCACGGTTGATACCCCCTACGCCTGTTGCTGCCCCCTGGTATGGCTCTAAAGCCGATGGGTGGTTGTGCGATTCTATCTTAAAGGCACAGCCAACGCCGTCGCCAAGGTCAACAAGCCCGGCGTTTTCTTCGCCCGCTTTGGCCAGCATACGCGGACCATCTTTTGGCAAAGTTTTTAGCCAGGTGATGGAGTTTTTGTACGAGCAGTGCTCGCTCCACATTACCGAAAAAATAGACAATTCGGTAAAGTTGGGCACACGCCCTAATATCTCTTTTATACGTTCAAATTCTTCGGGTAGTAAGCCTAAATCTTTGGCGGTTTCAACGGTGGTTAATTCCTGGTGCTCCAATGTAATATCGTTTTTTTGAAAGGAAGCACAAAATTAGGAAAAAAGGTTGAAAAATTAGTCCGAAAGTCCGGAAAGTCGGCAAAGTCCGGAAGAAAAATTGAAAGGCGGCGCATTTCATCGACCCTAAGTCGAAATCATGATTATCAAAGTGGTATTACAAAATCAACGGCGACTACAAAGGTTGAACAAGATAAAAAGGGATAACAAAAGGAAGTCAACCTTTAATGCTATCCCATAAAACCAGTCTGAAACCATTAATCACGTAGTTTTGCCCAAGTACAATCAAGCCGGTTTTTATTTATTGTGCTCAGTTTAGTTTACATTAGTTTATTAATGAGTTGGGAGATTTGTCAACTTTTAAAAAGTTGACAAATCTGAGTTACAGTTACAAGTCCGGTGCCTGGAAAGTAATCGGTATTGAATATTTAACCCTTACCGGCTGGCCATTCTGGCGGCCCGGTGTCCAGGCTTTAGCAAGCTTCAATACACGCAGGGCCTCCTCATCAAAACCATGGCCAGCTGCTTTGTCGACTGTTATATTCGACAGGCTTCCGTCTTTTTCAATAATAAAGCTTAGATAAACCCTGCCGCCTACGCCTTCTTCCTGTGCTACAGAAGGAAAGC
>Ga0105239_10004108_pt1 | contig 17496 bp, 14 predicted proteins | sample KBSC44metaG_FD_92761 | JGI IMG/M metagenome (GOLD analysis project Ga0105239, IMG submission 92761) | Corn rhizosphere microbial communities from Kellogg Biological Station, Michigan, USA - KBS C4-4 metaG | ecosystem: Host-associated > Plants > Roots > Rhizosphere > Soil | place: Michigan, USA...
CGATCGATAATCCGAACCTGTACAGATTCTGATTGGAATGAATTAACAACTTCCGCTACTTCAACAAGTTGTTTTTTTAGTTTCTCTATGTGTTTGCTCATGACGTAAAAGAATTGATCTGTACTCTTTAATAGGGGGATATTACAAAAGTAACTCAAATAATAATTAAAAATATAGCGTATTTTGTCTAAAAAATAGTATATATTAATATATCACCTCTTTTCACCGTCTAAAAGTATCATTTCATCGTTTGAAACGCCCAGTTCACCACATATTAAATATAAAAAGACTTTATTGCATAGAATAACTAAATTGCCTGTAACGATATTATTGCATTATTATAAGGTGCGGGATATTTTTTCGAGCATGTCTAATCCAAGGTTAATGTGCTCTTTTTCAATGATCAGCGCCGGTCTGAAACGTATGCTTTTTTCGCCGCACCCCAGGTACATGATATTATTTTGTAAGCCCTGTTGTATGAAAGCATCCCGCTTATTTTTATCTGGAAAATCAAAGGCGGTCAATAAGCCTTTACCACGCACATTACTGATAATTGGATTACGGGAAGCGATATCAGCTAATTGATCCTGTAAATATTCGCCCATTTTGGCGGCATTGTCACACAGGTTATCTTCTTCCATGATCTCCATGATCTTTGACGACCTTACCATGTCAACCAGGCTGCCGCCCCAGGTGGAGTTGATGCGGGATGATACCCTGAAAACATTATTCTCTACCTCATCAACGCGATTGCTGGCCAGTATACCGCATACCTGCATCTTTTTGCCAAAAGCTAAAATATCCGGACGGGCTTTTTCGCCGAAATGTTCGTGACACCAGAATTTGCCGGTAAGGCCAACACCTGTTTGCACTTCGTCATATATCAGCATGGCTTCATATTCATCGGCCATTTCCCTTAATTTTTCCAGGAATTCTTTGCGTACATGGTTATCACCACCTTCTGATTGTATAGGCTCAATAATAATGGCGCATATATCATCTTTATTCTCGGCAAATGCGGTCCTGATCTGCGAAATGGAGAATTGCTCTCTTTGCACCAGATCGTCATGATTGGCATCGCTGTATGGGAATTTTATTGAGGGTACCGATACCCGCGGCCAGTCGAACTTGGCAAACCATTTTGTTTTGTTAGGCTGGGTATTGGTTAAACTTAAAGTATAACCAGAGCGACCATGAAAGGCCTGCTCAAAATGTAACACTTTATGCCCTTTTTCTTTCGTGTAACCCTTCGCAAAGTTTTTCTGTACCTTCCAGTCCATGGCAACTTTAAGTGCGTTCTCGATAGCTAATGAGCCCCCTGCAATGAAAAATGCATGCGGAAGGTAATCAGGTATGCCCACGCGCGAAAAAGTTTCAACAAACTGAGCGTATTGTGTGGTATAGATATCGGAGTTTGATGGGTTGGTTAACGCGGCCAGCATCAGATTTTTTTTAAACTCTTCGTCGTTTACCATTTTAGGGTGATTATAGCCTAATGGAACGGAAGCGAAGCAGGTGAAAAAATCAAGCAGTGTCCGGTTATATTTAGCATCGTAAATATAAACACCCTTACTTTTTTCCATATCAAACGTGAGATCAAAGCCATCGGCAAGCACATGCTTCTGTAGTGAAGCCTGTACATTTTCGGGAGAAACAAGTAGGTTGTACATATAAATTTGGTTTGTACAAATTTACTAAAATGTGCCTAAAAATAAAAATTAGGCGGTTTTTGAACCGATTGGTGAAAAAGTAACTTTAAATTGTTTAAAGTTACTTTTTGTACCAAAGCCAAAAGTAGTATACCGGAATGACCGACAGATTTTATTATCCGGGCCTCCAAATAATTCCTAAAACCGGCGCGTTTGCAGGAGCAGCAGGGCAAAATAATTAGTGACGAAATGAACAATATCGGGGGGCTTACCCTCTTGGTTTTATTCGTCAAAAACTTTTTAAAGCTTGAATTTTAACACTTTTTGGACCGAAAACGGGGCAAAACACGTGAAAAACACTTGGAAAAACCTCATTTTAACACTTTTTAACAAATTTTAACATGGTTTTGAGTCGTTTGTAAAACTTTAAAAAGTATTAAATTATTGATTTTCAAATAACTGCATGTAAAGTGGTCGATTTTGGGTCTGTATTTTCCTTTAACTAAACAGCCCGGGTACCTTATAAAAGATACCCGGGCTGTTGCATGATACAATATACGAAAAATCATCGGCATCGTGAAATAAGTCGGTATCCCATTGCTTGGGCATGTGCGATTCCCTCCCAGCAGGAGGGTGTAGGGAGGGGTTTATTCGTAATGTTTATCGTATAAACCCCTCCCCGCTTTTGCACACGAGCCGGTCGCACCACTCCCGTGGGGAGGGAATCTAAAAGCCTGTTGTTTTCTTGCTTGTCACTTGGATAGTGCTTTCAATATAATATATATCGTAAATTAGTGTAAATCATAGGGTATGAAAATTGAATCTGTAATACCGGTGCTTTATGCGGAAGATGTTTCGCGCAGTTTGGCTTATTATACAGAGGTACTGGGTTTTGAACAAAAATGGGCCTGGGACGAACCGCCTACACTTGGCGGTGTTTATACCGGTGACACCACTTTGTTTTTTTGCAAACAGGATCAGGGGTATCCCGGCACCTGGATCTGCCTTAACGTTGACAATGTGGATGAGTACTATGAAGTTATTAAAACAAAGGGTGCCATGATTTTATCGCCCCCCGAAACCAAACCCTGGTTTATGCGCGAAATGCTGGTGAAAGACCCGGACGGCCATATCCTGCGGATAGGGCATAACACCAATTGTGATTAAAGAATACGCTATGCTGCAAAACCGTGTCGACCCGCAAGGGAATATTATCAAAACGAGTGCCAGGGGTGCATGGCTGGGTAACCGTGGGCAGCTGCATGGTGATACCAAAACCATATTACGCCCCTTTAAATTGAAAGCCTGGCTAATCTGTGTGCTGGAATTTAAAGACAGGCACCGGCAGGTAATGGCGCCTAATTTGTATACCGAATTGTTCTTTTTTGATGAAGCCACAGCATTTGCAGCGGGTCACCGGCCATGTTTTGAATGCCGCCGGGATGACGCCAACCGTTTTAAAGTGGCCTGGCTCAAAGGCAACCCCGAATACGGTTTTGATCACAAAGTACTTATCGGAAAAATAGACGAGATCATACACCAGGAACGGATCGACAAAAATGGCCATAAAGTAACCTTTGAAGCAGTTATTGAGGATCTGCCGGATGGCGTATTTATACAGATGGATGCTGAGCCTTATCTTTTAGCTGATAAAATAATTAGGCATTGGACTCCTTTTGGCTATGAACAGGGTGCTCCGCTGCCGGCATCGGCAATGGTCACGGTGCTAACGCCAAAGTCAGTTGTTAACGCTTTTTGCTCGGGTTACCGGCCGCAGATGGCGATTGATTTGAAATAAGGGATTTGCCCTATCGACCAGCGCTAAAAGGAGCATTGGCCAGTGCGATTCCCTCCCACCGGGAGGGGTTTATACGATAGGCATAACCAATAAACCCCTCCCTGCTTTTGCGCACAGCCAGCCGCACCCCTCCCGTGGGGGGGAATTGAAATTTAACTGACCTTGAACTAAATTAAAAAGCAAGGGCCTGTGCGATCCCTTCCCTCGGGAAGGGGAGGAAGGGGTTTCTTGAGGGGATGAAAAAAAGAAGAGTCATGCTCGACTTGTTTCAGCATCCCACCAGCTGGTACCAATTGCATGACGACTAACTTGTTCTGTGAGATGCCGAAACGAGTTCGGCATGACCTGTTTGGTGTCCGTTATTTGTATCGTATTACTGCGCTTTGCGGGTTGCCTGCTCGATGCTGTCCCACATTTGATCGGGTACCATTTCCAGGCCGCTGAACTGGCCTGCGCCCTGCAGCCATTCGCCGCCATCTATCGTGATCACTTCGCCGTTGATATAGCCCGAAAAATCGGATACTAGGAATGCGGCCAGGTTGGCCAGTTCCTGGTGTTCGCCCACCCGTTTCAGGGGTACGCGGTTTTTAAAATCAAACTTTTGCGCCATATCGCCGGGTAGCAAACGCTCCCACGCGCCTTTGGTAGGGAAGGGGCCCGGGGCTATGGCATTGGTGCGGATACCGTGCCTGCCCCATTCCACAGCCAGCGACCTGGTCATGGCCAATACGCCGCCTTTGGCACAAGCCGATGGCACTACATAGGCCGAGCCGGTAAAGGCATAAGTAGTAATAATATTAAGGATGCTGCCGGGCATTTTTTCGGCTATCCAGTATTTGCCCAGTGCCAGCGAGCAGTTGACAGAACCTTTCAGCACAATATCGATAACCGCCGAAAAAGCATTGGCTGATAATCGTTCCGTAGGCGAAATGAAATTACCAGCCGCGTTGTTCAGCAAGGCATCAACCCGACCAAAGGTGGCAATGGATTGCTCCAGCATCTTTTGCACATCATCATAATTGCGGACATCGCAGGAAATAGCTAAAACTTTGCCGCCGGTTTCGGTTTCCATTTCGGCGGCGGTTTTTTGCAGCACATCTAACTTGCGACTGGTGATCACCAAATTGGCGCCCAGTTTTAAAAAGTAGGTGCCCATAGCCTTACCCAAACCCGTGCCGCCACCGGTTACAATAATGGTTTTTCCTTTCAGGGCATCATCCCTTAACATACCTGTGGTTACTGCTGTGCTATTACTCATAATGGTTATTATTTTTTAGTATCAAGTAGTTAGTATCAAGTATCAAGACAAAAGCACATTGGTGATTCCACCTGCGCCAGTTCAAGCGTCTGCGCTTGAACTTTATTTTAGGTGAGCGTCAACGCTCACCTGTTTGGTATTTAAGCGTGGACGCTTAAATATGCGAATTTTTAAATCCCCTCTTGAGAGGGGGCGGGTCTGGCTGAGTAGTGGCAGGGGTGTGTTATTACGCTTAATAGACACACCCCTCCGCCCCTCTCAAGAGGGGAATCGCACAATCCAGCCACTACATCGATTACCTTTTCTTGTGCCAGTTCAAGCGTCTGCGCTTAAATATGCGATGTTTAAAAGTCGTGATACTTGATACTAACTACTTGATACTTATTACACCGTACTTTTTGATTTTAAATTCTGGATAAGCATTTGGAGGCCTTTACGTATTTCGGGAGCCCACCATTGCGCCAGCATGTGGTTTAGGGCGGTGCTTTGGTCGGCGCTGAGCTTGGTTATGAGTTCATGGCGCAGGTTTAGTTTGCTCTGGCTCCAGGTAACCGCGTTAAGCTGCATGTAGGTCCTGATCTTTCTTTCGGCAGTGGTGAGCAGGCTTTCAGGCGCGCTGATCTCATCTATCAGGCCAACTTCCAGCGCTTCATTAACTTTCAGGAGTTTACCTTCCATCAGGTATTGATAAGCCCTGCGTTGTCCCAGCCAAAAAGAATACAGAGTAGCCACGCTGTCGGGCACAATGATGCCTACGGGGATCTCATTTAAGCCGATAATAAAGGAACCTTCGGCCATGACACGATAGTCGCAGCAAATGGCTAATACACATCCCCCTGCCGGACTATGACCGCTGATAGCTGCTACCATCGGTTTTCTGAAAGCCACCAATGATCGCTGCAGCGACAGGAAATCGGTCCACAAGCCGCGACTTTGTTCCTCGTTATATTCATAAGCCTCAATCAGGTCGATGCCTGATGAAAAGAAGCCCGGTTTGCCGGTAATGATGAGTCCGCCAACGCTCGTATCATTTTCCAGCGTTTGTATAGCGGTGATCAGCTCCTTAACCATTTGGTGGTTAATTGCGTTTGACCGGCCACGATCCAGCGTTAATATAGCCAGGCCGTTGTTTATGGTTAATTGAAATGTTGTCATATGGTGAGTAGTGAGTAGTGAGTAGTGAGTAGTGAGTAGTGAGTGGTCAGTAGTGAGTTATGAATGGTGGGTGATTAGTTTTTGTCATTTTTTCAAAAACTCACCACTCATAACTGACAACTCACCACCTTGTTCTTCGCCGGAGTAGATCTTATCAATTTCGGTTTTATATTTCTCGGTGATCACTTTACGTTTCATTTTGCCGGTAGGGGTAAGCTCGCCGCTGTCTATCGACCACTCTTCGGGTAATAAAGTCAGCTTTTTTACCTGCTCTACGTGGTTAAACTCAGGATTAAAGCCCTCAATGATGGATTGGTAAAGTTCAATAACCCGGGGGTCTTTAATAAGTTCCCGGTGCGATGCAAAAGGGATATCGTTTTTTTCGCACCAGGGTTTTAAATTGGTATACGAAGGCACGATCAAGGCCGCGGTAAATTTCCTTTCGGCGCCAACCACCATCATCTGTTCAATAAAATGATTTTCTTTCATCTTATTTTCAATCGGCATAGGCGCTACGTATTTGCCGCCCGATGTTTTGAAGATCTCCTTTTTACGATCGGTTATTTTGAGGAAACCATCCTTGTCCAGTTCGCCGATATCGCCGGTGCTGAACCAACCATCTTTGATCACTTCGGCTGTCATTTCGGGGTTTTTATAATAGCCCACGGTAATGTTTGGTCCTTTGCAAAGGATCTCGCCATCCTCGGCAATTTTAACCTGTACACCGCTGATCAGCTTGCCTACGGTGCCAAATTTACGACCGCTCGTAATGTAGCAGTTAACCGCGATCACGGGTGATGTTTCTGTGAGGCCGTAACCTTCCATTACCGTCATACCGGCGGCGGTAAATATTTTTTCGAGCTTGATGGGACAGGCAGAACTGCCAATAACGATAGCCCTTACGTTGCCGCCTACGGCTTCGCGCCATTTGCTGTACACCAGTTTATCGGCAATGGCCAGTTTAATTTTATACCAAATACTTTGATTTTCTATCTCGAACTGCTCGGCTACTTTTATCGACCATAAAAAGATCTTCTTTTTGATGCCGGTGAGTTGCTGCCCGGCCGCCATGATCTTTTCGAATACTTTCTCCAGCAAACGTGGCACAGCGGTAAAAATGTAAGGCTTAGCCTCTTTCATATTGGCGCCAATAGTATCCATGCTTTCGGCATAGGAGATGGAAAAACCATAAAAGAGATAGATGTAAGTACACATTTTTTCGAAAATGTGGTTGAGTGGTAAAAAGCTCAAAGCCCGTTTATGTTCGATGGGGATCTGGTTAAGTACTTCGCCCGATGAAACCACATTACTTACAATGTTTTTATGGGTAAGCATCACGCCTTTTGGCCTGCCAGTGGTACCAGATGTGTAAATAATGGTGGTTACATCATCCTCGCCAATGGTTTTACTGATGGCTGATAACCTGTCGCGATAGCCATCTGGCAGGGGTTTAAATAATACCGTCCAATTGGGACAATTATCCAGCTGATCAAAAGTGTAAATAGCTTTTAGCGATGGTATATTGGCGCATACGGCATTTACTTTATCATATAGCTCTTTACCACTTACAAACAGGTATTTTACTTCGGCCTCGTTCAGGATCTGCTCCAGTTCTTTAGGATTGCTGTTGGGATACAGGGGTACCAGGATAGCGCCGGTTTGCTGTACAGCCAGATCGGTCACGATCCATTCGGGTCGCCCATTGCTGATGAGCCCGATTTTATCGCGGCCCTCCGTAGTGCCATCACCGCCAGAAACGCCGAGGTCTAAAAGGGCCATGGCTAACTGGTAGATCATGGTGTGGGTTTCCTGCGTGCTGTATGCCCGCCATACGCCATTCTCCTTGGCATTTAACAGATCGGTCCGGGGTTCCCTGGCCTGAGCTTCCATGCAATCAAACAATCTTGCCACTTTTTCCATGTTATAAGAGTTTAAAGGACCTCTCCTAAATCCTCTCCAAAGGAGAGGACTTTAAATAAAAGTCTCCCCTCCTGGGGGAGATTTAGAGGGGGTTATAATAATTCAAAAATGCCCGCGGCACCTTGTCCGGTACCTACGCACATGGTCACCATACCGTATTTTTTGTCCCTGCGTTTTAACTCGTTAAAAAGCTGTACGGATAGTTTAGCGCCGGTACAACCCAGCGGGTGACCCAGTGCTATAGCTCCGCCATTAACGTTGATGCGATCAATGTCCAGATCCAGCCCTTTGATAACCGCCAGTGATTGTGATGCAAAGGCCTCGTTCAGTTCGATCAGGTCGATGTCCTGCTGTTTCATGCCTGCTTGTTTTAAAGCTTTGGGGATAGCCACCAGCGGGCCGATACCCATAATACGCGGCGGCACACCGGCAACGGCATAGTTTACCAGCCGGGCAATAGGTTTTAAGTTATTAGCTTTCAAAAAGCGTTCACTTACCACCATCACAAAGGCTGCTCCGTCACTTGTTTGGGATGAATTCCCTGCAGTTACTACACCCCTGGCATCAAATACCGGTTTCAGTTTGGCCAATGCCTCTAATGAAGTATCAGCACGTGGACCTTCGTCGGTATCTACTTTAAAGTCGCGGTTTTTCTTTTTGCCGGTTTCGTCAACATAGGTTTCGGTCACATTTACAGCTACTATCTCGTCCTTAAACTTGCCATCTTTAATAGCGTTGATGGCTTTCTGATGCGAGTTATAGGCAAACTGGTCCTGCTCTTCGCGGCCAACCTTGTATTCTTTGGCAACGGCTTCGGCGGTTAAACCCATGCCCCAATAATAGTCGGGATGGGCCAGGGCAATATCGGCATTGGGTACCACACGCCAGCCACCCATAGGCAGCAGGCTCATGCTTTCTACACCGCCGGCAATAATACAATCGGCAATGCCGCTGTGTACTTTTGCCGATGCTATGGCGATAGTTTCCAGTCCCGAAGCGCAATAACGATTCACGGTCATGCCGGGCACTTTATCGGTATCCAGGGCCATGAGCGATATCAGTCGGCCCACGTTTAAGCCTTGTTCGGCCTCGGGTGTAGCGTTACCCACGATCACATCCTCTATCTGATCCTTATCCACATTGGGTACCGATGCCATCAGATGTTTGATCACATCTGCGGCAAGGGTATCCGGCCTGGTAAACCTGAAGCCTCCCCGGGTTGCTTTTCCAACTGCGCTGCGGCTTGCAGCCACTATGTATGCGTCCATATTCTTTTCTGTTTAGTTATTAGAATCAAGAACCGAGAGTCAGGAATCAAGAGTGAAGCCACTCATAATCGTTTTCATTTTCTTGATTCTTGACTCTTATTTCTTGCCTCTCTTTTAATTCCTTAACACTTTACCACCTGTTATGATCGACTGGATGCGCTCCAGTGTTTTGCGCTCGGTGCATAGGGAAACAAAAGCTTCCCGTTCCAGACCCAGTAAATATTCTTCGCTTACCAGCGATGGCTGCGACAGATCGCCGCCGGCCAGTACGTAGGCCAGCTTTTGCGAAATTTTTACATCGTGCTCGCTGATATAATTGCCACTGTACATGGTATTGGCGCCTACATACCCCAGGCCCAAAGCCTGTTTGCCCAGCACCCGGATATCGGTACGCTGTACGGGTTGTACATAGCCTTCATTAGCCAGTTGCAGGCAATGTTGTTTGGCTTCGGCCAGCAGGCGGTTTTGTGATACTACCACCACATCGCGACCTTTTTTCAGGTAACCAAACTCAAAAGCTTCATATGCTGATGTGGATACTTTAGCCTGGCCAATGGTCAGGAACCTGTCGCGGAAATTATTGAGTTCGATATCGCCATCCTGTAGTTCATCCGACAGGCGCAGGGCAAACTCCTTGGTGCCGCCACCGCCGGGGATAAGGCCAACACCAAATTCCACCAGGCCCATATATAGTTCGGCATGGGCAACTACTTTATCGGCATGCAGGCAAAGCTCACAGCCACCGCCCAGTGCCATTTGATGCGGCGCTGCCACTACCGGAATAGAGGAATAGCGGATCCGCATCATGGCGGTTTGGAAGGCTTTGATCACTATATTCAGTTCATCAAATTCCTGCTCCACGGCCATCATAAATATCATACCCACGTTGGCACCTGCGCTGAAATTGGCGCCTTCGTTGGAGATCACCAGTCCTTTGTAGCTTTTTTCGGCCAGGGTAATGGCTTTGTTGATACCCTCTATCACATCGCCGCCAATGGTGTTCATTTTGGTGTGGAACTCCAGGTTAATGATGCCATCGCCAATATCGGTAATGGTAGTGCCCGTGTTTTTCCAGATGGTATTGGCTTCGCGGATATTGCTCAGCAGTATAAAATTCTCGGTTCCCGGAATTACCTTATAAGTTTTGGAGACGATATCATAATACTGACGTTTGCCATTGGCTATTTTATAAAAACTCTCCGCACCTGAGGCCAGCATATCATACACCCATTGCGCAGGTTTGCTACCCGCGGCTTCCATCGCTTTCACAGTATCGGCTACACCAAGGGCATCCCATTTTTCAAAAGGGCCTATTTCCCAGCCGAAGCCAGCAGTAACGGCGGCATCTATCTTGTAAAACTCATCGGCAATTTCGGGGATGCGGTTGCTGGCGTAGGCAAAAAGCTGGTAAAAAGTAGAGCGGTAAAAATCACCGGCTTTATCTTTTGCTGCCAGTAAAATTTTTAATCTTTCCTTTAAGCTGTCCACATTCTTGGTAATATCTAAGACGGGAAATTTTACTTTTTGCGATGGTTTGTATTCCAGCGTTTTCAGATCAAGCGCGAAGAACTGATTGGCGCCATCTACCTTTTCTTTTTTATAAAAACCCTGGCCCGTTTTGCTGCCCAGCCAGTTGTTCTTCAACATGCCGTTCACAAATTCGGGAATGACGAACAGATCCTTCGCCTCGTCATCGGGCGCGTTTTTGCTGAGGCCGTTGGCCACATGCACCATCGTATCCAAACCCACCACATCATTGGTACGGAAGGTAGCTGATTTGGGGTGACCGATAACCGGGCCCGTCAGCTTGTCGATCTCTTCCACCGTCATGCCGGTTTTTTCTACGTAATGCAATATGCTCATGATAGCGAATACACCGATACGGTTGCCGATGAAGGCAGGGGTATCTTTAGCCAGCACAGTAGTTTTACCCAAAAATTGTTCGCCGTATTCCATCAGGAAGTCGACAACTTCTGGTAAGGTATCTTTTGTAGGGATGATCTCCAGTAGTTTCAGATACCGCGGCGGGTTAAAGAAGTGGCTGCCGCAGAAATGCTTTTTAAAATCGTCACTTCGTCCTTCGGTCATCAAATGGATAGGGATGCCGGAGGTATTGGAGGTGATAAGTGTGCCTGGCTTGCGGTATTTTTCGACCGTTTCAAATACTTGTTGTTTGATATCCAGTCGCTCCACCACTACTTCGATCACCCAGTCGTAGTCGGCTATCTTCGCCATATCATCCTCAAAATTACCGGTACTGATGCGCCGGGCAAATGATTTGAGGTAGATAGGGGATGGATTTGATTTTAAAGCGAAATCAAGCGCGTCGTTAACAATTTTATTGCGGGCTTTTTTATCGCCAGCGGGGGCATCCTTCGGTACAATATCCAATAGCAGCACCTGTACCCCGATGTTGGCGAAATGGCAAGCAATACGGCTGCCCATTACACCCGAGCCCAGAACGGCTACTTTTTTTATAATTCGTTTGTTCATAATAGTATCAAGTAGTTAGTATCAAGTATCAAGATTTTTGTAGGTCACAAGTAACGCTTTTAGAAGTCGTGATACTTGATACTAACTACTTGATACTCTATTAAAAAATTATTCCGCCCGTTCCCAGACGGTTGTGCGGCCAAACAGCGATACGCCGATGTAGCCGCGGATTGATAATGTTTTGCCTTTGTAAGTGATATTGCAGGAGTAGGTTTTACCGTTTTTGGGATCGTAGATCTTGCCATCGGTATATTTGTCGTCACCATCGGGTACAAAGCCTTCCAGTATGTGTAAACCTATAATGGGCCTGGTACGCAGCTTTTCGTCCTTGTTTTCGTCATCTACTTTAGGTTTGCCATTTTTGAGTGGTTCCTTAAGCCATATTATTTTGCCGTTAAACTTACCATCGCTGCCTTTGCTGATCTGTATTTTGGCGCTTTTGATATCATTGTACCACAGTCCCTCAATTTTATCGGTCTGGGCTTTGGCCGCAATATTCACGGATACTACAGTAAGCAAGATTAATACGAAACGGGCGAAATGTTTTTTAGGTGATGACATGGCTTTTTTTGATGCTATTGTCGAATAATCAAATATGTCTTTCAAAGCTGCCAAATCACGATGTATACAACGGCGAATCAGCATCTCTTTTGCAGGAGACAAACAGAATTAAGCGACAGGGTTAAAAAAATAATTTAGTATTGGTTTATTAAAGAATCAAGATATTAGAATCAAGACTTAAGACAAACAGTAATTGCTGGTTATATTCTTATCTTGATTCCCGGCTCTTAATTCCCGGCTCTCATTTACAGTAAACAAATATCCTTTTTAGCGAAGCTTAACAAAGGGTCAAATGGCGGAAACATTTGTCAAAATTTCGGAAATTTCTATTTGTGTTGCTATAAATTGGTTTATTTAAAGATAGGTGTTTTTCGTGATTTTTTTACGCCACTTTACTTTCCTGACAATTCCTTTACCAGATCAATATATTGCTGACTGGCAACATCGGCCGTAACCCCTTTTAAATTTAACCAGGCATCATATTTAGCCTTAGCCACAAAGTCGAACATCCCAGGAGGGCTATCCGTGTTGATGTCGCCTTCGGTGGCTTGTTTGTATAAACTATATAAACGCAGCAGCGTTTCGTTATCGGGTTTGGCGGGCAAAGTTTTACTATCCGCTACTGCTTTTTCAAAAACTTGTTTTTGATCCATTTTATTTGTTTTGATTTTGTGACTTAGGAAGCTCTTCCACGTAGTCGTCGCTTTTGGGCGCTTTGATGAACAGCTCACTTAATTCAGCAGGTAATGGGGTTAGTTTGCGTTTCACAGTATCGATCCAGGCACCTTGTACGATGATCACGGCGGCTTTAACACCGTCACTACGATACACTTCCTGCCTGAACGACCAGCGCGAGCCATCGGCCCGGGAGCTGATCACTTCGCAGGTTACTTTGATGTTATCGTTAATCGTTATTTCGCGCAGATAGTTAAGCTCTTCTTTAAACAGTACCGGACCTATTTTAAGTTCAAAAAGCTTGTGCGGCATCGAACCCAGGCTTTCGAGCATGTTTAACCTGGCTTGCGCTGCCACATCGGCATAAGCCGAGTGCCGCATATGTTGATTGGCGTCTAATTGCGCCCAGATAACCTGACCTTCATAATAAACATTCATCTTTTTTAGCTTAAGGCTTAAAGCACAAAGCTTAAAGCGTTTTTACCTATTATATTGAAGCTAAAAGCAAAATGCGAAAAGCTTAAAGCCAAATATCAATATGTCAAATTTATTTTATTGATTGTGGGAGTTATTAATCAACTCTACATAAACGCCTGATAGCTTTTGGCTTTCAGCTTTTAGCTTTCAGCTTCTTTACAGCTTCGGTAAGTCGTGGTAAAATCTCCATGGCATCACCCACCACACCATAGTTGGCCGCTTTAAAAAATGGCGCTTCCGGATCTTTGTTGATCACGACGATGGTTTTTGAACCATTAACTCCCGCCAAATGCTGTATGGCACCCGAAATACCTACGGCTATATACAGGTTTGGCCTTACGGTACCACCGGTTTGGCCTACATGCTCATGGTGCGGACGCCAGTGTGCGTCGGCCACAGGACGGGAGCAGGCAGTACCCGCACCCAACTCTTTGGCCAGATTCTCGATCAGTCCCCAGTTTTCGGGACCTTTCATACCACGACCGCCAGATACTACCAGCTGTGCATCAGCCAGCGGGATCTCGCCTTTGATCAGATTAACTTCTTTAACTTTTACACCAAAATCTTTATCACCAAAGCTTACTTCCAGTTTTTCGATAGTGGCTTTGCCTTGGCCTTTGTTTAATTGAAAAGTGTTAGGCATCAGGGTGATCACTTTTACATCGCTGGTGATATTCACAAAGGCAAATGCCTTGCCCGAGAACACTGCTTTTTTGATCACGAAGCCCTTATCCAGATCAGGGTAAGATAATGCGCCTGCTACCAAACCTGCCTTTAATTTGGCAGATAGGCGGGGTGCAACAGCGCGGCCATTGATATCATGCAAAGCAATGATGATCTTGCTATCCTCTTTCTGAGCGGCAGCCAGTAACGCGCTGGTATATGCCCTGGCATGCAGTTCATCCAGGCGGGCATCGGCAACATGCAGCACTTTTTGAGCGCCTTGCTGACCCAGGCTTTCCATTACACTATCGGCCAACGTCCCTAAAACCACGGCGCTTACCGTTGTCCCCGTTTTTTGGGCTATGCCGGCAGCATACTGCACAGCTTCCAAACTCTTCTTTTTTATATTTCCTTCGGTATGTTCTACCAATACGATTACAGACATTTTTATAGGTTTTAGACCTCACCCTGCCCTCTCCAAAGGAGAGGGTTCTAAAAAAAATTGTTTTTAAAGTCCTCTCCTTTGGAGAGGATTTAGGTGAGGTAATTAATTATTAATTATATTACTTTGGCTTCGGCATGAAGCAGCTCTACCAACTCATCCATATTATCCGGACTAACCATTTTGATACCGGCTTTCGCTGGTGGCAGTTCGTAAGATAAAATTTCAGTTACCGAACCAACAGCAGCAGGAGCAACCACTTTAAGCGGACGGGTACGAGCAGCCATAATGCCACGCATATTGGGTATACGGGCTTCCGCAACACCTTTTTGACAGGCAATCACCACAGGCAGGCTACAGGTATCTGTTTCTTCGCCGCCTTCTATCTCGCGTTTTACTGTGGCAGTTTTGCCATCTGTCTGGATATCGGTTGCAAAGCCGATGTAATCGGTATTCAGCAGTTCGGCCAGCATGGCGCCTACTGCTCCGTTGTTATAATCTATGGATTCTTTACCGCAGAGGATCAGGTCGTAACCCACGCTTTTGGCATATTCAGCTATGTAATTTGCGGTTTCATAAGGATCGTGACTGTCGGCATCTATGCGGATGGCTTCATCACCACCCAGTGCCAGCGCTTTGCGGATCACCGGCTCGGTATCTGCCTTGCCCACAGTTATCAGGTGTATATCACTGGCTATTCCTGCTTCTTTCAGTTCAAGGGCACGCACCAGGGCGTACCATTCGTCGTAAGGGTTTATTACATAGGTAACTCCCTGGTTATTGATAGCTGTATTGTTATCTTTCAGTACAATTTTGGTGCTGGTATCCGGCACCTGGCTTATACACACTAATATCTTCATGTTTTTATTTTAGGTTATGCGGGTTTGGAATCAAGAGATAAGAGTCAAGAGATAAGAGTCAAGAGATTAGATTCAAGAGTCAAGAAAAAATCATAGCATATTTACTGTGACAGTCTTGATTCTTAAATTTTGGTTCTCATATCTTGATTCCTGTCTCTCTTAAAAAGCCCCTGCGAGTCTCCCCACCGGCCTGGCGGGGGAGACTCCTGAATCCTCTTGTCGGGAAGCGTCGAGTGCATAGCACTCCCTTTCCTCTGGAGAGGTCGGGGTTTTCGTTAATAGCAATATTTATTTTCTTCGATCAGTTTGGCCGCGATGTTTCTGCGGGCCTGGGTAGTATTGATATCTTCGGTTTTGGTGAAGCGTTTAAGGCCCATCAGCATCATGCGGCGTTCGTCACCATCGGCAAATGAATTGATAGCTTCGCGACCTGCTTTGGCTATATTACCGGCTGCATCATTGATGTAAACCCGCATAATGTCCAGTTGCTCTTTAATCGCATCCTCACCTTTTAGGTTGACCAGTTTTTCAACACGCAGCTGTAATGATTCGCTTACGTAAAGCTCAATCAGCATATCGGCCAGGTACATCAGTACTTCCTGCTCTTTACCCAGTTGGGTCATCAGTTTTTGTACTGCCGCGCCGGCAACCATCAAAATGGCTTTTTTGAAATTGGTAATATATTTTTTCTCGTGGGTAAATAAGCCCTCATCATCAGATCCGCCAAAATCGGGTACGCTAACCAGTTCGCCGGCCACTTTCTGGGCAGGGCCCATCAGGTCGAGCTCACCTTTCATGGCGCGTTTCAACATCATATCCACGGTAAGCATCCGGTTAATTTCGTTGGTGCCTTCAAATATGCGGTTGATGCGTGAGTCGCGGTAAGCGCGGTCCATTGGCGCTTCGGCACTGTAGCCCATACCGCCATAGATCTGTACACCTTCGTCAACCACATAATCCAATGTTTCGGAGGCATGCACTTTGATGATGGCTGCTTCAATGGCGAATTGCTCGGTGCCTTTCAGTTTAGCCTGGATGGCGTCCATACCCGATGCTTCGTACATTTCGGTAGCTTCTTCCATATTCTGACTGGCACGATAGATAGCCGATTCAGATGCATAAGTGCGGATGGCCTGCTGCGCGATCTTATAACGGATAGCGCCATATTTAGAGATCGGCCTGCCAAATTGCTCACGCTCGTTGGCATAACGGATAGCCGAGGTAATTACTTCTTTACTGGCACCCACAGTGGCGCCGCCCAGTTTAATGCGACCCAGGTTCAGGATGTTAACCGCTATTTTAAAGCCGTTCTGCCTTTCGGATAACAGGTTTTCAACCGGTACTTTGCAGTCATTAAAAAATACCTGGCGGGTTGAGCTGCCCTTGATACCCATTTTATGTTCCTCTGTGTTGAGGGATAAGCCTTCAAAGCCTTTCTCTACGATAAAAGCGCTGAGGTTCTCATCATTATCAATTTTGGCGAACACGGTAAAAATATCGGCAAAACCAGCGTTGGTGATCCACATTTTTTGACCGGTGAGCAGGTAATATTTGCCATCGGCCGAGAGTTTTGCCCTTGCTTTGCCCGAGTTGGCATCAGAGCCAGCTCCCGGTTCGGTAAGACAATAGGCGCCCTTCCACTCACCGCTGGCCAGTTTGGGGATATATTTTTCTTTTTGAGCATCGGTGCCGTAATATAAAATGGGTAAAGTGCCGATACCTGTATGGGCCGAAAAGGCTACGGAAAATGAATTGCCCGCACCCAGTTTTTCGGTGACCAGCATAGATGTTTTAAAATCTTTACCAAAGCCGCCATATTCCTCGGGAATGGAAATGCTCAACAGACCAAGCGCACCGGCTTCTTCCATTAAATGGGGCATTAAACCTTCTTCCTGATCGTCAATACGCGCTAAATTAGGTGCTACGTTCTGAGCCAGAAAATTGGTACAGGTTTCCGCGATCATCAATTGCTCTTCGTTCCATTCTTCCGGAATAAAAACACTATCAGCCTGTGTTTCCCTGATCAGGAACTCACCTCCTTTTAAGGCTTTTATTGATTCAGTCTCACTCATAGTTCAATGTTTTTAGTATCAAGTAGTTAGTATCAAGTATCAAGATTTTAAATGCTATTCAGATAAATACAAGTGTCTTGATACTTGATACTAACTACTTGATACCTGTTTTTGTTGGTTTTATAATCAGGAGTAAAATTAGAAGCCTTACCCGCCGAAAAAAAGGGCAGCAATGCGGAGGTATTGGTCAAAAAGTCGGAAAGAG
>Ga0105239_10004109_pt1 | contig 17495 bp, 15 predicted proteins | sample KBSC44metaG_FD_92761 | JGI IMG/M metagenome (GOLD analysis project Ga0105239, IMG submission 92761) | Corn rhizosphere microbial communities from Kellogg Biological Station, Michigan, USA - KBS C4-4 metaG | ecosystem: Host-associated > Plants > Roots > Rhizosphere > Soil | place: Michigan, USA...
CATGATTTTTCAGCACTTTAATTTATTATCGCAGCGTACCGTGTATGAGAATGTGGCATTGCCCTTGATATTAATGGGCCAGAAGAAAAATGAAATTCAAAAAACGGTAATGCCATTACTGGAATTAACCGGTTTAACATCAAAAATTAAAAATTATCCGGCTGAATTAAGCGGCGGACAAAAACAGCGAGTCGCCATTGCGCGTGCCATGGCATCCAATCCCAAAGTTTTATTATGTGATGAAGCGACTTCAGCACTGGACCAGCATACCACGCAAAGCATATTGCAGTTACTTAAGGAAATTAACCAGAATTTAGGTTTAACCATATTATTAATCACTCATGAAATTGATGTCGTAAAACAAATTTGCGACCGCGTTGGCTTGATTCATAATGGCGAATTGATAGAGCAAGATGAAGTGTTTGAATTTTTTACCAAACCAAAAACTGCTATTGCTCAGGAATTTGTGAAATCCAGTTTAAAACAGGAATTACCAGCATCATTGCAACAACAATTCAACTCTTCACCTGATGCGCATAGCAATGCTGTCTTGAGAATTATCTTTCACGGCAAAGCGGCAGCAGAACCATTGATTGCTCATTTGATGCAGGATTTCGGTATCAGATTAAACATATTGCAAGCTAACATTGAATTTCTCAAAGATGAAATATTGGGAATCATGATTACAGAAGTGGTGGGACATACTAGTAGTAATCTGGAAAATGGCATTGCCTATTTAAAACAACAAGACGTAAGCGTGGAGGTCATAGGCTATGTCAACCGCAATGCTTAATGAATTTTTGCTGGCAACCTGGCAAACCATCTATATGGTACTTGCTTCAGGAATGATAGCCATCGTGTTTGGTTTGCCGCTAGGCGTCATTCTTCTGGCGACCAGACAAAAAGATATTATGGCGAATAAATTTTGTAATTTGATCTTATCCACTATCACCAATGTCGTACGCTCCATCCCGTTTATCATTTTGATGGTAGCGATTATTCCATTGACGCGATTACTGGTCGGCACATCTATAGGGACAACAGCTGCTATTGTGCCCTTAAGTATTGCAGCTATTCCCTTCGTAGGCAGATTAGTGGAAACCGCGCTCAATGAAGTGCCGTCAGGCTTGATTGAAACCGGAACAGCAATGGGTGCAACACCGGGACAGATTATTCTGACTATCTTAATTCCAGAGGCGCTGCCAGGTATCATTAATGCCATCACCATTACCATGATCAGTTTGATTGGATATTCTGCCATGGCTGGCGCAATAGGCGGCGGTGGTCTGGGTGATTTTGCAATCCGTTATGGATATCATCGATTTGAAGCGTCAGTGATGTTTGTCACAATATTCGTTTTAGTTGTCATTGTGCAACTGGTGCAATTTGCAGGGGATTATTTAGCACGAAAATTTACACATCGTTAATAAAAAATGAGGAAATACCAAGATGAAATTTGTGTATACAGTATTATTGATTTCTGTCACCAGCCTGATGGGCTTGTTTGGTTTGACGGCTTGTCAAAAACCGGCAAAAGATAGTAACACCATCATTGTTGGGGTAATTAGCGGTCCTGAAGCGGACATCATGAATGTTGCAAAAGAAGTAGCAAAAAAGAAATATGACTTGAATGTTAAAGTCGTCGAATTCTCGGATTATTCTCAACCCAATGCTGCATTGAATGATGGCAGCCTGGATGCAAATGTATTTCAGCATAAGATGTTTATGGAAAGTGAGATAAAAAACAAAGGCTACAAGTTGGTTAGCATAGGAAATACTTTTGTTTATCCAATGGCAGTTTATTCCAGCAAAATTAAAAATATAACAGAAGTGCCTGATGGCGGCATTGTTGCTATTCCTAACGATACCAGTAACGAAGCACGAGCGCTTATACTGTTGAGCAAAGCCAAGTTAATTACGTTAAAGCCCGGAGTAGATGTAACAGCTACACCTTTGGATATCATTGATAATCCAAAACATCTGCAATTTAAGGAATTGGATGCAGCACAATTACCACGTGTATTGCCTGATGTCAGCTTAAGTGTCATTAACACAAATTTTGCGATGCTGGCAGGTTTGTACTCCAGCAAAGATGCTGTCTTTGTTGAGGATAAAACGTCGCCATATGTGAATCTGATTGTTACACGGGAAGACAATGCTGATAATCCTCGCTTGAAGGAATTTGTCAAAGCCTATCAGTCACCTGAGGTGTTACAAAAAGCAAATGAAGTATTCAAAGGTCAGGCGATAGCCGGATGGTGAGAGGAAAGCTCAGGGCTTTGTTCTGGTTTGTGAAGTGTGGAGTGGGCTGATGCTGGTGGTCAAACAGGAGTATCGCATTAATGCGATACTCCTTGTTCCTGCCAAGTAGAACTTGTGATTCTATTTGCCTTTCTTTTCTTTTTTAGCAGCGCGTTTTTCTTTCAATGTTTTAGCTGGTTTCTTTTTTTCTTCTTTTTTGGTGTCTTTTGCCTTACTCATGTTAACTCCTTTATGTTCATTCAGATTTACTTATATTATTATTCGATCAGGTTAAGTCAATGTCAATGAAATAACGAGGTAGTTAATGCTGAAAAATAAAATTGTCTTCATTACTGGCGCTTCAAGCGGTATAGGGGCAGCTTGTGCGCATCAATTTGCTCAATCTGGCGCTAATCTCTTATTGTGCGCTCGTCGTATCGAAAAACTTCAGGAAGCAGCTGCCAGTTTGCAAGATAAATATGGCGTAAAGGTGCATTGTTTTCAGCTTGATGTGCGTGATGCTGCTGCCGTCAGTGCATCCTTGAAATCATTGCCTGCAGAATGGAAAACGATAGATATTTTAGTGAATAATGCTGGCCTGGCAGCCGGTTTGGATACTTTGCAGGAAGGCAGCCTGGAAGATTGGGAAGCGATGATAGATACCAATGTAAAAGGCTTGTTGTATGTGACTAAAGAAATCGTGCAGGGAATGATAGAGCGAAATTCAGGTCATATCATCAATATAGGTTCTGTCGCTGGTCATTATGTTTATCCAAAAGGTGCGGTGTATTGTGCAACAAAATATGCAGTAAATGCTTTAACTAATGGCTTGCGCATGGATTTGTTCGGAAAAAAAATCCGTGTCAGCACGATAGATCCAGGTGCAGTTGAAACCAATTTCAGTTTAATCAGATTTAAAGGGGATAGCAGTAGTGCTGCAGCGGTATATGAAGGCATGGATCCCTTGTCGCCAGAAGATGTTGCTGATGCAGTGCTTTACTGCGCAACCCGGCCGCCGCACGTCAATATCAGTGAAGTGATTATCATGCCTACAGATCAAGCGGCAGCGACTATGGTAGCGAGAAAAGACACAAAGTAATGAGCATCATGAGCACAATGTTCCTTCGATAAACTTAAGACAGGTCTTCGAGACGCGTGCTTCGCATGCTCCTCAGGCCGATTGAGTCTCATAAAAAATTCCGTTCGCCCTGAGGAGCACACGAAGTGTGCGTCTCGAAGGGCACTGTGTTTAGCACTCATCATTTAATCATTACTTTTCCCTGAAAACTCTGATCTCATAAAAATAAGGCCAGTTTTTACCCGTCACTAATAAAAGATTGTCCTGATCATTATAGGCAATTCCATTTGCTACACATTCCGTGCAGCCTGAAGCTGGCTTTAACGCTTTGATATTCATCCATCCTTCGACTTTTCCAGTTTGCGCCGAGATGATAACGATAATGGAAGTAGGCCATACATTGGCATAAATCATGCCATTAATATATTGCAATGCATTGAGTGATTTAACAGGATAATTATTGATGTTGACTGGCAGCGTACGCACTGTTTTTAATGTTTTCACATCCATAAATGTTAAAAACGATGAACCATTACTCATAATAAGCTGATGGTTATCTGTCGTTAATCCCCAGCCTTCACTGACATAAGTAAACTGCTTCTTCAAGTGAAAAGAATTTTTATCATAAATAAATCCGGTATGTTCTTGATACGTGAGTTGATAGAGCTGATTACCTAAGATAGTAATTCCTTCTGCGAAATAGTGCGAAGGCAATCCGTATTCCTGAAGAATTTTTCCACTTTTTATCTCGATTTTACGTAACTTTGATTGTCCATATAAGCCTGTACTTTCATACACCAGACCACCAGGTTCCCAAATTAAACCTTCTGTAAAACTACGTGCTTCATGCGGGTAAGAGTTAACGACTTGATAATGATATTCAGGTATATGGGCATTCAATAATATTTGTTCCAACTGGGTTTCATTTTTTGTGGCTACGTCATAGTCGGAAAATACTTCATTGCCTTTGCAGATCATGAATACGAATAACAATATAATCAATAAAAAAAATGATATCGAAAATTTAATTGCGTTGGTTTTCATTATGGCACCTCCGTGCACCGTCTATTTTGCATGGTGTAAAAAATAATTAAAAGCGCTAATATTGAAAAGTATAAGTGAAAGAGAGTTCATTCAACTGTCGCTGCCAGTATACATATTGTATTCGTGCGACTGGATTTCAGGAGAAATCAGAAGCGCCAGGGATGGCGCGCTTGGAGCAAAGAATACAATATGTATACTGGCAGCGACAGTTGAATGAACTCTCATAAATAACGGAGTGTTAATATGAAGCTCAGGTACAAAGTACTGGCAGGGATTACATTAATATGGCTGGCATATTTAATCATAACATATGTTGGATCGCGTGAATTTCTAATAAAAAACACACTGGAATTAGAGCATGACAGAGCAAATAGCGATCTTACACGTATTGACCATGCACTGGAGCAGATAAAATCCTCACTTTCAACATTTACTTCTGATTGGGCTCACTGGAATGATATGTATGATTATATGGAAGGGCATAATCCTGCATTTATTTCCAATAATATTAATGTGACTGCATTATTAAATTCGACAATTAACTTCCTCAGTTACTGGGACGTAAACGGCAAGCTTGTCATTGGCAAGGGCGTGGATATTCAGAATGGCAGATATACATCATTACCGCATGGACTTGAACAATATCTTTATCCAGGCAGCGAGCTATTGACCAGTTTGAATGCTGACAAGGCATTAAATGGATATTTATCATTGCCTGATGGCATCATGATGATATCCGCCTCAGCCTTGAGTGATGGCAACAAGCTAAAAAAACCTGTGGGTACTTTAGTGACTGGACGGTATATCACTAAAGAAATCATCAGAAAAATTCAGGATATCACCAAACTGAATATCGATTTATATTCATTGGAAAATGTGTTACCAGAGCCTGATCTTTTAACCATATTCAACAATATTTCCCGGAATGAAACCGGACATTTTATACAATACTTAAATGAAACAACCCTGGCGGGATATTCCATCATACGTGATATTAATGACCGACCGATAGGCATGTTTCGCATGACGACACCACGCGTGATTTATCAAAGCGGACAGCAGGCAATCCGATATTATTTGATGACATTTATTGCCTTGGGTGTATTTTTTGCTTTCCTGTTTATTGGATTGCTTAGAGTATTGATTGTGAAAAGGCTGGAAAGATTAAACGAAGATCTTGTCGGAATAACGAGAAATAACCAATTCAATGGACGAGTAGACAGTTCAGGAACAGATGAATTAGCGAAAGTATCCAATAAAATAAATCAAATGATGGAAATTATTCAAGCGTCACATGCCGAATTGGAAAGCCGTGTTGAGAAACGAACCACTGAATTACAGTTAACGAATGAAAAATTGCAAAAGGAAATTCTGGATAGAAAATCAATAGAAAATGAATTAATCGTACATAAGGAATATCTGGCACGATTAGCACATTATGATGGATTAACTTCTTTACCCAATCGAATGTACTTCAATGAACAATTAGAAAAGATGTTAAAATATTCTGCAAAGAATAATAAAAAACTGGCAGTTATGTTTATTGATCTGGACAGATTTAAAAATATAAATGATGCACTGGGTCATCATATGGGTGACTTAGTGCTAAAAGAAGTAGCCAACAGAATTAACAGTGTATTGAGAGTGGAAGATATTCTGGCTCGTCTGGGCGGTGATGAATTTATTATTCTGTTGAATGATATCGAATCCATGCAATTCTCAAGTTCCATTTCAGAACGAATATTGCAGGCTGTTACAAAGCCAATTACGATTAATGATCATGAATTTTTTCTCTCCGCAAGCATAGGGATTTGTCTCTATCCTGATGATGGAAATGCGCCGGAAGATTTGCAGCGTAATGCCGACATGGCCATGTATAAGGCAAAACAATCCGGTGGTAATTTATATCAATATTATTCAAGGGAAATGAATGATACTGCAAATGAACATATTAAACTGGAAGCATCACTAAGACGGGCAATCAAACACAATGAATTTGTTTTACATTATCAACCCAAGCATGATGTCAATTCATGCGATATCATAGGTGTGGAAGCATTAATTCGTTGGGAACATCCAGATCATGGCATGATCAGTCCTGCAAAATTTATTCCTCATGCAGAAGAATCCGGATTGATTATGCAAATTGGTGAATGGGTCATGCGTGAAGCGTGTCGCGCTTGTAAATCGTGGCACGTACGTGGATATAAACCGATTAGCGTTGCAGTGAATATTTCCCCTAAACAATTCCGCCATCAGGAAATTACCCAGCTCATTTCCTCTGTCCTGTCAGAAACTCAATTAGACCCTCAATATCTCGAATTGGAAATTACAGAAAGCGCAGTGATGGATGACGTTGAATCGGCAACAAACAAGTTAATAGATATTCAAAGTATGGGCGTTAAAATTTCCATAGATGATTTTGGATCAGGATATACTTCCATTGGTTATCTCAAGCGATTTCCTGTCAGTGTGCTCAAAATTGACCAGCAATTTATTAAAGGTCTCCCTGAAAATCATAATGATATTGCCATCACAGAGGCCGTTATTGAGCTGGCACATAGCATGGGTATGAAAGTGGTTGCTGAAGGTGTTGAATCTACTGAACAACTAAAATGGCTGACAGAGCATGATTGTGATATGATACAAGGATATTTATTAAGTAGACCGCAGCCAGAAAATAGTTTACTTTTGGCGCTAGCAAAAACTAATGAAGAGATAACGACAGAATTTGCAACGGGGACTGCATAAGAAGTTTGTTCAAAATCTCAAGAGCTTGCAGGATACACATTCCTAAATTCGCTCCGGTGGCACATCCCTGTGTCATCCCGCGCTCATCCATGGCGCTAGTCGCGAATTTAGGAAAGTGTATCCTGCAAGCTCCGGAGATTTTGAACAGGCTTTAACAAAATAGTAAGTAAACCAAGATGACACCATTAGATTATTATAAAGAACAATGCAAAAATGGATTAATCATTGAGGACCAAAACCAGCTTCATGTCTTGCATGATTTGCAACTCATTTATCTTCATTTATTGAAAGAATATCATCAACGCTCCGGTTTATTGTCAGTGATGCGCAAGCCTAATCTGGTGCATGGCGTTTATTTGTGGGGAGGAGTAGGGATAGGCAAGACATTTTTGCTGGATTGTTTATTTGCCTGTTTACCATTTCAAAATAAATTGCGTATGCATTTCCATCAATTCATGCGTTTGATACATCAGGGATTAAAAGAGCATGAAGGAAGAAAAGATCCCTTAAAATATATTGCTGCAGATATTGCCAAAAAAAATCTCTTACTTTGTTTTGATGAATTTGTTGTAACAGATATTGTTGATGCAATGTTACTGGGACGATTATTCAGATTATTATTTTCACATGGCGTATGTCTGGTCACCACTTCTAATGTCAAACCTGATGATTTATATAAAAATGGATTGCAGCGATCTTCTTTCTTGCCAGCGATTGCATTGCTGAAACAACATACCAAAGTCATTCATGTACCAAGTACTATTGATTATCGATTACGATATTTAAAAAGCGCTGGTGTTTTTTATACACCAAATGATGAATCTGCTCATCAGGCGATGGAAAAATGTTTTTCCATTTTAACAAATGATGAAAATGCATCTCACCACCCAATTACCATTTGTGGTCGGGAAATACAAATTAAAAAACAGGCGGGCGATACGATCTGGTTTGATTTTGACAAAATATGCAACATACCAAGAAGCCAGCAGGATTATCTGGCTATCGCAGATAAATATAAAAATATTTTAATCAGTAATATTCCAGATATTCCGCCAGATGCAAATAATGTCATTAATTTATTTATACGCATGATAGATGTTTTTTATGATGCACGAATACGCTTGATCATTTCTTCTGAAGTTCCGATAGACAAAATATATCATCATGGTTATCTCGCATTTGATTTTAATCGCACCCGGTCACGATTGCTGGAAATGCAATCAGAACAATATTTTGCTAGTACAAAATAGCTGGAAGACAGCGTGTTGATCCTGTTATGCGGTTAAAGATTTATCACCCGGCAGTTTCCACCAGCATTATTTGTAATATCTTTTTTTCCTAGTATAATTGCCGCAGGCAGGAATTGATCGAAGCCCTACAAGCATAGTCCGAGGAAGTCAGAGAGTTGATGCGGTGTGCATGCCTCTCGCGAGGAAGCCTTAAGTATCACTGAGACCTCCACTTATCATTCTCGGGCCTTCGATCAATCCTGCCTTTTTATTTGCTGCTCACATTATTTTCTTCCACTACTCCCCCAGCTTTCCCTGACGATGCTTTTGTATTGATTTGAGTAGCTGCACAATGATACGTTAACCATTGGCATTGTTACGTCGCTGTCACTATGATGGCATGTCAGCGAATGACAGGGCAGTCAACTCAGAATGTCATGCCAGCGCAGGCTGGCATCCAGGAAGAAATACTCGCACAATTGAAGGGACTCTACCATGCTTCTCAAGACAAGAGTGATACTCATACTTGCGATCTACCTCGGGCTTATCTGTAATGTTTCTGCAACAACTCTGACAAAACAAACCCATGCTTGTATCATGCTGGGATCAACGCCTTCGTTAATCATAAAATATAAACACATCTCATCATCAAAAAATCCATCATTAGATAAAACCAAAATTCACACCTTATCCTCCAACATGGCTGCTTTCACTTCCGTTAAAGCCATGTCTGGTGAAGCGTATATCGCTTATTTTTCGCCCGGCAAAATGATGCAGTCCGGACAAATTAAACCAGGTTGTTATTCACCAGCTATCATTGATGCCTTACTGCAAGAGGTAAAATCCAAAGCTGATATTGAATATGCTGATGCAAATTCATTAATGTATATCTCCAAAATGGATATGCCTAACGTTAAACAGCGGCTGTCCATTCCTGTGATTGATCCCATACAGTGGGACATGTTGAATCCGCCGGGCGGTATTGATACGCAATCTGCTTACAGTATTTCCATGGGTAATCCGAATACGATCACGGCTGTGCTGGACTCGGGAATTTTAAATAATGATTCATTAAATCCAAATATATTGAGCGGCGTTACCTTTAATAATAATGGGTCGTATCATACCGGTGCAGCCCCATCCTGTGATGCTTCGTGCGAAGGTTATGATCATGGTACGCACGTTTCCGGAACAGTTTCTGCGTCTGGCGTATTAGCTTATGGGATGCAAATTTATGGTGTAGCTCCTCTGGCGAAAATTTTACCGGTAAATGTATTTACCAAGCTTACAGATTCTCTCAACTGTGATGGGTCCCCACCATGTATCGTTTCTTTCGTCAGCGATCAAGTGAATGCCTTGAATTGGTTGTCTGGGCAGGGCTTTTCAGGGTTGCCAGCTGCACAATATGTGACAATGATTAATATGAGTCTGGGAGGGTTTGGCTCATGCGGCGCCTCACGCCAAACAGCTTTTAATAGTCTGATTGCAAAAGATATCAGCATTGCGGTAGCTGCGGGTAACGACAATATTGATGCAAGTTTTGAATCCCCCGCAAATTGTCTGGGTGTCATGCCAGTCGCAGCGATTGATAGATCAGGTTATGGAACGTTTTATTCAAACTATGGGAATATCGTGAGTTTTGCAGCTCCTGGCGGTGATACCACACTGGCTGATGCCAATGGTGTGTATTCTACAGTAGAAAATGCGTATGCGTTTTTCCAGGGTACCAGCATGGCTTCCCCGCATGCAGCAGGTATAGGCGCATTGCTTTATTCGATAGACCCCACCTTGACTCCCGCGGGGATTTTGAACCTGATGCAAACCACAGCTATTCCATTTCCCAGCGGTGGCCCGGGTTTAAGTTGTACGCCTAGCCTTCCTTGTGGTTCGGGTATTATCAATGCCTATCTGGCTTCTGCAGCAGCCTATGCGCTTGCACCGACATTAACCTGGACGCCTGATGTGTCATCCGTAGTGAATACCATCACACAAGCCACTATTTCCTGGCAGGCGGCTGCCTGGTCGCCGGCCCGTACGACTCCAATACGTTATACCGTTAATCTGGATGGGCAAGATGTGGCATCGTGTACACAAATCGCGGCGACATCATGCGTATTACATTTGTCGCCCAATACTTCATATACAGTCATTGTGCGTGCGACAGATGCGCGGCAAATATATACCCCATTAATGTCTTCCCCTTACATGTTTGCTATGCCCGCAGTCGTGATTAAAGCGCCTGTAGTTACGATAGCAGCCAGAAATCCATTAAAATTGACCTCAGTCTATGTTTATTACACTGATCTGGGCGGCCCTGTACCAGATAATTATATGGTGAATGGTCTTTTTGGCGGTGCACAAGTGTCGGTTGATGCTGGTAAAAATCGTTTCATTCTTGATAATATAAGCACACCTAAGCAAATTGATAATGTCACTATCAGTGCAGTGTATGGTAGCGTGATTGCGCAATCGAATGCATTTACTATACCCAGTATATTAGGGCGTGTTAAATAAACAGTATTAGCGAAGACAGTTATCATTAAAGTTTATTGCAGTTCTTGAATTTGATAAGGAAGAGAATAAAGTGAAAAAGTTAGGGATTACATCATTTTTAGTCAGTATGTGTGTGTTGAATCATACCGTTGCATATGCCGAACCTTACCTGGGTGTAAATCTGGGCGCAAGTGTAGTCACTATTTCAAAAGACATTACCTATCTTCAAACAGAAACGGATTTATCCGCCAAATATTCAGGATTCAGAGCGCAGTTGCTGGTTGGTTATGATATACATTCATTGGATGAAATGACTTTTTCCGATTTGCTTTCTGGCGATGAAGCGAATAATCGCGATGAATTTTATTTTGCAATAGAAGTGGCTGGGAACTATGTTAATGGCAATACTTCTGAAAATATCACACCCTGGTTTCTCACCACAGATGCATCTGTCAAAGAAGAATTAACGTATAGTTATGATATTTTTCTTCTACCGAAATACCGGTTTAACCAGAATGTCATTGTGTTTTTAGGCCCTGGTTTTACTCAAGGTAAATTTAAAACAGAATCCTCAGACACTGCTGGTAATTTAGGTGTGACAGGGAATCATTCCGAGAAGCTCTCAGGCTGGACTGTGAAAGCTGGTATAGAAGTACCTTTATCCCGATGTTTTAGCGCAGTGGCGACATATCAATATTCAAAATTTAATAGCAAGTCCTTAGAAAATACCGAACCATTAACAGGATTGAATGTTACCGCAAAATATAAACCGGAAATCAATTCACTGATGTTAGGTGTAAATGTGAGATTATAATTTGAAATATCACCGTGAGTTATGATAAGTAGCTGCAATCATGAATTATTACAGCTATTTATTTTTTATACTAAAAAATTAAGTAAGAGTTCATGAGTACGCCAGGTATGGTTGCGCGGATCATACATACTTGTATGATCTACGCAACAATGATGCACATCTGAACATTTACAAAATTAATATTTCCCTCAACATGAAAGATTTTTTACATATTTGCTGCTTGAAACTTATCAGAAACATCACCAGATAATTCATCAACGTTAGATAAATCCAGATACAACACGGGCGCGCCTTGTTGCAGGTTAAATTTATCAAGTTTAGCCCAAATACTATTTAAACTGGTCGATGCATGAAAGTAATAAACTTTATGAGTCAGGTCTGAGATCACACTCCATATGGTTGGTGAGATACCATCACGTTCAGGTGTGGGTTCTCCATAGGGTTGAGCAACATTGTTTATCACACTTCGCAATTCTGATATTTGTTGTGATGTACTCGTTAAAGAAGATAATCGTTTAGCGTAAAAATTTGCTCGTATAAATCTGTCAACGGAATTTGTTGTACCGGGCAGTGGATGATCGTTACTGTATTGTTGATAGGAAGATAAATGTTTTATTTGTAAATCATATGTTGGTGAATTGGTTAATGCAATATAACTGCGGTTATGATAAATGTGCGCAATGCCATTCACATATTCTATGATAGCAGAATCACCGGATGCATCTTCCAGCGATAAATGAACGGTAACCCATTCACTGATTTTTGGCTGCCAGTAAGGTAACAATTGAAATGAAGAAGATTCAGTAAATTTTACTGCTTCATCTACTGATTGAAAATTATCTAAATAATATTGCACCCAATATTGAATAGATAATCCAGGTAAATTTTCATTTCTCGTTCCATAATCAGATTCATCCAGCCACAACATATTTGCTGCAAGACCACGTTCATTCATACCATCTGTGGTAATAAGATTATAAGCCGTAGCTACTATGCTGCCATATTTCGATGTCCATCGCAGTGCATTTGCAGTTTGTGATCCAGTGTGTGATATGCCTCGCGGATAAACTATCAACATGGTATTCATGTCATCACTCCAATCCATAGTGCGACCTACTATGGTTGAGTGATTTCCATATTTTAATATGCGCGTACAAGCAAATGAAGATGTTGCTGTGATGATAATAAAAATAATTAATAAAAAATTAATTTTGAATTTATTGCATTGATAAAAATGTTGATAAGCATGCAGCATGATAAAATCCTTTTTAACATCATGAAAAAATATTCTCGCGCTATTACAATATTAATTAATATTACACAATTTAACTAATACGCAATCATATAAAATACATAAAAAATAATTTAAATATGATTATATTGACGCATGATTGAACAGAAAAAATATCCAAAACTCGTTTATTTAGGCTGATTTTACACATAAATATGCTGCATTAATAAATATTGAATTAGTAACTCCTTATAAAATATAGTAATTTAAAATTTCAAGTTTTAAATTATCCTCTAAAGGGTTCACGTAGGCGTGATTTTTTAGTAATATAGCGCGATGCAATTAATTATCAATTTATCAAAATATCTTCTACTGGCTGTTTTAAGTTTCTCTCTATTAACAACTTGGTATGCCAGTGAAACTGAAGTAATCAATTTGATGCCCGCTTCATATACTTCTTTATTATATGATAGTGAAAGCGCGAATGATGATGCAGGTGAATCTGTTTGGAATATAATGAGTCGTCAATTCAAGCTGGATACGAGAACACAATCATCTCAAGTTCAGGCTGAAATACGAAAATTGTTAGCGGATCAAGATAGACTCAATCATATTCTTAAAGCGGCGCTTCCCTATATTTATTTTATTCATAAACAAACTGAAGCACGAGGCTTGCCAGCTGAAATCGCATTGATACCGGTGATTGAAAGTGAATTTAATCCTTATGATCATTCTAATAAAGGTGCAACAGGATTATGGCAGCTGATGTCACGAACCGCGAATGAGTTGGGTGTGAAAGTGCGTTCAGGTTATGATGGACGTCGTAATGTCGTTGCTTCAACAAAAGCCGCATTAGCTTATTTTTCAGATTTAGGCCGTTATTTTAATGGCAATTGGTATTTGGCAATTGCAGCATATAACTGCGGACAAATCAGAGTGAAGTCTGCGATCAAGCGCACGGGAAGTAACAGTTTCTGGAGTTTGCCCTTACCTAAGGAAACCAAATATTATGTACCGCGTTTACTTGCTGTTGCTGCTATCATAAAAAATCCTGAGAAATACGGTGTTGAATTACCACACATTAGCTATGAGCCTTATTTCGAAGAATTGCCAGTCAATAAGCCGGTGAATCTGGAAAAAGTTGCCAAGTCATCAGGTATCAGTATGGATACCTTAAGTAAACTGAATCCTGATTACACGCGTGGCTCACATCCAAAACAAGATGCCAAATCGATATTAGTCCCCGTTGATAAAGTGCATGCAGTAAAAGCTACACTGAAAGTGTAAGCCTGTTTATCTCAAAGTGTAATAAATAATCTGATTAATCCGAAAAAAAACCCGACTGCATATGCAGCCGGGTTTATCAATGGATTATGACTTAGGTTACGAACTTAAGCTTTTAAACCGAAAGGAATAACGATATGAATTTTATTATTCGAAATCATTTCAGCTCGTCCGCCTTTACCATTTATGAGAGTATAGGTGACTTCAAAAGGTGCTTCGCCATCATAGCTCGCATATGAACAGGTAACATCACCTGTGGTGCTATTGTATTTAACACCTTGATTATCATAATGATCCAATTGAGCTGGAACACCTTTTATAGAAGATTTTGATTTGAAATAAATCTGGCTTTCGCTCTCATTATTCACGGATTTTTTTCCGTAACCGGCAATGAAATCACCATAATTTGATAACATGTCTGATGAATTTTGTGCAACAGGACACTGGATGTCAAAATTGTATGGATTAGGATCAGCTAAAGCGACTGAAGAAGAAATGCTCAGTATTGAAGCGGAAAATAACAAAGCTAATTTATTTTTCATTTATACTTCCTCGTAAATATTATTAAATATTATTTATACCTCGAACATCATAACGCCAGAAATATTAACTTGCAATCTCATCCAGCGTTATGTTTGTCAAAATGATTTATTATTGTTTTCCATATTGCAGTCGGTATTCCATGCTTTTTTTAGTATTAACCTTGGGGGGGAATGTGGCATGGTAACGGTTTTCTATATTGATTGTTTTATCTGCCACGTATACTTCTGCGTGATTCTTTTGAACGATAGTGCCCCTCGTATTTTCCAGATTATTTGTGGCAACAGCATCCAGATAATCATGGTATGCCAGCAAATAAGTTCTAAATGAATGAGCGCGATGTCTGCTGGTAGATAATAATAATGCCTGCTGATCAATGAGTTCCTTGAAAGCAGTTTTAATGGTATTAGCAATAACAGTCATTGGTTGAGTATAATCCAGAATTAGCGAATTCATTTTGCTATAAAAGGCGGCATGAAATTTACTTGCCACTTCTCTGCCAGCATTTCCATGTGATGCGAATATCGCCATCCCCCAGAACCCTTTGCTGGCGTGATTCCTGTAATCTTTATAAAACAATTCAAAATTCCTGATGATATCTTTTGCTAGTAACTGGTTATTATTAGCTTTAATATTATTGAAATCTTTTAGATCATCTTTGTGTGCGGTTTTCCATTTTTTCAGTTCAAGATTGTTAGCATTTAATTTTAGATTGTCATTTTGCAGAGTCTCAACCTTGGATTCAAGTGCAATCTTGGCCTCATTGAGTTGAGTATTAGCATTTTTGAGAGTCAGGTTATCCTTCGTAATATTGGTATTAACCTTATTGAGTTCTGTATTTTCTATGTTGAGTTGTTTAACTTTTCTGTCCAAAGTGAGATTCGCTTGCTCGTATTCAGCGATTTCAAGTCTGAATTTTGCCTCCATCACACGTTGTTGCACTTCTGCTTGTTTGGTTTGGTAATCATCAAATGACGTGGAAGCTTCATGCTCGTTTTCAAAAACTTCATGCTCCTTTTCAACAGGATAAGCAGTAGCTATGCTTTTGATTGATTTTGATGTGGTTTGTTTTGGTGTATTCGTGATTTCTTTGACTTCACTTTGATTTTCACTGTGATTGTCCTGTTTCTCGCTTACCTCAATTTGAGGGATTTTGATGCCATCATCGGGTCTAAATTTTACATGTTTTTGATCGCTATATGTTGTTGGGGAAAAATCGGATTCAAGTACACTTTCCTCAGATAATATTTTTTCATAGAGAGGCAAGAGATTGTTTAAGTGCTCACTGATATCATGATCTGGTATTTCTTCAACTTCAGTTGATAAGGGTGAGCTATTGGAGTCTGGAATTTCATCCATATCGAATACGACAGAATCTCTGGCTGTCAATTCACGTTGTTTGGCAAGTAAATTTGCATGCTTATGCATGAGCTTGAGTAAAAGTTCATTGTCTGGAGTGATGCTGCTATCTAATAATATGTCATATATCTTGTTATATGCATTGTCACTTTGATTAGAGTTAAGATTTTCTTTAAGCTTATAAAAAAATCCATCAAATGCATTTTGACTCATTTCCTGGAATATAGTGGATTCCTTTTCGCAGAATGGGATGAGTATTTTATGCAGTTTTTGCTTTTTGCTATCATCTGAAATTTTGGCTTCTATGGTAACTGATTCTTGTGTTAATGCTATAGCTTGCTGTTTTATACCGGCAGTTTTGATCAGATTGGTGAATTCGCTAACAAGTTTCTCTATGCTCAATTCAGTTAATTCATTCTTGTTTGAAAGTTTGGCTCTTAACTGAATATTATTTAATAGCAAGCTTATATAGCTTTTTAAAGGTAACATTTCATCTTGTTCTTTAGTCAATCCCATAGATGATTTGATGGATTTCTTTATATCATCAAAATTAATTTGATTTACGTGGAATATAACTAACAAACACTCTTTACGTAAAAGCTCTATTTCTTCATTAATATGTTTGAGTACAACCTCGAGAAAGCTGCCAATTAATTTTTCTTCATCCAGTGAAAGAGTCATTTCTTTCTTTAATGATAATATTATATCGTCATTAATTTCTTTGCTTAAGTTGGATCTTATAGATTCTATATTTACATCCAGCTTTTTTAGTGACTGAGTATAATTCAGCGTTGTAAATTCAGGATTTGTTTGCGCTATTTCCGGATTATCTGCTTCAATCATTTTATAAGATTGCTGAGCATTGATTAATATTTGAGGAAGGCAAGTGTTGATATATTTATTGTTATCATCGGAGAATGTTAAGGCTGATAACTCTTTTGGCAAAATTGAATTAGGGTCAATGTTGCTGCTGCAAAGGGGGCGAAGCGATTCTAAGACTTTATTTATCGTCTGAGTGGATTGTGCAAGGAAAAAACCAACCGCATCTCCTTTGGAAAAATCAATGTTAAATAGCTTGTGCAATACTTCCGCATGCTTCATTAAATTTTTATTGCGGTAAGCATTATATGCATTGCTAATTGCCAGAAATAATCGATATTTGGAATCATGCATTTGAAATAATTCTGATAATTTTTGTTTACTCGTTCTTGTTTTCATTTTATTTTTTCCTTTACCTTACAAGTTAAACGATGTGCCGGGATTATGATCAGATACTTTATTGTTTAAACTTTCTTTGAATACTTTTATTTCCTTTATTAATTCATCAACCAATGATGCTGTCGCACTATTAGAGTAAATGCCCCGGAGATTGGAGTTAAGTTCAGACAGCTTGTTAGCAATCATATCCAAATCATTTGTTTTAATAATTAA
>Ga0105239_10004111_pt1 | contig 17486 bp, 12 predicted proteins | sample KBSC44metaG_FD_92761 | JGI IMG/M metagenome (GOLD analysis project Ga0105239, IMG submission 92761) | Corn rhizosphere microbial communities from Kellogg Biological Station, Michigan, USA - KBS C4-4 metaG | ecosystem: Host-associated > Plants > Roots > Rhizosphere > Soil | place: Michigan, USA...
CTTGCTGCTTGCGCCACAACTCCTTGCCGGCGAAGTCGACCAGCCGCACGGTGAGGCGCGCGGGCGTGGCGGCGCGGCGGTCGGAGATTGCCCACAGACTGACGATCCCCTTGTCTTCGACCGGGCTGACCAGCACGGGCGCGAAGAAGCGGCGCGCGGCGTAGTGCAGCGCCTTCCACCGCCCGAAGTAGTCGATGCCGGACCAGGAAGCGACCGGCCAGCAGTCGTCGAGCTGCCAGTACAGGCTGCCCCAGTTGTGCCCCATCTTGCGGCGGTGCGCCTCGGCGGCGTACTTGATCACCGTGGCCTGCAGCACCTGCCCGACGTACAGGAACGAGGCGAAGTCCTTCGGCTTGCGGAAGTCACGGCGCAGGTAGGTGTTGATCAGCTGGTTGCCGCGCGGGTGGCGCTGGTGGCTGGACATGACAGGGCCCGCGATGTCCCAGTCGCCGGGCACGGTGTAGCGCGCCACCGTGGACAGCTCGGGGAACGACTGGAAGCCGTACTCGCTCATGAAGCGCGAGGTGTTCTCGGCGTACTTCGTGTACGGCTCCTCGGCGTGCCAGACGCCCCAGTAGTGCATGTCGCCCCAGTCGAGCTTGTTGGCGGGAACGTCGTCCTCGTTGGCGCTGGGCGAGCTGCGCGTATAGAAGCGGCCCGGATCCTCGGCGGCCACGATGCCGGGCAGCATCACGTGGAACAGCTGCTTGTAGTCCTTCCACAGCTTGTCCTGCACGGCGCGCGACAGGCCGAACTTCCAGGGCCAGCCCCACCCTTGCCAGGCCGCCTCGATCTCGTTGTTCCCGGCCCACAGCGCCAGGCTGGGGTGGTTTCGCAGGCGGCGCACGTTCTCGATCGCCTCGCGGCGGACGTTCTCGACGAAGGCGGCGTCGCCCGGATACATGCTGCAGGCGAACATGAAATCCTGCCAGACCAGCAGCCCCAGCTCGTCGGCCAGATCGTAGAAGCGGTCGTCCTCGTACACGCCGCCCCCCCACACCCGGACCATGTTCATGTGCGCGGCCGCCGCCGAGGCCAGCAGCGCGCGGTAACGCTCCTCGGTGACGCGCGGCAAGAAGCTGTCGGCGGGCACCCAGTTGGCGCCCTTCATGAACACGGGCGCGCCGTTCACCCGGATGGTGAAGCTCTTCCCCGGCTTGCCGCCGTCCTCGTCGCGGCGATGGACGACCTCGATGGTCCGCAAGCCGATCTTCGTGCGCCGCGCGCCGCGCAGGACGCCGTCCCACAGCAGGTGCGTCTCGACGGTGTAGCGCCGCTGCGGGCCCAGGCCGTTCGGCCACCAGCGCTCGGGCTTGTCGATCTGCAGCACCACCTGTACGTCGCTGGTGCCTGGCTTCACCGGCACGTCGACCTCGACGGCCGCTGCGTCGGCCTCCTCGGGCAGGGCCACCGCCAGGCGCGCCTGCCCCGCGCGTGAAGCCTGCACCCGCGCCTTCACGGTCAGACGGGCCACGCTCGCATCCAGGTGGTCCTGGAAGATCTGAACGTCCTCCAGGCGCGCGCCGCTCCACGGCTGCAGCGTGACCGGCCGCCAGATGCCGCTGGTCACGAAGCGCGGACCCCAGTCCCACCCATAGTGATAGGGCGCCTTGCGGGTGAACATGCTCACCATCTCGGGCGCCTGATCGTTCACCGCGGGCAACCGATAACCCAGGCTGTCGTAGACCGGCTTCACGTGCTCGATGGGCGAGCGGAAGCGGACCACCAGCACGTTGTCGCCGTCGGTCAGCTGGCCTTTCACGTCGACGCGCCAGGTGCGGTACATGTTGGTCGCCCACAGCACCGACACGCCGTTCAGGAACACCTCGGCGTACGTGTCCAGCCCCTGGAAGACCAGGTCCACGTGCTCCTGGGCACGCGCGGCGGCGGCGACGTGGAAGGTGGTGCGGTACTCCCAGCTCTGGTGCTCGATCCCTTGCTGGTCCTTCTCGTTCAGCCGGTAGAACGGATCCCCGATCTTGCCGTTCGCGAACAGGTCGGTGTGCACGCAGCCGGGAACGGTGGCGGGCAGCCAGGGCTCGGCGGGCGCGTTCGCGCGCTGTACCCGGCGAAACGACCAGGGGCCAGCCAGCGGCAGGGCGGCCATGGCCGGCGGCAGGGCCGACGGCTCCGGTCGAGCGGAGGAGGCCGGAGCGCCACCCGCTCCGGTCGCTGCCGCCGCGCCGGGGGGCCCCACGGCCAGTCCACCGGCGATCGCCGCCATGCTGAGGGGAATCGTCATGCCCACGCGCACTATGGAACGGGCATACCACGGGCGCGACGGGCGACCGAACGCGCGGGCGCGCCGCTCGGCGAACGGCGCCGCGGCGGCTCGTCGAAGATCGTTGGGCGACGTTCGGAACTAGATGCGCGGCGGGTACTTCTTCAGCTTCAGCTGCAGCGTGCGGCGCGCGATGCCCAGGCGCCGCGCCGCGGCCGAGACGTTGCCGTCGCAGTCGCCCAGGACACGGTGCATGTGCTCCCACACCGCGCGCGCCAGGGTCGGCGTCGGGGTGGCAGCGGGGGCCGGGGATGCCGCGCCTGCCGTCACGTCCTCCGGGCGCGATCGCAGCGTCGCCTCCAGCTCGGCCGGGTCGACGGGCTTGGCCAGGTAGTGAAACGCGCCCCGCTGCACCGCCTCGACGGCGGCCGCGATGCTGCCGGCGCGGTTCATCAGCACGACCTTGGTGCGTGGGCTGAGGGGGCCCAGCGCCGCCAGCAGGTCGACGCGGTCGCCGTCGGGGACGCCCGTGTCGACGACGGCGAAGTCCGGTGGCTGCCGTTCGGCCGCCGCCAGACCTCCCGCGGCGCTGGCCGCCGCCATCACCGAGAAGCCACGCTCGCGCAGCAGGCGGGACAGTGAATCGCGGCACCCGGCCTCATGGTCGACCAGCAGCACGGACGGCAAGGCCGGGAGCTGCCCGGACCGCGCCGCCGTGTGCTGGGCCGGCGTCATCGCGGCCATCATTCCAGGGCGAAGGCTTCGACGGTGCCTTCGGTGAAGTGCGGCACCAGCAGGCGCGCGCGCTTGCTGTCGTAGCCGATGTCGGCCGGCGACTTCTGACCCGCCAGCGCCACCTCGAACGTGCCGCCCAGCTTGCCTCGATAGATGCTAGAGATCTACCAGCTGGCGACCAGAAAACCGTCATCGGCCAGCCTCACGATCCCGGCCAGGCCGCCCGCAGGCAGCTTGGTGACGTCCTGGCGCTTGCCGTGCGCGTCCAGACGGTAGATCTCGTCGCTGCCGAAGGGGCTGATCACCGGTCCCTTCTGGGACCAGGCCAGACCGTCGGGCCGGCCCAGCTCGCTCCCCCGCGCCAGCGGGCGGGCGCGATTGCCCTTGATGACGTAGACCGCCTCGGTGCCGGAGCCGTCGAACTCCCCCTGCGGCGGCCCGACGTCGGTCAGATAGAGCTTTCCGTCCCCGCCGGCCAGCAGATCGCCGAGGAACGTCGAGCCTGGCACCGCGATGTCGCCGCGCGGGGCGCCGGTGCGGAGGTCGAACGTGCGCACGACCGAGATGTCAGCGACGTAGAGCGTGCCCTTCACGATGGCCAGACCCTTCGGCGCATCCAGCTTCACGCCGTTCTTTCCCCCCTCGATCCACTTCAGCGCGGTGATCTCCCCGGACGGCGACAGCACCGAGATGAAGCCGTTGTCGTCATGGTCGGTGGGGTTGCCGTTGACGTTCGAGACGAGGTAGCGGTCGCCGCCGGCGTCGTAGAGGACGCTCTCCGGCGCCGAGAGGCCGCTGTATCTGGTCAGAGGGTGGTTGGCTGGCGCTGCGGGCACCGGCGGCGCGGCGGCCGAAGCCACCGCGACGCCGAGTCCACCGGCGGCCAGCGCGCCGCCCAGCAACAGAGTCCGTGCGATCGATGAATGGTGCGTGATGAAACGGCGCGTGAGCGAATGACGGGTCATGGGATCCTCCTGGTTGGTGGTTGCGACGCGCGGCGGCCGGCCGCCTACTTGCTGACCACCGTGATGCCGTGCGGGCGCGCCGGGCCCGTCGGGATGTCGCGGTTGAAGTCGAGCTTGAAGTTCGGATCCTCGACCAGGCGATCGTTCACGATGTTGAACGTGTGGATCTTGTGGTCACCCTCGACCTGCACCACGCCGCTCGGGAACAGGTCCTGCACCAGGAAGTAGTCGGCGTTCACCAGGCGGTCTTCCGTGGGGCTGTACTGCACGTAGTGGGGGCCGGCGTTGGCGCCCAGCTCGGCGACGGACAGGACCGTCGGATGCGCGCGATCCTCGATGTTCAGGTAGACGATCTTTCCGTCCAGGCCCTTGTAGTTCAGGGAGATGGCCAGCCGCGTCCCCGCCTTGTTGATGACGAACAGGTGCGGCCACACCTCGGCGGCGCCCGGCAGCGCGTACTGGTTGAAGTCGAACACGGCCGTCGCGGTGCCGGCCAGCGGATCGACCAGATACAGGTGACCGTCGAACACGCCGCCGACGTAGGCGCGCAGCCCCGGGTCGCCGGGGATCAGATTGATGTCCAGCGTACCGGCAGGCAGATTCGGGTCGCCGACCTTGATGGTCTTGGTGATGGTGCGGTGGGCGAGGTCCCACACCCGAACGCTGCCGCGGGCCTGGATACCGCCGCTCACGACGCCGGGCACCACGTTCAAGGTGTGCAGCGGGCAGACGAAGTCGCTGGTCAGCAGCAGGTTGTGCGCCTCGTCCAGCGCGATGCCGTGCGGATTGAAGCCGTCGAGCGGCGGCACGGCAGGCCAGAAGCCAACGGGCTCGTTGCTGGCGTTGTACTCGACCACCCGCCCCGGGGCCGCCCCCGCCGCGCCGCCCATGTAGGTTTGAAAGAAGCCGCCGCCCGAGCGCGTGGCCCACGCGTCGGCGATGGACGCCACCGTCGGCAGGGTGTTCGCCTTCACGAAGATGGGCGAGCGCGGGTTCTGGATGTCGAAGAAGAACGCCTGGTTCTGGACCCGCAGGATGCTGAGCAGGCCACCGCCGGCCAGCCACCTCTTGTCCGCGGACACGCCGATGTGGTGGGGCTCGTTCCCGATCGCACCCGTCGACAGCGGGATCGCCGTCGGTAGCGAGGTCGGCAGCGGCACCGTCTTCACCACCTTGCCGTAGGTGGGGGAGCCCTTGTCGAAGTCGACGACGCCCAAGAAGTCGGGCGCCTTGTGCGCCTTGTCGCTGGCCCAGACGAACAGCGTGTCGGTGGCGGCGGCCTGTGAGACGGGCAGCAGCGTGGCGGCCCCGAGCGCCATCGCTGCGAACATCCTGCTGGTTGACGAACGCGTGTACATGGTCCTGGCTCCCCTTCCGTGAATGGATGACTGCGGCACCCCGAAAGCTGTGTCCGCGAAACTAGACATCGCTCTCGTCAGCAACCGGCGTGCCTGCGCGACTGCCCGCCTCTTCGACAGGGCGCGCTTCCCGCGCTGCAGCCTCGCGTGCAACCCGCTCGGGGCCGGTGGCGCTGGGGCTGCAATCGGCTGCGCGTGGGCAGCCACCCCGGCGTCACTCGATGTCGTATTCGGTGGTGATGCGGCGGCCGGCCCGCTCGATCCCGACGGACAGATGGCCAGCAGAGCGCAGGCTGGCATAGATGGCGAGCGCGTTGTCGCCACCGCTGGTGGCCAGGCCGTTGACCGACGAGATCACGTCGCCGTCGCGCAACCCTATCCGGGCGAACACGCCGTCATCCTTGACGTCGCGCAGCCGAAACCCGATCGGCTGACCGTCCCGCAGGTCGGGCTCCACGCGCGCTTGCGGAGGGACCGTGTCCATTTTGCCGAGCAACGACTCGATGGTGGCGCGGCGAACGCCATAGCGATTCTCGCCCCGCTGCTCGAGGCCCGCGTCCAGCTCGGCCACCAGCGGATCGGAAGGCGCTGGCGTGGCTGGTCCCGGAACAGCAGCCGCGCCATCAAGCAGCGTCAGCGCTTGCCGCCGTCCGTCCCGCAGCCGAAGCCACACGTCGGTCTCGTCGATGGCATCGACGACGGCCCCGGTCGGGGCACCAAGCGATGCGCCGATGGCGAACGCGCCCGTGGCCCCCCGCTGGTCTTTGATCACCGCCACGGAACGTCGGGGATCGGCTGGCGGCCCGGCGAACATGATCGCCAGCAACCGGAGCGGCAGCGGCTGTGGGAAGCGCCCGTCCTGGGGTCCTGCCTGCGCACGAACCTGCCGCGGTGATTGCGCGCGGCATGCGGAGCAGAAGATGTTGCGACGGACGATCTGGTCGACGGGATCGGGCGTCGATGAAGCGAGGGTGGCGGGCGCGGTCAGGACCGTGGGAGCAGGGTCGCCGCCTAGGCGCAGCAGCCATGCGTCTGCCAGGTGAGCGGTGGCGTGCGCGGCCAGCACAGCCGTCGTGCCCAGCACGATCAGCTCGACTGCCCACAGATGCCTTCTCAGTAACGTCTCCACGCCGGCAGGGGGCATCGGGCAAACGGAGACAGCAAACTCGATACCGTCCAGTAAAATAGACAAACGTCTTGCTTCCGTCGCGCCTGCGAACTATTTTCGCAGGGGAGCCCGGACCACCCGCGGCTGCCCCCCAGGAGGATTGTTCGTTGACGCCGACCCAGCTACTGACCCTGCCCGCCTCGGAACCGCCCGCGCCGCCGTGGCGCGCCAAGGCTTCGGTCTTCGAGGACCCGTGCTCGCGCGCGTTGCTGGCGCGCATCCGTCAGCTCGCGCCCAGCAACGTGACGGTGCTGGTGGTGGGCGAGACGGGCACCGGCAAGGAGATCATCTCGCGCCACATTCACGACCTGTCCCAGCGGGGGGGTCGCCCGTTCCTGGCCGTGAACTGTGGCGCCTTCTCGCCCACCTTGATCGAAAGCGAGCTGTTCGGCCACGAGAAGGGCGCCTTCACGGGTGCGCTCAGCGACAAGCCGGGCTGGTTCGAGGCCGCCCACGGCGGCACGTTGTTCCTCGACGAGATCGGCGAGCTGCCGCTGCCCCTGCAGGTGAAGCTGCTGCGGGTGCTGCAAGAGCGCGAGGTGGTGCGGCTGGGGGCGAAGCGCGCCATCCCCGTGAACGTCCGCCTGATCGCCGCGACGAATGTCCGACTGGAAGAAGCGGTCGCCGGCGGGACGTTTCGCGCCGACCTGTTCTATCGCATCGCCGTGGCAAGGATGACCATCGCGCCGCTGCGTGACCGACCCGGCGACATCCTGCCGCTGGCCCACCATTTCCTGGATGTGTACGCGAACGCGCGGCCGGCGCCCGGCCCCGGCCCTTCGCTGACGCCGCTGGCGGCGCATGCGTTGCTGGCGCACCCCTGGCCGGGAAACATCCGCGAGCTGGAGAACGCGATCCACTATGCCGTGCTGGTCTGCCAGAACGGCCGCATCACGCCTGACGATCTGCCGCTCGCCAGCTTTCCTGCCGCCGCGGCGCCGGCCAGCACGGCCGTTCCGGCCGCGGTCACCAACGCGCCCGTCGCTGCCGAAGGACGCCAAGCGTTGCGTTCGGCGCTGGACGCGCTGTTCGCGGAGGCGCCCCAGCGGCTATGGGCGACGCTGGAGGAGACGATCATGCGCCGCGCCTACGAGCATGCAGGGAGCAACCAGCTCGCGACCGCCCGCCTGCTGGGGCTGAGCCGCAGCGTCGTCCGCGCCCGCCTGCTCGAGTACGGCGTTCTCGCCCGCGGCGAGCGCGACGAGCCGCCGCCCGGCGAGCGCCCCCAGAGCCAGATGCTGGTGGTAGAGGACGAGGACGTCGCGCGCCTCCCTGGGCGAGTTGCTGGAGGACTCGCGCTATCGGGCCTCGGCCAGCGCCATCAGCCGAACGTGGCCAGGTGATGGTCCTCAGGCGGCTTGCGCCCGGGGCGCCAGCGGCAGCTCGACCACGAAGCGCGCGCCCAGACCGGGCCGGCTGTCCAGCCGGATCGAGCCGCCCTGCCCGGCCACGATCTCGCGCACGATGAACAGCCCCAGGCCCAGACCCCCGATCGAGCTCGTCGAATCACCGCGCGTGAAGCGCTCGAACACCGTCGCTTGCTTGTCGGTGGGGATGCCGGGCCCTTCGTCTTCCACCACCAAGGTCGCGACGCGACCGTCCGAGGTCAGTGACATCGTCACCGGCTTCCCGGCGGCGTACTTCATGGCGTTGATCAGCAGGTTGTCGATCACCTGCTCGACCCGCATGGGATCGAACGACCCCAGCACGCCAGGGGCGATGGCCAGGGTCAGCGAGCTGCCCACGCGCGCGAGCTGTTCGTCCAGGCGGTTCGCCACCTGGTGCACCACCTCGCTCAGGTCCACCGGCGTGAACGTGAACGCCAGCTTGCCCGCCTTGATGCGCGACACGTCCAGCAGCTCCTCGACCAGGCGGCTGAGGCGCACGATCTGGTTCTCCGAGACCTGCAGCGTCCGGGCCACCGCGTCCCAGCGGGCCTGACCGCTCTCGGCGCGTGCCAGCTTTTGCTTGGCCATCTGCACCTGCAACCGCAGCGACGTCAGCGGCGTGTTCAGCTCGTGCGAGGCGATGGACAGGAAGTCCTCGCGGTCGCGGATGGCCTTCTGCGCCAGCTCGTACAGCAGCGCGTTCTCGACGGCGATCCCGATCCGGCGTGCCAGCTCGTCGGCCGTCCGCGGCTCCAGTCGCCCGGCCTCGGCCGCGTGGGGCGTGCTGATCAGGGTCAGCTTGCCCAGCACCTTGCCGTGCCCGCGGAGCGGCAGCACCTGCTCTCGCTGCTGGCTGGGGTCGCCGCCGTCGGCCAGGCGCCGGCGGCCCACGGCCACCGACCAGGGGCCTTCCCCCTGACCGGGGCCCTGCTCGGGTAGCTCGATGACGCAGCCGTCGGCCAGGCGCGGCACCATCAGCGCGGCCAGCTGGCGCAGGGTCTCCTTGTAGCTCAGGGACGAGGCAAGCACCTGGCTGGCCTCGTCGAGGAATCCCAGCTGATCACGCGACCGGGCCAGCTCGGCGGTGCGGTCCTTCACGCGTACCTCCAGGTCGGAGTACGAGCGATCGAGCAGTTGCCCCATCTGGCGCACCGAGCGCGCGAGCTGGCCCAGCTCGTCACGCGAGCGCGGCTCGATCCGGGTCGCGAAGTCGCCGCCGCCGATGCGCACGGCAGCCAGGTTCAGCTCGCGCAGGTCGCGGGAGATCGACCGGCTGGTGAGGAACGTCAGGGTCAGACCGATGCTCTCGACCGCCAGCACCGCCAGCGTCAGCAGCGTGAGCACGACGTGCTCGATCCATCGTGAGCCTACGCCCAGGTCGTACGAGAACTCGTCTTCCAGGGTGGTCAATCGCTCGTTCAGGCGCTTCAGGTCGGTCAGGGTTTGCAGGGCGGCGACGCGATCGCCGGTGGCGATGGCTCCGCGGTACGCCAGGCCCGACGACTTGAATTGGCCCAGCAGGTCATCGGCGGCGCTCCAGGCCTCGATGGCGTGCGACAGGTAACTGATCGAGTGGAAACGCCGGAGCAGATCGATCATCGGATCGATGTCTGCCGGGTCGATGTGACCGCGCAGGAAGCCCTCGCGCACCACCGCCAGGTCGGGTGAAGGCTTGAACAGCTCGACGCGCGCGATGTGGTCCCCCTCCGGGACCTGCATGGCGGTCAGGAAGGCCTGAAAATCCGCCTCGTCCATGGTGTTGCCGTAGCGCTGCAGGCTGACGGCGGCGTTCTTCTGCGACTTCGACCACAGCCCTTCGCCGCCCACGAACGCGCGGGCGGCTGACAACGTGTGCATCGCGAACCGCAGCGTCGCCAGCTCGCCCACGATCAGAAGCGCCATGATGCCGACGACGAAGTACAGCTTCTTGGCGATCGAGATGTCTTTCCACAGGTCGACCAGGTTCATGCGGCCCGATCTCGCTTCGACCGCGGCGAGCTATTTCTGTACTCAGATCGGCTCGAGATCCGCGGCCACGAAGCGATTGTCCTCGTAGCGCGCGCGAAACAGTCCCCCGTTATCCAGGGGCGGTGGTGTCAGTCCCGTAACGGCGTGAACGAACGAGCGGATGGCCCCCCCGTGCGATACGGCCAGCACGGCGCCGTCGTGCGGCGTGGCAGCGGCGATGTCCGTCAACGCGGCCATCATGCGCGCCACCACCTCGGGCTGCGGCTCGGCGTCGGGCGGGGTCGAGCGCCGGTCGGCAAGGTACCGCGCCCAGGCCTCCGGATGACGTGTTTCACACTCCGCGCGCGTGAGTCCCTCGAAGCATCCAAAGCCTCGCTCGCGCAGCCTTTCGTCCAGCGTCACCGGCGTCAGACCCAGCGCCGACGCCACGATTTCCGCCGTCTCGCGCGCCCGTCCCAGATCGCTGGCGTAGACGCGCGCGATGCGATGGCTGCGCATCCGATCACGCAACGCCTCCGCCTGCGCGCGGCCCACGTCGGAGAGCGGAATGTCGGTCTTCCCCTGCCATCGCCCCACCCGGTTCCACTCCGTCTCCCCATGCCGCGCCAGAAAGATGACCCGCCCGCTCACCACCCCCCGACCGCTTTCGGTTGGATTCGTGCCACGGCCGGATCATGAGCGGTCCGGCCCCGGTCATCAACCTGGGGTCGCGCGCGCCTTCCCGTAATCACGGCGATCGTTGTAAATGCTGACCGACAGAGACAGGATCGGGCGCACTGCACAGTTGGATTCAGGGAGGTGACGATGGGGGACAGAAGCGAACGTGCCGGCGGCCTGATGGGCGCGCGCCTGCGTGTCTTCGTGGCCGGTGTGGCGACGCTGGGAGCGCTGGCGGCGTTTCCCTGCGGCTGCACTGACAAGAAGCGGAGCGCGGCGCCCCCCGAGGCAGGTACCGCGGGGCAGGGCGCGGGGGAGGCAGGCGCGGGCATCGGCGGCGCCGCCGCGACCGACGTGGGCGGGCCCAATTCGGCCGGGACCAGCGCGGGGGCGGGCCAGGCGGCCGCTGCCGGGGACGCGGCGGGCAACGGAGGGGGAAGCGCAGGCAGCAGCGGCGGAGCATCCGCTGCGTCCGGCGGCCATACGGGTTCGGGCGGTTACGACTTCGGTTCCGGCGGCGCCGCCGTCGGAACGGGCGGCTTCGTCGGATCGGGTGGCGTCGACGTCGGCACCGGCGGCTTCCTCGGCTCAGGTGGCGTCGACGGCACTGGCGGCTTCGTCGGCTCGGGCGGCTTTGTCGGCTCGGGCGGCTTCCTCGGCTCCGGCGGCTTCGTCGGCTCCGGCGGCTTCATCGGCACTGGCGGCTTCGTCGGCTCCGGCGGCTTCATCGGCACGGGCGGCTTCGAGTTTGGTACTGGGGGCTTCGTCGGCTCCGGCGGCTTCGACGGGTCCGGCGGTAATGTCGGGTCCGGCGGCCTCCTGGGATCGGCGAGCACCAGCGCCGCCCCGCGGGGGCTCACCAGCAGCAGCGGCGGGGTGGCCGGCTTCGTGCTCTGTCCAGCGGTCCTTGGCGGCAGCACACCGGCCACACCGGATGCGCTCCGCACCGCGGTGCTGGGAAAGTGGTTGTCGTGCCTTTACACGTTCCGGGGCGGCGAAGACGGCGACGCGCTCGGCACGCAGGGCGACGGCATCGAGATAAGATCCGATGGACGTTACTGGCACCTCACCCGAGATAGCGCGGGCCAGCTCACCGGCGTTCCGGGTGTCGACTCGGAGGGTGACGTCTCGTACGGCCTCTCGCCGGCAGGCGCAGCGCAGATGACGTTTCGCTCGGACCTGAATCAGGTCCTCGTCGCCACGCCCGTTCTCACGACGGGCCCCACCATCCTGATCATCAAGACGGCGAACGCCGAGCACCGCTACATTCCCGCCGGCATCCCCTGACCTCCATCGAAGACAGACTCCGCCGGGATGACGCCGCCACTGGCGCGCCTCCCCCAGGGCGATGGAGCGCGGACTGTGTCCTCCTGCTGGTGCTCACGGTGGCGCTGCTGGCGGCCCGCATCCCCATCGCGGCCGTACGTTACTTCGATCCCGACGAGCTCGAGCATTCGCATGCGGCCTGGTGCGTCTTCAAGGGGCTGGTCCCCTACCGGGATTTCTTCGAGCACCACACGCCCTGGTACTACTACCTGCTGGCGCCCTTCTTTTCGCTGCGGTGGTTCGCCGTGGATCAGTCCTTCGACAGCGCCCGCCACTTCCTGCTGTTCGCGCGCGGGTCGTCGCTGGTGCTGTGCGCGCTGGCGGTGCTGCTGCTGGTGCGGGTGGGCTTCGTCTCCTTGGGGCCGGGACGTCGCGCCGGGCTGCTGGCGGGCCTCCTTCTCGCCGCGCAGCCCGTGGTCATCCAGAAGACGATGGAGATCCGCCCCGACGTGCTGGCGCTACCGTTCTTCATCGCCGGCCTCTGGTTCCTGTCCCGCGGCTTGCTGGAAGCAAGTGACCGGCGCCGCCTGGGCTGGTTCGCGGCCGGAGGGCTGGCGCTGGGCGCGGCCATCATGTGCACGCAGAAGATGCTGTTCGTACTGCCCGGCGCCTTCACGGGCCTTGGCCTGTGGGCGCTGGCCGGGCGCCCGCGCTGGGCCCCGCCGCGCTGGGCGGCGCTGCTGGTGGTGCTGGCGGGCGTGGCGCTACCGGGACTGCTGACCTGGGGGTCCTTCGCGCTGCACGACGGAGGCGGCGCGTTCTTTCGCAACAACTTCCTGCTGAACGTCAAGTGGCGCCTGCGGACCGGCCGCAACGTGCTCGACACGCTGGCGACCTCATGGCCGGTGGCCGTGCTGGCGGTGGTGGGCGCCCTGCCGACGCTACGGCGGCTGCACCGCCGGGCGGCGCCCGATCATGGTGACGTCCTGCTGCTGTGCACGCTGGCCGGCTTGCTGGCCGGGATCGCTGTGATGCCCGTGCCCTACCGGCAGTATTACTTGATGCCTCTCGCCGTTGCCTGCTTGCTGGCGGCAAAGGGACTGGTCTTGCTGGTGGACCTGGCACCGCGCCGCGCGCAGGCCTGGCTGGTCGCCGGGGCGGCCACCGTGCTGTTGATCTGGCCAGTGCGGGACCTGAAACAGTCGTTCGCCTATCAGGATCCGGGGCAGATGAATCGGCTGCGCTATGTCCTCGAACACACGGCGCCCGATGATCCAGTCATGGACGGATGGCTCGGCACCGGCGTGTTCCGCCCGCACGCGTTCTATTACTTCTTCATGCACCCGGAGCTGCGCGCGATGGTCTCGAAGCAGGAGATCGACGGCTACGCGAAGGCGCTGGAGACCGGAAAGATCCGCCCTGCCCTGATCACCCTGGATCGCGATCTGGCCGGCCTGGGGCCGCGCTTCGTCGCCTTCGTGCGGCGGAACCTGGTCACGCGCGACGGCCTGTTCTATCGACCTACCCGGGCGCATCCCGAGGCCACCTCCACCCTGGTGCGCTTTCCTGCCTGCCCCCCGGCGGGTCGCCCCGCCACGCCCGCTGCGCCGGCGGCGTTCCGCGCAGCGATCGCGGGCCGGTGGGCGTCCTGTCACTACACCTTCGTGGGCGCCGAGGACATCGACGCGCTGGGCACCGAGGGCGAGGGCATCGAGATCTCGCCCAACGGGCGTTACCGCCACCTGATGCGAGACAGCGCCGGCAGGCTGACGGCCAGCCCGGGCGTGACGTCGGAAGGAAGCGTCAGCTACGGCATGACCCCGTTTGGGGCCGTGCAGACGATCTTTCACTCGGACCTGGGCCAGACGCTGGCAGCGGCGCCGGTGCTGACGACCGACCCCACGCTGCTGATCATCAGGACACCCAGCGCCGACCACCGCTACGTCCCCGCCGACGGGCGGTGACCGGGCAGAGCCCGCGAGCCGGCTGCGCCTTCCATCTTCTCGGCGACCTCGCCGATGATCTTCGCGATGATCTGCCCAGCGATCTCACGAGCTCGTGCAGAATCTCCATGCTGGCCAACGCATTCGTGGACTGATAACCGTAGCTTCATGTCACCAGCTCGTTCGACCGTCGCGGCCTCCAGTTTCTGCATTGTCCCCGCCAGATTGCATGCGCGCCGGAATGCGCGCCGCCGATTCTGGCTCCTGGGTCTGCTGGCCTGCGCGACTGTTGGTTGCGTCAGCGACGGCCACAAGGGCGGCGCGGAAAATTCGGCAGGGCCCAGCCCCGGGGCGGCTGGCGGGGCAGAGAAACAGGGCTCGGCGTCGCCAGTGCTTCCGAGTGGTGGAGCGGACCTGGGCTCGGAGGCGATGGGACACGTCGCGGCGACCGGCGCTGGCAATGCCGTTGCGCTGGACGGGACGAACTGGGTCACCCTGCCGAAGACCGCAAACTACATCCCGGCGACGGGGTTCACCTGGGAGGCGTGGTTCAAGGGTGCCAGTCTGCCGACCGACGCGACCAGCACCGAGATCGACGAAGCGCTGAAGGGCCAGATGCTGTTGGTGGTTGCGGACGGCCTCCCCTGCGTCGACGTCAGCCTTGGATTCGGAGGGACGTCCCGGGCGCCGGCCGAGCTCGCGTTCACGGTCGACGGCCCGGACGGCTGCGGGACGCGAGACAGGGCTCCCGTTCACTATCGACCCACGGGAGGATTCCAGAACCTGCGCTGGTATCATGTCGCGGCCGTTCGTGACTACACCGCGCACCGCGTGGGCCTGTACGTCGACGGCGTCCTCGTGGACAGCAAGGCCGACAGGACGGCACCGATCGCGGGTGCGGGCTTCAGCGCGTCGATCGGCCGCTGGACCGACGGGGGATACGATGCATCGCATTTCGTGGGCGCGATCGACGAGGTTCGCGTGTACGGCCGTCCCCTGAGCGCCGCCGAGATCAGCCGGCATTTCAACGCCGGCGCCGGTCAGGCCGGGACTCCCGGCGAAGCAGGCCTCGTCGCCGGCTGGCATCTCGACGAGACCGCGGGCACGGCGGCAAGGGACTACGGTGCCGCGCACCGCGACGGCACCTACGTGAATTCGCCCGCGCACGCGCCAGGCATCGTCGGCCTGCCGTGACCGCGCGCCATCGCCATTGGCGCGCCAAGTGAGCGCACCGCTACCGTTGCGTTTCACGGGATCGACCCCGGACGAGGGTGTGACCCTCATTCGCCCTCCTGATGTCCCGCCTCTATTCCGGAGCAGCCCTTCGTGTTTCACTGAACCACGCTCCGCATCGCCGTCAGCACCTGCTATGAGCCATCCGAGACCGAGCGGGCGCGTGCCCGCTCGCTCGCCGACCGGTTCGCCACCGTCGTCGTGGAGCGCCGCGCGATCGACGCGATGTTCGCGACCACCGGCGCGACCCACCTGTATCTGGTGGGTCGCATCCGCGACGAGCTGCGCGCGCACGACGGCGCCTGCTTCGTGCAGGAAGGCCTGCTCGCAACGAAGCTGCATGAGGGCTCGCGCCATCCGTTCATGCGGGCCCTCGGCCCGTGCAGCAGCCTCGTCGACTGCACCCTGGGACTGGCCAACGACGCGCTCCATGCCGCGACCGTCCTCCACTGCAGCGTGCTGGGCGTGGAGGGCAGCCCCGTCATCCACGCGTTGCTGGAAGAGGGCTTGCCGCGGCTCTCGCGCTCGCATCCAGACGGGCTTCGGATCGACCTGATCCACGGCGACGCGCTCCATGTGCTGCGCGGCCTCGCCGACGGCTCGAACGACGTCGTCTATCTCGATCCGATGATGAGTCGCCCGGGAAAGAGCGCGCCGTCGTTCGAGGTCCTCCGCGCCTTCGCCGTGCCCCAACCGGCTGCGCCAGCCCTGTTGCGAGAAGCCGCGCGGGTCGCACGCTCCCGGGTCGTGCTGAAGCTCGGCAGGAGTGAAGTCATTCCCGCCGATTCACCCCTCGACTTCACACACCACGAGTCGGGCGCCCACGTGACCTACTGGGTGCACACGCCGTGAGTTTGGCTGACCCTGCTGGTCATTCGGCAAGATGGCCACCGCGGTATCGATGCAACCCTCCTGCTCGAGACGTGATCGCGCCAAGCGGCGGCGCACGTGCGCGAGGGAGGGCGGCGGTCCCTCAGTGGGCGAGGCTGGCGCAGGCGGGAGCGCTCGACATCTGGCCATCCAGACGGCCCAGCACGGTCTTCACGTCCGCGATCGGCGCCGGGACCGGGCTGGCCGGCGCCGCTTCTCCGATGCCCAGCGAGTCCCCGTCGGGCCGATGCAGGACCAGGATGCGCCCGTCGTAGGGCCGTGAATCGACGCCGAACACCGGTGTATCGGCCCCGAATGCCGCCGCGACGGTGGGCGTGGTCAGCACGCGCGTGAGATCGCCGGTGGTGACCACGTGCGCGTCGCGCGAACAGAGCGGCAGCGAGACGGCGCACTGCTGGTCCGGCGAGGCGGGCGTCGAGAACGTACGCGTCAGCGTGTACGTGGCCGGCGGCGCGATCGCGGAGACGTCGGAGCTGACCCCCAGACCGCCCTCCGCACCGTAGCTCATCGACAACGACAGGCGACAGGCCTGGTCGTGCGCCTCGGCGCCGGTGCAGACGGGGGTCGAGGCGGTGGAAGGTCCGGCGCACGGATCGACCTGGGGCGTACCGACGGGGACCTCCAGCACGCCCGCGGTCGTCGGTAACGAGAAGTCCTGCGTGACCTCGCGCCCGCCCACCATGTTCATGGCAGAGATGGCGTCGTCGTAGACCCGGATGGCGATGCGATAGCGACCGGCAGGCAAGGGGCTGGAGCGCACGCAGTGGTACGTGCCGCGGTCCTCCTCGGCGACCGCGATGGCGTTCCACGCGACGGTGGCGAAGTGGCCGGCGGCGATCGCGGTCCCGACCGGCGCCGGGCAGGGCCCACAGGCGAGCCCGCCCGTGCAGGACGTCTGCTCGCAGGCGCAGGCGCAGTGATAGACGGGCTCGAGAAAGTCGCGGTAGCCCGACGCGCACGAGCTGAGGCCGAAGTCGATTCCGACGCACCCCTGGTGCACGTAAAGCGGCGCCGCGCTGTCGTTGCGGAAGTGAATCTCCGTCGGGTAAGGCGGCGCCTGCCCGGCGGCATCGACGCGACAGCTGGGATCCACCGCCCCCCCGCCCGCGCCACCACCGCCGCCGGTCACCCCGCCACCTGCCGTGCCGCCACCGGCGACCCCAGCGCCTGCCGTGCCACCGCCGGCCACCCCGCCTCCGGCCTTGCCACCGCCGGCCGTGCCACCGCTTGCTGTCCCGCCGCGACCGCCGGCCCCACCGCCGCTGCCGCCGGTCGCCATGCCGGCGGTACCTCCCGTCAGCGTGCCGGAGCCGGAGGACGAACGCGAGCTGCAACCGCCGCCGACCACCGCCAGGGCCAGGAGAGCGAGCGCTGTCCGGAACGGCAAGCGGTCATTTCTGTCGGGGCGCCTCAGATTTTGGACAGGGGAGGCCCCAGGAAACCGGCTGGAAGAGGCGATTCGAATCATTTTTGTCCTCTTTGTCCTCTTTGTCCCGTCCTCTGCATCAAGCGCCGTGCCATCGCAGCGACAAGCATCGCCGCCGCCTCACAGGTCGACGATGGTGACGCCGTCGCCGCCCTGGCCCTTGCCGCCGGGAGCCCAGCGCTTCACGTACGGCGAAGCCGCCAGGTAGTCGCGGACGATCTTCTTCAGCGCGCCGGTGCCGTGGCCGTGCAGGATGAACACGGGCGA
>Ga0105239_10004112_pt1 | contig 17485 bp, 21 predicted proteins | sample KBSC44metaG_FD_92761 | JGI IMG/M metagenome (GOLD analysis project Ga0105239, IMG submission 92761) | Corn rhizosphere microbial communities from Kellogg Biological Station, Michigan, USA - KBS C4-4 metaG | ecosystem: Host-associated > Plants > Roots > Rhizosphere > Soil | place: Michigan, USA...
GGCGACGCTGCTGTCGGCTGCCTGCTACGTCGACGCAGAACCGCACGGCGACCGGGCCGAGCTCATCGCCCGCCGGGTCCGAGCCGTGGTCGAGCACGCCGCCGACGAGGCGATCACGCGCACGGGGCGTGCGCTAGGCCCCAAGTTGCTCGCGCTCGACGGCGAACACGCCCAACGCGTCGCCGATCTCACGCTCTACGTGCGGCAGAGCCACGCCGAGCGGGACCTCGCCGCCCTCGGACGGCTGGCGGCGAGGTGACGCCGGTGTCCGTCGGGAACGGGTCGCGCTTCGCCGCAAGGCCGATCGCCACGGGAGGCACGCCGGCCGATGAGTGGATCGGGTGGCGGCGCCCGTTCCCCGAACTGGATCTCGATGACTGCCCGGCGCTGGTACTGGTGGCGCCGCACCCGGACGACGAGACGCTCGGCTTCGGTGCGACCGCGGCGACCCTTCGGTCGCGTGGCATCGACGTCCAGGTGGTGTCGGTGAGCGACGGCGGCGGCGCCGTACCGGGGCTGTCGCGGGTGGAGCGGACGTGGCTGGAGGGTGCTCGCCGTGCCGAATTGCACCGCGCCACTGAGATCTTGGGCGTCAGCGCACCCGTCTGCCTCGAGCTTCCCGACGGCGAACTGAGCGATCACGAGGCGGCGTTGTCCGACCGTCTCACTGGTCTGTTGGCCGCGGGACCGAAGGGCACCTGGTGTGCTGCGACGTGGCGGGGCGACGGGCACCCCGATCACGAGGCGGTTGGGCGCGCCAGCGCCGCGGCGGCCGAACGCACGGGAGCCGCGCTTCTCGAGTATCCGGTGTGGATGTGGCATTGGGCCGCGCCTGACGATGATTGCTTGCCATGGCACCGGATGTCCAGGGTGCCGCTCGACAGCGTCGCCTTGTCGCGTAAAGATCGCGCCACCAAGATGTTTCGCACCCAGCTGAGTCCGTATCACCCGGAGGCCGATGCGATCCTGCCCAAGGCCGTGGTGCGACGACTGCTCTCCGTGGGAGAGGTGGTGTTCCGCTGATGCGGAGGGTGCCCGATGACTACTTCGACGCCATGTACGCGCAATCGCCCGATCCGTGGCAGCTCGCGGGACGTTGGTACGAACGGCGCAAGTACGCGATGACGATGGCGATGTTGCCGCTTCCGCGGTACCGCCACGCCTACGAGCCAGGGTGTTCGGTGGGCGTGCTGACTGAAATGCTGTCCCGCAGATGCGATCACGTCACCGCCACCGACGTCGCGGCGGCGGCGCTCGAGGTGACGGCCGAGCGACTCGCGCGGGCCGGGCGGTCCGATCGGGTCACACTTGAACGGCGCTCACTCGACTCATGCTGGCCAACAGGCGGTTTCGATCTCGTCGTGCTCTCCGAGGTGGCGTACTACCTCGATGCCGAGAGCCTGCGTCAGGTGCTGGATCGAGAGTGCCCACGCCTGGTCACGGGAGCGACGCTGATCGCCGCGCATTGGCGCCATCCCGTCGATGACTACCCGATGACAGGAGACGAAGCGAACTTCGTCATCGCCGCTACCGCTGATCTGCAGACGGTGGCGCACTACTCGGATGCTGACGTCGTCATCGACGTGTTCGCCAACGGCGAGGCACAATCGGTCGCCGCCCAAACCGGCGTCCCAGGAGTCGTCGACCCGGTCTAGGCGCGGGGGAGCATCCTCAGATGGCTGCGTGGCCCCCGCACGACGGCGGCAACCGCCGTTTCCAGAGTGGTGGCGACGGGCAGGCCGCCGCCGGGATCGCAGATGCGAAGCAACCGGTCCACTTCGCGACCGGGGATGACCACCCAGTTCACGTCGCTCCCCGAACAGGTGACGTTGATCTTGTGCAGCGTGGAAAAGCCTTGCGTACCGAAGAACTGGAGGTCGCGCAGGTCGACGATCAATCGGGTCGAGGCGTCGAGGCTGCGCTCCACGTACTCGGCGAGTTCGTGGGCATTGCAGGCATCGATCTCGCCATCGACCCCGACCATGACGGTCGATGCGCTGATCAGGCAGCTGGTGAACTGGGCCGGTTCCCGCGAGGCGCTGGGTGCCTGCCTCCGGGCGCGGCTGTCAGCGGTTGGCACGGTGAACTCCGTTTGTCGTCCCTCAGGTCGTCTGAATGTCGACGCCCAGGGTGCTCGCCGGGCGTCTCGACGACGTCTCCTGCGGCTGTGTACTCAACCTCGCAAAATTCTAGTACGAATTGGGTGGCCCGACAATGACGGTTGGCAATGCGCGATAATCCCACGTCACGCGTCAATTTCGGGTCAGCGAGCCGAGCTGGGGTGCGATGATCGAGCCGTGGACGCCGACCGTCCCCTCGACGACCAGAAGTGGGATCAAGAAGCGCGTTCGGAGACCGGAACCGAACGGCTGGACCGCAACTGGTCGAGCCTGCTGCAGGAACTGCGCGTCGTGCAGACGGGCGTGCAGCTGCTGACCGGGTTCCTGCTCACCCTGCCCTTTCAGCAGCGTTTCGACGTCCTCGACGACGACATGCGCAAGGTGTACCTGGCGACGGTGGCGTGCTCGGTGGCGGCGACCGTCCTCCTGATTGCACCCGTCGGAATGCACCGCGTGTTGTTCCGGCAGCACCGACTCGACTCCCTGGTGTCGGCCGCCCACGTGATGGCCTATGCAGGCCTTCTGTTGTTGGGCCTGGCGATGGCGGGGACGACGACGGTCATCTTCGATGCCGTCGCCGGGACCGGCGCGGGCTTGATCGCCGGCGCGACGGCGCTGGCGGCGTTCGGTGCACTGTGGATCCTCGTTCCGGTATCGATGCGCGTTTCTCGGCGTTGAAGCAGGGGTACCTCTAGCGCATCGGAAGACAGTGATCACTCGAGACCGCAGGTGATCACGGAAAGCGAGAGCCGGACATGGGCTCCAAGCATCTGAGACAGGAACCGCAGGACCGCCAGTTCAAGCGCGTCTTCGTCGTGGTGACCGTCGCCGTCGTGTTTGCCGCCGTCACATCGGCCGCGGTCGTGTACTTCCTGGGTTCGTCCGTGCCCCGCGGCCAAGGCGCCCCCGATGCGGTGTCCGCGCCTCAGCCGGTCAGTCAGCAGGGCACCTTGGTGGCCGTAACGCCGGACTCCCTCACGGCGCGCAGCTCCGACGGGGTCGCACGCACGTACCTGATCAATGCCGAGACGACGGCGATCACCGACGGCGGGAGCCGAGTCGGTAGTGCGGGTTCGTCTTTCGTCGTGAACGACGAGGTCTCGATCCTGGCAGTGATCCGCGACGGGAAGGCGATCGCGACGACCGTCGCAGACCGCGCCGTCACCGATCTGAGCGGACCTCCCATGGATGACGTTGCTGCGCAGCCCACGACGCCCTGAGCGAACCACGTCGGTCGTCTAGATCACGAAATTAAATCTGCCGAAGCGGAATAGATGCGCCCCGGCACTCGCTGTAACCCGCGGGCCTATTTAGCAATGTTAAAGATTTAGCGAAGGTAAGGAGTTCCGACCGTGAGTGCTAGAAGCATCAAGCCGTTCGCCGTCATCGGCGCAGGAGTTGCGATCGCCGGAGCCGCCTTGGCGGGGGCAATCTTGCAGGGACCGTCGGATACAGGTCCCATGGCCGGAGAGATGAGCACCGGTGTCACCATCACCGCGACCACCCCGGCCAGCGCAGCGCCGGTACCCGTGGCCGAACCAAGCATCAAGGGCCCCGCGCCCTTGCCCAAGGAGGAGCAGGGACTTCCCGGCTAATCGTTGGGCCGGGTAGTCCTTGGTGATTGCCTGTCCCCGGGGCTACGCCGTAGCCTCGGGGCGTGGCGGGGTCCATTGCGGTCAGCGCCGAGGCATTGGCTGGCCTGGAATTCTTCGAGGGCTGCACCGTTGAATCGCTGAGTCCGCTGGCGGTTCATCTGCGCACGCTGAACGCGGCGCCGGGACAAGTGCTGCTCCGCCAAGGCGAGAAGGCGGTCTCGTTTCTGTTGATCGGCTCCGGCCACGCCGAGGTCGAACACGTCGGAGACGGCGGTGAAGTCAGCGTCGTCGAGGTCGGGCCAGGCCTGATCGTCGGTGAGATCGCGCTGTTGCGCAATGCGCCACGCAACGCCACGGTGACGGCGATCGACGAGCTTTCGGGTTGGGTCGGCGGGCGAGAAGCCTTCGGCGCGATGCTCGACGCCCCTTGCATGTTGGACAAGCTGCTGCGCACGGCGCGGCAACGGCTCGTCGCGTATCTCACTCCGCTGCGGGTGCGGTTGCGCGACGACACGGAGCTGTACTTGCGTCCCGTCCTGCCCGGTGACAACGAGCGCACGGCGCGCGGTCCGGTGCTGTTCTCCAGCGAGACGTTCTACCGCCGGTTTCAGACCACCCGTACGCCAACGGCTTCGCTGATGACCTACCTGTTCGAGGTCGACTACGTCGACCACTTCGTGTGGGTGATGACCGATGGCGCTGACGGACCGGTGGTCGCCGACGCCCGCTTCGTCCGCGACGTCGCGAATCCCAGTGTCGCCGAGGTGGCGTTCATCGTCGGCGACGACTATCAGGGCAGGGGAGTCGGGACGTTCCTCATGGACGCGTTGGCCGTCGCCGCGCGCGGCGACGGGATAAACCGGTTCACCGCGCGGGTGTTGACGGAGAATTACTCCATGCGAAAAATCCTCGACCGATACGGAGCGGAGTGGCACCGCGACGAGCAGGGCGTCGTGACCACCGAAATCGACGTGCCGCAGCCCCGCGAGATGACCATCGGCCCGAAGTTCCAGCGCAAGATCGATTCGCTGGCGCGGCAAGCGGTCCGGGCGATCGGCTGATGCGCCCGCCCTTGAGCAAGGACACTCGGCTGTGCATGTCGCTGGCGGCTCGGCCGTCCAACATCGGCACCCGGTTCCACAACCACCTCTACGACGTGCTCGGCCTCGACTTCATCTACAAGGCGTTCACCACCATCGACATCGCCGCCGCCATCGGCGGCGTGCGGGCGTTGGGCATTCGTGGCTGCTCGGTGTCGATGCCGTTCAAGGAGGACGTCATCGCCCTCGTCGACGAGGTCGAGCAGTCCGCGCGCGCCATCCACTCGGTGAACACCATCGTCAACGACGACGGTCACCTGACCGCCTCGAACACCGATTACCTTGCGGTGCAACGGCTCATCGACGAACACGGCCTCGATCCCGCAGAGACGGTGCTGATCCGCGGCAGCGGAGGCATGGCCAGCGCGGTCGGTGCCGCGTTCCGCGACCACGGATTCCGATCGGGGACCGTCGTCGCCCGCAACGAGACCGCGGGGCGCGCGCTTGCCGACCGACTCGACTACGACTACTCGCCAGAGGTCGGCACCCTGTCCGCTTCGGTCATCGTCAACGTCACGCCGCTGGGGATGGCGGGTGCGCCGGAGGCCGTCGAGCAGGCCTTCGACGACCGGGCGATCGCCAACGCGCGCACGGTGTTCGACGTCGTGGCGCTGCCGTCGGAGACACCGTTGATCACGGCGGCCCGTGCCGCGGGCATCCCGGTGATCACCGGTGCCGAGGTCATCGCGTTGCAGGCCGCCGAGCAGTTCGAGCGCTACACCGGGGTACGGCCGACGGCCGAGCAGATCGCCGAGGCGTCGGTGATCTCGCGGGCGTGAAGCTTAGGGCGCGTTGACTACGACGATGGGGCGTCGCACCCGCTCGAGCATGTGTCCGGTGAAGCCCGCGTACATCATCCTGGCCTGAACGAACCAGTTGATCGACGAGTGCACGGCCGCAGCCGTCGGCGGCACGTCCGCGGGTAGGGGAATCTCGAACGGCAGCACCACCGGGTACCCCGCCCGCAGCGGAATTCGCTTGCCCAGCGTCACGATTCGGCCGTCGAACTGGGTGCCCGGGCCCGGCGCGCGGGCCAGGGGATGGGACTCGCGTTCACGCTGAAACGACACCGCGAGGTCGCCGTCGGGCAGATCCATCATCGGCGTGAGCGTCACCTGGCCGGTGATGTTCTCGCCCGCTCGGTACACCGGCGAGGACAGCGCGATGTCGATGACGGTCTCGGCCGCACCGGAGACCACCTCGAGGGGCTCCACGTAGGCCTCGACGTCGGCCGTGCCAATGGCCACGGTGAACTCGCCAGTCGTGTCGACGTCACGGCCGTCACGGTCGATGGTGAGCCGGCATCCCCAGCGGGCGATCGCTTCCGATGACGCGGGCGCCCACGACGGGATGCGGAACGTCGACGTTGTGCCGGTGAACTCGCTGGCGGCGATCGGAACGTCCTCGGCGATGACGCTCACCCAGTCGTCCGTGTCGCGGTCACCGCCGTAGTTGGTGCCGACCTGATCCATCGTCCAAATCGTGTCGTTGCCTTGCGCTGCAACGGAGTCCACCCGACCCGCCCAGTGGTACTGGTAGAAGTTCGTGTAACCCCAGTCCAGGCGCGCCGACCTGACCTTGTCGATGGGCTTGTCGGTGGTGACGGTGGCCGTGACGGTCTGGCGCGGCGTGACATTCGTCGGCGACACAACGACTTTGGCGCCGCCAGATTTCTTGAAGAGGCCCACTTACTTCTTCTTGAACTTTTCCTTCGTTGCCGCGTACTCCTCCGGGTGGTGCTTCTTCTGGTACGCGCGCACGGGCCAGAACAGCAGCCACAGCAACGGATAGACCGTTACGTAGAAGAGCAACTGGCAGAGCCCGCCCACCAGCACGGCGAATACCCACGCGGGATAGATGATGATCAGGCAGAACTGGAGGAACTGCTTGATCACCACCGGATAGCCCTCGGCCATCGACCACACCAGGCGAGGACTCATCATGTGCAGGAACTTCTGGAACTTCGACGTCTCGGCTTCGGCTTCCGCCTGCGCCTCGCTGACGTCGCGCCCGCGCTCGTCGCGGGTGAGTCCACGCTCCGGCGGCGGCGGTTCGCCGGGATGGGGAGGCTGGACCGCGGTCATGGTGTGATCGTGGTCTTCTCGTCGATCTCGGAGGTGGCGTCCATCAGCGGACCCATCTGATCCTCGAGACCGTCGGCGTTCAGCTGCAGCACGAAGATGCCGCCCTGGCCGGGGATGACGACCGTCTTCTGAGCGATCATCCGCTTGGTGCCGTCCTTCACGTAGCTGCCGCCGATTTGGTAGGCGTCGAAGCCGGACAGCGTGCTCTTGTCGCCGTCGCCGCCTTCGAACCCGGGCAGGTTCTTCAGCTCACCGGGCGCGTAATCGAGGATCTTGGCCGGATCGACGTCACCGGTCAGCTTGGACATCAGCGCGACGATCGACGGCGGATCGGCGGCCATGGTCGGGTCGGTGGAGACGATGGCGCCCCAGGCGTACGGGGGAGTCTTCGCCCCGGCGTCCTCCCAGCCCGCGGGAATCGGGAGATCGAGCGTCGGGGTTCCTGGCTCGCCCCGCTTGACCGGGGTCTCGGTGATCCCGCCCGACTTGATGTAGTCGGCGATCGTCTCGTTCTTGCCGGCCTGCGCAGGCGTGGACGGTGCGGAGCTGCTCTTCGAGCTGCTGCTCGCTGAGCTGCTGCTCGACGAGGAGGAACTCGGCGCGGACTTGGTGTTCGACCCGCAACCCGCAAGGGCAAGGCCCACTGCGACAACGGCGATGGCGATTCCACCGGCTTTCATGGGCGAGGTCATGAGGTCTCCTGTCGTCGGAAGCAGCATGAGCCTACGGTCAGCAAACCGTATACGCACGTGAAATGCCGGTGGCCAGTCAGAAACCGATGTCGCGCGCGACGAAACGCTCGGTCACGTTGCCGGTCAGCGTGTCGTCGTACGGATCGACGGCCGTGGTCGGCGCGCCTTCGTCGAGGTCGAGGCCGTTGAGCTGCACCCAGATGGTGCTGGGGCTGGTGGTGAGCTCGAAGAAGTAGGTGCGGTTGGTGAGGTCGCATACCGAGCGGTACTCGGTGTTGTAGACGCCGAAATCGGCATACGGCGCGCCGAATGGGACCGAGACGTTGCGCATGATCGCCATCACGCCTGCGACGGCCGCGCGCTCGGTGACCGGTTTGGGCAGCAACGATGAGTAATAGGCGGCGCGCTGGAAGCGGTCGACGGGATTGACGTTGCCGGGCAGGGGCATGGCACTGCTGGGGTTCGAGAAGTCCTGCGCAGCAAGCAGCGTCAGTTGCTCGTCGTAGGTCGGATCGTTCGTCATCAAGGTGAACTGCCGTCCGTGGTGGACGACGAGCTCGCCGCCTGCGAGCTCGAGGACCGCAGAGTCGCCGTCGGCGTCCTCGATGGCCAGGTGCACCGTGGCGTCGAATCCGCGGGCGCTGACCATCACCAACTGGATGGTCTCCATCAGGGCGAGTGCCTCGGTCACGGTGGCCGCCTGGTCCAGGAGGTACTGCGCCCACAGTGCCGTCTGCAGACCGGGGAGATCAGGGTCGCGCGGCCCGACGTCGGTCGACTTCAGGTACAGAGCGTGCGCGGCCAGCCCGCGCTCGTTGAGGCCGTCGACCGTGCCGATGCCGTACACCGTGGTCACCAGACTGCCGTAGGTGCTGGTCCAGCGCAGTGGGTTGTCCGGCACCACGATCTCGGTCAACAGGAGACCACCGTCGCGCTGACGGCCCCGCGGGAACGCCACGATGACGGGTTGCGTCGACTCCGGCCAATCCATGCTCCGGCCGGTTAGGACCGCTATGTCATTGCTATTCCACAAGACTCGGGTGCACATGGGCGTGTCCTCTCGCGATGCCGGCGCCCGCCAGCGTAGCCGTGGTATCAAGACGGCGTGCGCGTGTTCGCGGCCGGTGTGGCAGCGGCGCTGTGCGCTGCCTGCGGCCCGTCTGAGGCACCTCCCTCCACGACAGAGTCGCCGGCGCCGTCGACACGGTCGTCGGCGATCCATCTCGCCAACGTCTCCCGGGTCCGCGGCGACTTGCCCGCCGGCTACGAGATCGCCGACCTCGCCGGGCGCGTCGCGCCGTTGGCGTTCTGGGGGTTCGGTCCGCAATGGGCCGCCGACCCTCCGCAGTGCGGCGTGCTGTCCGATCCTCCTGTCGACGGCGCCACGATCCGTGGCTGGTCGGGATCGGGGCCGGGCGGCATCGTGTACGTGGTCGCGGCGGGTGGCTCCGGAGGGCAGGAGCGAAGCGACCCGGGAAATGTCCCAGCGGCCGTCGACCCTGCGTTGATCGCGGAGTGCGACACGTCGACGTTGGCCGCGGGACACACCAGCGGCACGGTGACGACGGTCGATGCACCGGCCATCGATGCCGCGACGACGCTTGGCCTGCGCACCGAGACCACCACCGTCGTCGAGGGCGGCACCGAAACCCATTCCCACGCAGACACGTTCACCGCCTTCCTCGACGGATACACCACCTACGTGACCGTGGTGACCGATCCAGGCTCGTCGGGTCCCGTGCTCGACGCCGGCTTCGCCGCGGCGCTTCTAGTCAAGACCGTGGCCGCGCTGCGCGGCTGAGCGCACCCGTTGCGGGTAGATTGTCGGCGATGCTCAGGACGCTGTTCGCCGTGGCATGCGCCGCCCTCGTGGCCGCCTGCTCCAGCGGTGAACCGACCGCTGACGACGTCCCCGACGACATCTCGAGGGTTCTCGACGTCAAGTCGACCTTCGGCCCGGAGTTCAAGGTCACGACCGTCGCGCCGACCGGCATCGACCCGCGCATCCTTGCGCCGCAGACACTCCCGCCGGGGGTCAAGTTCGAGCCGCCCGACTGCGCGAAGTTCGCGACGGGCCTTGCCCTTCCGCCGGGACTGAAGGGCAACATGGCGGCGACCACCGCGGAGGGCGAGGGCAACCGGTTCATCGCGATCGCGGTCGAGACCTCCGAACCTGTGCCGTTGACCGACCCCGGACAGGCCTGCCAAAAGGTGGAATTCGCAGGCCCCGGCGCCCGAGGTCTCGTCGAGGTCGCCGAATCACCTGTCATCGACGGCGCGCGGACGCTCGGCACCCACCGCGTCGTGCAGACGTTGGTCAACGGCAAACCGGCCAGCGGCGAGCTCTACAACTACGTGGCCAGCTTCGGCAGCATCCTGGTGATCGTGACGGCCAACCCACTGGTTCTGCCCAATCAGCCCGTCGCCCCGGTCAACACGCAGAAGGCACGCGACGTGCTGACCGCTGCGGTGGCCGCAGTCCGCGGCTGAGCTACCGCACGTCGCGCGGCCGGTACTGGATGCTGATCCGCGGGCCGGTGGGCCTTGCCGTCTTCGGCACCGCATGCTCCCAGGTGCGCTGGCAGGAGCCGCCCATCACCAACAGGTCACCGTGACCCTGCGGTAGTCGCAGAGACCGGCCGCCGCCGCGTGGCCGCATGGCGAAAACCCTTGTTGCGCCGAGCGTGACGATGGCCACCATGGTGTCTTCGGTTCTGCTGCGGCCGATGTCGTCACCGTGCCAGGCGACGCTGTCGGAACCGTCGCGGTACAGGCACAGGCCCGCCGAGGTGAACGGCTCGCCGAGTTCACCGGCGTAGATGTCGTTGAGCCGGACCCGCAACTTGGCGATGGCGGGGTGCGGCGCGGGCTCGCAGGTGAGGTCGTGGAAGCTGACCAGCCGTGGCACGTCGAGCACGCGGTCGTACATCTGCCTGCGCTCGGCCCGCCACGGGATGGACGCCTCGAGTTCCTCGAACAACCCGTCGTGGTCGGTCAACCACCCCGACCGCACGTCGATCCACGCGCCGTCGCCCAGGGAGCGCCGCTCGGCATGGTCGAAAAGCGACCCTTGAACCGTCAAGGACACGACAGAATTCTATCGCACAGGCGTTCGAAGCTACAGCTTGACTGCGCCGGGGCCTTGTTCGGCCATGACGTCGCCGGGGTTGGCCAGCTGGCAGGTCTTGAGGCTCAGACAGCCGCAGCCGATGCATCCGGCCAGGTTGTCGCGCAATCGCTGCAGGTGCAGGATCCGCTCGTCGATGTCCCTGCGCCACCCGGCCGACAGCCGCGCCCAGTCCTTGCTCGTCGGAACCCGGTTCGTCGGCAGCGTGGCCAGCGCCTCACGGATCCGCGCAAGTGGGATGCCGAGGCGCTGCGACATGCGGATGAACGCCACCCGTCGCAGGGTTTCGCGCGCGTAGCGGCGTTGATTGCCGGACGTGCGCCTGCTGTGGATGAGCCCTTCGCGTTCGTAGAAGTGCAGCGCGGACACGGCGACGCCGGAGCGGTGTGCCATCTCGCCGGGCGTCAATTCGACCAACTCCATGACCTCAACCGTAATTGAGGTGGGCGATTGACGTTACGGTGCTAGGTGTGACGGATACGGTGCTGGGTTCCAACTCCGAGGTAGGCCGGTTGCGGGTGGTGATTCTGCACCGTCCCGGTGCCGAGTTGCAGCGCCTCACGCCGCAGAACAACGACACATTGTTGTTCGACGGGCTGCCATGGGTCGCACGGGCGCAGGAGGAGCACGACGCGTTCGCCGCTCTGCTTCGCTCCCGCGGGGTCGAGGTGCTGCTGCTGTCTGACCTCCTCACCGAGGCGTTGAACAGCGGCGCTGCCCGAATGCACGGGATCTCCGCGGCGGTGGATTCGCGACGTCTTGGTCTGCCTCTGGCCCAGGAACTTTCGGTGTACTTGCGAACGCTTGAGGCTGCGCCCTTGGCTCGCGTGCTGATGGCGGGCATGACGTTCAACGAGTTGCCCTTCGGCGAAAGCGAACTGTCGCTGGTGCGCCGGATGCACCACGGCGCGGACTTCGTCATCGATCCGCTGCCCAACCTGCTGTTCACCCGCGACTCGTCTTTCTGGATCGGGTCGCGGGTGGCGATCACGTCGCTCGCGCTGCCCGCGCGGATCCGCGAGACGTCGCTGACCGACCTGATCTACGCGCACCATCCGCGCTTCCGGGGTGTACGACGGGCGTACGAGTCGCGGTCTGCTCCGGTCGAGGGCGGCGACGTGCTGTTGCTTGCGCCGGGGGTGGTGGCCGTCGGCGTGGGGGAGCGCACCACACCGGCGGGTGCGGAGGCGTTGGCGCGCAGCCTGTTCGACGACGAGCTTGCCCACACGGTGCTGGCCGTGCCGATCGCGCAGGAACGCGCGCAGATGCACTTGGACACCGTCTGCACGATGGTCGACACCGACGCCGTCGTGATGTACCCGAACATCGTCGACTCGTTGTCCGCGTTCACCATTCGCCGATCCTCCGGCGGTGTGACGATCGACCGCGCCGCCCCGTTCGTGGAGGCTGCCGCTGATGCGATGGGGATCGGCAAGCTGCGGGTCATCGACACCGGCCTCGACCCCGTCACCGCCGAGCGTGAGCAATGGGACGACGGCAACAACACGTTGGCTCTCGCGCCGGGTGTGGTGGTGGCCTACGAACGCAACTCGGAGACCAACGCGCGACTCGAGGATTCCGGCATCGAGGTGCTGCGAATCTCGGCGTCGGAGTTGGGCACCGGTCGCGGTGGGCCACGCTGTATGTCGTGCCCCGCTGCGCGCGACCCGCTGTAGCCCGGTGCTCCACGACGTCCCTTCACGTTGAGATTGCGCAGAGGGCTGCGATCCGGCCTTCCGATTACTGCCGTGGACGCAATCTCAACGGGTGGGAGGGATCTCGACCGCTATCGCCAGCTGGGCAGCCAGATCTGCATGTCCCAGGTGGACTGCGAGATCGGCAGCCCCGTGAGGATCGGGTACATCCACGCGAAGTTCGTAATGACCACGGCCACATACAGACACACGACGAGTAGCCCGAGTGTGTGTCGTTCGGCGTTTTGGCGCGGCGCGTAGAGGATGTCGCCGAGGATCAACGCAATCGCCATCACCAGGAACGGCGCCATGGGCGCGGCGTAGAAGAAGTACATCTGCCGATCGATGTCGGCGAACCACGGCAGGAAGCCCGCGCCGTAGCCCACCAACACCACGGCGTAGCGCCAGTCGCGCCTGACGAACGCCCGCCACATGGCCCAGCCCAGCACCGGCACCGCGATGAACCACATCGCGGGCGTACCGACGAGCATGACCGCCTTGACGCAGGACTGCGCGCCACAACCGGCGACGTTGTCCTGGTCGATCGCATAGAGCACGGGCCGCAACGACATCGGCCACGTCCACGGCTTCGATTCCCACGGATGGTGGTTGCCCGCGGCATTGGTCAGCTCCGAGTGGAACTTGTACACCGAGTACGTGTAATGCCACAGCGAGCGCAGGGCGTCGGGCATCAGTCCGCCCTCGCCGATCGTCTGGCCTTCCTCGTGCCGGTTGGTCGCGGTCTCCGAGGCGAACCATGGGCCGTAGGACGCCAGGTAGACGCCGAACGGGATCAGCCCGATCACGTACAGCGACGGCCCGAGGTCGCGGCGCAGCGTGCCCAGCCACGGCCGCGGCACCCGGTACTGACGGCGCGCCGCCACGTCGAACGCCAGCGTCATCGCGCCAAAGAACACCATGAAGTACAGGCCCGACCACTTCGTCGCGAACGCCAGACCCAGCAGCACGCCCGCACCGAACCGCCACCACCGCACCCCGAGGCGTGGACCCCACGGCGTCTCGCCGATGCGGCCCTCGAGCAGCGCGACGTGCATCCGTTCGCGCATCTGGTCGCGGTCGACGATCAGCGCACCGAACGCCGCCACCACGAACACGACGAGGAAGACGTCCAGCAGCGCTGTGCGTGCCGTGACGAAGCTGACGCCGTCGGCGACGATCAGCAGCCCTGCGATGCCGCCGATCAGCGTGGAGCGGGTGATCCTGCGGACGATGCGGGCCACCAGCAGCACGATGATCACGCCGCACACCGCGCCGCTGAACCGCCAGCCCACGCCGTTGTAGCCGAACAGCGCCTCACCGATGGCGATCAGCTGCTTGCCGACCGGCGGGTGCACGACCAGCCCGTAACCCGGGTTGTCCTCGACGCCGTGGTTGCCGAGCATCTGCCAGGCCTGCGGCGCGTAGTGCTTCTCGTCGAAGATCGGCGTCGCCCCGTCGGTGGGGGAGCCGAGGTTCAGGAACCGCGTCAGGGCCGCCAGCGCGGTGATCACCGCCGTCATCGCCCAGCCCTGCAGCCGGTCCATCGGCCCGAAGTCGGGGGCCGGCATCAGGGGTGCGGGGCTGATCACCGGGACCGCGCGCGGGGCGTCGACGACATCCGGGACGTCCGGGGCATCCGAGACGTCCGGGTTGGCGGGCGGGGCGGTCACACGAGCGATCGTAGGCTGTGCAGTGTGACGGACGGTCGACTGCTGCTCGCGGCCACGCCGTTGGGGCAGGTGGGAGATGCTTCGGCGCGCCTCGTCGAGGCGCTCGCCAGCGCGGACGTCATCGCCGCCGAGGACACCCGACGGGTCAGGACCCTGGCGCAGGCGCTGGGCGTCAAGCCCGCGGGCCGGGTGGTCAGCTTCTTCGATCAGAACGAGGCGTCGCGCGTGCCGACCCTGGTGGATGACATTGCGGCAGGTGCGACGGTGCTCGTGGTCAGCGACGCAGGCATGCCGCTGATCAGCGATCCCGGCTACCGCCTTGTCGCGGCGTGTGCCGACGCCGGTCTACAGGTCAGCTGCCTGCCAGGCCCTTCGGCCGTGACGACCGCGCTGGCGGTGTCGGGACTGCCGTCGGACCGGTTCTGCTTCGACGGCTTCGCGCCACGCAAGCAGGCCGCACGCAGGGCGTGGCTGGCCACGCTGTCCGGCGAGCTGAGGACGTGCGTGTTCTTCGAGTCACCGCGCCGCCTCGAGCAATGCCTGCGCGACGCCGTCGACACGCTCGGCCCCGATAGGCGCGCCGTTGTGTGCCGTGAGCTGACCAAGACGCACGAGGAGGTCAAGCGGGGCTCCCTTGGCGAGCTCGCCGACTGGGCCGCCGACGGTGTGCTCGGCGAGATCACCGTGGTACTCGCCGGAGCGCAACCGCAGGCGGACGTGGCGACCCTGGTCGCCGAGGTGCTCTCTCTGGTCGACGACGGCGCCGGGGTCAAGGACGCATGCGCCGAGGTGATCGCCGCACATCCAGGCGCACCGTCGCGCCGCGCGCTCTACGACGCGGTCCTGGATTCCCGCCGCTGAAGGGTCGCCACGAGCTCCTCGATGGTCAGCGAACCCGAACGTGCCGAGATCCTCGTCGAACGTTGTCGCGCAACGCAATAGCACCGATGGTCGGGGCCGCCTTGTGCAGACACTCCCGCCATTCCGCGTGCGGATCGGAGTCCGCGGTGATGCCGCCACCGACCCCGAGCGCCGCGCGCCCCGTGCCGTCGAACTCGACCGTGCGGATCGCCACGTTGAGCTCGGTGCCTGCCACGGGCGAGGCCAATCCGACCGTCCCGCAATAGATCCCGCGCCGTACGGGTTCCCACGTCTGCAACAGGTCGCGTGCCCTGGCCTTCGGCGTTCCGGTGACCGACGCTGGGGGAAACGTCGCGTCGAGTACGGCGGACATCGGCACGGCGGTGTCGACGCGCGCGGAGACGGTCGACACCAGGTGCCACACGCCGGGCGCCGGGCGTACCGCCAGTAGTTCGGGCACGGTGACGCTGCCGGTGACCGCGACGCGGCCGAGATCGTTGCGAACCAGGTCGACGATCATGATGTTCTCGGCGACGTCCTTGACCGATGCGCGTAGCGCGGACGGTGATTCGTCGATCGGCAGCGTGCCCTTGATCGGACTCGAGTCGACGCGGTCGCCGACGCGGCGCAGGAACAGTTCCGGCGACAGCGACGCCACCGCGCCCCAGTCGCCTGCGACGAACGCCGCACGGGCGGGTGCGGTGCGGGTGACGGCCTCGGCGAAGAAGTCGACGGGCGCACCGGTGACCACTCCGACGAACTGCGTGCACACGCATGCCTGGTAGACCTCACCCGCCGCGATCGCATCGAGGCAGGCCTGTACCCCGGCCTGGTGGGCGCCGTGGTCGGCGTTGCCCCACTCGATCCGGCATGACGTCGCAGGCGGCTCGGTGCTCAACGCATCGGCCAGCCACGACGGCGCGGGATTGCCGGAAAGGCTTTCGTACCACCAGGTTCCGTCGGCGTCCTGACGCAGCACGTCGTCCGTCCAGCCCCCTGCGGCCTCGGGGATCCGCGGGCCTGCCCCGTCGGCGCCCGCGTCGGGATACGACAGGTAGCCGATCCATCCGCCGCCCACTTCATCGCCGGATGTCCCTGGCGTGGCGTCGAAGACGTCGCCGACGCCCACCGGCTCGATGGCGACGCTCGGCACGATGACCGCACGCGATCCGAACCAGTCGCCGGTCAGGGCGGCGGGCGGTGGCAGGCATCGGAGCGCGGTCGCCGAAGCCAGGGCGCGCAGCACCGACGGTGCCTGCCCCAGCCCGGCGACTCGCTCGACGCGCATCGCCCTAGCCTGACAGAAGCTATCGGCTGATCACCCGGGGGACTGCCAACGCCGCCAGCTTGTCGGGGTTGCGGATGGCGTAGAAGTTGGTGATCTTGCCGTCGATGACCTCGAAGATGAACACGCCCTCGAGGTGGTCGTCGCCTGTGTACACCATAATCGCCGGTGCGTTGTTGCAATTCACCGTCTCGACGCGCATGTTCGGCAGGCGACTGCCGAGGCGGAACAATCCGATCATCACGGCGGCCACCTTCTCTGCGCCCACCACCGGACGTCGCGCAGCGCTGGCCTTGCCGTCGCTGTCCGCGGTCCAGGTGGCGTTCGGCGCCAGCATCGAGAGCAGGCCATCCATGTCGCCGGTGGCGGCCGCGTTGAGGAACTGCTCGGCGATCTCGGCGGAACTGGCCGCATCGTCGGGTTCGAAACGCTTGCGCCTGGCCTGCACGTGCTCCTTGGCGCGGTGCGCCACCTGGCGCACCGCGGCCACGGATTTGCCGACCGCCCCGGCGATTTCGTCGTAGTCGAAACCGAACACCTCGCGCAGCACGAACACCGCGCGCTCGTCGGGTGAGAGCGTCTCGAGCAGGACGAGCATCGCCATCGACACCGACTCGGCGAGCACGACGTCGGCCGAGGCGTCGCGCTCGTCGAGCAGCAGCGGCTCGGGCAGCCACGGCCCGATGTAGTCCTCGCGACGGCGCGCACCCGCCCGAAGCGCGTTGAGCGCTTGGCGCGTAACCAGTTGCGCGAGATACGACTTGGTGTCGCGCACCGTCGCGAGGTCTACGTCGGCCCACCGCAGATAGCTGTCCTGCAGCACGTCGTCGGATTCGGTTGCGGAGCCGAGTATCTCGTAGACGATCGTGAACAGCAGGGGCCGCAGGAGGGTGAACCGCTCGGCGTGTTCGCCGCCGGCCGAGCCGGCAGTCCTGCCATCGGCGGTCATGATTGTTTGACCGCCTCGGGGGCCACCGGCTGAGTGGGACGCTTGCCGCCCTTGAGCCAGAACGACGAACCGGGCTTGGCGGCCTCGCGTCGGATGTTCCACAGCGTGCCCTTGCAGATCGCCTCCTTGAGAGCGGCGCCAACTCGGCCACCGAGGTAGACGTTGATCGGGCTGTCGTCCTTGTGTGCGAACTGGATGGTGGCGGCTTTCCTTCCGAGGCTGACGTTGGATCCCGCGAACGCCTGGTTCAGCACCGCTGGGGTAGTACCCGCGATGCGGCTCAGCACGGTGTTGGCGGCCTGGGCGCC
>Ga0105239_10004114_pt1 | contig 17480 bp, 10 predicted proteins | sample KBSC44metaG_FD_92761 | JGI IMG/M metagenome (GOLD analysis project Ga0105239, IMG submission 92761) | Corn rhizosphere microbial communities from Kellogg Biological Station, Michigan, USA - KBS C4-4 metaG | ecosystem: Host-associated > Plants > Roots > Rhizosphere > Soil | place: Michigan, USA...
ATTGTTTCTTTAGGGCTTGTATCGCGTGCTTTTTTTGCACAAGACTTTTCTGGCTTTACTGTGGTTGCTTGTCTACTCGTGTACATTGCTTTTTTTGCTTTTTCACAAGGTGCTGTGATATGGGTTTTTATTTCTGAAATCTTTCCCAACCAGGTTCGTGCAAAGGGGCAAACATTGGGCAGCGTTACTCATTGGGTGATGGCCGCAACGATTGCTTTTATTTTTCCTGCACTGGCTGAAAAGCTTGGCGGTGGCAGCACTTTTCTCTTCTTCACAATAATGATGGTTTTACAGTTACTGTTTGTCTGGAAGCTGATGCCCGAAACAAAAGGTAAATCGCTGGAACAGATAGAAACTGCGCTGGTTCTACATTAGAAAGTAGTGAGTGGGTAGTGGCGAGTGGATGAAAAGTTAGTGAGTCAGTAGTCAGGTAGTCAATAAAAGAATAAGAACGCTTAAGCTAAGCTCAATTGGATGCTCTGTGAAGTCTCTGAAATAAAATTCAACATCAGGTCAATCAAAAAAATCAGTCAAATCCTGGTTCAGACAAAGATGCCGCAAGTACAAAAGATGAAGTGATTGCGACGCAACGAAGATGCTACGAAGTGATTGGCTGGTATCATAAAAAATAACGCACAATAAACACTGCTAAACAAAACCAAAACACAATTAAAAATTGCCTATGTCAGAAAAAAAATCATTTCACCCCATTGTCTGCTTTGGAGAAACATTATGGGACATTGTATTGCAGGAAAAACAGCCGGGCGGGGCACCCATGAATGTGGCTTACCATCTTAACAAACTGCAAAAGAATCCGGCAATAATTTCAAGAATAGGTCTTGATGATTTAGGTAAAGAACTGATACATGTCTTTGAATCAAGAGGCATTAATACAGATTATTTCCAGGTGGATTATGAACGAAGCACAGGTAAAGTATTTGCAGAAATTAAAGAGTTTAATGAAGTGCATTATGATATTGTAATGCCCGTAGCATGGGACTTTATTGAGTGGGAAGATAGCTTTGAAAACCTGTTAAGTGATGCTACCTATTTCGTTTTCGGAAGTCTTATTACACGCAGCAAACAATCGAAAAACACTTTATTCAAATGCCTTGAAGCCAGTAATACCAAGGTTCTTGACATTAACATGCGGCCCCCTTTCTATCATAAAAAAATTGTGGAAGACCTGTTACGTAAAGCCGACATTCTAAAATTAAACCTTGCTGAGCTGCATCTTATTACCGGGTGGTTTAGCAACTATAACAGCGACGAAGACAGAATTAAACTACTCAAAGAAAAGTTTAACCTGCATACCATTATTGTAACCAAAGGTGGGGATGGCGCCATTTTAAATGAAGGAGATGCTTTTTATCATCATGCAGGTTACACAGTTCAGGTTGCAGATACCGTAGGCAGTGGCGATGCTTTTCTTGCAGGCATGCTTTTTTCTTTTATTGACAACAAAACACCAGAAGACGCGCTGGACTTCGCGAGCAGAATGGGAGCCTTCGTTGCTTCCTGCAAAGGCGGATGCCCTGATTATTCTTTAACCTCCGTTTACAATATATCACCTGTTTTTCAAACCAAAAATGTTAACGATTAAACCAGCTTGTATGAAAAGATTGTTTACCATGCTTGCAGTGTTGCTTTGTACTGCCGGCTTTGCACAACAAAAGAAAGTCACCGGTACCGTGAGTGACAAAACAACGCATACACCCCTTGCCGGTGTTGCCGTGCAATCGAAAAAACAAAGCGTTACGACAGACAGCTCAGGAAGATTTTCCATTAATGCAGACATGGATGATGCAATTACATTTTCTTATGTAGGCATGAAAATGTATTCAATGAAAGTTACTACTGCATCGGGTAATATTTCCATTGAACTGGAAGACAACACCAATGATCTTAACCAGATTGTTGTAACAGGTTATCAAACACAAAAGAAAGCTGATCTTACCGGTGCAGTATCTGTTGTTGATGTAAGTGATATTAAAGACATACCACTGGGCAATCCTGTAAAAGCCTTGCAGGGAAGAGTTCCAGGCGTATTCATTACAGCGGATGGAGCTCCATCAGGCGGTGCTACAGTGCGCATAAGAGGTATCGGCACGCTTGGCAATAATGATCCCTTATATGTAATTGACGGGATACCCACCAAACGTGGCTTACAGGAATTAAACCAGGATGATATTGAGTCCATACAGGTATTGAAAGACGCTTCTTCTGCAACCATCTATGGGTCGAGAGCGGCGAATGGCGTTATTATTATCACCACTAAAAAGGCAAAGAAAGGTTTTTCAAGAGTTGATGTAGATGCCTCTACCTCGCTTCAATTCTATACATCCAAACAAAAAATGCTTGATGCTGATGGCAGGGGAAAAGCTTACTGGCAAGCTGCTGTAAATGATCAATCAGATCCCAACAATAACCAGATTTATCAATATGACTGGAACAGAGACTATAACAATCCTGTGCTTAACAAAATCATTTACCCGGATTTTATTGATGCAGCCAAAACAATGAAACCGGCAAACACAAACTGGTTTGATCAGATTGGGCAAACCTCTCTTATTCAGCAATACAACATATCCTTAAGCAACGGCGGCGAACGTGGCAATACGATGTTTTCAGTAGGATATTATGATAACAAAGGCATCGTTAAATCAACACACAGTCAGAAAATTACCGCAAGGCTAAATTCTGATTACAGCTTTTTTAATAACAGGTTGAAGATTGGTGAAAACATGAACGTTACTTATGTACGTAATGATCTTATACCCGCAAGCGATGTGTTGTTTGCTTCACTGGTGCAACAACCTGTAGTGCCTGTACATACTGTTGATGGTGGCTGGGGTGGCCCTGCTCCCGGTATGACAGACAGGCAAAACCCCGTAAGGCTAATTGAAGACAACAAACAAAATTTCAGTTATTTCTATCGCGTGTTTGGCAATGCTTATGCAGACCTTACCATTATCCCTAACCTTCATTTAAGAACAAGCTTTGGCATAGACTATAATGGAACCTATCAACGTACACTCCGCAAGTCTTACACATCGGGCTTCTTATCAGATCCATCCAACCAGGCAGTAACAAGCCAGGCTTATGATGGTAACTGGATATGGCAAAACACATTAAACTATAACCTCAACCTCAACAATAGACACCGCTTTGAATTTTTACTTGGGCAGGAACAAATCAAATACATCAATCAAAGCTTTTATGCATCAAGACAAGGCTATGCATTGGAGAATATAGACTATGCTTATCTTGATGCGGGCTCTACCAATAAAGACAATGGTGGCAGCGGTACCGGTTATGCCTTGCTCTCCTACTTTGGTAAAGTAAACTACTCTTACGATAATAAATATTTAGCTTCAGCAACTATACGTCGCGATGGTTCATCAAGATTCGGTAAAGAGTTTCGTTATGGCTCCTTCCCGGCTTTTTCTTTAGGATGGCGCGTAAGCCAGGAAGATTTCATGAAAGATCAGCATGTATTTTCAGACTTAAAACTACGCTATGGCTGGGGTAAATCAGGCAACCAGGAAATTGCCAACAACGCAACTTACAATTTGTATTCCGCCATCTATGGAATAGACCCCACATGGGACTTTGACAGGGGCAGCGCTTATGATATTACGGGCGCAGGCTCAGGCCAGTTGCCTTCCGGTTTTACACTGTTACAACAATCCAATGATTCTTTAAAATGGGAAAGCACAAGAGAATCAAACTTTGGTGTCGACTTTGGTTTATTTCATAACAAGCTTACCGGTTCTGTTGATTACTTTATCAAGAAGACATCAGACATACTAATCAGCCCTGGCTATCTTGCTGTTGTTGGTGAAGGTGGCAACTACTGGTTCAATGGCGCATCTATGCAAAACAAAGGCATTGAAGTACTACTTTCTTACAACGGAAATCTAACTAAAGACTTATCATTTACAGTAACAGGTAACTTCTCTTCATACAGAAATAAAGTAACATCGTTGCCATCACAGGTACTTACTTCTTATCCCGGTAACGGAACAGACAAAACAATTCTTGGTCGCTCCATCAACTCAACATTTGGATATGTGTCGGATGGACTGTTCACTACACAGGCTGAAGTAGATAATGCACCGGACCAGGTGGGCAAAGGGCTTGGCAGGATTCGCTATAAGGATTTGAATGGAGATAAAGTGATTGATGACCGCGACAGGGACTTTATTGCTGACGGCAATCCTAAATTTTTATATGGCCTTAATTTTGAATTCGCTTATAAAAATTTCGATTTAAGCTTTTTCCTGCAAGGTGTACAAGGCAATGATGTGTATAATGATTTTAAAACATACACAGACTTCTCTTCTTTATGGGTTGGCACCAACTGGGGCGCAAGAACATTAAATGCATGGACACCTAAGAATCCAAACTCAACCATTCCTGCGCTTACGCTTGTAAACCGCAACAATGAAGGAAGAACCTCCACTTACTTCTTTGAAAACGGTTCATATTTAAAACTTAGAAACATACAGCTTGGCTATAACCTGAAATCGCTTCTAAGAAGCAGCAAAATACACAGTGCAAGAATATTTATACAAGGCTCTAATCTGTTTACTGTTAAAGCCAAATCTTTTACAGCCGCAGATCCTGAAATACCAACCAATGCTTTTCCTATTCCCGCTTTGGGCACCATTGGCTTAAACGTATCATTCTAAAAAATTCAAATGCAGTTATATGAAAAATAAACATACACTTTTGATGCTGTTGATTATATGCGGGCTTACATTTTCCTGTAAAAAAATATTGGATGAAACACCGCAGGGTGTTGTATCCGATGCCGATCTAAACACACCTGAAAACGTAGACAAGATGGTGATTGCAGCCTATTCGGCATTAGGCAATGATCATTACACAGCGCCTTATACAAGTCTTTGGCCTTATGGAAGCATTCGTGGTGGCGATACATATAAAGGTGGTGATGGGCCGGGTGATATCAGCGAATATCACTTGTATGAAACATTTTCTTTGAACAGGATTGATAATGGCCTGTCTGACCTTGTGTGGTTTCGTTTATATGTATGCATTGGCAGGGCGAATGATGCGCTAAGAAGAATCAATGCAATGGATGAAGCTGCTTATCCCAACAAAGCGCAAAGGCAGGCAGAGATGCGTTTCCTGCGTGGTCACTTTTATTTCCTTGCAAAGATTTTATTTAAGTACATTCCTTACATTGATGAAAACGCACCAAAGCAAAGTTATGATACCATCTCTAACAGGAGCCTTTCCAACGATGCATTGTGGAGTAAAATAGCAGATGATTTTCGTGCCGCTGCAGACAATCTTCCGGCAGCACAATCAGACAAAGGAAGAGTCAATAAATACGCTGCAAAGGCATACTTAGCCAAGACACTTTTATACCAGGCTTATGAGCAGGATGAAAACAACAACGTTACTTCTATCAATACCGCAAAACTTACAGAAGTAAATAGCCTGTGTGATGAAGTAATCAACTCCGGCACTTATAGTCTTAATACAGATTATGCAGATAATTTTCTTACACAATATGAGAACAGTTCTGAATCTGTTTTTGCCATTCAGTATTCAAAAGATGATGGCACGCCAAAAGGAAGACTTGATTACGGCCATGCATTAAACTACCCGATGAACCAGGAATATGGATGCTGTGGGTTTCATGTGCCTAGCCACGATTTGATCAACGCGTTTAAAACAGATGATAAAGGCCTGCCAATGTTTGACGGCTATAACAATAACGATGTTGCTGCATCCGGCGACTATAAAACAAATACATTTGATCCACGCCTTGATCATACTGTTGCTATTCCGGGTCATCCATACAAATACAAGACAGATTTTATTTTCCAGAAATCGTGGGCACGTGCGCCTGAAGTATATGGCGCCTTTGCAAGTCTTAAAGAAGTAGTAAGACCTGATGATGCTTCTTTTCAAAAAGTGCCACCATTTATGTCTAGTTCCAAGAATTGGGATATCATTCGCTTTGATGATGTAATGCTCTTTAAAGCCGAAGCATTGATAGAGTTGGGAAGACAAGATGAAGCACTTCCATTGATTAACCAGTTGCGTACACGTGCGGCTAATAGTACTGCTTTATTAAAGCAATCAGATGGAACGTCAACATCTCATTACGGCATGGATACATATAAGCCCGGTGTTAACTGCACATGGTCGCAAAGCTTTGCAAGACAAGCTTTACGCTGGGAGCGCCGTCTTGAATTTGCAACAGAAGGTTATCACTTCTTCGATCTTGTACGCTGGGGTACTGCAGGTGATGCTATTACCAGCTACTTTAATATTGAGAAAACAAGATCTGCGCATTTATCTGATGCAAAGTTCACCAAAGGGCGTGATGAATACCTGCCGATACCGTTGAACCAGATCAATTACAGTAAAGGATTGTACAAACAAAACACAGGCTGGTAATCGGTTGATAAACGAAAGCCGTTATTCGCCAGGAATACGGCTTTCACTTTATATAAGTGATTATATAATATACTAAAGAAAGTTTTGTAAGTTTAAAAGCAATTTATTTTAAGATACCAGCATCAGTTTTCATGGCATCGTTCCTTGCGTCGCAATCACTTCATCTGTAGAATATATGGCGACTGCAGGTCGTGGGTGAAACAGGTTGGTTATCATAAATCATTTGCTGGTGCAAGCTCACTTCGGCTAAAGCCAGGTCTTACGTTTTGTTTCTAACCCAAGGCTTAAGCCTTGGGTTAATGAAGACCATACTAAAACTGGCTTTAGCCAAAGTAAATAAAAATATATGGGCGACTGCAGGTCGTGGGTGAAACAGGTTGGTTATCATAAATCATTTGCTGGTGCAAGCTCACTTCGGCTAAAGCCAGGTCTTACGTTTTATTTCTAACCCAAGGCTTTAGCCTTGGGTTAATGAAGACCATACTAAAACTGGCTTTAGCCAAAGTAAATAAAAGAACCTGGGCTTTGTTGACTTGATAAAGACAATTGTATTATCGCCGGAGGCGATAGAATAACTATGCGTAGCGAAGACGCTACACATAGCAATACGCGATTAAATTTTCGTCAGGAAGAATCAAAGTTTAAAATCAGGTCAATCAAATAAATCAGTAAAACCCTGGTTCAGATAATGTCGCCATGAGTGCAAAAGATGAAGTGATTGCGACGCAAGAGGCGATGCTATGAAATACCACCGTTGGTATCATTATTACAATTCAGGCGTCAATTATTTTAGTATAAAGAACCGATAATGAAGGCAAATATTTGTTGCTATTCAAATGAATTATTCAAAACATCTTTTAAGTTTCTTAATCACATTATAAAACAAAATATGAAACTAAACACGTTATTGCTTGCTTCTGTTATCATCATTTCATGTAATACAAATAAGAGCAAAACAACTACTGTGGAAGTTACAGAAGACACTGTTTTATCTTACCGGCCATTGTATCACTTTACTACAGACTCCAACTGGATAAACGACCCGAATGGCCTTGTATACGCGAATGGCAAATATCACCTGTTTGCACAGTACAACCCCTATGGCGACAAGTGGGGGCACATGAGTTGGGCGCATGCTGCCAGTGCAGATTTATTCAATTGGCAACAATTGCCATTGGCCATAAAAGAGGATGAAAATACAGATAGTACCTCCACCATGATATTCAGTGGCAGCGCTGTTGTGGACAGCTTTAACACATCAGGCTTTGCAGAGAAAAGCGGGCAGGTTCCATTAGTGGCAATTTATACTTCTCATGTTGATAAAAAAGGCACAGGCATCGCGCAGCATCAAAGCATTGCATATAGTCTTGATGAAGGAACCACCTGGACAAAATATAAAAACAACCCGGTGCTTGATATAAAAGCCAAAGACTTTCGTGACCCCAAAGTGTTTTGGCATGCACAAAAGAAAGCATGGTTTATGGTTGTTTCGTTACCCGATAAATACAAAGTACGTTTCTACTCATCATTCAATTTAAAAGACTGGAAACTATTGAGTGAATTTGGCAACACAGGCAATATGGATAAGATATGGGAGTGCCCTGATATTTATCAGTTACCAATAGAAGGAAGTAATGAAAAGAAATGGGTATTGTCTTTATCCGCAGGTCATCCACAAAAAGACTTTCTTGCCATGCAATATTTCATCGGTGATTTTGATGGAACAAAGTTTACCGCGGATCATCTGCCCTACCCTTTATATGTAGACTATGGTAAAGACTATTATGCCGGTATTACTTACAACAATATACCTGCGGCCAATGGCAGAGCCATTATGATTGGCTGGGCCAATTGCTGGAGCTATGCGAATGATATTCCTACAAAAGGGTTTCGTGGTATGTATGGTGTGCCGAGAACATTAACCCTGAGAAAAACATCAGCAGGTTTAAGACTTATACAGCAGCCCGTTAGTGAATTGCAAAAGCATGAAGAAGCTTTGTACAGCAATGCATCTGTTACGCTTGATAATGCCGGCAAAACACTTGACTCTGCAAAAGGTGCATCACTGGATATCTCTTTTACGCTACAGGCTCCGGCAGGTAGTACAGCAGGCATCAATGTTTTGAAAAGCGGTAATGAAGCTACTTCCATTTACTACGATGCGAAAGCAAAAACAGTAAGCATTAACAGAACACAATCCGGTGATACAAGCTTTAGTAAGAGATTTGCATCTGTGGACACAGTAACATTACATGAGCCTGTTGAAAAATTAAACTTTAGAATACTTATCGACAAAAGCATTGTTGAAGTTTTTATAAATGATGGAGAGTACGTAATGACAGATCTTGTCTTTCCGAAACACAATGATGGAGGTGTTGAATTATTTTCAGCAGGCGGGCAGGCTTTGTTCTCCAACATAAATATCAAGAAGGTAAACAAGACTATTCATTAGCCATCATCTTTACTTTTTATTTTTTCATTTTTACTTTATCTGCATGAAAAAACAATTGCTAACCATCTTAATTGCATGTTCTTCTTTATTCCTTAATGCACAGGAAAGGAAGTTTGAAAATTTCAGTACTTATTTCACACCAGAAAAAAAATACCTGGTATTACCTGTTAAAAACGGCGCCCCAAAACGCAATATGGAGCTTTGGGTAGATGGCGATAATACAAGGTTTTTTGATATAGAGCTCGCAGAAGATAAACCAGACTGGTATACTTATCTTGATATCAGTGAATGGAAAGGCAAGCCTGTTGAATTGCGTATAGACAAACTAAGTGTTGGCTCAAAATTATTTTCGCCTGTTGCGCAAAGCGATGAAGATACCAATGGCGTCAACGTCTATCATGAAAAATTACGCGCCCAATTTCACTTTTCTCCTAAACGGGGCTGGACCAATGACCCTAACGGCATGGTATACTTCAATAACGAATATCATTTGTTTTTTCAACACAACCCTTATGGCCGTGGGTGGGGCAATATGACATGGGGGCATGCAGTAAGCAAGGATTTAATTCACTGGCAGGAAATTGGAGATGCGTTGCATCCTGACAAATTCGGCCCTATGTTTAGTGGCAGCGCCATTGTTGATTCATTCAACACAAGCGGACTTGGACAGCCGGGCAACCCAGCGATGGTGATGTTTTTTACAGGCGCACGCTCATGGGCACAGGCAATGGCTTACAGCACAGATGGCAGAATTTTTCATAAGCTGGAGAAGGCTGCTGTACCACGCATTAACAAAGACAACCGCGACCCAAAAGTTATTTGGTATGCGCCTACAAAGCAATGGGTATTGGTAATGTATGTTGAGCGGGATAAAGGCCAGCACAGCATGCAGTTCTTAACGTCACCTGATTTAATTCACTGGACAAAAACAAGTACTATCAATGGTGGTATCGGCGATGATCGTTACCTGTTTGAGTGCCCTGAATTTTATGAACTGCCCGTTGACGGAAATCCTGCACAAAAGAAATGGATCTTAACAGCAGCCAACAGTGAATACGCTATTGGAAGCTTTGATGGAAAAACTTTCACACCTGAAACAGAAAGACTCAATGGACAGCTTGGCCGTGATTTTTATGCGTCACAAACATTCAACAACCAACCGGAAGGCAGGCGCATTGAAATTGGCTGGTGGCGTACAGCTACAGATAAAGATGACATGACGTTTAACCAAAGCATGAGCATCCCTCTTGAATTAAAATTAATTTCCACGCCACAGGGTTTGCGCTTAACAAGAATGCCTGTTAAAGAATTAGAAACATTGCGTACTAAAACCTATTCATTCAAAAAAACAAAATTAAAAGATGGCTCAACCAACCCCCTATCAAACGTTAACATTGAACTTGCAGAAATACGTTTTGAGCTTGAACCGGGGAAAGCAAAAGAAATAATCTTGAACGTTCGCGGGTTACCTATTGTCTATCATACAGAAAAGCAGGAGCTGATTATTGACGGCGTTACAGCACCGGCACCACTTAACAACGGCAAACTTTCGCTAATTGTTTATGCAGATAGAACAGGCCTTGAAGTGTTTGCTAATAATGGCCTGTTATTTATGCCCATCAACAAAAACCTTGATGAAGCAAACAAAACACTCTCACTTTCTGCAACAGGAGGAGCGGCAACAGTTAATAATCTAAATGTTTATGAGTTGAAGAGTATTTGGGAGTAGAAAAGCAAATTCAAATACAATATAAAAGCAGAAGTTTAGCCTGGTAACGTACCACAAAAATTTATTTATACCTGCAGCCTTAACTTCTGCTTTGTTATACTATTTTGTTTCTACTGATTATTAAGCGCATCAACAAGCTGAATGATATCTTCTTCATGTTTTAAATTCAACCCCTTTTCATTTATTATTTTATCAATTATCTCTGCGTAGGATGGAAAAGTTTTTTTAATAGACTTTGCGCTATAACCAATTTCTGATATTTTTTGCGTTGCAATATCATACACGAACAGTTTTTCTCTCAACCCATAAACTCTTTCACTGGGACCGCCGTAATGATAAACCTCTTCCGCCAATTTATATTCGTATTTTAAAAGCTCTATTTTAGATCCGGCAGACAATACACGATAAAATGATTTGCCAGTGTTCACTCCAATAGATGGATATCCACTTTTAAAATAAGCTTCAGTTGTTTTACCATTCTCATCCAGCTTCAGACTAAAATCTTTTACCTCAACTGCAAATAACATTTCAGTATTATCTTTCTTAAAATGAAGTTGGTTTTCTGTAAGGGATAAATTAAGAACACCGTTATATAACTTCCCATTTGCAAACCTTACTGTTCCATTAATAAACTGTTCACTAAGCATTGGACTGCCCTTTACATCTGCCTGTTTGCCTGTGGGTATTGCATTACCCGATAGATCGTAAGCGTCAAGTATTCCGGGGTTTTTAGTGTTTTCTGCTGTTGTAAAAACATTGCTTTGGGCATTAAGCATCTGCCAGGACAGTATCAGAGCTATTATTAAAAGAGGTTTCATATACGGCTTTAATTAGGGTGAATAAAAGGTAATGACAAGCATAATTCCGTATAAAGTTAGTAAATATCCATCCCATAGAATAAATCAAAAAAAATACTTTTTGAGCTTTAATTACTTCAACACTCTCATTGTTTGTTTTACAAGATTCACGTATAACTCTTCTCTTTCAGTAATATCCATTTTAACAACAGGCCTGTTAAGCGGGTTCATAGCCTGGTATTGGCTTAGGGCAGGAAATTCTTCCAAAACGCAGGGCTTTAATATCATCATCAGAATTACACAGCCACGTGATTCGGCCGCCTTTAACAATGAAGGCATTTCGTTATTGATGATAAAATCAGAGCCCAAAAAATCAGCGCTTACCAGCAATATTGCTACGCTGGCAATTTCCAACGCTTTCTTTATTTCTTCTTCCCATTTTTGCCCTGGCAAAATCTGCTCGTCATCCCAAAAAAATATCCTTGAAAGAAAAGGTTTAAAATGTCTTTTTATATCATCAAGGTATTCTTTATCTGCGTGACTATAACTTACAAACACATGGTTTCTTACTGTATTATCCAGGCTATTTTGCTTTGTTACAATAGTAGGAAGAACATCAAGTTCCTGCTTTACATAAAACAGCAGCGTTTCAAACCTGCCAGCGTATTCTTCCAGTTTTGAATAATATTCATCCTTACAAAACCCGTCGAGGATATTTTTTATTTCATTTAGAAAGATGGCTTTATATTCCGGTGAATAATAATAAGCAAGTCTTTTCTTAATCATATCAACAGCTTCTACAGGTAATACATCTTCCTTATCTGCAAACGTAAAGAATTGCCGTGCTTCCTGCTTTAGTATTTCTTCATCAGATTTCATGAACGATAATATAGCTGTTTAAATGCTGGTTTAAAGAATTAAAAGATAAAGTATTTACAGATGACTTCAAAGTGGCATTCGTTAAGCAGAGGAGAAAACCGTTTTCACAAAAAACAACTATTGAAATGAACTTAGTAATCACTCACCAGCCATTGACAAAACCGATTGCCTTATCACGAGTTCGGGTTCCATGTTTATCTGCGTTATCTTATTGTTCCTGGCAATATTTTCGAGCAGAATTTTTGTTGCTGTTTGTCCCATCTCGACCAATGGTTGTTTAATATAAGTCGGCGGTGCATAAAACAGATCTGCCGCTTCCGTTTCATCAAAATTTATCACCGCTATATCATCCGGAACAATGAGTTTAAGTGAATGAATGTATTTAAGCCCGTTAACCGCAAGAATATTAGATGCGAATAAAATAGCTTCAACAGGTTCGGGTAACGATAATAATTCCTGTACAGCTTTTTCTATTGCAGACTTAATGTTTCCGTCATCAGCCGCAACCTGTTTTAACCAGCCCTTCTTAGCTGTAATATGATGTGCCTTCATTGCTTCAAGATAACCCCTCTTTCTTTCTTCAAGGTTTAACAGGTTTGATTGGTAAGTAACCATGCCGATACGCTTATAACCGTTTTTTATAAAATGCTCAACGGCCATATAAGAGGCTTTGAAATTATCAAGAGAAACGTAATTGGTTTTGATGCCTGGAAAATATCGATCTACAAGTACGAAAGGGATATCAAGTTCCTGCAAATAAAGTATTTGAGATTCTGTATTTGATGCAGGTGTAATTATAAAACCATCAACCTGCCTGTCAAGCAAAGCATTCATCAGCTTCCATGAGCGTTCAGCCTTCTCATCGGAGCTTCCAAAGATCACTGTATAACCATGCCTGTCTGCCTCATCTTCTATAATACGGGCAAGGTTTGAAAAGAATGGATTTGAAATATCTGCAACTATCAAACCAATAGTATTGGATTTATTGGTGCGTAAGCTTTTTGCTATCTGGTTAGGGCGATAATTAAGTTGTAATGCAGCCTGCTTTATTTTTTCAGTTACCTCTTTGCCGATATTACCTTGTCTTTTTCCGTTTAAAACATATGATACAAGAGCGATAGAAACACCTACTTTCTCAGCAATATCTTTAAGAGAAACTTTTTTTTTCATGACTAAAACCCATTTATATTGGTCGGAGTGGAAAAGTTGTTATTATTTAACGTTTAACTAAAATAAAGGTTTTAAAATCATTTTCATAACTCAAAATCAACGGAATATAATTAATGTTTTTACCTCAAACATCTTTTTAATCCGCTAATAAAAATCATAGCAACGCCTGTGAAGTTAAACGTTTAACTTATTTTCCCCTAATTTTGCCTTCGTAAACCATATTTCGTAAGTAAAAGTGAATTAAATGAAAGCAATTAAAAATATTGGTTTGATAGCAGGGAACACTCCTGATAACATTTTAAAAATAAGTCAGGCAAGCAAGGCTAACGGCTATACTGTTAAGAAAATTCTTGTTACAGATAGTACTACAACAGGGGCCATCAAATCTCAATATCCAAATGGAGAGATGGTGCATAACAGCAAATCAATACTTGAAGATGACGGCATAGAGCTTATTGTTGTATCAGGTAAACCTGAACATCACATGCAACTTGTAAGTGAAGCATTACAAGCCGGAAAGCATGTTCGCATTATCTGATGTTATTTGTCCTTCATGAATAACCCCCGAATACCATAATGCAATAGTCAAATGAAGAACAATAAAAAACCGTAACCACCATGGCCCGCATATGCGGGCCATTTTTATTTGCAGCATATCTGTTCACCATGCATCCACTATTAACTTTCTTTAGTTTTGATAAATAAAAAATCACCGGCGCTTAAACCGGTGATTATTTTTTGTTGACTTTATCGGGGTTAATTTTTGGGGTTATACCTTGGGGGTAAGATGATATTGGATTTATTTGATATTGGATATTTCTATTCTTAATTCGTTACACAAAGTAATGGCGACAAATACTGATAATAATCAAATGACTTTTGTTTTAAGCCATAGTTATTTACTCTTTTATGCTGTTTTAATTAAAAGATTTTTCTTAATACAGCTTTAATGATAATATTAAGAAATCCAGCAACTTTCAACACTCCGGCACCTATTCTTCTTGTAAATGAATTGTAAATACATTTACTTGCAAGACTAAACACCACCTGCTAAATATGGAAAGAAGAAGATTTGTACAGCTTGCTTCGCTTGCCACCGCATCATTGCCGTTTATGGCCTATATCAAAAAAAATGGAACAAACATTGGGGAACAGAGCACTGATGATTTGTATGATTTGTTTGCTAATCCTTCCGGAAAATATCATCCTTATGTACGCTGGTGGTGGAATGGCGATCGTGTAACAAAAGAAGAAGTATTGCGTGAACTTGATGTGATGAAAGATGCGGGTATTGGCGGGGTTGAAATAAACCCTATCAAATGGCCGGAGAATGCAGATGCAATAGGCATAAAAGAATTACAATGGGGCAGTGCTGAATGGCTTGATGTAGTTTATGCGGCAGTAAATGGTGCCAAGGAAAAGGGTATTGTGTGTGATATGATTATCGGTTCCGGCTGGCCCTTTGGTGGTGAGTTTGTTCCGCGTAGTGAACAGTGTGAACTGATTGCTTTAGGCACAAAAGATCTTGATGGTGGCAAACAGGCAAAACTCTCCAGGCAGGAACTGCTGGACAGTGTAAACCCTGCCTTTGCATTTGGTTATAAAAACAGTGTAAAAGAATTGTTCACGTTAAGGCTTGCGCCTGCTGAGATGAATGAATTTACCAAAGGAACGGACCTGAATAATCTTTTACCAAATGACGAAATAACATTCGATGTACCTGCAGGAAAACATGTACTTTATTATCTTGTAAAAATTACTGGTTTTGCAGCGGTAATACAAGGCGCCTTGGGCGCTAACGGGCCGGTGATTAATCACTACAATCAAACTGCAGTTGAAAATTATTTAAATGGCTTTGCAGATAAACTTATTTCAAAACTTGGCAGGCTTGATACTTATTTCAGAGCGTTTTTTACAGACAGTATAGAACTTGAAGGCGCAAACTGGTGCAGTGATATGTTTGAGCAATTTAAACAGAAAAGAGGCTATGACCTTGTGCCTTATTTTCCCTACATATTATTCAAGACAGGTGAAATGGGCAATGCTGTAAATGAGGTATATGGAAGTAAGTTCAGTGAGCCTGTTAAAGATTTGCTTAGCCGTGTACGTTATGATTTTGAAATAACAAAGCATGAACTTTTTCATGAAAGATTTATTAAAACATTCGCGCAATGGTGCAGAAAGCATGGTGTACAATCAAGAATGCAGGCTTATGGCATGGATTGCGATCCTTTGGAAGCGAGCATGCTGATCGACATACCTGAATGTGAAACATGGATATGGGTTCCGGAAGTGGAAGAGTTTGGTCCTAAAGGCGAAGGAAGAAATTACACCATGATTAATAAGTTTGTTGCCTCTGCCGCACATTTACAAGGCAAACAACTTATCAGTTGTGAGGAGATGACGAACACGGGCCAGATATTTTGCACCACACTGGAGCGTGTTAAAGTTACCGGAGATCAAAGCAATTTATCAGGCGTTACGCATTCTGTTTTACATGGCTTTAATTATAGTCCTTTAGAAGCACCTTTTCCTGGATGGATACGTTATGGCTGTTACTTTAATGAACGCAATACCTGGTGGCCCTATTTCAGGTTATGGGCAGATTACAAAGCAAGGATGTCTTGTTTATTTCAAAACAGTGTAATGCAGGCAGATGTGGCAGTGTTTCACCCGTTGGCAGATCTCGCTTCAAAATATGGCTTTCAGCGTGACCCATTTCCACGGGTAGCTTACCCTTCTTATGTGCACCAGGTGTGGGAAGCCATTCATCAAAATGGTAATGGCTGCGACTATATAACCGAACATATTTTACAGCAATCATCTGTTGCCAAAGGTTCATTCACTTTTAATAAAAGAAGCTATCATACATTGATATTGATTGAAGCAGAAACTATTCAGCCCGGCACTGCAGAATTTTTAAAGAAGTTTGCCGATGCAGGTGGTAAAATAATTTTCGTTGCAAAGACACCGCACATTTCTTCAGGTCTTATTGAGGCAGAAAAAAAGGGAAGAAAAATAACAAGCACTATCAACCAGCTTATCGCCAAACATGCATCAACAGCAGGTGTTGTTGATGCGCCGGGCACTGATATGATTGCATGGTATGCTGGTATTCAACAAAAATTTTCCATCAAACCTTATATAAGCATTGATAAACCAGTGTATCATGTAAACCAATTGTATTATACCTCTGGCGATAAAGACATTTTTTATTTTACAAATTACAGTGCGCAATACCCGCATTCCTTCAACATAAAAGTTGATAACAAAAAAACTGCATGGCTTTGGAATGCGGAAACAGGTGAACGCTTTCTTTATCCTCAAAATGCCAATGGGGAACTTGAAATTTATCTTGGTACTGCAGAAACAAAGCTTATCGTATTTGACAACAACCGAGATGGAGAAAGGTATCTGCCGGTTAATCTTTCTTCACTGAAAGAAAAACCAATTACAGGTGACTGGCAATTATCGCTGCATCATGTAAATGATACTTCGAATAAGATAACTCTATCTCAACTTACAGATTTAAAAAAGCTGGATGCTTTTAAAAACTTTGCAGGAGAAATTACCTATCGCATCAAGCTGAATTTAGATAACATCAACAATAAGACTTATTTAGATTTAGGCCGTGTTTATGATGTTACGGAAGTTGAAGTAAATGGCATGCCAGCCGGTGTTAAATGGTATGGAAGGCATTTATATGATATCTCAAAAAGCATTCACAAAGGCGAAAATTTTATTAGCATAAAGCTTACCACCATATTAGGGAACTACACAAAATCTTTAAAAAACAATAAAGCTGCACAAGAATGGTCAACAGAAGAAGTGCATGCACCTTTGGGGTTAACAGAACAGCCGAAATTATTGCTTGAATAACGGAATTGATAATGAGTAAGCACTTTGTACACTGATGTATCAAAACGCTTACTCATTATAGTATCTTCATCATAATCCAGATAGAACGCCCCAACCTGTACAAGCATCCCAACCTGCACCAGCTTTGTATCCTTTG
>Ga0105239_10004115_pt1 | contig 17480 bp, 15 predicted proteins | sample KBSC44metaG_FD_92761 | JGI IMG/M metagenome (GOLD analysis project Ga0105239, IMG submission 92761) | Corn rhizosphere microbial communities from Kellogg Biological Station, Michigan, USA - KBS C4-4 metaG | ecosystem: Host-associated > Plants > Roots > Rhizosphere > Soil | place: Michigan, USA...
CCGCATCTGAAGTTGGGGGATTTGGGGTTATTTGATGGGGATGGGTTTAGGTTGGTGTGACATTTAAAATCCCGCCTCGGGAACAAACGAAGGCTTTACTGTAAACGCCACCACTCTTACTGTTACGTCGTGTCCAGTCAGTTGACTATTATTCCATAAACATAAATTCATTTCTTTAGCTACCGTTTTTGTAATACCGTAATCAGTTGTAACATTTCTTCCCTCCTTAAATGTATAATACCTATAGCTGGGATTACCACTAAAAAATATATTTGAATTCATATTATCAGCAAACCTATAATCAACGGTCGCTGTAGAATTGAACATGGGTAAAGAAGGAATGAGACCCAATCCAAGTGCACAAAGCGGGTTTGTCACCAGACCTATTGCTCCCTTTGAGAATTTGTCTGCAAAGTTTTTCATCTGATCAACAGATTCTTGACCAACACCGATCCAGTAAACCCAATACAAAGTATTCTCTGGCAAATCGACCCTGACAATCGTCCTATTGGGATGGCCTATATTCCCAGCAGAATACACCCTAACTTGGCTATTAAGGATCTCTTGATAAGATGTATCATATTTAGTCAGAACAGCAGTATTAAAGCTCTTGCTCGCGCCAGGACCTGGCAACCTTTTAATTGCAAAATGAGCGGACCTACTTACAACATGATTCGTTGAAAAATTAAAATAATATACCCCTCTTTTGGGGATTCTTATGGTTTCCCCCATTACTGCATTTGTTTTCTCTTTTGAATATAAGAGTGCTTTATCCGGATAGGAATAAAAGTAAATGTTGACAGTCCCGTTTCTATTCAAGATATCAAAATCAAAAGAGATTTCATCACCTTGATCAAAAGCATACACTTTGTGAACGACAGTACCACCGGACAAAGAACCCGGTAGATCTAGTTGAATATCTGCCACATTCATAGACTCTTGGCCACCAACACTAGCTGGAGGTACATTTTCAGATGAAAAGTCAAAGCTGACCACTTTCTGCTTTCCATCATTGCAACTCATTGTCTTAGTAAGAGTTTCGGTGGAAGTCACCACCTGTATAATGTGGTCGCCTTCTTCCAGTACCAATTTTGTTGTTTCACTTGGTTTGAGTTTTATTTGCTCAATTCCATCGACAAGTAATCTTCCTTCTTTATTGCTGATAACTAATACATTGGTTTTTTGCTGAGCGAACGTTGCCCCTGCAGCGAGGAGAAAAATGACAAGAGTTAGGTTGAGTTTCATAGAAATGGTTTAGGGATAATAGCTGTTATAGCGTGAATAGAACGAACACTTTATTTTTTTATTATATATATTTCTTTGTTTTCTCCCACTTTCTCCCTAACCTTGCTCCTACTTGCTAATCAAACCGTTCAACCATGTCCTTTTGGTGGGTCAATCACAAACAAACCTTCAAAGCCGAATTTGATGGCGGCTACATCTGGTCACCTCAGAATAATAAAAACGGCTCCATAAATCAGACTTATATCAATCTCACAAAAACTGTCAAAGAAGACATCGTCTTCTCCTACGCATCCGGCAAAATACAGGCAGTCGGAAAGGTGATAGCTCCTGCCAAATCCCGTCAACGCCCAGAAGCCTTCGGTCGCACAGGTCAACAATGGAACAAAAAGGGTTGGTTGGTCAATATTGCATGGACCAGATTATCCGATCCATTAACACCAAAAGATCACATCCGTGAAATTGCCCCCTTGCTCCCAGATACACATTCCCCTATACGAAAAAATGGCTATGGAAATCAAGGAGTATATCTGGCCAGTATCAGCGACAAACTGGGGCGACGATTACTATCGCTGATTAATTACGATAATTTTGCCTTCACCAATGAATTAGATGATAACTATGACACCCAAGTAGAAGAAGAGGAAGAAGAAAAACTACTACAATCCAATACCAAAAAGACCGTAATAGAACAATTGATCCAGGCCAGACTTGGGCAAGGGAAATTTAAAACAAGCGTAGCAAAAATTGAAGACCGATGCCGGGTAACGGGGTTAAGTGATAAAAGGTTCCTCGTCGCCAGCCATATCAAACCTTGGAAAGATTCCGACAATTTCGAACGCCTTGACGGGCATAACGGATTCTTACTCTCGCCACACATCGACAAATTATTTGATAATGGATACATTTCCTTTGATGACAACGGCAGCATCCTCATTAGTACAAAAAAGATCTTGCCCGCGCTAAAGATTTGGCGAATTGATCGCAATAAATCAGCAGGTGCCTTTACAAAAAGACAAAAGGAATATCTGGCGTATCACAGAAACAATATCTTTAAAAAATGAGTCTCATTCAAGTCTCCTGTGGTATCATTTTAAAAGACGGCAAAATTTTAGCGGCCCAGCGCAGCGAAACCATGAGTTTACCTTTAAAATGGGAGTTTCCCGGCGGCAAATTGGTAAATGGGGAAACGGAAGAGGAATGCCTCAAAAGAGAGATATATGAAGAATTAAATATCTCCATCGAGATACGATATAAACAGAAGCCTCATAGACATGACTATGGCAGTTTCGAAATTGAACTAATCCCTTTTGTTGCCGAATACACTGGCGGCGACCTCCGATTGCATGAACACAGACAAGCTAATTGGTATCCCCCCGAAGAGCTCTCCGTGTTGGATTGGGCACCCGCAGATATTCCCGTGCTGCATGAATTTCTCAACCTGTAAGAACACCTTTTTTGCACCGTGGAGTCTTCTCTGGCATCCTGCCAACGCCAGGGGGGTGTTTTCCCCCTCTCCTTACTAGGATTATTCCCCTATTCTGTCCCTTCCGGATGAATGTATATTGTACCATCAAACTATCATTCATCCTAAACTCAAACACCATGATCAAACGACTACTATTATTGGCTGGAGTAACCGGCTCCCTGCTGCTCACAGCCTGTAACAACAGCAAATGCAAGCTCACCGGCGAGGATTCGGCAAAGATCTATAAAGCCTGGGGCAGGAAGTTTGTTTTTACCGCCCCGCCGGTGGACCCCTCAAAGCAAAATGAGCAGCAAACGTACAATGAGGTGAATATGGGGTTTACAAAGCCCATCACGGCCGCGGAAGCACAGAATTATATCACCACGTATACCCGTACCCCACTGACGGAGTTGAAGACCAGCGACCCCTCGAATCCGGATAGCTACTTAAATATCAGGGCATTCGAGCTGGATAAACTAATAGTGGACACCATCCGTCAACATATGGAGATCTGCGGGCTGAGGATCTACCTGGGTAAACGACCGGATTCGATGTACACCCTCGTCATTGTACCCAAGGATGCCGCCAACGAAAACATCATGGATAAGAACTGGCTTTTTGACTGGAATAATCCCTGCCCCCCCTATTGCCCACCCAAAGCAGCAACCATAGGAAACTAAAATTAAATATCTTTAACAATAAAACTCTGCCTCTTTGACCCTCACGATCATTTACCTTGCTGTCATTCTGTATTCATCAATAATAGGGCTGATAAAATTCAGGCGCCTGGATGTGCCTTTTAAAGTATTGACCCTGTTATTGATGGGTACATTTGTATCCGAAACCATTTCCACCATCAGCTTGTATGTTTTCAGGAATAACAGCCTGAACGGTAAAATATACTTGTCCTTTCACATTATCATATTCGGTATCTTGTACTATTATCTTTTTGAGAAAAGGGGTCTTAGGACGATGATAGCTGTTATCACAGTAATATTTTTTATCCTATCGCTGATATTCGAATTTGTCAATGCCCTGCCGGTATTACCGTCTTATATGATCATGGTGCAGTCTCTGTTGCTGGTGGTATACTCCATCCTTTATTTCTTCAAACTCTTCCGGGCTCCCACGGAGCAGGAGATCATCAATACTGCCAAACTATGGTTCAACAGCAGTGTATTGATATATTTTTCCAGTTCCTTCGTAATATGGGCCAGTTTTTATTATCTTTATTCGCACAAGCGGGTCTTCCTGGACCTCAATCTCATTCTAACCCTTTTAAACATTTTTCATTATTCCCTGTTCGGCATTTCATTGTTTTTGTACAAACTAAACTCTAATCCCGTTGTCGATGGAAAAGATCATTGACAATAACTTTTTAACCCTTCTTGTTAGTCTCACCATTCTCTTTTTCGTGCTGGGAGTCACCATCTCCGTATTTATTAGCCTGTACTACCGGAAAAGGAATATATTTCTGCGCGAAAAGGCCCTGTTAAAGATCCAGTTCGAAAAATCTATCCTCCAATCCGAGTTGGAGATAAAAGAACATACGCTCAACCATGTCAGCCAGGAGATACATGACAATGTGGGCCAGTCTTTAAGCGTGACCAAGATGCAACTGAATATACTTGGAGAAAGCGAAACCCTGCAAAAGCCGGCTCTAAGAGCCGCCAAGGACAGCCTGGGAAAGGCCATGAAGGATCTCCGTGATATAGCCAAAGGACTCAGTTCGCACAGGGCGGCGCGCTTCAGCCTGGTGGACAATGCCAGGGAAGAATTGGAGAGGATACGCAACGTCCATCTCACAGATATCATCTGCACGGTCACTGGTGTTGAGCAGTCTGTACGGGAAGAAAAAAAGCTGGTCGTATTCCGGATGATACAGGAATGTCTGCAGAACATCATTAAACATGCCAATGCTACAAAAATATCGCTGGTATTCGTCTATAACGCCACATCGCTAAACATCATCATCCGGGATAATGGAGTAGGTTTCGACGTACAGACGACAGTGGAAAAACAACAGGGGCTGGGTCTGCAAAACATCATACAGCGGGCAGCCATTATTGGGGGACACGCCTCTATCTCCAGCACAGTCTCCGAAGGTACCATCGTAAATATAACCATACCATATGCCTGATCCTATAAACATCGCCATCGTGGATGACCATCTCCTTTTCCGGCAAGGTCTTACGCACCTGATCAATATCCTTTCCGGCTATAAGGTCTGTCTGGACGCGGACAATGGGAAAGATTTTCTGCACAAGCTATCCATTCTCACAACTCCACCCGACATCGTCCTGCTGGATATCAACATGCCGGAAATGGATGGATATGACACGGCCCGCTGGTTAAAAACACACCACCCGGAAATAAAGGTGCTTACGCTTAGCATGCTGGATAGTGATACCTCTATCATCAGGATGATCCGCAGCGGCGCGAGGGGATACATCTTAAAGGATGCCGATACTGAAGAGCTAAAGCTCGCATTTAAAGAAGTAATGGATAAAGGCTACTTTTATAACGATATGGTCAGCCGCAGGATCCTGCAGTCGATCAATCAGCTGGTGAATGAGGATACAAATGCGGAGCTCCTGGTTAAAATTTCGGACAGGGAGCTACAGTTCCTCCAGCTGGCCTGCAGCGAAAAGCCGTATAAGGAAATTGCCGCGGAAATGTTTGTGAGTGAGCGCACCGTAGATGGTTATCGCGATGCGCTCTTTAAAAAGCTCAATGTCACTACCCGGGTAGGTCTGGCCATGTATGCGGTAAAGAACGGGTTTGTCCGGCTGTAGTCCGGCCTGGTCTTACCTGAGCGCTCCGACAAACTTCTTCATCTCTGCAATAAAGTAATTACTGTATACAATACCCGCCTTCGCCTGCATTTCGTTAAACGCATCCGGATTATTGTCCAGCCCTATCAATGCCAGATCCCGCGCATCGATGGTCCTGTTCATTTCCCATAGACTAAGGGCTTCGCCAAGATTGTCGGGATTATCCCTGTCATCGTCTGCGCTCTGAAACATCCTTCGGGATTGTCTGAAATCCCGTTTTTCAAACGCAATAAGAGCACGCAGCTCCGAAAGAGAACCTTCATCATCCAGCGAATGCCCGTTCCTACGGGCTTCCCTTGCATAATTCAAGGCGCTGTCCTGTTGGCCCAGCAGATAATAGGATCTGGATATACCCAGGTTCACATGAAATTGATCCCGCCGGGTGAATTTATCCTTACGCAGATCCTTTACCAGGGAATAATAAAGGATGGCTTCCTTGTATCTTTTATTACTCAATGCACTATCCCCCATTTCTCCCAGCTGTTTGTTAAAGTTACCAGTGTACTGGACATATCTGTTTTTTTGATTGGCCATGGCCAGATAGATATCTGTCGAATCGCTATTGCGCAACCTGCCTACCTGGTACTGCGCATAATCCGCCAGCGAATACTCCGGGGCGATGCTATTGACATAGTCCAGGTACATTTTGCTACTGTCCAGCGCAAAATTGTTGAATAAAGGATGAGTATGATGCTTAAAGTAAAATTCCGCCAGTCCATAGCACAACGAAGGGCTCGCGGGTATAAAAGATATCCCCTCATATAAAACATCCCTTGCCTTCTCCAGCGAATCGATGTTCTCATATTGCCGGCTGTGATCGATAAAGACGGTTGGATCTTCGCTATTTATTTTCACCAGCTTTTGAAAGACCCTCTCCGATGTATCCGGCGATACGGCAGTAAAGAGGAAGTTACTGTATTGGGCATAGATATTATAGTCGCCTGATGACTTGCAGATGGCATCGCAAAACAATGCCCTGCCCTTATCGGTACTACCTGTGATATCGAGCAGCCGTGCATATTGATACAGCGCAACTACATTGAACGGGTTGATATTCAATGCCCGCTTGAAATAATATATGGCAGAATCCACATGATCTCCCAGCTGTGCAGCTTGCATTTGCCCCAGCGCAGCGAGGCAATAGGGATCTCCATACTTTTCCGCTCCGATGGTAAAATATGACCTTGCCAGCCTGATGTTCTCATTCCTCTTTACCAGGATCTTTGAATAGATCCTGCCAAGGTTTAAATACCCTTCTGTATTGGAGGAATCGATCTGCAACGCCCTTAGATTCGAGTCGATGGCACGATGGTAGTCGCCCGACCCGCGGTAATCGGCAATGGCTTCGAAATTACACGCCAACAGCGAATAAGCTTTGGAATAGGAAGGGTCCATCTTTATGATCTTCATACAGGTATCGATGCTTTGCCCGAACTCCTGTATCCTGAAATTGGTGCTGGCGGAGCTTGCCAGGGCATAGATCCAGTCCGGCGCATATTTGATGGCCGAGTCGAAGCATTGCCGGGCCGTAAAATATCTCCCTTTGTTATAATTCAGTAACCCCTTTGTCTGATACAGATAGGCGGCTTTATTGGACCTGGCGATATTTTCGTTTAACAGTTGCAGACCTTCATCCCAGTCCTGGGGTTTATGCGAGGCGGCTTTGGCACGGGCGTATAAAAATATCAGCTGAGGTTCCAGACTTACAGCCAGCCCACTATCCTGCGGGTACAGATCGACCGCTGTCCTTAACTCTGTATACCCAAGATCAAATGTATGCATGCTGACATTATCCAGATTCCCGTCCAGGTAGCGGTCGATCAGCACCCTCACTTCATCCATCAGGGCAGGGAACAATTTCCCTCTCGCCCGGGAAACGCATTTACTACGGGGATATTCTTCCTTCAATTGCAGATAGCATTTATAAGCTGAAAACTTGTCTGGTTCCACCAATTCATTGCGTCTGATTCTGGCCAGGATAGTATCGTACAGGACACTGTCGGAAGGTATACGAAAGGGACGTGGGACCCTGAACCTAACACCACGGGCGACTAACGATCCTTTCTGTCCGGGAATACCCGTAGTGGAATGCAGGTCACGGGTGATAGCTTCTCCCATCTTTCTGTATTTATCGGCTATATCCGGTGGCAGGTTCGTCATCACCACCTTTCGGTAAGGGTTGCTATATGGTACAAGTTCCGGCACCTGGTCGTTACCCGGCCAGTACCTGGACACATACAGCTTTACATTTTGTAAGAAAGATTCCAGTTCGCCAAAGGTCACTACTCCATAGGGAGGTTCTGTATCCGCACCACCCTGTAAACCCAGCAGAAGAAAATAGGTAAAGACTCCCGCACCGGGTACAACATTCTTCGTTTCAAAAGAGGAGCCCTCACTCTGAGTAGCAAACAGGTCGAACTCCCCCACTCCTCCAGGCCTCCGCATCCTTGCCGCTATCTCGGGGCTCAATGGATTTATGACATCATCCTCCCGGCAGGCGTCGATGATAAGATATACCCTTACACCTTCCTGCTGGGCCAACGTGCCTATGCTGGCCTTTATATGGGACATCAACATGGCGCTTGTCAGCGGTGCATTATTAGGATTATTCCGCTTCGAATTATGGCAAAGTAACTTTTGATCGCCCAAAGCCACCATCCCGTGCCCCGACCAGTAAATATACAGCACATCATCTTTCATTATCACCGAGCTCAGGCTATCGATCCATGCATCGAATGCGTCATAAATGGTTTTGTAGGACGCATCCTTGTTTAACAACAGCTTTACATTGTTGCTGTCGAACTTGTTCACATACCCTTTTTTCAGAAAATTATAAAAGCTGATGGCATCGCTGTCTGCATAATGCAGGGTATTCAGCTTCGTATCTTCGTACTGCGACACGCCGACCACCAGGGCATAGAGCGTAGGCTGATGCGGCTGCGACATCGCCATGGCAGGAATGAGCAGCAACAGATGAAACAACAGCGTTTTCATGTCATTTCAGTTTATATATTTGTTTGACACTGATAAGATCTCCATGGGACGGGCGCTCTCTTTGGCCAGGGATGCCATAGGGAAGACCGGGCCTCAGCACCTGCATGCAGTTGGACGGAGCATAATGCATGATGGAAAAGAAGTCATACGGTCCCAGGTCCCTGGCATAGGGATCTTTTAAAAAGGCATGCTGATAGTTTACATCATACGTACAAATGACATGCACAAATTGCTCTCTGTCAGCCCGGGTCATTTCATGATAAAGCCCAAGCGTATGCCCTATCTCATGCGCTATATTACCCGCCATAGCCCAATTGGCCAACTCTACCGGTTGTCTCCCATTACCCCTTCTACCGACATAGCTTTGGGTATTTTCGGACTTGCAAAACTCTACATAGTCCAGGTCCAATGCCCCCTTGTCAACAAATCTGACATTGAGACTGTCAGACCATTTTCTCATGGCCGCCCTGATCCGGTCGGGGAATTTATATCCCGGGTCTATGACAAAGGGGACAGTAATCTCCGTCTTTTTATTCGCCTGGTTAAACTTCAGGGGCCAGATCCTGGCATTCGAACCGACGCCTTTGACGCCCGTGACAGGATAATCTATCAGGATATCACCCTCCACATGCAAAACATCCTTTGCAGGATCGTGAGGGTCCGTTTGTTTATAGCCATACAGATAATCCGTCACCAGTCCATAGGTTACTTTAATAGAGTCTCTGCTCATACCATCGAAATGATTGAGCTCGATCTCGCTTGCCGCCTTTGGAAAACTGTCCTGCACGGCAGGAGGCTGCTCACCTTGCATGGAAGGATTGGACTTCGAACTGGTGTCCACTGCGGGGGTATCATGTTCTCCTGGATTATTGCATGCAGTGGCAATAACAGCTATCCATAAGCCCAGGTAAAATACAGTACGCATAAAATCTAAGGTTTAGGGGTTCTTTAAAAATTAAACTGAAAGGCGATATAAGGTTTTGGGCAGACAAATTCATATTTCATGTCTTTATTGATATCATCAGTCCCTGTAACCTTACCGCCGAGCTTCAATTTGTCCAATCTTTTAACCCAGCTGGCCGCAATACCACCCGCAATAGCGATCCTACGAATACCATTCATATTGCTCCTTATCCCAAATCCTGTGAATAAGGTCGGCACCTCGCTGTTAGCACCAACGCCCAGTTGCCAGAAAGGATGGATGGGTGAATTCGGTATATAATAATTGTAGTTGATCATGGCCGTAAACTTGATATTCCTGATGGAATTGACCTTTGTCTCGGCGACGACCAGGTTGCCGCTGGCAGTATCCAGTACAGTCCCATATTCCTTATAATCCAGCCAGGTATTGGCCACACCCGCGGATACTTCCGGGATGAACCGCTGGAACTTCCGGATCCTTAGCGTCTTTTTGATCACCTCCTTATTCTCTACGACTACGATCTCATTGCTGTCCGAAAGCTTATAGCCGCTCTCGTTGATGGTGATGGTATAGATGGATACTTTCCCTTCTGTGGCCGGCACTTCGTCCAACGTCAGTATCCATGTCAGGTCATCTTTTTTCCTGCTGGCTTTTTCCTGCATATTCTTTACCAGCGCATAGGTGGCTTTCAGGTTCGTCAGGCGCTTTTTCTGCTCAGTTTCCAGCGTCTGCAGTTCCCTGGATATATTTTTGAAAGTGGCCACCAGCAAAAAAGAAATATCCTGGTTAGGGTTACAAATGCTGTCTATCTTATTATTGAATGATCTTATGGCTCCTTCTGCCTCCGCGAAATGTTTTTCTATTGATGCCATCTCCGTAGCAATGGCGGCAAGAGCAGATTTGGTTTCTTCCTCGTCCTCGAAGGACATGTCCTTTAATTTTTTAAAAAGCTTTACAATCGTGCTCTTTTGATTGTCCGCCAGGGAATCTTGTATCCTTTTCAAAAGAGCTTTCAGGCTGTCAAAGCTTGCGCAAGGCGGCGTGGACGGCTGTGCAGGCGGCGGCTCATTCAGTCGTAAATTCTTACGTGTTCCGGCCGGTCTTTGCTCGCCTTGAAGCCCAGTTCCCCCAGGAATGGAATTCAGCAGGTCAAAAATAGTCTTCGAGGCAGCCGCCACGTCTTCCGACACAGGGTCCACGATCACTACATTCGAGGTCTTTGTACTAAAGTTCAATGGGTTCATGGGACGGATATAGACATTCACACCCGTCTTGGACACCAGGAAGATGGATGAATCGCTCAGCGTCGTCAGATCCTGAGGCTTATCATTGATGTCATATTTCAGGATGTTGCCGTCCTTGCGCAAAAATATTTTTTTTCCTGTACGGACCGCAATACCGTTCTCAATGACATCCCTGGCTTTTTGTGCATTCGATTGGATGATAGCAGTAGTCATGGCAATGGCCAATAAAATTCTTAGCCTGGCGGGCAGGCCGGTGTATATACTTTTCATAATTGATGAATTGATGTGAAGGTAGATACACTGTCCCCCTGTAAGAAGGGGAATATCCCCCATAAGGAGGGAGGGTATTTTCCCCGGGCCTGTACTTGCCGGCAGCAAAAATTGGGTGTTTTTACGGTTCCCGGATACCTGAGAAAAGCTTACATTGAGCGCACAGCCAAAACCAATTCCACCTTAACTATGTCAATCCGTGTTATTATCCTGGGCGGGGGAGTAGCCGGCATGAGCGCCGCCCACGAACTTGCTGAAAGGGGATTTTCAGTAACTGTATTCGAGAAGCAAAAGGAACTGCCGGGCGGCAAAGCCCGTTCCGTACCTGTAGAGGATTCCGCCGGCCCCGGCATGCAGCCATTGCCCGGTGAACATGGCTTTCGCTTCTTCCCGGGGTTTTACAAGCATATCATCGATACGATGCAACGGATCCCCTTCCCCGGAAAAACCTCAGTGGCCGATAACCTGGTGGAATGCTCCAATATCATGCTCGCCCGGGTAGGGCAAGTCCCCATCGAAACACCCAGTCATTTCCCCCGGTCATTGGCAGACGTAAAGGCTATTATGAACGATCTTTTCAACACGAACACAGGATTGGAACCCGGCGAAAGCAGCCTGATCGCCGAAAAGATATGGCAATTGATGACCAGTTGTGAAAAAAGACGGATCAATGAATATGAACGCACCGGCTGGTGGGCCTTCACAGAAGCCGCTTCCCACAGCATTAATTACCAGGCCCTATTCGTAGACGGCCTGACCCGCAGCCTCGTAGCCGCCAAAGCCGAAACCTGCAATACTAAGACCAACGGGGACGTCCTTCTGCAGATGATCTTCAATTTCACCAACCCCCAGATCAAAAATGACCGCATCCTCTGCGGTCCGACGAATGAAAAATGGCTCTTTCCCTGGCTGTCCCATCTTAAGCAACAAGGTGTTGATTACCATTTTGATAGTCTGGCTACCCAGCTCATTTGTAAAAATGGGCGCATCGCGGGTGTGCTTATATCCCATGGGGGTGCAGAACCCCAGCTTTATGAAGCCGATCACTATATCTGCGCACTCCCTGTCGAACGGGCTGCGCCTCTGGTCGATCAGTCCGGTCTGCTGACGGCGGACCCGCAACTGGCCAATATCATAGCACTCAAAGACTCCGTTGCCTGGATGAATGGCATTCAATTCTATCTGGGAAAAGACGTTCCCATAAGCAATGGGCATATCATACTCGCCTATTCGCCATGGGCCGTTACCGCCATCTCACAGGCGCAATTCTGGAAAGGTTTTGATTTCAGCCGGATTGGACATGGCGATGTAAGAGGTATTCTGTCGATAGATGTCTCCGATTGGGACAAGCCCGGTGTCATTTATGGCCGGGCTGCCAGGCATTGCACACGCAAAGAGGTTATTGCCGAAGTATGGCAACAACTCAAGCAGAGCTTGAATGTGGGGGGTAAGATACTACTTACAGATGAGAACCTTAAGGCGGCCAATGTAGATGCCGATATTATATTCGCACCAGACATCCTGGACTTCTATGGAAAATCGGTTAATGACAAAATGAACCAACCTTCCGGATATGGGTCCAGGGAAGTTATCCGGAATGAAGAACCATTGCTGGTTAATCAGGTCAACACATGGGCCATCCGCAACGAGTCCTATACAGGCATACCAAATTTTTTCCTGGCAGCGGACTACGTTCGTACCTTCACGGACCTGGCTACCATGGAAGGAGCCAATGAGGCAGCCCGGCGGGCTGTCAATAATATACTCGACCGCACCGGATCAACCGCTCCCTTTTGTACAATCTGGAACCTGCAAGAACCGAAATGGCTCTTATATTATAAATGGCTGGACGAACAACGCTACAATAAAGGATTACCCTGGAAATTAGTGCGCCCGTGGTTTGCTACCCTGATGAACTGGCTTTTTACACTATTGCGAAAAATTAAATTGTATTAACCATGTTCACCCGATTTATCACCTGGTTCGTTCCACCGGACAAACGCGACGTGCCGGATGTCTTGCGTCGCTACCGGCTGGCCATCAGCATTTTCTTTATCACAGCTTTGTTTAACCTGAATTATATGGGGATCACGATCATGATGGGGTTGCACGAAGGAACGCCGGCCCTCTTGATCGAGAGCATCCTGAACATCATCTATCCCTTTATCATTCGGCGCGGGGGCCCCTTCAAGCTGATCTGTAATATCTACGTTTTCTTTGGTGTTTCTACCGTGCTTATCTGTATGTGGTATTCTGGTGGGTTCAATTCCCCCGTATTGCCCTGGCTGGCTACTTCTCCCATCGTCGCCCTACTGATGGCAGGCCGGGCTTCCGGGTGGACCTGGTTTGGCATCAATACAGTATGCATCATTATCCTGGGCATCCTAAGTAAACAACATTATCCTTTCCCGGTCCATTATAACCAGGCCTATGACAATTTTTTTTACGTAAACTGTTTTACCGGACTGGTATTGATCATCTTCGTAGTATCGCTGGTCTTTGAAACCGGGAAAAATGCCGCACTTAAAAGATTGGCGGAAAGCAGCCTGCTACTCGCCGAAGAAAAGAAGAAGACTGCATTACTGGATATTTCCCAGGAGATCCACGACAATGTAGGCCAGACACTCTCCATTATTAAATTGAACCTCCATTTACTGGAAGCCCTGAAGGAGAAGCCGGCCCCCGAACAACTGCAGGACACCATGGAGCTGCTGACCAAGGCGATACAGGATCTCCGGAATATCTCTCACGATCTGTATACGGATAATATTCAGCATTTCAACCTACTGGAATCGCTTCGGGATGAATTGGAATTGATCTCCCGGACAGGCATGTTCGAGTCGGAGTTCTCCACAAAGGGAGAATATAAGAAAATGGATCCCCGCAGCGAGCTCATCCTGTTCCGGATTGCCAAAGAGGCGCTCAACAACATCATCAAGCACGCTCACGCAAAGTCTATCTACATGGTTGCGCAGTATGAGCCACAACAATTTTTGCTTACCATATCCGACAATGGCATCGGATTTAGCCAGGAACGCCTGGGCCTGGATGGCCAGGGCATCCGTAATATGCATGATCGCGCCAAATTGCTAGGCGCACGTCTGGACTGCCATTCTATTGTCGGCAAGGGGACGCAAGTGGTTGTTTCCCTACCCTTCAAAAAGCAATTTTTACCTGTTCAAAAAGCTGAATCATGAAGATAGCGATTGGTATAGTGGACGATCAGCAATTGTTCTTAAAATCCCTTTCCGCCCTTATTAATACTTCCGACCACTTCGAGGTGATCGTAGAGGCACTGAATGGCGAGGAGATGATTAAAAAATTAGACCTTCTGCAGCGGCTTCCCGATATCATCCTGGCAGATGTACATATGCCGCAAATGAACGGCCCTGAAATGGTAGCGGCCGTCAGTCAAAAATTCCCTTCCATCAGGTGTGTTGCGCTGTCCGTCAAAAACGACGACATGACTATTTTAAAAATGATCAAAGCAGGCTGCTGCTCCTATCTTTTGAAAGATATTCACCCGGCCGAATTGGAAAAAGCCCTCATCGAAGTACACAGGAACGGCTATTATAATGCGGACGTCGTAAACGTGAATTATCGCCGCCTGCTGTTAAAGAATGAAGCCGCCGGCGCATCCATGGTTACCCCCCGTGAAAAGGAATTCCTGTCGCTCGCCTGTAGCGACATGACCTATAAAGAGATCGCCTCCAAAATGTTCCTGTCCGAGAAAACCATCGACAACTATCGCGAGTCGTTGTTTCAGAAACTCAATGTCAAAAGCAGGGTCGGCCTGGCCCTGGAGGCCCTACGGCGTAACCTGATCAGCCTTCAATGATCATATCCGGAAATTTCCCCTTTTTATAACTGGATAATCCCCTGTTCGGAAGGGCATCGGCAAACGAACTTGCAGGTATAAATTTTATTCTTATGAGATTACAATTTTACCTGCTTTTACCGCTCATGATGTGCATATCCCTCGCATCATTTGCTCAAACCAAACTGACGGGTAGACTGACGGATCAAAAAGGCAATCCACTCAAATTCTGGGCAGTAAAAAATCTTCAGACCGGCGAAAAGACCCATACTGATGAAAATGGCAAATTCATCATTCATGCAAATCAGGACGAGTCTTTAGCTTTTAGTTCCGGCAAATTTATGGTCCCGGATTTCCAGGTTACCAATGTGGAAATAGCCTCCAAGATCCTTGATTATACTACCAATATTGTCCAATCCCCTAATGCCGGCGCTGCCTTGACAACAGACAGTTACTGGCTGGGGGCCACACTAGGATATAATCTGGGCGGAAACTCTTCCGAAGATGTAGTTGGAAGCGCCAAGGTCATGATAAATCCCATGAGCGATAAGCTGTTTGGTGCACAATGGGGCGTCATCGGCAATTTCTCCAACTTCCAAACCGCCCAGGATAAGGGCAATACGGACAAAAATATCAAGTCCGTCATTCAGTCATCACAAGGGTTATTTTTAGGACTGTCATCTCTCTGGACATTAAATAAGGATGCCGATGTTAAAACCCGGATACAATATACGATGGGGGGAAAGCTCAACGGGTTTACCCATGTTGGTCCCGATTCCAGCACCCAGACGTTGATCCAATACAAAAATTCGCTCGGCTTCGAATTAGAGGGCTTTCAATTCAGTAAAGGAGGCATGCTTAACCTTTCCTTTGAAGGGTCATTACTACTGTTCGATAAAGGCATCTATCAGAAAGTATTTAACTCCAGCAAGAGCTCTTTGTTGACATTTGAAGCCTCGGTGGTGCTGCCCATCTCTACCAACACCGGCATCCTGTTTAATTCTACATTCGCTCAATCTTCCCAACCCGTGTTCCTTGTCGGCGTGATCTTTAAAACCAATAACAATTGACGCCATGAAATACCTTATACTTATCTGCCTGGCAATCCTGACGTCAAATTATATCCAGGCTCAAAAAGTCATGACAAGTACATTACCGGAATTACTTTCATCCAACAGAGCACTGTTGCCTGAGTCAGCCGGAGGCCCCATGCCTGATCACCGGGACCTGACCGATCTTTTTCCCAGAGGCGGCTATCAATGTTCATCCAATGCCTGTGTCAGCTTCGCCTGTGCATATACCCTTTATTCTTACCTCTACCGGCGCGATAATAAACTGGACTTCACTTATACCGACAGTGGGCATGTCGACAAATCCAGGGTGTTTAGCCCCTTTTTCATATTCAACTCTTTAAAAAAGCCCGGCGACTGCCCGAATAACCTTACAAACATCCTGGAGACGCTTACTTTTCTCGGCACAAACGGCACAACTCCGCTGAACAAATTCGAGGCTGATCCTTGTGTCGATACATATTGCGATTCCACACCTTCACCGGATGTCAATCTTCTGGCAAAAAAATATACCATACGCAACTATGCATGGATATATTCCACCCTGCTCACTAAAGCTGATGTCATACCGTCTCAGGCGTTGAAACGATACCTGTTCATCAATACCCCTATCGTCATCATCATGGATGTCAATGGAGATTTCGAAAATCTCACCGGCAAAGATGAGAATTTTGTTTGGCAGGAAAATTACCCCCTGTCTCAAAATTTACATGCTTTGGTATGTACGGGATTCGACGATAAAAAAAATGCGTTGAGGTTCGTCAACTCCTATGGCGATAATTGGGGATATAAGAATTCTATGTGGATCTCCTATGACGTTGTAAATATGCACCTGAGAGAAGCGTTCGTTGTAAATTGCAATCAGGTACTCCTGGTAAAGGGATACATCCATCTTGAAACGGATTTTAGAGACAGTGTTACCGGATCAGGCAACAATTACATCTTCAGAATGTATGACGGGGATTTTAAAAAGGTATCGGATTTTCTCATATCCGGCAAAGCACTTTCCCCGTCCAGATCCGTCGTAACGGTCATCCAGAAAGGCGCGGACAATTTACTTTATACTTCGCAGGTAGAGTTAGGCAATACCAGGAATTCACTCATTGCGCTGCCACAATTAAAGACCAACGGTACAATCAAGGCATATGTTCAACCCAATTTTTCACAATTGTCCGACTGCTATTTTGATGTCAAGGTTCCTGTCAACGGCAGTAATTTGTAACCTCAACAAAACGGGCAGAACTTTTTCACGATCTTTTGTAAAGTCCCCAATTCATGAGCAATCCCCATAGCTTCAGGATGGCCGCCTCCCTAGACTGATGGTCTTGAACCAAATAGATTGTTCATAGAATTTTAACACTTATTCCCTCTTATAAACCACTCCCCCCTTCATGACAAAGGAGACGTGCTCTAGCGCCTTGATATCCTTCAGCGGATCATCCTTCACCGCAATGATATCCGCAAAACCTCCCGGGCGGATGCTGCCTATGCGCGCATTGCCGATGAGGTCGGCGGCATTCGTCGTGGCCGCCTGTATCGCCTGCAGCGGTGTGAGACCGAATTTTACCATATAGAAGAACTGACGGCCATTCCAGCCATGGGGGTAAACGCCGGCATCG
>Ga0105239_10004117_pt1 | contig 17476 bp, 17 predicted proteins | sample KBSC44metaG_FD_92761 | JGI IMG/M metagenome (GOLD analysis project Ga0105239, IMG submission 92761) | Corn rhizosphere microbial communities from Kellogg Biological Station, Michigan, USA - KBS C4-4 metaG | ecosystem: Host-associated > Plants > Roots > Rhizosphere > Soil | place: Michigan, USA...
CGGCGCCGACGCCATCTGCGCACTGTCGCTTCTGAGTAGCCGTTCTGGCGTCTTCAACCGATTGAACCACTGGATCTTCCGTTCCGGCACGCGGGCCAGGCTGCTCTATCCCGTGCTTCGCGAATGCCGAAATCTGTTTCTCAAGCTGCTCGGCAGAACCAAGATCAACAACCTTGGCTTGCAGGGCAACCGAAGGTTCTGAGGCCCCGGAGAGCGTTGCTTCGCACATGAACATCCGATGCCGCGTCCTGATCGTCGGCGGCTACGGCACTTTCGGTGGTCGCCTGGTTCAACTGCTCGAAAACGAGCCGCGACTGACCTTGATCGTCGCCGGCCGATCACTGTCGCGGGCCACCACCTGCTGCGCGAGTCGCCCGCCGGCCGGCGCGGAACTCGTGCCGGCTACATTCGATCGGAGCGGCGATCTCGCGGCGCAATTGCGTGCCCTTGAGCCCGACATCCTCGTCGACGCAAGCGGGCCCTTTCAGGCCTACGGTGACCGGCCGTACCGCTCGAGCGCCTTCACACCGGCGACGAACTCGGACCCATCGGCGAGGTCGAGGTAGCTGACCCGTTCGGCAATGCAGGCTTCATGGCCTTCGCGATGAAGCACCTGCGCTGGGGGGAACACCGGGGCGGCATGTTCGTCGAGGTCGACGGCGAGCGCTCCGACGGCACCCCGCTCGGTTTCCCGAACGCTGGCTCGAGCGTCGCCGTCACCGTGCGATTCGAGCGCGAGGACGGCGTCGAAAAATGGACGAGGACCTTCTCGGGTCGGTCGTTCTCCTTCGAGACAGTCGAGGACAGCCGGTTTTGCTTCCACGTCGAAATCGGCCATCGAGTCTGCGGACTGATCGTGCGCTACCAAGGTTGGTTGCAAACCGCGACAAGACCTTCGCCGCAACAACCTGTCAAACGTCGATATTCGCCGCCCTCAACGCATTCGTCTCGATGAAATTCCTCCGCGGCTCGACCTCGTCCCCCATCAGCATCGTGAACACCCGGTCCGCCTCGATCGCATCGTCGATCTGCACCTTCAAGAGCCGCCGCACCGTCGGGTCCATCGTCGTTTCCCACAGCTGGGAGGGATTCATCTCGCCGAGTCCCTTGTAGCGCTGCCGCCCAACGCTGTTCTCGGCCTGCTGCATCAGCCAGTCCATCGCGCCGCGGAAGTCGCCGATCTTGCTCTCCTTGGCCTTCTCGCCTTCGCCCTTCCTGACCACCGCCTCCTCGCCCAGCAGTCCCCTGAAGGTACGCCCGGCCACCGCCAAGGCCTCGTAGTCCGCCCCATGCACGAAATCGGCCGTGATCACGCTCGAGCGCACGTTGCCGTGCTGCTTGCGGCTGATGCGCAGGATGTGCTTGTCGGTGCGCGAATCGAATTCGGCCGCGACTTCGGCGTCGTGCAACGCATTCTTCATCGCGATGGCCGCGGCTTCGGCAGACTCGGTCGAGTCCAGATTGATATCGAGTCCGGTCGCGAGCACGCGCAAGGCCTCGAAGTCCATCCAGTTGGAGAGCCGCGTGATCACGTGCTCGGCCAGCACGTACTGCCGCGCCAAGGTCTCCAGCGCCTCGCCCTGCAGCGTGGTCACTGTGCCGCTGGCATCGACCACGCCGGTCTGCAATGACGCATCCTTCAGCGCCACCTTCAGCATGTAGGCGTCGAGCTCGATCCCGTCCTTCAGGTACTGCTCGTCCTTGCCGAGCTTGACCTTGTAGAGCGGCGGCTGCGCGATGTAGATGTTGCCGCGCTCGACCAGCTCCGGCATCTGGCGGAAGAAGAAGGTCAGCAGCAGCGTTCGGATGTGCGCGCCGTCCACGTCGGCATCGGTCATGATGATGATGCGGTGGTAGCGCAGCTTGTCCGGATTGAAGTCGTCGCCGCCGGCGCCGCGGCCGATGCCGGTGCCGAGCGCGGTGATCAGCGTGAGGATTTCATTGCTGGTCAAGAGCTTCTCGTAGCGCGCCTTCTCGACGTTCAGGATCTTGCCGCGCAACGGCAGGATCGCCTGGAACTTGCGGTCGCGGCCCTGCTTCGCCGAGCCGCCGGCCGAGTCGCCCTCGACGATGTAGATCTCGCACAGCGACGGATCCTTCTCCTGGCAGTCCGCCAGCTTGCCCGGCAGCCCCAGGCCGTCGAGCACGCCCTTGCGGCGCGTCATCTCGCGCGCCTTGCGGGCGGCTTCGCGCGCCCGTGCCGCGTCGACGATCTTGCCGCAGATGATCTTCGCGTCGGCCGGGTTCTCCTGCAGGTAGTCCGTCAGCAGCTTGCTGACGATTTCTTCCACCGGCCAGCGCACTTCGCTGCTGACCAGCTTGTCCTTGGTCTGGCTGCTGAACTTCGGCTCCGGCACCTTGACGCTGACCACGCAGGCCAGGCCTTCGCGCATGTCGTCGCCGGTGACCTCGACCTTGGCCTTCTTCGCCAGCTCGTTGTCCTCGATGTATTTGTTGATCACGCGCGTCATGCCGGCGCGCAGGCCGGTCAGGTGCGTGCCGCCGTCACGCTGCGGAATGTTGTTGGTGAAGCACAGCACGCTCTCGCTGTAGCTGTCGTTCCACTGCATCGCCACTTCGACCGCGATGATCGTGCCCTGGTCGCTGGTCTTCTCGCCAAGGGCATGGAAGATGTTCGGATGCAGAACCTTCTTGCCCTTGTTGATGAACTCGACGAAGCCCTTCACGCCGCCGGCATAGGCAAAGTTGTCTTCCTTCGCATTGCGTTCGTCGACCAGGCGGATCTTCACGCCGTTATTCAGGAACGAGAGTTCGCGCAGGCGCTTGGCCAGCACGTCGTAGTGGAAGTCGACGTTGGTGAAGATCTCTTCGTCGGGCGCGAAGTGCACCTCGGTGCCGCGCTTCTCGGTCTCGCCGATGATCTTCATCGGGCTGGTCTCGAAGCCGCTGCGCTGCTCCAGCAAGCGGTCCTGCGGCACGCCCTTCTTGAACTCCATGTAATGCACCTTGCCGTCGCGGCGGATCGTCAGCCGCAACAGCTTGGAGAGGGCGTTGACGCAGCTGACGCCGACGCCGTGCAGGCCGCCCGAGACCTTGTAGCTGTTCTGGTTGAACTTGCCGCCGGCATGCAATTCGGTCAGCGCGATCTCGGCGGCCGAGCGCTTCGGCTCGTGCTTGTCGTCCATCTTCACGCCGGTCGGGATGCCGCGGCCGTTGTCGATCACGCTGATCGAGTTGTCGGCATGAATGGTCACGACGATGTCGTCGCAGTAGCCCGCCAAAGCCTCGTCGATCGAGTTGTCGACGACTTCGAACACGAGGTGGTGCAAGCCGGTGCCGTCGCTGGTATCGCCGATGTACATGCCGGGGCGCTTGCGCACCGCTTCCAGGCCCTCGAGGATCTGGATCGAACCTTCGCCGTAGCCCGAGGCCTCTTCCGCGCCCTGCTTGATCGGCTGGCCCTCGGCCGAGGGTACGTCACGTCGCGTCACGCCATTGTTCGGGTCTTGCTTCGGGGTCTGCGAATCGCTCATCTGGTCTCGCTCGAGGGCCCGGCAAGGGCCCGGGCGCATTTCTGTAAAGAACCCCCCGCTCGGCGGGGGCAGGGGGGTGCTCACACACCCGCGCAGCGGATCTAGCCGCCCCAATGGGCGGCTAGATCCGCATCGGCATCACCACGTACTTGAAGCCGGCCTGCTCGGGCACGGTCACCAGAGCCGAGCTGTTCGAGTCCTGAAGCGAGAGGCTCACCATCTCCTGCGGCATGTTGGCCAGCGCGTCCATCAGGTAGGTCACGTTGAAGCCGATCTCGATCGCGTCGCCGGCGTAGTCGATCTCGAGCTCTTCCTTGGCCTCTTCCTGTTCGGCATTGCTGGAGGCGATGCGCAAGGTGCCGGGCTCGATGTTCATGCGCACGCCCTTGAACTTCTCGCTCGTCAGGATCGCGGCGCGCTGCAGGCTGGCGAGCAGCGGCAGGCGGCCGAGCGTCACGTGGTTCTTGTGGTTCTTCGGGATCACGCGGTTGTAGTCGGGGAACTTGCCTTCGACCAGCTTGGTGACGAACTCCATCCCCGAGAAACTGAACTTGGCCTGGTTGCCGGCAAAGCGCATCTCGATCGGCGCATCGCCGCTCTCCTTGCTGTCGCTCTTGTCGTCCTTCAGCAGCCGCTGCAGTTCGAGCACGGTCTTTCTGGGCAGGATGACTTCCTGCTTCGGGATCTCGGTGTCGAGCGTGGCTTGCGCCAGCGCGAGGCGGTGGCCATCGGTGGCGACCAGGGTCAGGCTCTTGCCTTCGGCGACGAACAGGATGCCGTTCAGGTAGTAGCGGATGTCGTGCACCGCCATCGCGAAGTGCACCTGGTTGACGAGGTTCTTCAAGACCTTCTGGGGCACGCTGAAGGCCGGGCCGAAATCGGCCGCCTCCTGCACCAGCGGGAAGTCGTCGGCCGGCAGCGTCTGCAAGGTGAACCGGCTCTTGCCGCCGGTCAAGGTCAGCTTGTTCTGCGCCGAGGTCAGCGTGACGATCTGGTCGGCCGGCATCGAACGCAGGATGTCGATCAGCTTCCTCGCGCCGACGGTGGTCGAGAAACTGCCGGCATCGCCGTCGAGCTCCGCGGTGGTGCGTACCTGGATCTCCAGGTCGCTGGTCGTGAATTCGAGATGACCGCCATCCTTGCGCAGCAGCACGTTGGCCAGCACCGGCAAGGTATGCCTGCGCTCGACGATGCCCGACACCGCCTGCAGCGCTCCCAACACTTTTTCTTGACTGGTCTTCAAGACAATCATGTCAACCTCTTTATTTAGTCGTACTAGTAGAGGACCGTGCTCTCTGTGGACAACACCATTTTCCCCTTTTCCCACAACCCTTTAGGTCTCTGAGAACCCTGTGCGCCAGCTTCGGGTTCGGACCTTCCGAACAGATAACAACTTTTGGTTTCGATCCCGGCCTGTGGATGACTTGCTGGTTACGCGGGACTTGTCCCCAGGCTTGTCACTTGACAATCGACGCGATGTGCCTCATCAGCCTTTCAAGGTTTGCTCCAGCACGTGGAGTTGCTGATTCAGCTCGCTGTTCTTGCTGCGCTCGCCGCCGATCTTGCGCACCGCGTGCAGCACCGTCGTGTGGTCGCGGCCGCCGAAGAGCTCGCCGATCTCGGGCAGGCTCTTCTGCGTCATTTCCTTGGCCAGGTACATCGCGATCTGGCGCGGCCGCGCGATCGAGGCCGGGCGCTTCTTGCTGTACATGTCCGCGACCTTGATCTTGTAGAAGTCGGCCACCGTCTTCTGGATGTTCTCGACGCCGACCTGCCGGTTCTGGATCGACAGCAGGTCCTTCAGCGCCTCGCGCGCCAGCCCGATGTTGATGTCCTTGTGTGAAAAGCGCGAGTAGGCGAGCACCTTGCGCAAGGCGCCCTCGAGCTCGCGCACGTTGGCGCGCACGTTCTTCGCGACGAAGAAGGCCACGTCCTCAGGCATCTGCGTGCCCTCGGCATCGGCCTTGCGGATCAGGATCGCGACGCGCATCTCGAGCTCGGGCGGCTCGATCGCGACGGTCAGCCCGGCATCGAAGCGCGAGGTCAGGCGCTCGTCGATGTCCACCAGCCCTTTCGGGTAGGTGTCGCTGGTCATGATGATGTGCGCGCGCTTGGCGAGCAGCGCCTCGAAGGCGTTGAAGAACTCCTCCTGGGTGCGGTCCTTGCCGGCGAAGAACTGCACGTCGTCGATCAGCAAGAGGTCGAGCGAGTGGTATTTGGCCTTCAGCTCGTCGAAGGTCTTGCGCTGGTAGTTCTTGACCACGTCGCTGATGAACTGCTCGGCGTGCAGGTAGAGCACGCGCGCGTCGGGCTTGTCGCGCAAAAGCGCGTTGCCGACGGCGTGGATCAGGTGCGTCTTGCCCAGGCCGACACCGCCGTAGATGAAGAGCGGGTTGTACATCTGGCCCGGCGCGCCGGCGACGTGCAAGGCAGCGGTGCGCGCCATCTGGTTGGCGCGGCCGGGCACCAGCGTGTCGAAGGTCAGCGTGGCGTTCAGGCGCTGGCGCGTCGGCAAGGGAAAGGCGAGCGTGGCCGCGCTCGGTTGCGGCGCCCGGGCCTCCGCCGCGGCCATCGCATGCGTCTGGATGATCTCGCTCGCGCTGGTCGGGCCAGTGGTGGCGAGCGCAGGGCGCGCGGCGACCGCGTTTTCGCGCGGCGCCAGCGTCAGCTCCAGCCGCACCGCCTTGCCGGCCAGCTCGCTGAGCACCGATTCGATGCGCGTTGCGTACTGATTGCGGATCCAGTCGAGCTTGAAGCGATTCGGCACGCGCACCGAGACCAGCGCCCCGTCGGTGCCCTGGTCGGTGACCACGGCATCCGGCAACGGGCGGATCCAGGTATTGAATTGTTGTTCGGGCAGTTCGGCGGCCAGTCGGTCACAGCCGCGCTGCCAGAGATCGGCGCTCATGCGTTGTGGAAAACGTCTCGGAAGGGCGCCCGGATTGTACGTCCCGAAGAGGGATTTACGGCAGGTTATCCACAGACCGGGAGCCATCGAAAAACCGGCGCTGAACGAGGGCATCGGCGCTAACTCATTGACCCGGCAGCGCTTTCTTGCTGTAATCATGGGTTTCCCGAAGTGCGCCTCGCCGAAGTGCGTACCGCTTTTGGGACCCAAGCGTCGCCACTGCCCTCACCTCCTTGCGGGCGGCTTGAGCGAACCCCTACGACGCGAACCCGAAGAACTCGACGAGGCGCAGACGCCTTTTTCTCGGTAAGCCAGCCCCGAGGACCACCATGAAACGCACTTATCAAGCATCCAAGGTTCGCCGCGCCCGCACGCACGGTTTTCTCGTCCGCATGAAGTCGCGCGGCGGCCGTGCGGTGATCAACGCCCGCCGTGCCAAGGGTCGCAAACGCCTGGCCGTCTAAGCCGGCGCTGTGCCGCTGATGGGCCGCATCGTCCGGTCCGCTGACTTCGAAAGAGTGCTCGGCACGCCGCCCGCACATCGCACCGCGCACTTCGCCGTGCACTACGCGCCGGGCACCGTACCGGCCGAGTTGTCAACAAGCGTCACGACCACTTCCGAGCAGCCTGTGGATGAGTTGCACTTTGACACGCGTTGGTTCGGTGTCGTCGTGCCCAAACGCCATGCGCGGCGCTCGGTCACGCGCTCCTTGCTGAAGCGCCAGATGCGCTCGGTCGCGGAGCGGCACGCGCTCGACTTGAAGCCGGGCTGGTGGGTGCTGCGGCTGAAGGCGCCGTTCGACCCGAAGACCTTCGTCAGCGCCGCATCGGAGCCGCTGCGCCAGCGCGTGCATCAGGAACTCGACACGCTGTTCGGCCGCCTCGGCGCGCGCTCGCGCTCGCGCTCGTCATGAACACCGGGCCGCGTCATGTCTTGACGCTGCTCGTGCGCGGCTACCAGCTGCTGCTGCGCCCGTGGATCGGCAACCGCTGCCGTTTCGCCCCGACCTGCTCCTACTACGCGATCGACGCGCTGCAACAGCACGGCGCGCTCGCCGGCAGCTACCTCGCCGCGCGGCGGGTGCTGCGCTGCCATCCCTGGTGTGAAGCGGGCGATGACCCCGTGCCCGCGCATGCGCCGCGGCTCTTCACCCGATTCACCTCTACTCACAAGACCTCCCCATGACCGATATCCGCCGCACCTTCCTGTGGGTGGTGTTCTCGATGTCGCTCGTCCTGATCTGGGACGCGTGGAACACGCACAACGGCCATCCGTCGCTGTTCAGGCCTTCGGCGAACAAACCCGTCGCGGCCGCCGGCTCCAGCGCCGCGAGCGGCGTGCCGGCGCCGAGTGCCGCGAGCGGCGTGCCGGCCGTCGGCAGCAGCGCGCTGCCCGGCGCTGCCATGGCGCCGGTCGCGGCGCAGCAGATCACGGTGACGACCGACGTGGTCAAGGCGACGTTCGATGCTCGAGGCGGCAGCCTGGTCTACATGGAATTGCTGAAGTACGCCGACGATACCGACGCGTCGCGTCACGTCGTGCTCTTCGATCGTTCGGCGCAGCGCGCCTACTACGCGCAGACCGGCCTGATCAGCCCAAGCAATGCCAATCTGCCGAACCACCTGACCCTGATGACGCCGATCGCCGGCGAGACCACGCTGAAGGATGGCGCGGACAGCTTGACGGTGGCTTTCGAATCGGTGGACGTCGGCGGCGTGAAGCTGAAGAAGACCTGGACCTTGCACCGTGACAGCTACCTGGTCGACGTGGCGAACGAGGTGACCAACACCGGCACCGCGCCGATCCAGCCGCAGCTCTACCTGCAGCTGGTGCGCGACGGCAATGCGCCCCCGGGGGGCTCGAGCTTCTACTCGACCTTCACCGGCCCGGCGGTCTATACCGACGCGTCGAAGTTCCACAAGATCGACTTCAAGCACATCGAGAAGAACGACGTCGACATCGACAAGACCGCCACCAACGGCTGGATCGCGATGGTCCAGCATTACTTCGCCTCGGCCTGGCTGCTGCCGGCGAACACGCCGCGCGAGTTCCGCACCGCCAAGGTCAGCGACAACCTGTATTCGATCGCGATGGTCGAGACCCTGCCGTCGATCGCGCCGGGTGCAACCGTCGACGCGAAGGCCCAGCTCTTTGCCGGCCCGCAGGAGGAGCGCAAGCTGGAAGCGATCGCCCCCGGCCTGGAGCTGGTGAAGGACTACGGCTGGCTGACCATCCTGTCGAAGCCGCTCTTCTGGCTGCTGACCGAGCTGCACAAGTTCATCGGCAACTGGGGCTGGTCGATCGTCGCGCTGGTGGTGCTGCTGAAGATCGCGTTCTTCTATCTCAACGCCCGCGCCTATGCATCGATGGCGAAGATGAAGGCGATCAACCCGAAGGTCACCGAGATGCGCGAGCGGCTGAAGGACAAGCCGCAGCAGATGCAGCAGGAGATGATGCGCATCTACCGCGAGGAGAAGGTCAACCCGCTCGGCGGCTGCCTGCCGATCTTCATCCAGATGCCGTTCTTCATCGCGCTCTACTGGGTGCTGCTGTCGACGGTGGAGATGCGCGGCGCGCCGTGGATCGGCTGGGTGCACGACCTGTCGGCCAAGGATCCGTTCTTCATCCTGCCGCTGATCATGACCGCATCGAGCCTGCTGCAGACCTGGCTCAATCCGACGCCGCCGGATCCGGTGCAGGCCAAGATGATGTGGATCATGCCGCTGGTGTTCTCGGTGATGTTCTTCTTCTTCCCCGCCGGCCTGGTGCTGTACTGGGTGACGAACAACATCCTGTCGATCGCGCAACAGTACATCATCAACAAGCGCCTGGGCGTGCTCGGCAAGTAGCCAAACCAAGGGGCGGCGCCGCGTCGCCCCGCCAGAGCCCATGCTGCCGCGCGACCATGACCCGATCGTCGCGATCGCCACCGCGGCGGGCCGCGGCGCGGTGGGCATCGTGCGCGCCTCGGGGCGCGATCTGCGTCCGCTGATCGAAGCCGTCTGCGGCCGCGCGCTCGAAGCGCGCAGCGCGACCTATCTGCCCTTTCGTGATGCTGCCGGCGAAGCGATCGACCGCGGCCTGGCGCTGCACTTCCCGGCGCCGCATTCCTACACCGGCGAAGACGTGCTCGAGCTGCAGGCCCATGGCGGGCCGGTGGTGCTGCAGCTGCTGCTCGCGCGCTGCCTCGAAGCGATGCCTGCGCTGCGCCTCGCCGAGCCGGGCGAATTCACGCAGCGCGCCTTTCTGAACGACAAGCTCGACCTGGCGCAGGCCGAAGCCGTCGCCGACCTGATCGATGCCAGTACCGAGGCCGCGGCGCGCTCGGCCGGCCGCTCGCTGGCCGGCGCGTTCTCTGCGGAAGTCAAGCGCCTGGCAGAGCAGCTGCTGCGCCTGCGCATGCTGGTCGAGGCCACGCTCGACTTCCCCGAAGAGGACATCGATTTCATCGAACAGGCCGATGCTCGCGGCCAGCTCGAACACATCGCCGCGCAGCTGGCCAAGGTGCGCGAGCGCGCGCATCAAGGGGCGCTGCTGCGCGAAGGCATCACGCTCGTGCTCGCCGGCCAGCCCAACGTCGGCAAGAGCTCGCTGCTGAACGCCTTGGCCGGCGCCGAGCTGGCGATCGTCACGCCGATTCCCGGCACCACGCGCGACAAGGTCAGTCAGACGATCCAGATCGAAGGCGTGCCGCTGCACGTGATCGATACCGCCGGCCTGCGCGAGGACGAGACTGCCGGCGACGAAGTCGAGCGCATCGGCATGCAGCGCAGCTGGGCGGCGATCGCGGATGCCGACGCGGTGCTGTTCCTGCACGACCTGTCGCGCATCGGCGAGCCGGCTTATGACGCCGGCGAGTCGCGCATCGCCGGGCGGCTGGCGGCCGATGGCGCGGGTGCGGTGCGGCTGCTGCATGTGTTCAACAAGGCGGACCTGGTGGGCGCGCCGGCCGTGGCCGAAGACGGGTTGGCGCTGTCCGCCGCCACCGGCGAAGGCTTGCCGGTGCTGCGTGCGCGTCTGCTGCAGCTCGCCGGCTGGCATGCCGAGGCCGGCGGCAGCGAAGGGGTGTTCATCGCCCGCGCGCGGCACTTGCAGGCGCTGGAACGCACACGCCAGCACCTGGAGCAGGCTGCTGCGCAACTCGCCGCCCGCGAGCCGGCGCTGGACCTGTTGGCCGAAGACCTGCGCCTTGCGCACAATGCGCTCGGCGAGATCACCGGTGCGGTCAGTGCCGATGCCTTGCTCGGAGAGATCTTCAGCCGCTTCTGCATCGGCAAGTGAGCCGACAGCTACTCCTTCAGCCGATCAATCCGCCGTTCACCGAAATCACCTGCCGCGTGATGTAGCCGGCCTCCGCCGACATCAGAAACGCCACCAGCCCCGCCACCTCCTCGGGCGTGCCGAGCCGGCGCATCGGAATGCCCTTCAGCGCTTCGTCGCGCACCTCGGGCGTGACCATGTCGGTGTCGATCAGCCCGGGCGCGACGCAGTTGACCGTGATGTCGCGTTTCGCCAGCTCGATCGCCAACGCCTTGCTCGCGCCGATGATGCCCGCCTTGGACGCGCTGTAGTTGGCCTGGCCGCGGTTGCCGACCAGGCCCGAGACCGATGCCAGCGTGACGATGCGCCCGGGCGCACGGCGTTTCACCATCGGCATCACCAGCGGGTTCAGCACGTTGTAGAAGGCATCGAGGTTGGTATGGATCACGGCGTCCCAGTCCTCGCCGCTCATCGCCGGGAAGGCGTTGTCGCGGGCGATGCCGGCGTTGCAGACCACGCCGTAATAGGCGCCATGTGCGGCGACGTCGGCGAGCAGGGCTCCCGCGGCGGCAACGCGATCGGCCACGTCGAAGGCCAGCACGCGCGCCTCACGGCCCGATGCGCGGATCTCGTCGGCCAGCGCCTCGGCGAGCGCGACACCGCTGCGGCAATGCAGCACCAGGTCATAACCGGCCTGCGCGAGGCGCCAGGCGATGGCGCGGCCGATGCCTCGGCTGGCGCCGGTGACGAGGACGGTGGAGACGCTCATGGCGATATCGGATCAAGGCGGCGGACCGGCGGCCGCCGGGTCGGCCGAGCAGCATACGGCAAGCGCTGCACGGCGCCTGCACGAAGCACGGCGCGCGCGATCCGATCGGACGGTATCCATGCTCCGATCGACGGGGCGCGCTGCGGCGGTATCGGCCGGCACCGCGCTGGATAATTCGTGCAGCAGTCTCCCGGACGCCGCCACGATGGACATCACCGCTTATGTCGAAGCCCTGCGTTCGCTCAACACGGCGGATGCGTTCCGGCCTCGGCTGGATGCGGGGCAATGGCGTGTCCTGTCGCAGTACCTGACGCAGCACGACATCCGCGCCGGCGACCTGTTGATCAGGCAGGGCGACAGCGACCGCACGATGTATTTCGTGGCCAGCGGCAGCCTGCAGGTCTTCGTTTCCGGTGCTGCGCCCGGTGCGCGCGTCGCGGTGCTGCGCGCCGGCTCGGTGACCGGCGAGCCGGGGCTCTTCATCGACGGCCCGCGCAGCGCCAACGTCGAGGCGATGACGCCCTGTGTCGTCTGGGCCTTGCGCGGCCCGCGTCTCGAAGAGCTGGCCCAGCGCGTGCCGGTGATCGCGCTCGAAGTGATCCGTGCTGCAGGCGCGGTGATGGCCGCCCGACTGCGCGCCGGTGGCGCTCCACTGAGCGCTTCGGCCTGAAGCGGCAACGCGCCGACGCCCCTCAACGCGTCCCGAGCAGCTTGCCCTCGGCCAGCGCCAAGGGCTCGGGCAGGCCGGAAAGCACCAGGGTATCGCCGGCGGCCAGCGTGCGCGCCTCGTCCGCTCGCGCCACCGCGCCGTCGGCGGTGCGCACCGAAACCACCGTCACGCCGACCGCATGCAGCGCCAGGTCGCGCAGCGGCCGGCCGAGCGTCGCGGCGCCCGCCGGCAGGCTGACGCTGTGCAGCCGCGCCTGCTGCAGCTCGTCGGCGGTGTCGTCGTCGGCGCCGTGGAAATAGCCGCGCAGCAGGCCGTAGCGCGCGTCGCGCTGGTCCTGCACCACGCGCAGCACGCGCCGCATCGGCACGCCGACCAAGGCCAGCGCATGGCTCGCCAGCATCAGCGACCCTTCGATCGCTTCCGGCACCACCTCGGTCGCGCCGGCAGCGCGCAGGCGCTCGAGATCGACGTCGTCGACGGTGCGCACGATCACCGGCACGGTCGGCGCATGTTCGCGTGCGACGCGCAGGATGCGCAGCGCCGAGGGCGTGTCGTGATAGCTCACCACCACCGCGCTGGCGCGTGCCAGGCCGGCCGCCATCAGGCTCTGCGGCCGCGCCGCGTCGCCGAAGACCACGCTCTGCCCGGCGGCCGCGGCCTGGCGCACGCGGTCCGGGTCGAGATCGAGCGCCATGTACGGGATGCCCTCCTTGTCGAGCAGGCGCGCCAGGTTCTGCCCGCTGCGGCCGTAGCCGCAGATGATGATGTGCTTGTCGGTATGGATCGCGCGCCGCGCGATGGTCGTCAACGCCACCGACTGCATCAGCCAGTCGTTGGCCGACAGCTTCATCACGATGCGGTTGCTGTACTGGATGATCAGCGGCGTCGCGAGCATCGAGATCACCATGCTCGCCAGCACCGGGCTTTGCATCGATGGCGGCAGCAGCTTCTGCTGCGTCGCCAGCGCCAGCAGCACGAAGCCGAACTCGCCCGCCTGCGCGAGGTACAGGCCGGTGCGCAAGGCGACGCCGCCGGCTGCGCCGAAGCCCTTCGCGAGCAGGGTCACGAGCGCGAACTTGAACAGCACCGGGCCGATGCTGAACGCCAGCACCAGCGGCCATTGCGCGAGCACCGGCCGCCAGTCGAGCTTCATGCCGATGGTGATGAAGAAGAGCCCGAGCAGCACGTCATGGAAGGGCCGGATGTCGGTCTCGACCTGGTGCTTGTATTCGGTCTCGGCAACCAGCATGCCGGCGACGAAGGCGCCGAGCGCGAGCGACAGGCCGGCGTGCTCGGTCAGCCAGGCCAGGCCGAGCGTCACCAGCAGCAGGTTCAGCACGAACAGCTCCTCGCTCTTGCGCCGCGCGACGATGGTCAGCCACCAGCGCATCGCACGCTGGCCGCCGACCAGCAGCACGGTCAGCACCAGCGCAGCCTTCAGGCCGGCCCAGGCCAGCGCCTGCGCCAGCTCGCCCGGTGACGAGCCGAGCGCCGGGATCAACACCAGCAGCGGCACCACGGCCAGATCCTGGAACAGCAGCACGCCCATCACGCGGCGGCCGTGTTCCGATTCGAGCTCCAGGCGTTCGGCCATCAGCTTCACGACGATCGCGGTGCTGCTCATCGCGAGCGCGCCGCCGAGCGCGATCGCGCTCTGCCAGTTCAGCCCCCACTCGCGGCCGAAGAGCGACAGCAGCGAGCCGAGCAGCAGGTTGCCGAGCACCGCCACCGCGATGGTCAAGGTCACCTGGCTCAGGCCCAGCCCGAACACCAGCTTGCGCATGCTGCGCAGCTTGGGCAGGTTGAACTCCAGCCCGATCACGAACATCAGGAAGACGACGCCGAACTCGGCCAGGTACGAGACGCCGGCCGAGTCCTTCGCCAGGGCCATCGCGTTCGGCCCGATGATCACGCCGACCGCCAGATAGCCGATCATCGGCGGCAGCTTGAACGTGCGGCACAGCGCCACGCCCGCCACCGCGGCGACGAGGTACAGCAGGACGACTTCGAGCGTTGAGGCCATGGGGTGTAAGTACGCCAGCGCAGTGCCCGCGCACGGCGGGCGACCGGGAGCGACGCCCCGCATCGGACGCCTAGAATCGCCCGATCCTATATGACCGAACACCCCCCTTTCAACGCAGAGCGCGCCCTGGCCCTGGCCTGCCAGACCCTCGACATCGAAGCAGCGGCACTGATCGGCCTGAAGGCGCGCCAGGGCGACGGCTTCGTGCTCGCGGTGAAGGCGATGCTGGCCTGCACCGGCCGTGTGGTCGCGATGGGCATGGGCAAGAGCGGGCACGTCGGCCGCAAGATCGCGGCGACCCTGGCTTCGACCGGCACGCCCGCCCTCTTCGTGCATCCCGGCGAAGCCAGCCATGGCGATCTCGGCATGGTCGCGCCGGGCGATGTGGTGCTCGCGATCTCCAACTCCGGCGAGAGCGACGAGCTGAACCTGATCCTGCCGGTGCTGAAGCGCCTCGGCGTGACCTTGATCGCGATGACCGGCCGGCCCGACTCGACCCTGGCGCAGCACGCGGACATCGCCATCTCCAGCGCGGTCGACCAGGAGGCCTGCACGCTCAACCTCGCGCCGACGGCCAGCACCACGGCGCAGATGGCGCTCGGCGATGCCTTGGCGGTCGCGCTGCTCGATGCCCGCGGCTTCCGCGAAGAAGACTTCGCCCGCTCGCACCCGGGCGGCGCGCTCGGGCGCAAGCTGCTGATGCACGTGCGCGACCTGATGCGCAGCGGCGAGGCCCTGCCGCGCGTCGGCCCCGAGACCGGCTTCACCGACATGCTGCGCGAAATGACCGGCAAGGGCCTGGGGTTCACCGCCGTCGTCGATGCCGGCGACAAGGTGCTGGGCATCTTCACCGACGGCGACCTGCGCCGTCTGATCGAGACCGGCCGCGACCTGCGCTCGTTGACCGCCTCGGCGGTGATGTTCCCGCGGCCGCGGCGCGTGCGCGAGGACGCGCTGGCCGTCGATGCGGCCGACCTGATGGAGCTGCACCGCATCACCAGCGTGCTGGTGGTCGATTCAGCGGACCGTTATGTCGGGGCGCTGAACTTCAACGACCTGATGCGCGCCAAGGTGATCTGATGCCAATCCGACCGGTGTTGAGCTTCCCGCCCGAGCTGCTGCTGCGTGCCCAGGGCATGCGTGCCGCGATCTTCGACGTCGATGGCGTGCTGACCGACGGCAGCCTCTACATCGGCGAGACCGGCGAGGCTTTCAAGGCCTTCCATGCGCTCGACGGCCATGGCCTGAAGCTGCTGCAGCAGATCGGCATCGCGCCGGTGATCATCACCGGCCGCGATTCGCCGGCGGTGCGGCGGCGCATCGCCGATCTGGGCATCGTGCATGCGGTGTACGGCGTGCACGACAAGCTGGCCGCGGCGCGCACGCTGCTGGCCAGCTTGCAGCTCGAATGGTCGGCGCTTGCGGTGATCGGCGACGACTGGCCGGACCTGCCGCTGATGCAGCACGCCGCGTTCGCCTGCGCGCCGGCGAATGCGCATGTCGAGGTCAGGGCGCTCGCCGCCCACGTCACGCAGGCTTCGGGCGGCCACGGCGCGGCACGCGAGTTCTGCGACCTGCTGCTGATCGCCGCCGGCCGCTACGCCCAGTTGCTCAACGGCCAGCTGGCCACGCTGGATTCCGGGCGCGTTGCGTGAGCGGGCTTCGGGGGGTGCCATGAGTTCGGTGCTGGCACCGGCGCCTCCGCCCAGCGGAGGTCCGCCCGTCAGCTGGTCGTCGCGGATCTATGCCGCGCTGTCGGCCTATCTGCCGATCCTGTTGATGGCCTTGCTCGCCCTCGGCACCTGGTGGCTGGTGAAGAACACGCCGCACGCCGATGCCGGCAAGACCGCTGCGCCGCTGCGCCACGACCCTGACTACACCATGCACCAGTTCACCGTGCGCCGCTTCACGCCCGATGGCCGGCTGCGCGTGCAGATCGAAGGCGACACGCTGCGCCACTACCCCGATACCGACACGATCGAGATCGACAACGTGCGCCTGCACGACTACGCGCCCGACAACAGCGAGACCATCGCCACCGCGCGCCGCGCGATCTCGAACGGCGACGTCACCGAAGTGCAGTTGCTCGGCGGCGCGCATGTCGTGCGCGAGCAGCCGAACGCATCGCCGATCGAGTTCCGCGGCGAGTTCCTGCAGGCTTTCCTGAACACCGAGGCGCTGCGCTCGCACCTGCCGGTGCTCATCACGCAGGACGGTACCGAGTTGCAGGGCGACAGCTTCGAGTACGACAATCTCGACCGCCTCGTGCAGTTGAAGGGCCGCGTCCGCGCGGTCTTCCCCCCTCAGGGGACGAAGCGCAGCGGCCAGCCTGCGGTCTCGGCAAAGCCTTGATCCACCTTTCACGGTTGCCGCCCATGCCTACCCCCTTGGCCTACATCACCGGCGCCTCCAGCGGCATCGGCCAAGCGCTTGCCGCACGCTACTACCGCGCCGGCTGGCGTGTCGCGCTGGTGGCGCGGCGCGCGGCCGAGCTGCAGGCCTGGGTGCAAGGCCGGGGCTTCGAGCCGGCGCGCATCGCGATCTATGGCGCCGACGTCTGCGACATCGTCAGCATCACCGGCGCCGGTCGCGACTGCATCGCCGCGCACGGTCTGCCCGATGTGGTGATCGCCAACGCCGGCATCAGCATCGGCATCGACACCGCCGAGATCAGCGATCTCGAAGTCATGCGCCGCACCTTCGCGACCAACAACATCGGCATGGCGGCGACCTTCCAGCCCTTCGTGCGAGCGATGTGCCAGCGCCGCTCGGGCACGCTGGTCGGCATCGCCAGCGTCGCCGGCATCCGCGGCCTGCCGGGGCACGGCGCGTATTGTTCGAGCAAGGCCGGTGTCATCAGCTACTGCGAGAGCCTGCGCGGGGAATGCCGGCCGTTCGGCGTCAAGGTCGTGACCGTGCTGCCGGGCTATATCGCGACGCCGCTGACGAGCGAGAACCGTTATTCGATGCCGTTCCTGATGCAGCCCGAAGCCTTCGCGGACCGCGCCTTCGAGACCATCAGCGCGGGCGTCAGCTACCGTGTGATCCCGTGGCAGATGGGCGTGGTCGCACGCCTGCTGAGAGCCTTGCCGAACGCGCTGTTCGATCGTGCGCTGGTCGGCAGGGCCCGCAAGCACCGCGCCGGCGAGACATGAAAAAAGCGGTGGGATCGCCACCGCTTTCTCCAGGAACCGAAGGTACCGCTCCCGAGGTTTTCTGACCCCTCGGGGGTGGACTCGGCTCGGCTGCGCTCAGTAGCCGCCGCGGCTGCCGCCACCACCGCTGCCGTAGCCGCCGCCACCGCCGCTGCGGCCACCGCCGCCGCTGCCATAGCCGCCACCACCGCCGCCG
>Ga0105239_10004118_pt1 | contig 17476 bp, 10 predicted proteins | sample KBSC44metaG_FD_92761 | JGI IMG/M metagenome (GOLD analysis project Ga0105239, IMG submission 92761) | Corn rhizosphere microbial communities from Kellogg Biological Station, Michigan, USA - KBS C4-4 metaG | ecosystem: Host-associated > Plants > Roots > Rhizosphere > Soil | place: Michigan, USA...
GCAGCCGACGTGGAAGTCCTGAAGCTGATGCTCGCCAGCGGCGCGAAGCTGGAGTGGAGCCCCACCGACGTCAAGCCCAAGGACGGGGAAGCACGTTTGCGCCGCCCGAATCCGAACGTGGGCAAGACGCCTGTGATGGCCGCCTTAAAAGGTGGCACAGGCGCTCCGTTCGCAGCGGGTCCTGGGTTCAACCGCTTGGGTCCGCCACCGTTCCGCGAGCCGGGCAGCCGCGATCCGCTCGAAGCGCTGCAGCTCCTCCTGGCGGCCGGCGCCAATCCTAATGCCAAGGCAGCCGATGGCTCGACGCCGCTTCACCAGGCCGTGCAAGAGCAGCAAGTGGCAATCATTCGCGCCCTCGCGGCGGCCGGTGGCAAGCTGGACGCGGTCAATAAGGACAACCTGACACCCTTGCTGCTGGCCGAAAAGCCTAAGGTTCCGAATCCGAACGAGATGGTCGATTTGGACGCTTATCGTCCAAAGCACGATTCGAAAGAGGAGGTCATCGCGGCCTTGCGGGATCTGATGCACCTTGGGCCTAACGATCCGGCGCCGGTGCCTCCGCCGGCAGCGGCCCCCACCAAGAAAGACGCCGGCGCCAAAGATGGCGCTAAAGATAAGGATAAGGAAGTGAAGAATACTCCGGAAGCAGTGGCGGCGATCAGCGAACAATGAAAAAGCGGGAAAACATGGCAGTTAAGATCGCAATCACGGCGGCGTCGGCCTATTTCGGCGTTGCTGCGCTGTTGGTAGCACAGACCGGGAGCGGAACGCGGGCAGCAACCCCATCGCCGCAGACATCCGCGGCCCCCGTTCGTGCGGCAGCGGCTGCGCCGTCCGCCTCCAGTGCGGAGGCTGTCAAGTACCGCGCGATGCTCGACAAGTACTGCATTGCTTGTCACAACAAAAAGACGGCGTCTCCTGGGGAAGACCCGGTCAATCTCGAGACGGCGCGTTTTGACGATCTGCTAGGCCATGCGGGGACTTGGGAGAGAGTTGTGCGGAAGCTGAGCGTGCGGGCGATGCCGCCTCCGGGCATGCCTCGTCCGAGCGAGGCGGAGTACGCGGGGTTTACGTCCTGGCTGGCGGGATCGCTCGATCGTGCCTGGGCAAGCCAGAGTACCCCAGGCCGCTACGTCGTACATCGTCTGAATCGCGCGGAATATGCCAACGCGATCCGCGATCTGCTGGCAGTCGACCTGGATGTGTCCGATCTGCTGCCCACCGACGGCGCGGACTTCGGGTTCGACAATATCGCGACGTCGCTCAAAACGTCGCCGCTGCTGCTGGAGGGATACTTGAACGCGGCACAGCGCGTCAGCGCGATGGCCGTGGGCGATCCCCAGGTGAAGCCCGGAACTACAGAGGAGTCCATCGCTCGCGAATTCAGTCAGAACGGCTATATCGAGGGTCTGCCGCTGGGAACTTTTGGCGGGACAGTGGTGCGTCACGTTTTCCCGGCCGACGCCGAGTATAAACTGTCCGGCCGTCTGGTGCGCGGCGTTCAAGAAGGCTACGCCGGTGTCGAAGGCAACGACGTACCGTACACCTTTGTGATTACCGTGGATGGGGCCGAAGTGTATTCGGCGCCCATCGGTGGCCCCAAAGATCATGAACTCCAGAGTGCTGATTTGGCCGCGATGCAGCCTGTTATCGACAAAAGGCTGACCGGGCGCGTGCGCGTTACGGCGGGTCCGCACGAAGTCGGCTTCACATGGAAAGAACGGCCCTTCCAGCTCCAGGACGTGTGGCAGCCTGCCCGGCGCGACAGCCAGGAAATCCACATGATCGGTGGCCTGCCGAAGCTGAGGACCGTGTCGATTGACGGCCCGTACAATGTGTTCGGCTTGAGCGAAGGACCCAGCCGGAAGCTACTGTATGTGTGCCACCCTGCGTCTTCCTCCGCTGCCCCTCGTACTGCGGCCAAGAACGCAGCCGGCGGAAATCTGGATGAGACGGCCTGTGCCACCAAGATCCTCACCAATCTCGCGCGCCGCGCGTTCCGGCGTCCCGTCACACCCGCCGACGTGGCGGCACCCCTAGCGTTTTATAAGAAGGCCCGGCAGAGTGGAAGTTTCGACGACGGCATTCGCTCCGGAGTCGCGCGCGTTCTTTCGAGCCCGTACTTCCTGTATCGAATTGAGAACGATCCGGCAGACGTTCGCGCTGGTGTAGCGCATCCGGTAAGCGACGTTGAGCTGGCCTCGCGCCTATCCTTCTTCTTATGGAGCAGTATCCCCGATGAAAAGCTGTTGGATCTGGCGGCTGCAGGGCGGCTGCGGGAGCCGGGCGTGCTCGCGACGCAGGCCCAGCGCATGCTTTCCGACGAGCGCTCGCAAGCCTTGGTCAACAACTTCACCGGGCAGTGGCTGCAACTGCGAAATTTGGAATCAAAAGTCGTTCCAGACCTGCTGATGTTCCCGGATTTCGACGATAATACGCGCAAAGCATTTCGCCAGGAGACCGAGTTATTCTTCGGGTACATTTTGCGCAGCGACCGCAGCACTCTCGACCTTCTGAACGCGGACTACACCTTCGTCGACGAGCGGCTCGCACGGCACTACGGCATCCCTGGCGTCTACGGCCCGCAGTTCAGGCGCGTAAAGCTGACCGATCCTAACCGGCGCGGCCTGCTGGGGCAAGGGAGTATCCTAGCGATGACTTCGGTCGCCACCCGAACCTCACCGGTGTTCCGCGGGAAATACGTGCTGAGCACCTTCCTGAACACGCCGCCGCCCCCGCCTCCACCGAATGTTCCCTCGCTCGAAGAAAGCAACAAGGGGGCGTCGACGGCTGCGAAGACGGTGCGTGCGCAGCTGGAGCTGCACCGCAAGAGTGCGGTCTGCGCATCCTGCCACCGCGTGATCGATCCGGCGGGGTTCGCGCTCGAAAACTTCAATTCCGTGGGGCAGTGGCGCGATACCGGCGCCGATGGCGCGCCGCTCGACGTGGCGGGCACGCTCGCAGACGGATCGCAGGTGAATGGTCCGGTGGCGCTGCGGCAGGCCCTGGCGAGCCGACCTGAAGCTTTCACCACCGTGGTTACAGAAAAGATGCTGACGTACGCGCTGGGCCGCGGTCTCGAACCCAGTGACATGCCGGTGGTCCGGCGGATTGTGAAGAAGGCCGCGCAGAACGACTACCGGCTTTCGTCCGTTGTCGTAGGTATTATTGAAAGCGCACCGTTCCAGATGCGCACCAAGTTGGAACCGGCGGAAACTGTGAAGGGACCAGCCGAACCCGTTAAAGTGGCAAGATCAAACAATTAAGGAGCAGCCATGTTCATTACGAAGAAGCATCTCTCGCGCCGCACGTTCATGCGTGGTACCTTGGGCACCGCGGTCGCACTTCCTTTCCTGGACGCCATGATCCCAGCGCTCTCCGCAGCGCCGGTCTCGCCGTTCCGGTTCGGCGCGGTTTACTTTCCCTGCGGCGTGTATCCCGACACCTGGCATCCTGAGGCGGAGGGCAGCAACTTCGCGTTCAAGCCGGTGATGCAGCCGCTCGAGCCGTTCCGCAATCAACTCGTCACGGTCAGCAAGATGAAGGCGCCCTGGGGCTCCTCGGTCCATCTGGGCGCCAGCTCGGCGTTCTTGAATGGCATAGGACCGGCCGCCGGCAACCGCGGTGAGGCTGGAGACCTTTTCGGCAAAATTCAATCCAAGAAGACCGTCGACCAGTTCATCGCGGATAAAGTGGCCGGCGATACTCCGCTGCGCTCGATTGAAGTCGGTACCGAGGACATGGGCACCGCCGTCGGCGCCTGCGACGGGTTCTCCTGCACGTTCTTCAACACCCTCGCATGGCGCGACGATACCAGCCCGCTGCCGGTGGGGATCAATCCGCGCGTAACCTTCGAACGCATGTTCGGAGAGACGGATTCGACCGAGCGGCGCTTTGCCAAGCTCAAGGAGAAGCAGAGCCTACTCGACTCGGTGACAGAAGAAACCGCGAAACTGAAGCGCTCGCTGGGAGCGCCCGATCGCGCCATTCTCGACGAGTATCTGGGCAACGTCCGGGAAGTGGAGCAACAGCTCGACCGCATGGAAACCCGCCTGGGCACCATTACCGGCAATCCGGAAGCGCCGGTGGGCCTGCCGGATGCGTTCGACGATCACATGACCGTGACCTACAACCTGATGCACCTGGCGTATCAAGGCGACATCAGCCGCGTGTTCTCGTTCATGACCGGCCACGAAGCCAGCGACCGCGCCTACGGGCACATCGGCATTCCCGAGCAGCACCACACCATTTCGCATCACGGGAACGATCCGGAGAAGCTGGCCAAGTACGCCAAAATCGCTACCTACCAGATCGTGAAGTTCTCAGAGTTCATTGAAAAGCTGAAGAACACGAAAGATGGCGACGGGACTCTGCTCGATCACTCGTTGCTCTACTGGGGCAGCGGCATGAGCAACGGCAACCAACACGACCGCAACAGCCCGCCTGCGGTCCTGGTAGGCGGAGCCAACGGCCGGATGAAGGGCAACCGGCACATCGTCGCGAAGGATACGCCAACTTCGAACCTGCTGCTGGGAGTGGCGCACGTCGGTGGCGCGGAGATCGACAATATCGGAGCGAGTACCGGCAAAATCGATCTTTAAGTAAGCCTCTACCTGAAATGAAAAGAGGGCACGCCTTGAAGGAGGCGTGCCCTTTTTCGTTTAGGGACACTTCGGGGCGACGCGGTTCACCCCGGTCACGTTGATGCCGTCCGCTCCGCCGGCACCGATCAGGATTCCGTTGACCGCGACACGCGAACCCACCAACGCATCCAAGCGGGTCAGGACGAACTTCAGCGGCACCGTGCGGCTGCCGAGGGGCCTCGCGGCGTCTTCCTCGACCGACGCAGCGCGTTCCGCCCGCTCGGGGGTGGTGGCGCTCGTGACCACCCAGTCCGCTCCATTTCGGCCTAGACAGCCGACCACGCGAGCGAGCGCGTTCGCCGGGAGCTCTGCACCTCCGTCTTTCGGGACAATCTGCACCCCGGCAACGCTATTTCGCCCCAGTTCCGTGGTTCCTGCCGGAAAGCCGTTGGATTTCAAGATGAGCGCGACGATATCGTTGTAAGCGGATTCACTGAGGGAACCGGGGGTGCCATTCGGCATGTAGGTGCTGACAAACTCCAGCAGATCGCCGACGCTTTTCTGGGCAAAACTCTTCCAGAATGCTTCGCCCGCGAGCGGCGCCCTGCCTTCTGCCCCGAGCGCGTGACAGCCTGCGCAGCTTTGCCCGAAGGTCATTGTGCCCCGGGTAGCTTGCGCCTCCGTGTACACACCGTCCCATACGGTCCGGCGCGGTGCGCTGGTCTGAGCGGTCACGAGACCGGCCGTGGCCGATGCGAGGAACAAGAGGCCAATCAGCGATAAGACCGATCCTGAAGGGCGCAATCCACCGCACGCGTACCGCCGGTCAGGTCTAACAGGCATACTCTGCATTTTGTGATCGTGGCAAGTAACGGGGCCAGTGTCAAGCCGCAAGGGAGGTGACGGCGCAAAATCGGAACTTATCCGTCGATTGCAGCAGGACTCGATCGGCGCCGCGCGGTCGAAGCTGATGCGCTCGCCGATCGGGTAATTGCCGGCGAGGTTCGACTGAACGCTCTTCCCAGTTCAACTTGGATAATTAGGCGCGGAAGATAGCGGTAACGTTACGGACTTTGCACGCAAGCGCCGCCGAGTGCTGCGTTCACGACCCGCTGTACGGTAGTGACCGCGCATACGCCGGGGCCGTTGATGTTGGCGGTGCAGGGGATCTTTCCCAGGCTCATATTGACCGCTAATTGCACGTCCACGACGCTGGTGACGCCATCACTGTTCAAGTCGCAGGCCGAGGCTCCCGGCGGCGGCGGAAACGTTATGCCGCTGCAGGAACTGGTATAGGAGTTCCCGGTGTTCACCGCGGGATTTAACCCTCCGGTATCCAGATAAATGATGGAGCGGCCGTTGGGATCGGTCATGTCGCACCAGGTATTTCCGGTGGTTGTCCAGGTGGCGTCGGACCAGCCGATTAACTGCGCTTCTCCCCAGTGGCCTGCAAAATTACCCTGGATCACAAACCCGGTCCCCATGGCCTCGATGGCACCGGATTGATTCGTGGGATTTCCCTGGTTCGGGCCGAGCAGCGTATTGTTCTTGATCTGGTGTCCGGTGCCGCCGACGGCCAAGGAGATGCCGGCTTGTCCTTTGATGCCCGGTTGCGGGGTGTCGATGTAATTGCCGCTGAGCGTGACGTTATCGATAGAAAAAGGTCCCTGGATCTCGATATTGTAGCGGGCGCTGCGATGAATGGTGTTGTTGGTGATGATCAAGTCATGGCTATTCTGCCGCGCCGTGAAGTGCATTGCCTGACAGGTGCCGTTGAAGGTGTTGTTGCTAACGGTGGTGGAAGCAGCGTCGAACAGCCAGATAGCGCCGCAGACCTCGCTCCAACCATTGACGCGCGCTGCATCGTAGATGTTGGAGAAGGTATTTCCGGAGATCAAGGTATTGGTCGTACCGACCCAGGTGTGAATCGCATCGGCATTATAATTTCCGGCCAGGATGATGTCCTGGAACCGATTGTTTGAAATGGTGAGGTTGTTCGCGGGGTGCGCGGTGCTGCTTCCGTTCGACAGAATCCCGCCGCCCTGAAACGTGAAGCCGTCGATCTTGAGGTCGTGGGCGTTGTCATATTCCAACTGCACTAGTTGCCCGTCGAGCGCGCCCGTCAGGACGCAGCCAGCTAGAGCTTGATAGGTGCGTGACGAGAGAAAGGTGACCATCTTCGTCAGTTTGTAAGTCCCCGCGGAGCACTGGATGGTATCGCCCACTTGAGAACTATTGATCGCGTTTTGGATGGCGGTGGTGTCATCGGTTGCACCATCGCCCAAGGCTCCCGCGGTCTTCAGGTCGATAGTCGCGCCGAAGGATAGAAGACTAAAGGGCAAAATGGCTGCGAGGATCTTCAGTTTCATTTCCTTCCCTTCCTTGCGGCGGAATTGGGCGGGAGAGTCGAACTGGAGGCGGAAGTTGCTGGCGCCATAAGAAGCTATCGCCTGAGCCCATTTTCTCAGATATAGGGCATTTCGATTAGCTTCGAAGGAGCGAAGCAGCTAGCGCGCCCGGTCTGGCCCGGCGGGCGAGGCTGCGGCTGCCTCTGTCGCGGACGGGCCTCCCCCGCGTGTCTCAACAGGCGCATCTGCTCGAGATCCTGAAGTCTTCCCGCGATTTTCGCGGTACCACTGATAAGTCCGTTCGATGCCTTCGCGAAGAGCGATGCGGGGACGCCAACCGAGTGCTGAGATCCTGGAGATATCCAGGAGCTTACGCGGGGTTCCATCGGGCTTGGAGGTGTCAAAGACCAGTTCTCCCCTAAAGCCTGTAATTTCGGCGACCAGCTTCGCCAGTTGCAGGATCGTCCAGTCCTCGCCACATCCTACGTTGACGATCGCGGGCTGGTGATACTTGAGCATCAGCAGAAGGGCGGCGTCGGCCAGATCGTCGACATACAGGAACTCGCGGCGGGGAGTGCCGCTGCCCCAAATGACAACCTGCCGTTGGCCGGCGGCCTGGGCATCGTGAAACTTACGAATCAGCGCAGGCAGGACATGCGACGTGTGCAGATCGAAATTGTCGCCGGGCCCGTAAAGGTTGGTGGGCATCAGGCTGATCGCGTTGAAGCCGAATTGCTGGTGGTAGGCTTGCATCATTTTAATACCGGCGATTTTGGCGATGGCATACCACTGGTTGGTGGGTTCCAACTCACCAGTGAGAAGACTCTCCTCGCGAATAGGCTGCGGCGCGAACTTCGGGTAAATGCAGGACGAACCTAAAAACAGGAGTTTTTGAACGCCGTAACGGTGGGATGCGTCGATGACGTTGTTCTGGATGTTGAGATTGTCGCGAAGAAACTCCACCGGGAAGGTGGAGTTCGCCAGAATCCCCCCCACCTTGGCGGCGGCCAGGAATACCCAGGCGGGGCGGTGATGGCTAAAAAACGATTCCACCGCCGACGGATCGCGCAAATCGAGTTCGGCGCGCGAGCGAAGAATCAGGTTGGTGTATTCCTGAGCGCGCAATCTGCGGACGATGGCCGAACCTACCAGTCCGTTATGGCCGGCGACGAAAATCAGACTCTGCCTATTCATCCTGGCTACCCATGAGACGCACCGCGGGCGAACACCTGATGGCCAGCTTCGGAAAGAGTTTTTTCTTGCAAGGCGAGCTCCAGATCCCGGTCGACCATCATTTTGACGAGCTCCTCAAACTGGACGCGAGGATGCCAGCCGAGCTGCCTGCGCGCCTTAGAGGAATCGCCCAGTAGCGCATCCACTTCGGTGGGCCGCCTATAGCGCGCATCGAATTCCACATGACGGGTCCAATCCAGACCGCAGTGAGCAGCGGCCAGTTCCAGGAACTCGCGCACCGAATGCGACACTCCAGTGGCGACTACGTAATCGCCGGGATTGGGTTGCTGCAACATGAGCCACATCGCTTCGACGAAGTCACCGGCGAAGCCCCAGTCGCGGCGGGCGTCCAAGTTTCCAAGAAATAACTTCTGCTGAAGTCCTAGTTGGATGCGCGTGAGCGCCCGCGTAATCTTACGCGTCACAAATGTTTCACCGCGGCGGGGCGATTCATGATTGAAGAGGATTCCATTACATATGAACAGGCCGTAGGCCTCGCGATAGTTTACCGAGAACCAGTGGGCGGCAGTCTTGCTTACCGCATAGGGGCTGCGCGGATAAAAAGGCGTGGTTTCACTTTGCGGAGGCGGCGTCGCTCCGAACATTTCGGAGGAGCCTGCCTGGTAGAGTCGAACCGGCCTGCCGGACGCTTGCACATGGTCGCGCAAGGATTCGAGCAGGCGCAGGGTCCCGGTGGCCACGATATCGGCGGTGTATTCGGCCTGGTCGAAGCTGACCCGCACGTGCGATTGCGCTCCGAGATTATAAATCTCGTCGGGCCGTACGGCTTCGAGCACGCGACGGAGACCGACTCCGTCGCTCAAGTCTCCGTAAATCAAGCGCAAGTTGGCGCCCTCGGTGTGGGGATCGGCGTAGATGGGATCCAGACGATCGGTATTAAACGTGGAGGCGCGCCGGACAATGCCGTGCACGCAGTATCCTTTCGATAAAAGCAACTCTGCCAGATAGGAACCATCCTGCCCGGTGATGCCGGTGACGAGGGCAGTCTTCATGCCATCAACCCCAGGTCGTCGAACTCATCCAAAGGGAGCTGTTCCATCAGAACCATCACCAAATGCGCGCGGGAATGAGTTTTGGTTTTGGCGAAGAGCTGGCGCATGGTGCATTTGACCGAAGCTTCGGTGACCCGAAGAAGGGAGGCGATTTCTTTGTTCGCGCGACCTTGGAGCACTCCTTGCAGCACCTGCTTTTGCCGGTCGGTGAAGCGGCCCCAGGGGAGCGCGGCGCTGGTTTGGGGTGACTCGCGGGGGCACAGGGCCCGGCAATCGCGCCACGTCCGGTGCGCCATCGCCGCGCGAATTCCGGTGCGCAAGTCCTGTATGCCGGATCGATTCCAGACTACGCCGGCCGCGCCGGCCGAAAGCAACTGCTTCGCCAAAATGCGGTTGGCGGGACTCGCCAGAATCAGAATCGGAATTCCAGAGCCGGCGACTGCGGGACTGTGCAGGAAGCTCGCTGCCACGGGCCCCACCAGGTCGCAATCCAGCAGTAAAACATCGGCGGCGCGCTGCTCCAAGGCGCGCGACACTTGCGTAAGACTGGCAGCTTCCAACACCGCTGCACAATCCGGCCGGGACTCAAAGGCACTTCTCAGACCCTCCCGCAGCAAAGCTTGCACCGAAGCAATCAAGATCCGATAGCGCCCGCCCAGTGGCTCCGCCTGACTTGGCGAAAAGGACGCAAAACCGGCTTGGGGGTGGCCGGCCAACATGGTGCTCATAAATACTCCTCCGACTATTTCTTGATGACAATCTTGGCTCTTCGTGGAACTAGAGTTCTAGGCCGAACACAACTGTATTGGGTTGACGCCTCCGTTCGTCATGTGAGGTCAAATCACGGGACATGGTGTTAATGCAACGAAGACCCCGGCATTACGTTCTTAAGCATTTTTAATCCCATTCCTACCCCTCACCTTCGCGGTCTCGGATCAGATTGCATCTAAAGGGTCCTTGGACATGCGAGCGAAGGAATCGCCAGAGCCAACTGCCCGAAATGGGGCGAAGTTGCTCCTTGTAAGGCACACACCTGGGAAGATGCGGGTTTTTCCCTTAGATATTGGGGGAGACTCACCCTACTGCTGCGGATCGCACTACAGCTGGCAATGTGGTATAATCCTGGTACTTTATCACGGAGGATAGAGGCATGTTAAACGTTGGTAGGTCCGTCTAGCCGTCATTTTCCTCCTTAAATCTCCTATCCAGAACGGCTCTCGTCGATGCTGTTTCGGAAGAATATACAGGAGCTTTCCGACGCGGAGGGAGAGGACAGGAGTGATCGCAAGCCGAATTAGGTTGGGGTTTCGCTGGGTGTAGTATGAGCCGACGGATCCTCCTCATAGATCGTCAGACGTCGTTAGTTGAATTGGTGCGTGCACAATTCCCGAACGAGGGAGCCGATGTTACGCTGACGACATCCTGCGACGAGGCCCTGGCAATCCTGCGAAATACGCCCCACGATCTGGTCATTGCGGATATCCAGATGCCGACCATGTCAGGTTCGCAACTGACACGCAGGATCCGCAGCGAGTTTCCCCAGATCGGCATCGTACTGGTCACATCCTATACGGCTCTGGAATCGCCAACGGAGGTGATTCAAGCGGGAGCCAGCGACTACGTCACAAAGCCGCTGCAGGCGGACGAGTTCGCGATGGTCGTGCGCCGCTTTTTGCGGCGCATGGACTTCGACAGAGAGCAGCGGGCCGTGCCCCGCAAATCAAATTCCACTTTGGGCTTCGAAGGCATTATCGGAAATTCGCGGGCTCTCATGCAGAGCCTGGATGTGGCGGCGCGCGCTGCGCCGACCAGTGCCACCGTGCTGATTCAAGGTGAAACGGGGACCGGCAAGGAATTGCTGGCCCGCGCCCTCCACCTCAACAGTCCGCGGCGGGAGAATCCTTTCGTCACCATCGACTGCGGCGCGATTCCGCCGGCTCTATTGGAGTCGGAATTGTTCGGCCATGTGAGAGGCTCATTTACGGGCGCCATTGCGAACAAACAAGGTAGCCTGGAGTCGGCCCATACTGGTTCATTGTTCCTGGACGAAATCGGGGAAATGCCGATTGATCTCCAGGTCAAGCTCCTGCGCGTGTTGCAGAATGGGGAGATTCAGAAGGTAGGGTCTAATAGTAGCCACGCGGTGGACATACGCGTGATTGTGGCCACACATCGCGATCTGAATTTGATGGTCAAAGCCGGCACCTTCCGGCAGGACCTATTTTACCGGCTGTCGGTGATTCCCTTGGAAATGCCCCCTCTGCGGAACAGAACCGAGGACATACCGGAGTTGGTACATCACTTCTTCGAGAAAGCGAGGGTGCGAAACCGTCGCGAGTCCCTGATCTTTCCCGCTACGATGATGCCGTATCTTCTCCACTATCACTGGCCGGGGAATGTCCGCGAACTGGAAAACTTGATTGAACGGCTGGTGGTGCTGGCGAGGGCCGATGAAATCAAGGTCGCCGATCTTCCCGAATACATACGTACTGAAACTCCGCCGGGGGATATGAGTCAGCTAGCGTTTCCGCCGGAGGGAGTCAGTCTGGACGGTGTTGAAAGAGAATTGCTGCTGCGCGCGCTGGAGAACTTTGCGTGGAATCAAACCAAGGCCGCAAAATATTTGCGTATCAGCCGCAAGACGCTGATGTACCGCATGGCCAAGCATGGCATCCAACGCTCGGATGCGAGTGCCCGGGGCAAACGAACCGCCTGAATCCGCCATTCACGCATTGAACGCGTTCGTCTCCCGCCTTTCTGGTTGTCTCGTCGCAGTCTCCTCGCGATTCGATCCGCGCCAGCAACCTTAGCGTTCGTGCACAAACGTATGTTGCTAGGCACAAAAACTGTAACGTTTTTGCGCTTCCAGTTCTCCCTCCTTCTAATCCCCCGATTGCAACTGCCCGATGAGAAATACAGGCTCGATCTGACAGTGACGTCACTGTAGAAACGGTCTGCGAGATTCCGATTCACAAGATACAGATTTCGTGCGCGGCGCTGTTTGCCGCTTCGCTTACACCATAAGGAAAGAGGCCACTACTAGTGCAAATTTTGAATCAGATCAACCGATGCTCGCCGCTGAGCGAGAGTCGTTTACAACGACGGATGCGCCAGTTCATATACATATGTGCATTCGTTGGCTTACAGACAATGTGCTTCGCCGCCACGATCAGCGTGACTACAGCGGGTGCCACCGGAAATGGAACTACGGACGACACGGCGGCCATTCAGTCTGCCCTCAATTCGTTGGCAGCCGGAGACACACTGGTTTTTCCGGCGGGAACTTATCGCATTACTTCGCGGATTACAGTGCCTTCGAACCGCACGCTACAGGGGCAATCCGGGGCGACGCTGAAGGGTTCGATTGGCGGCCAGCTCTTGCAAGGGATGTGGAACAATGCGCGGAGCATCACCATTGATGGATTGACGTTCGATGGCGGCGGGATTCTATTCAACGGTTCCAGTTCGGCATACCCGGCCGACAGCATTAAAATCACAAACAACCGGTTCCAAAATATTATCGTTGCGGGAGACTATAACGCCGACGGTATCCACGCCTGGTCGGGCATGACCAACTCGCAGATCAGTTTCAACACTTTCACAAACATATATGATGCCAGTCGCGTGGCGGGATGGAGCGAGGTTTGTGGCGCTATTTGGTTGTTTGATCCAAGCTCCACCGTCATCACCGACAACACTTTCAATAAGACCTGCCAGGCGATGCACGTCACGGCCAAGCAAAATGGCCACGATCTGTCGGTGTTGCGCAACACCATGACAGGAACCGCCCGCTACAACATCGAGATCCAAGGGCCGTATTCAATTAATAACGTCCTGGTCAACAACAACTACATTGCGCAGATGCAGCCGGGGATCAACGGGCAGGCTGGCATTTCGGTGGCAGTCGGAGGCACGGGGCATCAAATCTTCTACAATACGCTGCTCGGGCCGAACGAAAATAATTCCACCAATCAATCTGACGCCATCGAATCCATGGGATCTGGATTCGTGATTCAGGGCAACGTCGCGGGACATTGGGGAGAGGCCCAGTTGATCGGGTATTCGGATGCCACCTGGTCGACCAAGAGCAACACCTGGTGCGACATGAACTATTCGGCTGCCACCGCTGTGATTCAACTCGAAACTGGCGGGCAATATCCCGCGGTTAACACCGGCAACGTCTTCACTTCGTCGTGCTCTGGTGTGGTGTTCCCGACTCCTACGACTGTTGTCGCAACGCCGCCTGCGGCCCCGCCAGTGGTGACCCTGACGACGCCCTCCTCAGGCGCAGTGGTAACCGGGACAATCCAAGTCAGTGCGACGGCGACATCGACGCTAGCTGTGGCGTCGGTGAGTTTTATCCTGGATGGCGGCCAGACCATCGGGCAAGACACCGCGGCTCCGTTCAGCATTACCTGGGATACGTCTTTGGTTGCCGACGGAGCTCACACCTTGAAAGCGGTTGCGGTCGACGCCAACGGTAACACGGGCACTTCCGCCATCATCAACGTGACCACACAGAATGCAGTATCGACGCTGCCCGCGCCGATCCCCCCGCAAGGACTGCAACTGTGGCTCAAGGGCGACGCCGGCGTGACGCTTGCAAATGGGAAAGTGGCAAGCTGGGCCGACCAATCCGGAAAGGGAATTCGCGCCACACAAGCTACCGCTAGCCTGCAACCTGCCTTCGCCCAAACCGGACAGGGGAACGTGATCCGCTTCGATGGTTCCGGAACGAACTTGAGTTTCCCGCTGGCCATCAACGGCTGGACGGGAATGACGATCGTGCTGGTAGCGGCAAATACAGTGGACGTCACGGGCGGCTCGTCACCGCACGCCGCGATTTTCTGGGACGAAACCGCGTGGTGGGGGACAACTTACCTCTCGCCCTATCAAAGCAACGTGTCTTTCCGCTTTGGAACCACGCAAACCAATAATTGGCCCGACTACAAACGGCCGGCATCGGTGGGAAGCAGCCTGAACTTGACGGAAACCATGCATTCGGGAAGCACCGACTCTTTATATGTGAATGGAATTCTGGCTTACTCGGAAGGCGGGAAATTGTCCGCGATCCAAGGCAACGTCAACGTGGGGACGCTGGGTCTCGGATACGGCAACACACCGTTTGCCGGAGACATCGCGGAGGTGCTGGTCTACAACCGCGCCCTAAGCGATGCGGAACGGCAAAGTCTCGACGCCTATTTGATGAGTAAGTATGCGCTTTCGACTTCGGCCCAGACGAATCCTCCGGTGGTAAGCTTGACGGCGCCCTCTCCCAATTCCTTTGTGACCGGGAAGATCACCGTCAGCGGGGCGGTGACTTCTACGGCGCCTCTATCGTCGGTCAGTTTCATCCTGGACGGCAATCAGACCATTGGTCAAGACTTCGCTTCTCCGTTTAGCATTACCTGGGATACGTCGCTGGTTGCCGACGGAGCCCACACCTTGAAAGCGGTTGCGGTCGACGCCAACGGAAGCATCGGCACTTCCGCGATCATCAATGTGACTACGCAGAACGCCGTGGCTGCGCCGCCGGCGATTCCGCCGCAAGGGCTACAGTTGTGGCTGAAGGGAGACGCTGGAATCAGCGCCGCGAAAGGCCGAGTCGTGAGCTGGGCGGACCAGTCCGGTCACGGAATCCAAGCCACGCAACCGACGGTGAATGCGCAGCCTTCCGTCGCCAAATCTGGATCGCTAAGTGTAGTTCGCTTCGACGGTTCTCGAACGAACTTGAGCTTCCCATTGGCCATCAACGGCTGGACGGGAATGACGATCCTTATGGTGGCCGCAAATTCGATCAACATCACCGGCGGATCATCGCCTAACGCGGCGATTTTCTGGGATGAAACCGCGTGGTGGGGGACAACTTACCTGTCGCCCTACCAAACCAACGTGTCTTACCGCTTTGGAACCACGCAAACCTACAATTGGCCGGACTACAAGCGGCCGGCGTCGGTAGGCACGGCGCTGAACCTGACAGAAACGGTTCACTCGGGAACCACTGACTATTTGTATGTGAACGGAACTCTGGCCTACTCCGAGGGCGGCAAATATCAGGCCCTCCAGGGCAACGTCAATGTAGGCGCTCTGGGTAAGGGATATGGCAACACATTTTTTGGCGGAGATATTGCGGAGGTGCTGGTCTACAACCGTGCCCTTAGCGATGCGGAACGCCAAGGCATCGAGACCTATTTGATGAATAAGTACTCGCTGCGATAGTTCCTCGCGTAAGTAGACAGAGGGCCGGAAGCGGCCCTCTGTCCCACTTACAATTGAAAGACCAGAAAGTATTGATACGGTAGGAACGCAAAACTCTGCACGAGCCTGAATCCAGCGAGGGGCAATTCAGCTTTGACATTGAGATCTGTAACCACGCTTTCGGGCGGAAAGACCGCCGGAAATTTGCGGTCGATGACGACCACGCGCCCGCCGGGATTCAATCCCGCCAGCAACGCCTGATAATATGACAGCCTCTGCGGAATGCTGCCGAGCACATCCACCAGGATCACCGTATCTATATTGAGTCGCGCCAGAGAAGGATTGGCGTTGGTCGACAAGACCTTTGCGATGCCCGGAGGCAGCGCACCCCTTCCTTCAAAAGCGCGGAGATCCGTGTTCACGGCGTAGACCTTTTTTACGAAAGGGGCGATACGAGGTGCGAAGTACGGGTATCCGTTTTCGATCACCGCGACGGTCTCGGAACTCGAGAAGTTTAGAGCTGCAATAACCTCAAACGGTTTTTGCCAGGGGTCACGCCGGGCGTCGGGCGGAAATCTGTATTCGTCTCCCGGCGTGAAGCTGGGTGGAGTTTGCGCTGGAAGGCTTGCGCCCAGAATCAACAAGAGGAAGTAATGTCGCATGGCTACAGTCCTGTAATTGTGACTTGACCGAAGGTGACGTCGGCCCGGTAGGCTCCCAGAAGGATAGAGCCTTGGCTAAGCTCGCCGTTGGCCTGTAAATCCCAGGCCGCCGGTTCAGTGCTGCTCGCCGGCCAGACTTTGAAGCTGAACAGGGACCCTCCGGAGCTATTCTGCTGTACCCGGCATTTAAATATGTATTTAACACCGGTTTGCAAGGTGCGGGCCTTCCTAGCGAGTTGCCCCTCTACGACGGATGCCGTGTTGGTCCATATGTAAAGCTCCGGCGGACCGAAGATGTTGCCCCAGGAAGGGAAGGCGGGAAACGGATGACCGATGCGTGGCTGTACGGACAGGGTTTGGCCGTACTGCACTGCAGTATGTCCTTGCCATCCCACCACGATGCCGATCTGGTACGCCCACGGATCCAACCAATTCAAGGTGACCTCAGCAGTCACGAGATAGTTCTTCCAGGTGACTCTATCTCCTATAGCAATGACTCGATCATATCCCTGCTGAACCGTGCGCACGGTTCCATCCGGCTGCCTCTGCCAAAGACCATCCACAATCTGACCGGCGCTTTGCAGGTTGGTGGGCCAGTTTGTGATGGAGTACGATGACGGCCAGGTCTGGCCGGCAACGTAGTTTACGGCGACGCCGCGAATGGTTGTAAGCCCCTGCTTATCCGTAGCCGTGATCACCACCGTATTGTTTCCGGGCGTGAGGGATGCGTAATCGATTTCGGCGTTGAAATCGCCGGCATCCACCAGCCGGACCGTGTCCTCTCCCATCGAAAGAGGCTGAGGTGCGCCGCCATTCAGAGTGTAGGTGAGCGAAGCGATTTCATTGAAATCCGAAACATTGCCGAGAATATTGATCCATTGCTGCGAAACACCGGGTTGTCCAAAGGTTTGCGAATCGCCATACCAAATCTGCAACGTAGGTTGGGCTGGCGCGGGTGGGTAAGAGCTTCCGTCGACGAAAGAGGGTGGCGACGTCAGATCTATGAAGTGATCCACGACGGCGGTAAAGGCGGGAGGCGACTGTCCGTTGTAGGGCGCATTGCCGGCGTAGGGACCTATTTTTGCGGCGTTAAACGTCTGCGTAAACACGAATGCGGGAGTCCAGTGATAGGAGTCGTAGGAATAGCTGAAGGCCCAACTGTTCCCCGTCCGTCTCAATCTCATGTAGGTTGCTGAGCCGCCTCGCATTTCCTGATTCACGAAAACGTTGCCCGTGCTGCCAGAGATGTTAGCTGCAAATGCATAGACCTGCTGATTGTTGGAGTGCATACTGAAGCGCAGGAAGTGGGTGGCATCCTGTTCGACGATGATTCCTTGCTCCTGGTAAGGAGCATTTATATTTACCGCCGAACTGAACTTGACCTGTACCGCAAAATCCGTATTGGCAATGGGCTGCATGATGCGGACGGCATTGTCACC
>Ga0105239_10004122_pt1 | contig 17466 bp, 20 predicted proteins | sample KBSC44metaG_FD_92761 | JGI IMG/M metagenome (GOLD analysis project Ga0105239, IMG submission 92761) | Corn rhizosphere microbial communities from Kellogg Biological Station, Michigan, USA - KBS C4-4 metaG | ecosystem: Host-associated > Plants > Roots > Rhizosphere > Soil | place: Michigan, USA...
TATCTGGACGCCCGGGCCCGGGAGAGCGATACGAACCTTGCCGACATCGGGAATCGCCTGCTCGGCCGCGGCGATCCGAATATGACGGATGGGTTGCGCGCGGACACCCTCACCGCTTATTCGCAGGTGCTCTCCGGCGGGGTGGCGGACGACGAGGCGAACCCCGCGCTCGCGCGAGTGAAGATGAGCGGTGCGGCTCGCCTTGAGAAGGGACGGCTTGTCAGTCGAAACCACATTTACGCCAAGGTATTCGGCCACGACTGGATTCGCGAGAACATGCCGGGCCAAGAGCAGCATCGACAGATGCGGGCCTTTCGACGTGGCGTCTTTCGGGCAAGCCTCTTTGCTTCGATCATCGTGGCATCGCTCGGCATTTTGTCGGGCATGGCGATCCACAACGCCAACGTGGCTCAGCGGGTCCGTTTCGAGGCTCAACGGTCGGCGAACGACGCGACCCAGCAGAAAGAGCAGGCGATCCTTTCCCAGCAAATTGCCACCGAGCAGTTTCATCGGGCGGAAGCGTTGATGAAGAAGCTGACGATCGCGGAGAAGAAGGCAGAAGCCCAGGCCGCCCTCGAACATAAACTTCGTCTCGCCGCTCAGGCCGCGGAAGTCAAAGCGGAGACTGCGTTGGCGAAGTTGCTTAAGCGTAAAGTTTCCCACTAGGCGCTCGTAAGTGAGATAATCGTCAGGAGTGTCTTTATGGCGTTTTCTGACGATCTCTCGACGTATCCGCTGGATCAACCCTTCACCGACGGCGACCGATTTGGCCATTGGGGCGTCGTTTTCGCCGGCGGAGGATCCGTCACCGTCGTAGAGCGGGACGATCATCGGGCGATCAAGCTGGAGCCTGCGAAGGAGGACTCTGAGAACCCAACCCGATCTACGCTCGTCTTTGGTCCGACCTTCCAGGGCGCCTACGAGCTGAACCTCTATCTCACCACCGAATCCCAACTCCGCAGCCCGGCGGATCCGAACCCTTGGGAGATGGCCTGGGTGTTTTGGAATGCGAGTGATCACCAGCATGCCTACTATTTCATCGGGAAAACGAACGGCTGGGAGTTGGGCAAGCTGGATCCGGCCGGGAAGGGCGGCCAAGTCTTCCTCGACAGCGGCAACACGCCGGTCTTTACGGTTGGCCAACGCTATCTCCTAAACGTCAAGGTGCAGGGCGGTCGGATGATGGTCAGTGCGGACGGTGAGCTACTTTCGGATACGACAGATGACAAGGCCCCATACGTTAGCGGCCGCCTAGGGCTCTACGTCGAGGACGCTTCCGTCGTGTTCGATGGCATCTCTGCGGCAAGTGCCGAACTCCCGTAGACGTAGGCCGCGGACCTATCGAATGCCGGGAATGGCCCGGCGGGGCGAGAATTACAAGGAAGGTTTGGTCCTGAAAGACTTTTCTCTTAAGAAAAACGGTCCAGCCCGCTTAGGTTCGGACGGTGGTCGGTTATTCTGATTCTTGGCTTGCGGAATAAAGTCGCCCTTATGGTCTGAGATCGTCTGGGACGGGAAGCGTAGAAGCCGAAAGGACGTCACACAACAAGGATGGATTCATCGGAGGCTACCAAGAGGGTTCTCATCGTTGAGGATTATGCGGACGACATCTTGCTCATGGAGCGAGTTTTCCGGCAACTGCCCGTTCACGTCGAGACCATGCACGTGGTCGACGGGGGTGAGGCGCTCAAACTCAGCGAGGTTTGGCAGCCCCTGGACGAGTTCTTCGACCTCGTCCTTCTGGATTCCCGATTGCCGGGGGCATCGGGTTTGGAAATGCTAAAGGCGTTGCGCCGGTCCGACCCGCTGGGGAAGGTCCCGATCGTTCTGCTCATCGGCGCGGCCGGGGACGACTTTTCAGATGTCGCTTTGGGATATGGCGCGGACGCCTGCATCATCAAACCTTTGGAGCCGGCGGCGTTCATGGCCAAGGTCCGGAAGATCGCGGCCACCTGGCTGGATCTTTAGTTACCGGGGGTAGCGGAAGTGCCCGACGATCTTCCACGCCCTGAGTACGTCCTCTTCCTGCGGGCCGGCGCCGATGTTGTGGATCACGAGGGGAAAGCCTTCGCGATCTATTTTGTCGGTGAGAATTCCGGTGTGGTCGAGGCCTGAGTCAAGTTTCCACTCCACGATGTCCCCCGCTTTCCATTGTTGGGACTCTTTAGTGGATAGGGGGCAAGTCCGCCCGAAGCGCTTGAAGAAGACGCGCTGGTTTGGCACGCGGCGATGGTCGATGTTCGAGTCCGGTGTTTTGCGTCCCGGATACCGAGGGTAGAGCGCCCAGTGGCTCTTCATGTCCTCGTGGATCAGTTTTTGCAAGTCATAGCCGGCGTTTCTGAAAGCGCGGATAAGGACGTCGGTACAGACTCCCTGGGTTTTTGGCACGTCGCCATTCGGGTAGTCGATCTTCCGGTACGCGGGATCGTAACGAGTTCCCCAGGTCAACTGGTCGCGAGCCCCCGCGACGATTCGCCGCGCTACGCTTGATTGCCCATGGAGCAGGAACGTGGCGCAGAAGATAGCAAGTAGAGGCACTTTTTCGAGTACGTCGTTGAACCCAAACGGGATGCGTTTGGGCCTTATGGCGCCTATGAAATATTCTTAGAAACGCGAGGTTGGGTGCCCCGTTTCATCGACGGTACATCGCGCCAAGGCGCACTTAAATGACACTTTCAATTGCTATCGCCCTTCTCGCCACTCAAGCTACTTACCCTCCCGTCAAGGGAATCGCCATCCACTACTGCAGTTGCAACGCCCCCTGCCCCTGCATGTTCTCCAAGGGGAAGGATATGGACGGCTGCCGTATCGCCGCCGCGTATCATTTTTCCGACGGCGGCTACATCGGCAAGGACTTGGGCGGCCTCAACATGGTCGTCGTCTCCTACCCGCCCGAGCTTGCGGCCGCGAACAAGAAGCGAAAAGGTCCGGATGCCGTTGTCTATTTGCCGGCGAAGATCACGGACTCCCAGGAGAAGAATCTGAAGTTCGCGCTGGTTGAGCACCAGTCCCGTTTCGGCTGGATGAAGCTGGAATTCCGGAAGCGTCCGATTAACTTTACGGCCAAAGGTGGTGGCTATAACTTCGAGATTCCGGGCATCTTGACCGCGAAGACTCTTCCCATGGCCGGTGCGGATGGCAAGCCAATCACCGTGGACAACGTCAACTTCCAGGAAGGATCCCACTGGACCCTGGGCACGGCGGTCAACCGATACACCGATCCGACCGAAAAGCAGTGGCACTGGAACTACACCAACCGCAACGGCTCCTGGACCAAGTTCACTTGGGACCGCATTGACCACCCGTAGCCTGCGATTGCAGGAGGTGTCCACAACGGCGCAAGAACCGAACTCTGAAGTTCACTTAAATTCTGTCATGTCAAACCCGCACTCGAAAGAAGCTGACGCAGTCTGTTGTGTGGAAAGGGAAGATCCTTACTTGGGCTCTCGATCAGTGACGCACTGAACGATTGCATGAGCACATAGATCTCGCCGTACTCTTCTAACATCCTTGCATATCCACTAGCGAGGTTTAAGTCAGGCGGGAGATGTTTCGCCATTCCGGCCAGAGCGCGAATCGTTTGGCGCTCGGTTGCGTCGTGTGAGAGTCCATGCTTCTGCTTTAGGTCGTGCTGGGCGGCTTGCGAAAGGGTGCGGTAACGATCTTCGAGGTGGAAGGCAAGGCAGGAGATCAGTCGCGCGTAATCATAGTCCGCGTGCACTCGGAAGAACACCGTTTCCTTCGGCGAGAGGGAGAACTTTCGGTCCAGGGCTAGACCAAAGTCCGTCAAGTAAGGATTCACACCGTCGGTGACAACGTTTTGGAAGTGGGCATCAAAATGGATCACTCCTTGCTCGCGCAGAAACTCTACAGTGGCGAAGAGCTTCTTCATCGTTTGCACCGTCCGGCCGGGGTTCTGCCTCAGCCAAGGATGGAGCGTATGTGGGAAGTACTCCTGGAAAAGCACCAACTCGTGGCGAGCGTTCAGCCGATCCTCCTCGTACCTGGCGATGTTCGCGTCGCCACCCCAATAGTGTGCAAACTGACTGATGCTTCGCGGTTCCGCGCCTGTACCGCTGGTTGGGCGGGGCACGATTCGGTGGTGATAGGTCAGCGGAAAGAACGGCCACTGCCCGCTCAACACCCAGTGGTTGCACTTGATGCAGGCCGCCAACTCTCGAAATACGCCTAGGCCAAAGGAGCCGATCCCATAGTTGAACTTGCTGGGCAGATCATATAGGTTGCGAGTGGAGAATTGATTTGCCAATTCGACGTCGGTGACGGGGATGCGCTTCACAAATACCGACGATCTCCCCACCTTAAGAACTCCGGTTCGGCCCCAGGCGGTGGGTTCCGCCGTTTGGTCCCCGGGGGCGTCTAGAGGGTCATTCTCCATCGAAGCAATCTGGGCACTAAGACGGATATAGGACCTGCGACGGAGTTCCAGGTTGCGGACCATTAGATGCCTATTCTGCCCTTAACGAGACTTGCCTGCCGATTCGCCGGAAGAAGGCAGGCAAGTCTCGGGGTCGCAGCTTCGAAACGTCGTTAATCGGCGGAAGGGAGTTCGTGGAAGCAGGCGCTTTCTCGTTGCCGGTGGCATTCCAGCCAAGGGGGGCGCGATCATGGATCTTCGGATTCGCTTGGACACCGCGCGGTCGACTGGCGGACGGTTAGGGACACCGGCAACATGGAGTGGGGCGGTTCTTCTCGGCCTTCGATGGTCGCGATCAATAGCTCGGCGGCCCGGCGTGCGATGGCGTCGATATTCATATCCACGGTGGTCAGGGGCGGGTTGGTGATGTTCGAATACCACGTGTCGTCGTAGCCGACCACGGAGATGTCTTCGGGCACTCGAAGACCCGTTTCGTGGATCGCCTCGATGGCGCCATGGGCGGCGAGGTCATTGCAGGCAAAGATGGCGGTCGGCCGATTTTTGAGGCGAAGCAACTCGCGAGTCGACGCATATCCGATGGCCCGCGAGAAGCCGCCGGGGAGAATGAGTTCGTCGGCTGGCTCAATGCCGGCATCCCGCATCGTTTTCTCGAAACCCTCGCGCCGTAACTGGCTTGTGCAGATGTCCATCCCTCCGTGTAGGTGAGCGATTCGCCGGTGGCCAAGGTCAATTAAATGCTGGGTGGCGAGGCTGGCTCCGGTCGAATCATCCGAATTCACGGTCATCGTCGCGAGATCAGAACGTTGGGTGATGGAGACCACGGCGATCCCTTGGGCTCGGCACTCTTCGTAGATCGGGGTTTCCGCCGGAGGAATTACAAGCACGAGGCCGTCGATTCTCCGGTCGATTTTCTCCGCCGCCCGTTGCCCCTCCTCTTCGGCGACCGAGGTGTAGAGCATGAGGTTGTAGCCTTTGCGCGAGGCAACCGCGGCGACTCCGGCGGTCACGACCGAATAGAACGGGTCCGCGGTCGCGAAGGAGTGAATATGCGGCAGCATCAGGCCGATCACGAAGTTCCGGCCCGTCGCCAGGGCACTGGCCCGAGGGTCGCGCCGGTAGCCGAGTTCCTCGGCGGCTTTCAGCACCCGCTCGCGCGTCGCCTCGCTGACGCGAAGGGTTTTGCTCTTCGCGCCGTTTAGGGTGACGGAGACGACGCCCGTCGTGGTCCCCGCCCGCGCGGCGATGTCACTCATCGTGACGTTCATGTTTTCAATCCGATCAAGCGCATGATCTCGGCCTGATCCGCATTATAGGCCGGATTTAGCTAGCGTCGTCGGTTGGCTTTGTCGAGGGCCACGCGTAGCGCTTCGTTCTTCTCCGCCAGGTCGTCCCGCACGCGTTTCTCCGCCTCCACATCGCCGCGGAGGGCGTTCGCGCGGGAACGCAGCCGTTCCTTCTCTTTCCGTAACTCTTCTGCTTGGTCGATGGCGTGAGCCTTCTCCTGCTGGAGCTGGGTGATCTTCCCGCGCAACCGCGTGTTGTCTTCCCGCAGCTTCTCGATCTCGAGATGAAGCTGCTTCATCGACCTTAGCCAGGCCTTGGCGCTTTGGATAGGGTCGAATTTAGGCACGGTTACTTGGTGGTCGGAGTGAGGATCAGAACCCAATCGTGGTCATAGCCCACGGGTGGCGATACCGTTGCCTCACCCCGAATCGGATCGAGGGGCATCGATTGGCCGGTCACGGGATCGAATCGTTCGGCCTTATAGGTTCGGCCGGATTCCAGATTATGAACGCTTACGGGCAGGGGCATTAGGGAGTAGATGAGGCGAACCCCGTGCGCTAACCCGGTGGACTGAGGACCAAGCGAAGAGACTTCAACATCGATATCTCCCCACGGCGGGCAACCGTAGGCTCCCAAGTCTTGGGCTTTTTCCCAGTGGCTATCGTCGAAGTCCTCCTGGTCCCAACCGTCCGGTGCTTCGTTGCTGCACGCCCAGCGATCATTGGTCATGAATTGGAGAGCGTGGTCGTCGTTAGTGCGTATCGTCAGGGTTGCGATCAGCCCTGCGGGATTTTTCGTGACGGCGGCGGCCTTATTTTCGGCCTTGAAGGCAAGCACCGGATGTCCTTTAAGTAGGCGGATCGGAATGTCCACCTTTACAGGATGCCGCCAGTCCAGGCAAGCGCCGACCTTAACTCCATTCACAAAAGCTTCCGCCGCGTCGTCGGCGGAAAAGCATAAGGTCGCGCTCTTGAAATCTGGAAGCAAATAGAGTCGCTGCCTGAAGTAGCGAAATCCGACCGGAGCGTCTTCCGACGGCTTACCTTCTCGAGTCCAAATCCAGTCGCTGTCTGACAACGACGCTACGAACTGAGATCCCGATAAAGCCCACTCGGGATGGGGCTTGAAATTCCACCACGGATATCGCTCGAAGAGCCGCTTGCCGTAACCCTCCTGCGCCGAGCCGGGCAAATGCATCGCCTTTTGAGAGGAGATCACGCCGTACATGCCGCCGTGTGGTGATTTGCCGTGCGGATCGCCGGGGCGGTTGTTTTGCCAGATTCCGTTCGCTCCGTACGTATGGCCGGCCGCGCCGTTGGTCATCATCAGCCAGAACATCGCTCGCGTCCACCGGGTCGGAAGCGAGTCCATCAGCATCTCGTAGGCGGCCTCGCCATCAATCACGGGCATCGTCGGCTTGGCGTTGTAGGAAGCCACCGCTTGCTTGCGGGTGACCGCCGCGCCGGAGTGTTGGGCGTGCGGAGTCTGGAGCATGTCGAAGTCGAGCAGGCTCGGATCGTCGACCGCGTCCCGCGACGTGTAGGTTTTCGCCGCCGTTGGATGGATGGTCAGGACGCGGTGGAACGGGTCGGTTTTCTTGATGTAGCGCACCACCGAAGTCCAGTCGTGAACCTGATTCCCGAACTCAAACGGAAAGCCTTGGTCGAGGTACCAAGGCAAGTTCGCCTCGCCGGCGGCGCACCAAACGACGGGCATCGCGCCGTAGCGGGCGATCAGGTAGCGCCAATGGCGCGCCAGCCGCTCCGGCCCCATCCACTTCATGTAGTAACCCCATGCGCCGACGATGCAGGGGGAAATTCCTTGGTCGACGAGGTAACGAATCCGCTGATCCGCCCGGTCGAAGTAGGCGGGGTTGATCGCCGAATAATCCTGTCGCCAGGGAAAGCCCGCTTCGTTTGCGCCGCGAGGGTCGAAGGGGAAGCTGTCGGGATAGAGTCCGGCGACGATTTGGACGACGTTGAACCCCTTCGCGACTCGATCGCTAGCCAAAGCCTTAAATTCGTCCGGCCAACGCAAACGCTGGGCCAATCCCATCCACCACGTATCCGCAAGCCAAAAGAACGGCTTGCCATCTCCGTAGTCGAGGTGTCGTTTTCCCGAATCGACTTTTAGCGGTCCGTGCACGAATAGGGGATTCTTTCCCGTGTACCGCGTGATCTCGACGGTCCCGTGCGCCGTGCTTAACCCGATGTCTGCCGGGTCACCGCAAACCGTGTAGAAGGCATGCTTGCCAACCAGGGGCGAGGCATACCGGACCTTCCAAACCGAGCCGCCATCCCAAAATGCGGGCACGCGGAAGATATGCCCGCGGGAATCCTTGAAAACGACGTCCAGGTCCACCTGGTTGAACGGGTCCCGGTGCGCGATCGACGAACGGAAAGTCAGTTCAACCGGAACGTTGGCTGGCGTCCAAGGCGCGTGGACCTCGGCGCGGCCGGCCATGCTCGCAGAAAGGAGCGAAGCGCCGAGGATCCATTTTAAGTACGCAAACATCGCCGTACCGCGAGTTCTACCTACTTCGCGACAGCGGGCGGATCTACGGCCACCTGGGTAAACGTGTAGGTGTAGTCAAGCACGGGAGTCACACCCCAGGCCAGGATGCCACTCAGCTTGCCGTCAGCACCGAAGGTAACCGGACCGTTCAAGGTAGCCGCGGCGCCGGTGGTCGGGGTCGACACGGAGGTGATGTTGCCCTTTCCGTCGATCTCGCCGACAACGTGGAAGGTGGTGTCTCGGCCGGCATCGAAGTCGTGGCCGTCAATGATTCCGTCTCGGGAGATCGTCCAGGTGGACGTGCCCGCATCGGTCGCGTTGGTCGTGTTTACCCAGGTGCCCGAATAGGTTCCCGCGAACTTTGCGGTCGCCGGTGTAGAGCCCGAGCCTCCACATCCGGCAACAGCCAGAAATATTACTGGAGCTAAAAAGAATTTGCGCACGGGCCAGTGTAACGCCAATGGCCCGCTTCGCGCAAGAACTCGGTTAAGAAAGTGGCAAGACCATCGAAGGAGCGGGCACTTCGTGGTCGGAAGAGGTCTCGACGACGGCAGTGCCGACCGCGAAATATTCGACCACATGGCTTCCCCAACCGTGGCTGCTCTCGTTCACCTGAGCGCCCACAATTCCGACCGCGTTCTCGGATTCCGCCTCCGCCTGCATGCGGGAGAGCGCCAACTCGCGAGCGTCGTACAAAGCCTGAGTGAAGTTCTCCATCTCAACGTTCTTGCCCATCCGCTTCATCGCAGTGAGCATGCCTTGATGGGCGACGTGATAGACGCAGGTTCCCATTACAAGCGCGGCCGGCCGGTAGCCGGTGCGGAGGAGAGTCCAGAAATCTTGGCCGGAGAGGTCCGAGGTGAAGGGGCGGTTGTGAACGGTCCGATAGTTCCCGCCGTCCCGATGCTTGATCGCGGTGCCGATCGCCATGAACTCGGCGAGGTTCTCTCCCCAGCTTTGCTGGGTCACCGCGAGTCGAACGCCGACGATTCCGTCCGCGCCGAGCACGTCCGCCTCCTCCTCCATTCGCGTCATCGCGAGTTCGCGGGCATGGTACATCGCCTGGGTGAGCACGTCCAGTTCCTGGTTCTGGAACATGTTCGCGATCTGCAAACCGACGTGGTAGATCGAGCTCCCCATGACCAGGCCGAGGGGATCGAAGCCCGCCTCGCGAACGAGGAGGAACTCATTTACCGAGAGGTCGCTGGTGAAGAGCTTCGGCTTGGAGCCGGTGCCCCGCATCTCCTTGAGGCGTTGGACGGCGGCTTGCGGAAGTCCTTGTTCTTGTCCGGGTTGGTAGGGGCTGCTCATATGATTTAGTCTCTTTCGATTAGTCGCGCAAGGAAATGAAATTGGCGATCTGGTGGGATTTTCGGAACGGCACGGGGTCCGCGCCGATGGCGGTTCCGTAGGCCGTGCACTGCAAGATGAAGCCGCCGGTTTGGTTCTCACCGGCCTCGATGACTTGGATGTGGTTCTCAAAATCGACGCCGACCACGCCCTCGGCGTGCAGAAGCCGGGTCTCATGCATGAGCCGCTCCATCGCGATTTCGCGCGCGGTGTAGAGACCCTGCGTCGCGGAGGTGATCTCCATATTCCTCCAACTGGTCATCGCGCTTTGGCCACGCCAGTCCATCAGTTGGAACCACGCGCAGGTGCCGAAGACGAACCCAAGCGGCGCGCTTCCGGCTTGGCGGAGCGCCCAGTGATCTTGCCCCGAGAGGTTGCTGACGAACGGCTCGAGTACGGGGGGCGCGACCGTGCCGTCGGAGATGCGCCGCACGGCCGTCCCGACCGCCATAAACTCGATCATCGAGGGACCGACGTTACTTTCCTGGCGAGTGAATCTGACTCCGACCACGCCATCGGCTCCGAGTAGCTTGGCTTCCTGTTGTAAGCGGGAGAATGCCAACTGGCGCGCGTGGGTCCGCGCTTCACTGAGGACGGTGATCTCACCGGTGAACCAAGCCCATCCCATCGTCGAGTTGGAAACCAGACCGACGTGATAGATCGTGCTCCCCATCACTTGGCCGAGCGGCTCGAAGCCGCATTGACGAGTGAGCAGCAGTTCGTTTGGGCTCAAATCCGAGGTGAAGAAGGGTTTGCCGTCGCGGTTCCGCTGCGCTTCCTCGGTGAGCCGGTCGATCGCGTTGAGGGGTAAGCCTCCCCGGGCGATGCTTTCGCGGCTCGCCTCATCACGGGCCAGTTTTTCAGGGTCGACGCCCTTTCCGGAACCAAAGATGTTCATGCGAGTAGTCCTAGTGATTCCGCGAGGGCGCGATGGGTTTCAATGCTTTGCGCGGCTCTCGCTTCCAATGCCTTGGCGAGTTCCGCAAGACATGCGGCCATTGGGATCGGGTCCGTTTTGAGGGCGATGCCGCGAACGATCTTTTTCTTGCTGGCGACGAGCGATCCGTTGCCCGGATCCTCGATCTTGTACGCGGTGTCGTCGAGGGTGATCTCAAGCGAGACGATGTGCTTGCCGCCGAAGAATCCTTTCGTGGCGGTTTTGGTTTGGCCGGGGAAAGTCTTCTCGAATGTATCGGCGAGAAGCGGCAGCAACGGTCGCTGATCGGACTCGAATTGGCGAGCCAGGGCCGCCGCCACGCCCATCTTCACCCAGCCTTCGTCTTCGAGGTCGCCCGACATCGGTATCAGTTTAACCGGCGGAAGGCTCGGTGGCGAAAAAGCCCCATCGGCCCGGTTCGCGACCGAACGCCCAATAGAGAAAGTCCGTATCGACCGTCTCTCCGCCCAACTGGTTTATGAGCAGGGCGATCTGGCCGCGATGGTAGAAAGCATGCCCGACCATCTGCATCACTTGAGTCTCGATGCCGAGGCGAAAGGTGCCCGTGTTGTACGGATATTCGAAGTCCGAAACGAGCTTTTCATCCGTGAGGTTCGCCAGGTATGCGGTCCAGCGTGATTCCCATTCTTGAAACCTTGCCGGCAATTCGGCAAGTGGAAAGTTCTTTGGCCACCAATCGACCTGGCACTGCCCCGCGTTAGTCATTCGGTCGAGCCAGTTCTCTCGGCAGGCGCAAAGGTGAGCGGCGAGATCGACGGCTTGCGTGAAACGAGCGTCCCCGCGCGCGACCTTAGGCGCCCCGGCGAGCATAGCAAGCATCTTTTGGTTGGAATCCTTCTCTTGCTCCAGCCAGAGTTGGTAGCGATCGACGATGCTCATGCGTCCGGTTATACACCTCCCGCCGCGGAATGGCCATTCGGCATCAAATCTCTCAGCCAAGCTGAACCTTGGCTGATTGGGCCGTCTCTATGGTTCGTGTGGAGAGAGGTATGAGCGACAAGGAGCTAGCTAGAGCGGTTGCGCGAGACAACGAAGCGGCCGTGCTTGCCTTCGTAAAGCTCTATCACCCCGATATGTTCCGCTACATGCGAAGCCTCGGGCTTAGGCACGAGGACGCCGAGGATCTTGCCGTCGAAACCCTTCTGATTGCCCAAAGAAAGGTTGGCAGCTACCGGGGGGAGTCGTCCCTTAGAACCTGGATACACCGGCTGGCCTACCGTCATTACGTCCGCTGGAATCAGAAGCAAAAGCCAACGAGCCGACTGCCCGAGACCCTCATTACGGGACGCAGCGCCCACGCCGCCATCGACGATGCCGAATCGTTGCGCGGCGCGATCGCCAACCTGCCGGATACGTTGCGGCAGCCGTTCGTTCTCCACGTCGTCAACGACATGCCGCTCGATGAGATCGCCGTCATCCTCGACGTCCCGGTCGGCACCGTCAAGTCTCGACTTCATTTTGCCCGGGCCAAGCTCCGCGAGCTTCTGGCCCCTTCCACGGAGGAATCCCATGTCCCGATCATTCTCGAATCCGGAAGACGAACTCGATAACTTAGCGCAGTCGCTCAAGACGGAGAACTCACGCCGAAATCCAGGCGAGGTGGCGAGGTTGCTAGTCGATCGTGCGCACCGCCGTCGCCGTGTTAAGGCACGCCTGACCACATTTGCATCGGCGGGCGTCTTGGTCATCTCATCGGCGGTATTCGTTTTGGCGCCGAGGCGAGCCATGGCGTCGCTGTCCGAAGTTTTGAAAAAGACGGATCTGCAAAAGGTCTTCTTTACGCGGAGCCACAACTGGCTGACCCTTGACGATTCGCACGAGATGGAATCGACAATGTCCCTGTGGCAGTTTTCGAACCGCTCGGTGACTCAGTCGTCTTGGCGTTCGGCGAGTCCCAAGGTTGATCCCGGGGCCACGTTAACCACTTACCCTCCCTTCGAATCCATCCTGTGGATTTACGAGAGCGGAAAGTCGGTGGGCTACGATCCCCAGTATCACAACGCCATGATTTATCACGACGGGCCGAGCGAGCACCTGCCGGCGCCTAGTTTGACGAGCATGGTCCAAGGCGCAAAAGTGGTGGAATCGTCGCCCGGAGTCCGCGCCCACGGCGGCGTATACGACCGCTATATCGTGGAGTCGACCACGAGCACCGGCGTCATGCGGGAGGTTTGCTACTCGGATCCGGCCACTGGCTTACTGCGTTTCGTCGATACGCCGCGTCAGTCCCGGAAGCACCTCGACGTGACCAACGGTCCGGATGGAGGGCTGAAGCAGATTATCGGCCAGAAGCCCGACGATTGGTTTGAGAACTCTATGGAGATTCGCTATCCTTCGGAGGCGCAACTCGAGGCCGAGGCACCGAAGGTTCCGTCCGATCCACCGCCGGTAGATCAAAGCGAGCTACGGAAGCGGTTCATGGCGACGATTGCCAAACCGGAAAGCACAAAGACCGTCGGTGGAATTCAGAAGTCCCTCTACGCCGTGATCGTAAGGAGTCAGGGCGATATCAGCGTCGTCACGCGGGGTGGGGCTCCGCGCAGCCAAGATGACCCCCACGAGGTCGAAGTGGTTGGTCTGCCCACGCGGAAGTTCCACGCTCAGCCGGTCTATGCGAGCAGCCCGCTTATCCTTGCCGATAAGTCCGGCCATCCTCTGAAGTTCGCCCGGCCGCGGACGATCGAGGGCAAGGAGTTTCAGGTGGACACCACCCGGCGGATCCTTCTCGGCAAAGTTCCCCGAACCATCACGGTCAAGGTTCCGGTTTGGCGCTACGACACTTCGCATCCGGTCAAGGCGCCCCGAAACTGGGAGAATTCAACCGTCTATCCGAGTAAATTCGTCGGCTACGCGACCTTCACCACCGATCGCATCTTTGAGATTCCGCCCGGAATCGCCAACGGCGCCGCCGGGGCGCAGATCCCAAGCGACTTTGCCGACGATGAGAACGATAGGGCTCCGTAACGTTTGTCGCTCGTTCGCGCCGTCACATGCCCCGGCCCCGAGGTGATTTGTTTGGCGGCGTTAGGAGTGGGGCGCGGCGCGCTTGAAATAGAAGCCGGCGCCAGGCCCGTCTCCCGTGACCGAAACCAATTCCCACCCGTTCTTGGTCGCGTGCAGGAGCATCGCTTCGCGGTTATCCATCCGGGTATCGGTCTTCTGTTCGGTGTCCCACCAGGAAAGGTGGAAGCCTTTATGCGTCACCATCGCGTGATCAACCATGACACTATCTTGGCTGGATCGGGATGTTCGTGGAGCCGGGTCTGTCTCATAAGTCGACTCGGGCCGAGCAGCGCCTATTGTTCTTCCGCGCATTCCCCAACGCAATTTTTGCCCGCCGAAGCTTTAGCGAGGTGGGCAAAAATTGCAACCTAAACCCTCCGCCGCTTTGGGCGAAGCTCCAAACGGCGGGGGAGTCGCAAAACATTGTTAGGGGCAGTCTCAGAGGCAAAGCCTTATGAGACAGCCCCGTGCCGGTCTTAGTGTAGGGCCGCGCGCTTGATACCCTCGACGCCGAGTGCCTTGCCGAGGTCGTAGTGGGCTTGGTTCGAGATGCGATGGTAGTCCTCGTCCGCCGCCGCTCCGAACTTCTGGTCGATGTCGGCCATAACGGCGACATGGATGTTGTGGCTGACCGCCTTGTCGAGGAGGAAGCAGGTCCAGAACGTGCCGTCCTTGTCCATACCGGCCTTGACGAGAGTGGTCGCGAGTTCCTTACCTTCGAGGTTCGCCTCGGGCAGTGCGACCCCGGCCTTGGTCGCGATCTTGAGGGCGTCCTTGACGGCAAAGTCGAAGATGGCAACGAATTGGTTGACACGCTTCTCGCCGTATCGCTTGGTCAGGCTGCCGATTTCCGCCTTGACGGTGTCGGCCCCGACCATGCTGGTAAGCGCGGTTGCGATGGAGAAATTCTCGCCGCCGCCGGCTTTGACCAGCGATGCGGTGACCGTGAGTGCGGGATCCGCGGCGTAGCTCGGGCCGCCAAATCGGGCTTTGTCTTGACCAAAGCTGAGGGCGGTAACGGCGAGAAGGGGAATTATGGTGAGCATTTTCATGGGCGTTTCTTGCGGTCTCGAACGGTGGTCGAGACTCGGCTACCCATCCCTCTACAACCCGGCGCGGCCGAACGATCCCGATTTTGGGCGGCTTCAGGCGTTGTTCACGGACACTTCAGGCTCGCTCGTTTTGTGTCGGAAACTCGTCATCTTGCGGGGCCTGCGGCGGTCTATCCTGAGCCTGTGGATCCAACTTTGTCCCGGCGCGAAATCCTGGCCGGCTCGGCCGCTTTTGCTCTTGGCGGGCTAATTCCCGCGAGGTCTTGGAGCGTTCGCTGTGTCGATACGATGAAGACTTCTCGAGACCCCGCCCGTGAGCCATTGGATGACCACCGTCGCGCCCTGGTTCGAGCCGAGCTCGCCGCCATCGCCGACCTGGGCGCCAACTACGTCGCGATCTGCACTCCTTACGATCCGGAGTTTGTACCGCTTCTCCGATTTTGGGTTCGGGAAGCTCGCGCGAAAGGGCTGAAAGTATGGTTTCGCGGGAATTGGTGCGGTTGGGAGGGGTGGTTCGACTATCCGAAGTGGGTCAACAGCTACGATCGGCACATTGCCGCCACGGTTGATTTCATCCGGGGCCACCCCGACCTCTTCGAATCGGGCGACTCCTTCACTTTGGCGCCCGAACCGGAGAATTCGCCCGTGCTTGGCGACCCACGAGCGAACCACCGTGCGCCGGAGTTTCTGGCCTTCCTGCGTAATAGCTACGACGCGACTACGGCGGCCTTTGCGGCGCAGAGGAAGAGGGTCAACGTCAATTGGCTCTCGGTGAACGGTGACATTGGCCGCGAGATTCTGGACCGCGAGACCGCGAGCCACATTGGAGGTCTCGTCACGATCGACCACTACGTGAAGGACGTCAAGCAGATGATTCAGTACGTGGACGAGATCCACCAGAAACTTGGCTGCAAGGTCTTCATTGGAGAGTTCGGTGCGCCCTTGATCAACATCAACGGCGACGGATGGTCGGAGAAGGCACAAGCCTCGTTTGTGCGAGAGATTTTCGAAGCGCTCTGGCAACGCCGCGACTATGTTCTGGGAATTAGTTACTGGGTTGGCGCGGGTGGCCCGTCCGACGGAACGCGGCTGTTCGACCAGGTCGGCGACGGCTATCGTTCAAGAGCCGTCGCCAGGGTCGTGCGCGATTACTATCGACGGTAGTTTCTACGGGCTCTTGGGCCAGTCGCCGGTCTTTTGGAGGCTGGTGAAGGCGGCGAAGAGATCCGGCTCAAGGAGAGTGCCGTCGTCGAGCTTGTTGAAGTTCGCGAACGCGTCCGGGGCGATGCCGCCGTTCCTCGGGTCGCGGATCTCGGGGCAGATGGCGTAGCGGGTGCCGTCGGTCGTGGTCAGCTTGGTTACGTACCCTTTACTGTACAGGTTGTCGATCTCCGACGTGCTGCGGATGTTCGGGGTGCCGTCGAGCGAGAGACCGTGCTTCTTCTGGAGGTCGGCGAGGGCCTTCTGGCCTTCCTTGGTATTGAAAGCTTTGTCGGTGAAATTCACCCAAACGTGAATCCAAAGTCCAAGTGGGTTCTTTCCGTTGTAGCCACCGTTATTCGCATGCAGGAAAGCTTGTCGCGAATTCGGAATGCCGACCGGGTTGCCGCCGCGGCGAGGGAAGATGTACTCGGCAAATGAGTCGGCGATCTGGTTAGCGAGCTTGCCGGCAGAGTTCTTGGTGAAGAGGCTGCTACTGTTGCCGCCGAGCACGACGAAGAACATCGGCGATCCGCTCGCGCCGTAGCCGGCGGTTGTGGCGATCATCCGCACATTGCGTTGGTAGGAGAAGTTGGGTTTATCGACCACCGCCTGCGCGCTGGGAGCCTGGCGACGATTCACGATTTGACCGGGGTCGACCCCGGTCGCCAGGTAGTAAGCGTCGGTGAAATCGTAAATCCGGTCTGCGACGGAAGCGTTCGCCACTGCGAACGAAGAGAGAAGAAGAGCCGGGGCGAGCAGTTTCTTGAGCACGCCTTAAAGAGGTGCGACGCGCCTCGGGAAATACATCCAACGGAATTTTTTTGAGAAGGAACGCCGGGTTTTGGTCAAGGCGCTCCCCTATCATGCCCTTACACCAGTTCCTTTGTCGCCGGCTCGTCCGCCAAACCTCGCGAAGGCGGAAGGGTGTGGTGAAATCGTCTATGCGCTGACCAAGTAAGCGCTGAAGGCGCGGACCATCGTGAGCCAGGGGCGAAGCGGAAGCGAAGGCCCTGGACAGGATGCCGCGCAGATTCGGAGGGCTGAAAGTCCGGAATAAATTGCGAAGTAGCGGACTGTCCGTCCAAGAGCGGTTGGCTCAGAAAATATCGCTCGCCTTCAGCGCGCAGGCAATCGAATGGTCACATCCAGGGCCTTCAACCCTGGCTCACGATTTACCGCGCCTTCAGCGCTCCGTTCGATCGGCGCCGTTAGGCTTTCTTTCAGAACCGAAACCTTGCCCCTGAGTTCGTGCGCGATACCACGCGTTCGCTCTTGTATCGGGCTGATACAAGAGCATCATGGGGCCCCCGCCATCTCCAAGGAAACCCTGCCTCAGCTTGACCAGCTAAGACAGCGTTTACGTCCGCCGGCGACCGGATTTGGCTACGCCTTCGCTTTCATCTTGATGTTGAGCGCCGTGATATCCAGAACCGTGCCCATCTTGCTCTTGAACTTCTTGTTGTTGAGCTTGTCGACGTTGATGCCGCTGTCGGTGACAAATTTGATGAGGTCGGTGGTCTTCATTGTGCCGGTGTGGCGCAGGCAATCGGCGACCGCCGCCGATACGAATGGGGCGGCAAAGGAGGTGCCGGACCAGAGGCCGAGGGTGCCGTCCCACCATTGGCTCGTCAAACCCACGGCGGGGGCGGCGGAGTCGGTGGTGCCGTCCCAATTGCTGAAAGAGGCGAGCGTATCGTCAGCGTTCA
>Ga0105239_10004124_pt1 | contig 17456 bp, 9 predicted proteins | sample KBSC44metaG_FD_92761 | JGI IMG/M metagenome (GOLD analysis project Ga0105239, IMG submission 92761) | Corn rhizosphere microbial communities from Kellogg Biological Station, Michigan, USA - KBS C4-4 metaG | ecosystem: Host-associated > Plants > Roots > Rhizosphere > Soil | place: Michigan, USA...
CCACAGACTTTTCTCAGCACTATACTTTTGCCATCTTATCATGTCGACTACCATGAAGAATTTACCGACGAAGCTATTGTTGTAGAAGCGGCAGGTCATACGGTATGCCTTGTCGAGGGTGAGGTTAATAATATCAAGATCACTACTCCTCTTGATCTGTTGATAGCAGAGGAACTCTTATCGTAGGCGTGGTCCTTGTGGTCAATGCTGTCGCGTCAGCGCATGCTTATCCTTTTATCAGTCGTACTGGCCAGAACAAGCTGTTGTGCCGATAGAAGAAATAGGGTTGGTTCCTGCCGCCGAAGTTCTCATAGAAATGGGCTATGCCGGGGATGTCCGAGCCTTCGAAGTCGAGGGTCAGGCCGCTGTCGGCCCATTCCCGGACGAGCATGTCCAATAAAAAGTGATTGGCTTTGTTCTCACGGCCTCGTTGGGGCGTGGTGGATTGAAGCAGGTATAGTCTGCGGTCGTCGCGGAACAGGAGGGCTGTGGCGAGCGGCTGCTGATCTTTGCCGGTGACGGCGCGGATGAGGAGCTGCCGGCGTTGCTGCATCCATGTGCAGAGCTGCCCGAAGTTCCGGAAGTCTTTTTCCTTCAGGTGGGGCGTCCTGGGGGCGTATTCCCGGCGATAGCCGTCCAGCGCGGGCGCCAGCGGATAGTCCTTTTGATAGCTGAGGTCTGCTGTGGCTGCGAGCTTCAGATTGCGGACGAGGTCTTTTTTATAGCGGGCTGCTAGCTGGTCGTAGGGGGCGTCGAGCGGTAAAATATAATTGATATGGGCTTTGGCGGTAGGGGTGGTGTTGGCGTGGTTCAGGAATATTTCGGCAAAGCGGAAATGGGCGGGGAGCTGGTTAAGGAAGGCTTCCGTGAAGCCGGTTGTCTGGGTGGTTGTGAATATGCCCAGCTGCTGCGTAAAGGGGGGCTGATAGGTATAAGTGATCCCGAATTTTTTCCGCCAGGGCAGGGGCATGACGGCTTTATAGTCATCGAGCACCAGCGCGTCCCACTGGCTATCCGCCATGTGGTCAAGGTAAAAATGAAGGCCGTATATGAGGCTGTTGGATGCTTTTTCGATGCAAGCGTCCCAACGGTGTGTGTCGATGTCCTGTCTTTTCAGGTAGCGTATATCGTTAGTTGCTTTCAAGTAGTTTCCTAAAATTAAAATTCTGGATGTCGATGCTGAACGAAAGACGTTTCCAGAACGTGTTCTGATCGGGTACTGTCTTCAGCTGGTCCTTGAAGTCCTTGCTATAGGCCAGGGGAGCGTAGATGTGGATGATGTCCTTCAACAGCGACAGCTGCAGGCCGCCGACGTAGAGGAAGTGGCTAGTAGGCGGGTTGTCCTGCCAGGCTCCGGAGTAGGTGCCGGCGTCGAAGAAGAGCTTTAGCGGGACCCATGCCGGGATGATCTTCCGGGGCAAGGTGGTGGTGAGGTTGAGAGCTGCCACCCAGTTGTCGGAGCGGCCCTGCAGGCCCTGGAAAAGGTCTGTCCTGAGCTTGAGGTCGCCGTCGCGCAGCATGATCTGCTGGCTGGCGGCGCCGGTAAATTCAGACCGGCCGATGAAATAATTACTATATGTATAGTCTTCGTCTCCTCTGACCGCGGTGAGCTTGGGTTCGAACCGGCTAAGGTCTTCGGATAGCGGGCGCGCTCCGATGTAGCCGAATTTGGCGCCGAAGACGCGGGCTTCGAGGCCTCCCCCTTTTTCATAGTTGAAGAAATAATTGCCGGTGAGGTTGATCCGATAGAATGAAGCGGTCTGCTGAAACTGCAGCTGGGCCTTATAAGGATAGAGTGCCCGGTCGTCACGGATGCCGAGGCTGAGCTGATTGAGGTAGCGGAAATGGTATTTCCCCAGGACCGGATAGTAAAGAGAGTCGGCGGATTTTTGTACGTACTTGTCCAGCAGCCTTTCTCCGATGAGGAATGTTTTCCATTCGACAAAGCTTTCCTGTGTGCTGCGGGCGTCTTTTTTAGGGAAGGTCAGGCGGAGGCCCGGGACGAGCTTGTAGTAGCCGCCGGTGATCTTTTTTCCGTTGCTGTCAATGCCGGAGATCGTGGAGAAGCGCTGGCCATTGACGCCGAGGTCTATTTTTCCAAAGGAACGGCTTGGGTACCAGGTATATTTCACGCCGCCTGCGCCGTCGAGCTGGTGACTACCGGTGGCGTACATGGGCGCCAGGTAGAACTGGAAGGGATCGGCCGGGAGGTTATAATTATGAATGACGACCCCGATCATGAACTTATCGTATTGGTTGTAAGCCAGGGCGGGCAACAGATCGATATAGTCGAATTGCTCCGTATGGTTGAAGTTGAACAGGACCGTAGGTTTTAGGTTTCGGTGTGGCGGCGGTGTCAGCGGGCCCTTTTTGTCGAGAAGGGAGAATATGCGGCTATTGTCACGGTGGCTTGTCTGGTCGATGACGGATGCGAGATCTTCGGGATAGGGGTGTCTGAATGCCCATTTGCGGAAGTATTCGTGCATGCAGCTGTCGAAGGTGGCTGTGCCCAGCGTGTCGGCGAGCAATCCGAGCCAGTAGCCGGTCTTGGCGTAGGCTGTGAGATAGTAGTTGGTCTCGGAGAAGTCTTCGGATGTCGTGGAGATGGGCTGGTCGCGGTGTTCCGCGAAAGCGACGTCGAGGCCCCATTTTTCGTCGTCAGACGGCAGCTTGTTCTGTAGCCAGTCCCTGGGTTGGCCGGGTTTGTACCTGGCAGCTGCATAGCGGGTGTCGTAGTAGGTATTGATGCCTTCGTCCATCCATGCGTAGCGGCGTTCGTTGGTGGCGAGGATGCCGTAGAACCAGTTGTGGCCTACCTCGTGCCCGATGGTCATGTCGAGGGACTGGGGGGTGGCGTCGGGTGTATTGATGGCTGTGATCGTGGGGTATTCCATGCCGCCGGTAGAGCCTGCTTTTGTCTGGACGGCCGTGACGACGTTATAGGGATATTCGCCGATAAGGGCGCTCCGGAATTTTACGGCGTCCTTTATGTAATGGGTGGCGTTGCTCCAGGCCTTGCTTGCAGAGGGAGTAAAGTATGAATAGATGTGTATAGTTCGGCCAGAGGACAGGGTCAGGGTGTCGTGACGGGTGGTAAAGCGTTTGTCTGCGAACCAGGCGAAGTCGTGGATATTATCCTGTTTGTAGTGCAGGGTTTTGGTGGCAACCGGGGTAGGTGGTTTGGGAGTGGGTTTTTGAATGGGTTTTTTAACCGGATGTTGGATAGGGGGATGGCCGGGTTTGGCGGCAGCAGGCCTGTTTGCCTGTGCCGGGAAGGGGGGGGCGATCTCCTGCGGGCCGGGGGAATCCTGGAGTTCACCGGTGGCGGCGATCGTGTATGCCTGGGGCGCCGTGATACGGACGTCGTAGGAGCCAAATTCGCTGTAGAACTCGCCCTGGTCGAGGTAGGGTATGGGATGCCAGCCGGTCTTGTCGTAGACGGCGGGCTTGGGATACCACTGCGTTATCTGAAATGAAGTATATGTCCGGTTGGTTTGCGGGTCGGTGAAAGTCGTGTAGCCTCCGCGTGAAAAGTTATAGGGCAGCTGTACGTGGAAGGGGGTAGATAGGGTAACCTGATGTCCCGGGGGAAGGGGGTTGGGGAGGATGACTTTTACGATATCGATATATTGGGGATGGTCTTCCATCCGGGCCTCCTTATCGTCTGCGCGGAAGTTGAGCCGGTTGATATATCCTTTTTGTTGTTTGTCTGAGAAATAGTAGTCGGTGCGGCCGTTGGTGAGGAGCTGTTCGCTGAAGGCGGTCCGGTCGTTCTTGAAAGCGTTGGGCCAGCAATGGATCCAGATGAAGGAGAGGGTATCGGGAGAATTGTTGTGATAGGCCATTTTTATGAAGCCGTCGAGGGTGCGTTCGGCGTCGTTGAGGTTGACGTCGATGGTGTAGTTGACTTGTTGTTGCCAATATTTTTGTGCGGAGCCGGTGAGGGTGATTCCGCAGGTTATGAGTAGTAAGAAAAGATATTTTTTCATGTTGCTTGCGCCTTCGGCGCTCTTTAGGGTCAGTCGTTGTCCCGGCTAATGATGGGCCTTCGGCCGGACCGCCTGTGGCGGTCCTATTTGCCTTGTCCCATGAATATGATCCGCAGGGTATGCACCATGATCTTCAGATCGAGGCCAAGAGAAATGTTCTCAATATACATCAGATCATATTTCATGCGTTCGAGCATTTCTTCGGTGTTCTCTGCATAGCCGAACTGGACCATTCCCCAGGAGGTGAGCCCTGGTTTTACTTTTAAGAGGTAACGAAAATAGGGGGTCCGGAGATATAGCTGATCGACATAATATTCCCGTTCGGGGCGGGGGCCTACCAGGCTCATTTCGCCTTTTAGTATATTCCACAGCTGGGGGAGCTCGTCGATGCGCCATTTGCGCATGGCCTTGCCCCAGGAGGTGATGCGGGGGTCCTGGTGGGAAGAGAGGGCGGGGCCCTCTTTTTCGGCGTCGGGATACATTGAGCGAAACTTATAGATCCAGAATTTTTTGCCTTTGTAGCCGATCCTTTCCTGTTGATAGATGATCGGGCCGGTTGAGGACAGGCGGACCCGTATGGCGGCATACAGCATCAGGGGGGAAAGGACGATCAGGCCGATAACGGAGACGGACACGTCGATCAGGCGTTTGAAGTTGAGCTGCCATTCGGGCATCAGTCCGGTGTGTATGTCTGAGAGGAGGGCTCCCATGACGTCGCTGGTCCTTACCGAGCCGGAGAGGATGTCGAGTGTGCTGGGGAGGGTTTTGATGCGGACGTCTTTGCTGCTGAGCTTTTCGACGATCGTATCGAGGTCTTTTTTGGAGGAGCGTTCGAGTGCGACGACGACGAGCTGGATATCGTGCCGGTCGATGGTCGATTCGATCTGGTCGGAGCTACCCAGCTCGGGCAGATAGCGGGCGATGCCGTTGTTCTGCTGGTTGGGGCTGCTGATATAGCCGGCGTAGTGGTAGCCGGACTGGCGCAGGCCTTCCCGGGATTCCTTGTAGACGCGGGTGGCGACGGAGTCGCTGCCGATGAGCAGTGCGTTGAAGGCGACCTTTCCTTTGGTGATCTGGGTGCGGACGAAATTGAGGATGATCAAGCGGCCGACCAGGGTGAAGAAGAAGTGGCTAAAGAGAAAGATGAAATAGGTCTGATAAAAATAGTGGTAGTCTTTTACCGGGTCGTTGATGACGATGGCGAAGAATACGGTGGTACAGCCGACAATAGAATAGATGAATGTATTGGTGGTTTCGCTGAGCCGGGATTTCTGATAGAGGTTGCGGTAGGAGCCCATCAGGGTGTAGAGGGCGAGCCAGCCGAGGGGGATGGTGGAGGTCCCGAGCCAGAAGCGTTGGGTGAGGATCAGCCTGTGGTCAACGAAGATAGTTTCCGAGAGCAGTATCCGCCGGCTGAAATGAAAGATAATAGAAGATACGAGCGCTGTTGCATAGTCGCTAAAGATATACCACAGGATAGAGACGGTATGGGGCTTTCTCTGCATTCCCGAATCAGGTGTTGATCGTGTTGTGTTTTATCTTTTGAAGGATCTGGTGAGCGATGTCCATTGCCCGTAGTCCGTCAACTTCGGATACGCGCGTTGGAGTGTTGGACAGGATGGCGGTGCAGAATGCTTCCAATTCCATTTTGATAGCGTTGACTTCGGGTACGGACGGATTGGAAAGCGCGATCGTCTTTTTTCCGTTCGGGGTCTCTATATCGAAAGAGAAAACGTCCAGGTCCTGGGGCGTTTTCAATTTTATGATCTCCGTCTTTTTATTCAGGAAATCGATGCCAATATAGGCATCTTTCTGGAATAGTCGCATTTTCCGCATTTTTTTCATCGATATGCGGCTGGAGGTCAGGTTGGCTACGCAACCGTTGTTGAATTCGATGCGGACGCTTGCGATGTCGGGGGTGTCGGTCATGACGGCGACGCCGCTTGCGGAGATAGTTTTTACTTCGCTTTTGACGAGGCTGAGGATAATGTCGATGTCGTGGATCATCAGGTCGAGGATGACGCTGACCTCGGTGCCTCTCGGATTGAATTGCGCCAGGCGGTGGACCTCTATGAACATGGGATGGAGGGGCACGGATTGTACGGCGAGGTAGGCTGGGTTGAAGCGTTCGACGTGGCCGACCTGCAGCTTGACGTTCGATTCGCGGACGAGCTGAACCAGCTCGCGGGCCTCGTCCATGGTATTGGCGAGGGGCTTCTCTACGAATACGTGTTTACCCTTACGTATAGCTTTTTCGCATAGGGTAAAGTGAAGTGGGGTCGGGGCAACGATATCGATGAGGTCGCAGGCTTCTATGAGGCGTTCCGGGTCCAGGAACCGGGGGATCTGATATTTATTGGTGACTTCCTGGGCGATGCTGTCGTGTGGGTCGTAAAATCCTACCAGTTCTGCTTCTTTTATTTCTTTCCAGTTGTTGAGATGAAATTTTCCGAGGTGACCAACGCCGAAGATGCCAACTTTAAGCATTTATTAATTTTTAATCGGCCCCAAACCTACATAAATTGGGTGGAGCAAAAAAATAAAGCACCACTTGAGGGTGGTGCTTTGGGGGGACGGGAATATGAATAGTTTTAGTGTGTATAGGATGTGCCGATGATCCGGGGTCGGATGTATTTTACAAAGTTCCGGAAGGTAAAAGGGATATCCTGGCTTGGGAATATTTTGGTTTTGATGACCAGTCTGAATGTCATCAGGAATATGGGAATAAAGAGTATGAGGGTGGCGCAGAACCAGACCGAATAGGCATTCATGAACAAAGTACGGATACATACCTGGTTGGCCTTTTCGGTGCCCATGGTGAGATTGAGGACGCCCTTGATCGCGGGGAAAATAACGGGGATCTTGGCCCAGTTGGCGTAGCGGACGTCTTCGTAGTGATAATCGGGGTTGTAGTCTTTTGGTACCTGTCTGGAGTAATAGGTCCAGTTGTTCTGTACGTCTGCGAAGCTGGCGAGCCGGGCGTCGGGGCGGACAAAGCTGAGGTCGAAGGTGGGGTCAAGGACCACCCAGTTGTTACCGTTGTAGGCTTCGACGATATTATGGGCACCGTAGATGCCCTGAGCTTTCATTTGGGCAATACGTACGGGGTAGTGGTATATTTTGATGATCCGGGCCAGGACCTGTGAATAACTGCCGCAGGCGCCCTGGGTCGTCATGAGATCAAAAGCAGTTGAGTGGATGGAAGCTTCGGGGCCAAGGTCGGCCTTGCTGCCGATAAAGGTATATGCTCTGTCGCTCATCAGCTGATGGCAGACATTCATGGATTTGACCAGGATGGAATCGGGGGTATCGTTGGCATCGACCCGGGTGTCGATCGTGTTCTTTATGCTTGCAAAGAGTCCGTTCTCGTATGTGGATTCCATTTTGAAATAGAACATGGACGCGATTGCAAAGCCGTTGAGGAACATGAGGAAATACAAATTCCTAAAGGCAGCTTTGATAAGCAGGAAAGGGTACCTAAATCCCATAGTTATTGTATAAGGTTGTCTAAGGTTATTAACAGGTTTGGATCTACTACTTGCTTTAACGCCTAATGAGTGTTTTATTGTATTTGGTAGATTTTTGACCGGTAAATTGTCCTATCGTTCAACCTGGGTTAAAAATACGGGTAAAGAAAGCACGATGGAGGGCGCCCTTTCTTATGGCTTATTTGATCATGTAAGTCAGCTTTTCGGGGCCAATTCCGGTGGCCTTTAAGGCTTTCCATTTAGACGGTAGACGGGTAGGCAGCTGGGTTATGCCGGCAGGGGTGATGTCGAGGCCCAAAAAGCCGTCTAACAGCGCCTGGAGCATGCCGCCTGCGCCGGTGGCGAAATAGGGGTTATTGCCTGTAGCCGTTTCGGCGATGACGCCGAAGGGGGGGCGGAGATTGGGTCTGTAGCCGCCCGAGAAGTCGGCCAGGGCCTTGTCGGGCATGCCCAGTCTTGCGTATAGGATGGCGAAGATGGCTTGGGTCATGGCCGGTCCTTCTCCTACGCGGGGTTCATAGTATTCCAGGTCTTTCCGGATGGCGGAGGGGCTGGTGACCTCTTTGAGGGGGTAGGCGAGAAGATTGACATCGGCCTGTTTGATGGGTTCGCCATTGTAGGCGGCGTGTTCGCGGGTGACGCCGTCGGGGAGGTGGAGGATCGGGATATTGTTCCTAACGTTGAGCCAGTCGGGGTCCGGTGTCAGTCCGAGGATGCGGGCGGCGTCGGTGGCGTACTGGAGGTTGGCCCTTGCGGCGGCGTTGGTGTAGGCGTTGTTGTCTACGTTCTCGGCCCATTCGTCGGCGGCGACAACGTTGTTGATGTCGTAGTGTCCGGGGCCGTTGCGCTGGACGCGGCTGGTCCAGAAGTCGGCTGTCGCCTGCAGGAGGGGGTAGCCTTTTTCCCTGAGCCAGGTCTTGTCGCGGGTGACGCAGTAGTAATTCCATGCGGCGATGCCGACGTCTGCGGTGATATGGTGTTCGAAGGGGCCGCTGAGCGCCCATACCGGTGTTTCTTCGTTGCCGCTGGCAGCGCTTTCCCACGGGAACATGGCGCCTTTATAGCCGTGGCTGGACGCATTGCGCATGGCTGCGGGCAGGCGCTGGTAGCGGTACTCCATCAGGGAGGCGGCGATCCTGGGCTGGAGCAGCAGGAGGGCGGGGTACATCCATATCTCCGTATCCCAGAAAGTATGGCCGTTGTAGCCGAGGCCGCTGAGCCCCATCGGGGAGAGGCTATAGGAGGTGCCTTCGCGGGCGAAGGAGTAGAGGTGATAAAGCATGAGCCGGACCTCGCGCTGGGTGGCAGGGTCTCCGTCGATGATGATATCGCTCTGCCATAGCTGGTCCCAGGCTTTTTCGTGGTCCTTTATCAGCTGTCGGCTGCCCTGTAGGGTGGCGAACAGCGTGAGGCGTTCGGCTTCATTGAGCGGGTCATCGTTGTGGGCCGATGTGAGGGTGGAGCCCACAATGGAGAAGTGATAGGTCTGGCCGGCCGTGAGCTTCTTTTTGAATTTGAGGAGGTGCATGTTGTTGTCCCACATTTCGTGGATAACGCGCGGTTCAGAGCCGTGGGGCTCGTCGAAGATAAAGCTGTTGGAGGCGGCCATGAGCAGCTTGCCTGTGGGGCTTTTGGCGGTAGAGGTAAGGAGGGATATCGTGACGTGCGGGCGGTCGATCTCGTTGTAGTAGTTCTCTACATCTTTGAGCATGTCGGGGGCTTCCATGACGCTGGCGGGGACGATCTCTATGTCCTTGTGAGCAGTGATGGTGACGTCGACCAGGGCTGTAAAGGGCAGCTGGCGAAGCGAGTACCAGGTATAGCTGACCGATGCTTTATCGGCGTAGTCAAACTCAGTCGTCAGGCTGGCTTTTTTCATATCGAGGCTTTGGCGGAAATGGGAGAGCTGTTTGGAGCTTTCCAGCCGTCGGCCGTCTATATCGAGGTAGCAGTTGATGAAGTTGAATGTTTTGAGGATGTTGCTGACGCGACCCCGGCCGTAGAGGTCGAAGGCGCCGTTGAGCACGATGTCTTTGGCTTTAAAGGGTTCGGTGGAGGAGACCAGGCCGAGCATGCCGTTGGCTACTGTGACGCCGTAGTAGTTGGATGGGTCGATGGAGTCGGCTTTGACGAACCAGGTGGAGGAGTCGGAAGCGTTGCCGGAGGGGTGTTGTGCAAAAAGAAACGTACAGTAAAGGGTAAAAATAACGGCCAGGCTATAGCGGAGTGGTAAACGCATAGTTGTTTACAATCGTTTGGGGCTAAATTACACATTATTGTTTATTTTCGGCGCTGCTATAAAAGGATGCTCATATGAAAAGGCTAATTGTAGTTGTTTCTGCGCTTCTCATTGTATGTATAGCGGCCGTCTATGTCCTGATCCCGAATACTATAGGAATAACCAGTATCCTGGCTGTGCGATGCAGTGCCGCTGGAGCTGCGAGGGGGCTGGTCAGACCGGACGACTGGCGCACCCGGTGGTCGGGCATCGATGGGTATGGTTGTCGTTTGAGAGGAAGTGCTTTCCGTGAGATGGATGTTTCTATAGGAAAGGGGGGCGATTCTGTGTCGAGCCGGTTTACTATTTTGAGTGTGGGCCCGATGGATTCTATAGCGCTGCAGTGGAAGTGCCAGTTCAAGACCAGTATAAATCCCTTTCGGAGGGTCGGACAGTACCGTCTGGCGGTCGGGATGAAGCAGATGATGGATTCGACGCTGGGGAATATGCGCATGTTTCTCCAGCACAATGAGAACATCTATGGAATTCCGCTGACGAATTCGATGTGCAATGATTCTGCGCTGTTGGTGATCCGAATGCATACGCCGGCTTATCCGTCGACGCAGGAAATTTACGGCGCGGTTGGGGAGTTAAGGGCCTATGCTAAGTCCGGGGGTGCGCGTGCGATCAACTATCCAATGCTACACGTGACACATGAAGACGCGGGCTATGCGACGATGGTGGGTTTGTCGGTAGACCGCAGGTTGAACGGGACAGCGCGTATCGAGCCTAAGCGATATGTGCCCTGGAAGGTCATGATCGGGGAGGTAAAAGGAGGGACTTATGCGGCGGAGCGCGGGATGGTGCAGCTGCAGGAGTATGTGAGTGACCATCAGAAGCCGGCGATGGGATTGCCATTTCAGTCGCTGGTTACGGAAAGGGACCAGGAGCCGGACAGTTCGAAGTGGGTGACGAGGGTAGTACAGGCTGTGCCCTAATGGCTAAAGCGGATTACGCGCGCGCTATCGTTGTTCTTCGCCAGGACCAACGCCGGGGTCTTACCAATATGAATGGGTTTTACGTGGCGGACTTGTCCGGTGATGGCGGGGCCGCTGAAGGGGCTTACGGCGAAGGAGTCGCGGCCTTTATTGATAAGCAGGGTGCCATAGTCGGCGTCGTACCGGCCCATCTGAATGTTGTTGTCATAAAAGTTTCCAAACAAAAGTATATCAGGCAGTTTGTCTCCGTTGGCGTCCAGTACGACGGCGTCTTTAAAGGGAGATAGCTGCGCTTGCCAGGGCAGGGCCTGGGGGTGGTAGCTGCCGTCGCCGTTGTTGATCAGAATCGTGTTGGCGAAATAGTCGGCGGTAAGGGTATCGGCTTTCTGAAGTGCGTCGCCTGTGAAGAGTTCGTTGAGGGTTGCGTTGGCAAAATCCCCGGCGTACAGAAAACGTTTTTTCAGACTGGGGATCTGTCTCTCCAACTCCTGTTTGGTAGCAAAGGGTATCTCCTTACCTTTCAGATAGTAGGTGAGTATCTGTTCTTTTTTTCCGTTGTTGTCAAGGTCGCAGACGTAGAGTCTCACGGGTTGGCCGGGTGAGGCTGTCAGTCTGCTGTTGAGGCCGAGGTTGCCGGCGATGATGTCGATGTCTCCGTCATTGTCGATGTCTGCAGCCAGGACAAAATTCCACCACCCTTTCTTATCGGAGAGTACCTTTTTCTCATAGTGTCCCTGCCGGTAAAGCCAGGCAACGATCCCGCCCCATTCGAGGGCAATCAGCAGGTCTTTATGGCCGTCGCGGTCAAGATCGGCCCACTGGGCGGAGGTGACAAGGCCGATCTTAGAAAGGCCCGGAGCGTATTTTTCGGTGACGTCGCTGAAATGCCCGTTCCCGTCATTGAGAAGCAAAAAGGAAGGCGGCTTCTTGCCATAGTTGTAGGGCACGGAGCGGCCGCCAACGAAGATATCGGTATATCCGTCCCCGTTAAAATCGAATGCCTGGATACAGGAAGCGTTGATATATATATTTTCGAAGGCGTGCGGTTGTTTGCTAAAACGGCCTTTACCGTCACCCAGGTAAATGCGTGGGGACAGCATGGTGTCCTGTCCATAGAATTCATTGCCGCCGCTGGCGACGACCAGGTCGGGATGTCCGTCGTTGTTGACGTCTGCCCAGCAGGCGTCGACGTCTTCATATCCGTTGTCTGCTTCAAGTGCCGGGGTGGGGATACGAAGGAATCTGCCCGATGGCTGTTGGATAAAGAGAGCGCTTTGTTTTCGCCTGGCTGCTCCGATGAATACGTCTTCGAGTCCATCCTGGTTGCAATCGCCGACTGCGAGGGCGGGGCCTTCTGTGGACAGCATGCGGGGGATGAGGGGCTCGCGGTCGAATTCGTGAAAATCGTTCTCTTCATGCCGATAAAGCAGGTCCGTGGAGGGCGTGACATCCGACAGGCTGGGCAGGGTATTCTTTTTTTGGGGGTCGAGCCGGCTGAAATCGAAGGCGGGCAGGTCTTTTTGCCAGGTCAAAGTAAGCCGTGGGGTGGCGGCGGAGAACTGGATGGGTTGATAAGTGTTGTCCGGCCACACCAGGAATGCGGAATCGATTTTCGTACGGTACAGGCCGATGGTGAGGGGAATTTGCATACTCGAGAGGAAGCCCCGGACGGGATAATTTTCATAGCTCCTGATCTGCTCGCCCGAAAAGAGGATGATCCTGGCGCCGAGGGCGTTGATGTTGTTTTCAGGGCCTTTGAGGACAATGTTAGCGGAAGGATGGTCTTTTTTATCGTTGCTTGTATTTTGGTAGATAACCACGGGATCGTCGATATTATTGACGACCACATCCAGATCGCCGTCATTGTCGAGGTCAGCGTATATGGCGCCGTTGGAGAAATTAGGGCGGGCGCCATCGATATGACCCTCCAGGTCCGAGAAATGCATGTCCCCGTCGTTGTGAAAGAATTTGGACGGCAGCTTGATCTGCGGGAATTTTTTTATCATGGTGAGTTCGCGCTCATCTGGTGTTTTGTTATTGACTGTCTGTTGCAGTTCCTCGTTGGAGATAAAGTTGATGAAGTCGATGTCGTTGAGCCGTCTGGGGATGCCGTTGGAGATAAAAAGGTCTTTTTTGCCGTCGTTGTCGAAGTCCATCCATAGGGGAGCCCAGGACCAGTCGGTCGCCGCCACGCCGGAGTAGAGTCCAATTTCGCTGAAATGTCCGTTGCCTCTGTTGAATTGCAGATTGTTGCGGGTGTATTGATAGTTGTAGCCAAAGTCGAGCTTTACGTGGTAGCTATCCCAGGTGTCTTCTCCTTCTGACCGTTTGAGTATATAAGGGTCGAACGGAAGCATGTCCATGGAGATGATCTCGGGCTGAGCGTCATTGTTGACATCGGCCACGTCAACCCCCATGCTAAATCGGCTGGTATGCATGATGCGCTGGTTGAGTTCGTCGTTGAAATGGCCGTGATGGTCATTGATGTAGAGATAGTCGTCTTCGTGAAAGTCGTTCCCGGTATAGATATCGGGCCAGCCGTCGAGGTTAATATCGGAGACAGTTACGCCAAGGCCATAGCCGAGTACGGAACCGTGTATGCCTGCTGCTTTTGTGCATTCGGTGAAATGGCCGTTGCCATCGTTGCGGAACATCCGGTCACCGGAGTAGGGGTTTACCGTAGCGAGTTTTTCTTTGCGGGCCCCAAAGGTGCCGTTCTGGTGGATGGAATGGTTGAGCAGATACATGTCGAGATCGCCGTCTCCGTCAAAGTCCAGGAATGCTGCCTGTGTAGAAAAACCCGAGAAGTCGAGTCCGTATTCCTTTGCCTGGTCTTTATAGGTGGGGATGCCGTCTTTGTCGATACCCTGGCATATCAGGAGTTGGTTATGGGTTGTCGGCAGTCCGCCAAGTCTGCCTACCTTGCAGACGTAGATATCGAGCAGGCCGTCGTTGTTGATATCGATGACAGAGACGCCTGTCGACCATCCGTGGTCCTGGGGGAGGGCGGAAATATCGGTAACGTCTTTGAAGTGAAGCTGGCCGGTATTGATAAAGAGCCGGTTTGTTTCCTGGTTGGAGGCGAAAAACAGGTCGATGAGGCCATCGTTGTTGAAGTCACCGGCGCCTATTCCTGCACCGTTATAGTAGTACATGTAGTCCAGGACGTTGAAGCCCGGTGTGGGGTGAAGGTTGTTTGCGAAACTCAAGCCGGTTGTTGTCTGGTCGCGTACGATAAAGGCAGGGTTTCCAGAGTGAGGCGCGGACGAATGACAGGACGGGGAGAGCAGGCCGACGATGAGGCAGGCAAGAAAGAGAGTATAGCTAGTCGAACGGATCATTTCTTTTCGTTGATTGGAGTGGGTCTGATGGTAAACAGGGCCGGATATTCATCGTTGATCAGGAACAGGAGGTACATATTGTTGGCGCCGGGGATGATCGCGATATCTCTGACCTGGCCGTCCAGGTCAAGTCCGGAGCGGGCGGAGGGTATACAGGTAAAGTTGCCTTTGCCATCGTTGAGTAAGATCTGGCCGGGGCTGGAGTCGAGTCTTCCGAACTGGGGCAGGAAACCGTATTCGTTGCCGCCGATCAGGAGGTCGGGATGGCCGTCCTTATTGATGTCGAGGCTACGAATAGCGTTGGCGGATGACATTTGGGTCAGGGCAGGTAGCTTGTGCACGGAAAACTTTCCATCGCCTTCATTGACGGCGATGATGGAGGAAGGATAGTTGAATGTTCTGAGAAGCGCGCTATCCAACTGTCCGTTCGGAAAGAGTTCGCCTATTGATCTCTCCGCAAAATCCTTGTGTTTCAGGTTTTGCTTTTTCAGCATAGGCAGTTGGCTTTCCATATCGTGTTTGAGGAATACCGGAACGTCTTTGCCATCGACTGTGCGAGTCATGACCTTGTCGACGATGCCGTTGTTATCGAAGTCTTTTATCCAGCATTTGACTGGGTGGGTAGCGTCGGGGTGCAGGTAGAAGTTTTCGCCGGTATTGCCCAGGACAAGATCTGTCCTGCCGTCTCCATTGACGTCGGTCGGGGTGACGGTTTGCCACCAGCCGGAGAGTTGCTCCAGACCGGTGTTATGCAATTCGGCGAAGTGGTCGCCGGACCAGGAGAATATGCGGGGGGCCATCCATTCGCCGCAGATGACCAGCTGTTCGGAGCCATTCTTGCCGAGGCGGGTCCAGGCGGCGCCTGTCACCATGCCGATGCGGGCGATGTCGGGATTTTTGGTGGCCGCGATATCGGTAAAATGCCCCGAGCCGTCGCCGAGGAAGATATAGCTGGATGGGGTTGAGCCATATTCCCGTGGGATGTTGCGGCCGCCGACGAAGAGGTCCATGTTTCCGTCGTTGTTGAAGTCGCCGGCAATGGTGGCGCCGATATTGGCGTTGTTGTTGTTGCCGGGGAAAGCGCCTGGGTCCAGGGTGAAATTGCCATTACCATCGTTCCTGAAGAGCCGTAGCTGTATTTGCCGGCTATCCGGAGGGGTATTATTTCCACCGGGACCGATGAAGAGGTCGGGATGGCCATCGTGGTCTGCGTCGAAGAAGAGAAGGGCGTCGTCCTCGAAATCCGAATACAGATCGAAGGCCGGCTGTTTGCTGCGGGTGAAGCCGCTCGCGGTTTGGATATACAGCTGGCCGGCGTGGCCGGCGGTGCCGCCGATGAAGACGTCGGCGAGTCCATCGCCGTTGACGTCGCTAACAGCGCATCGCGGGCCCTGTCGCGACAACATTTTGGGAAGGTTCCGTTCATAGTGGAAGTCTTCATACTGGTCTTCGGTATGCCTGGTGAAGGGCGAGGTCATTGTTTTCAGGATGGTGGCCGCTGAGTCCGGCGCTGAGGGCCATTGGTAGTGCGTTGGCCTGGATGTGTTTTGTTCCAGGGTATAGACTTTGTTGACTTGTGGGTAAACGATCGTAGTGTACGAGTTATCCGGCCATACGACGACGAGCGAATCGGGCTTGGTCATTTTACCGAGGCCCAGTATCTGGCGGTAGTCTACGGAGGACTGAAAACCTCTGCTGGGGATCAGCTCACGGGATATGATGGTATCGTCCTTATAAAGCCGGATCCTGCTGCCGATGGCGAACCGGTTCTTGTCCGAGCCTTTGAGGATGACGCCGATATAGTTGTTGCCGGTGATTTCGCTGGTCTTGTTCTTATAGACGAAGGCAGGACCGTTGACATTATTGATGATCAGGTCGAGGTCGCCGTCGTTGTCGAGATCGCCGTAGGCGGCGCCGTTCGAGAAGGAAGGCTGGGTAAATCCCCAGCCGGCGCCCTGGTCGCTGAAGCGAAGGTTGCCCATGTTGCGGAAGGCCTTGTGAAGCATTGGCGTGACTGGTATCCTGGCCAGGACGTCTTCCATATCGTCTTTTTTTCCTGAGATGGCCATATCGCGAATGACGTCATTGGCGAAGAAGTCCATGAAGTCCAGGTTTGTGAGATCTTTGTTGATGCCGTTGCAGACGAAGACGTCGTTGTAGCCGTCGTTGTCCATGTCGAACATCAGGGCGCCCCAACTCCAGTCCGTGGCTGAGACACCGCTATAGTCGGCGATGTCAATGAATTTACCGGTCCCGTCGTTCAGCTGAAGGCAGTTCTTTACATACTGGTGATAAAAGCCGGCGTTCTGTTTGGCGCTGTAGAGGTCAATATTATCAAAGGAGCCGAGTGTTTTGAGGCGGAATTCGTCGCCGGGAAGCATGTCGGTGGTAAACAGTTCGGGATAGCCGTCATTGTTGATGTCAGCGATGTCAGCGCCCATGGAAGAGTAGCTGGTATGGCGGAAGCGTTGTTCCAGTTCGTCCCTGAACGTGCCGTTCTTCTGGTTAATATAAAGATAGTCGCGTTCGTAGGAGTCGTTGGACACGAAGATATCGGGATAGCCGTCGCCGTTGAGGTCTCCGACGGAGACGCCGAGGCCGAATCCGATAAGGCCGCCGTGGATGCCGGCTTCGCGGGTGACCTCTTTGAAGCGGCCGTTGTCGTTGCGGTAAAGGTGGTCGCCGCCTCCTTTCAGGTTAGCGGCAACGGGCCAGGCGGAATCGGGCAGGTCTCGTCGGTTGGAGTTGTTGAGGGTGTTGACGGGAATGGGGCTGTTGTCGATGACGAAGCAGTCGAGGTCTCCGTCATTGTCGTAGTCGAAGAAAGAAACCTGGGTGGTATAGGCCGAGATATCCAGACCGTATTGGGCGGCGGATTCGGTGAAAGTAAGGTTGTGGTTATTGATATAGAGCTTGTTTCTGCGGTGGCCGTCGCTCATGTGGCCGGAGTTGCAGATGTAGATGTCGAGCCAGCCATCGTTGTTGATATCGGCCATGACGACGCCGGTGCTCCACATGCTGTCCTGTTGCAGGCCTGAGGAGGTGGTGATATCTTCGAATTTGAAACCGCCTTTGTTGAGATAAACTTTATTGTCGCTCATATTGGCGGTCATTACGACGTCGGCCAGTCCATCGTTGTTGAGGTCGCCGATGGCCACGCCACCTCCGTTGTAATAATTGCGGAATTTGAAGATGTTGTCGGTTTTTGTGTCTTTCAGTGTATTGTTGAAGCTGATCCCTGTGTTATCTTCCAGCTCGAAAAGGGGACTGTCTTTATGACGCGTACAGGAAAAAAGGCTGATCAGGAAAACGAAGGCGGGAATATATCGGTGGGTAAACGTCATGGCAGTATACTAAGGTAGTATATCTGGGGTAGGGGATAAAAAAAATAAGGCCATTTTTTAGATGGCCTTATTTTTTAA
>Ga0105239_10004127_pt1 | contig 17443 bp, 15 predicted proteins | sample KBSC44metaG_FD_92761 | JGI IMG/M metagenome (GOLD analysis project Ga0105239, IMG submission 92761) | Corn rhizosphere microbial communities from Kellogg Biological Station, Michigan, USA - KBS C4-4 metaG | ecosystem: Host-associated > Plants > Roots > Rhizosphere > Soil | place: Michigan, USA...
AGTTGGCAGTTTTCGGTTGGCAGTTGACTGTTGAATAAGAAAAATTTGAATAATGAGAGACACATTACATGTGTCTCTCTACAAAAAATGAATCGTAGAGACGCATCACATGCGTCTTTTTTTTATGTAAAAAACCATGGTCTATGGACTATCGACTAAAACACCACGCCCATCCCCACGGTATAATTCCGCAATGGCGATGCGTTATAGTAGCGATTGCCTACGGCGTTCAGGTCGTTACCCAGGCTGTATTTCTGGTTCAGGATATTATCGGCACCGGCATAAATTTCCAGGTGTGTTTTATGGCCGATGGAAGGCTGCCAGCTTACTTTGGCTTGTAAGAGGTTATAGCTGCCCGCATAAACAGTGTTGCCGTCGTTCAGTGGGATTTTGGAGGTATAATTATGCTGGGCAAATACCGACAGGTTGTACGGGATCCTCAATTGTAAACTGCTCACAAAAACATTGCGTGGCACACCCGTAAGGTTATTGCCCGAATAACTGGCACTGGTTACCGCATCTACATAATTTCTGAAGGTAAACTTACTGTAGGTGTATGATTCGTTAAACTGTAACCCACGTACAAAATGTGTATTGTTCGGACGGATAAGCCAATCCGTAAATGACAGTTCAACTCCTGGCTGATTGGTACCACCAGCATTAATGTAATGCTCGGTTTCGTCGGCATTTACACGGCGTACAATAGCGTTGCTGATACGGTAGTAAAATGTAGATACATCCAGGAACATGGTCTCGTCCTGATTACGCAACCGGAAACCAGTTTCATAGTTCCAGCCGGTTTGAGCTTGTAGGGCCGTATTTACAATATTGTCGGTTGGCCGTACCTCGGCAGTGGTAGGGGTAGAGTAGCCCCGGCTCACCGATGCCCGCCAGATAAAATTATTGGTTACCTGGTAACTCAGGGCTAATCTCGGCATCAGTTGCGGCGTAAAGTCGCGATTGGTAAAGTTGGTTTGGGCCAGCGGATAAATATTTTTGAAATCATAGCCATACCAGTTCAGGCTCAGCGCAGCTTCCAGGTGCAGGCGCTTATAAATATCGGCCGAGTAACGGGCAAATATAAAATGCTGGTTGGTGTGGATATAATCGCTGGTTTGGGTGGTATCCTTTGCGCCCCTTTTATTACCATAATTGCTGATCACGGAGTTGGTTTGCTGCCATTCCATCCCCAGGTTAACCTTCCAGTTAATATTTTCATGCGGTAACCCGGCCAGTTCAAAATAGGTGCGGAAACCAAATGTGTTTTCGCCGCGCTGTTCATAGTTGGTGATAAATGGATTAGCAAAATCAACATGATTGCCAAAAACAGATAATACGTTACGGATCCGGTCGCTGAAATGATATTCATTCACCAAGCCGGCCAGGTACATAGTAGTACTTATACCGATATGTTGCTGTAGGGCCCCCGGGATGGTTGGTGTAGGTATTCTGGCCTGGCGTGGGTCGGCAGTAAACTGGGCAAGGTTCAGTCCGCCGGGTGTTTGGTAAGTAAGATCGGAGTATAAGCCTAAAAAGCGTAACTCATTTTTACCACTGTAGTTCCATTTGTCTGCCACTTGTATATAATTGCGACTCATGTTACTGTTTTGTCGATAGCCCTGGTAGGCCTGGTAGCTTTGGTTAATGCTCAACAGGTTTTTACCAAATTCCTGCTGTATATTGGCTTTCTCATGAAAAAGTCCGTATGACCCTGTATTGATACCGATGGATCTGTAACTGGTATCGGCATATCGGTTTACCGGACTCAGCAAAACAACTCCGCCCGAATTGGCGCCAAACAAGCTGCCATCGGGGCCTTTCAATATCTCTATGCTGGGTACACTGGCAATATCCACCGCGTTTAAATAGGTATTACCCCCGGCATCGGTAAGCGGAATTTCGTCAAAATAAACTTTTACGTCCCGCACCCCAAATGGAGATCGCAGTAAACTCCCCCTGATAGACAAACGGTAACTGCCCGGCGAACGCTCCTCAGCCCGTACGCCCGGCACGGTATTCAACGCGCTCACAAACGAATTATCGGGCTGTAGTTTTAGCTGCGCTGCTCCCAGCACACTCACCGAAGCAGGTACAGTGATCACCGGCTGCTCGCTCAGATAGCCTTTAACGGTAACCGCTTGCAAATGGGTGGTATCTCTTTTTAATACTCTTTTTGGGGCTTGCGCAGCAGCGTTTGCCGCAACAATAAAACTGAAAAATAAGGTAGTATAAGTTTTTAACATGAGTAAACAGGTAGAACCCAAAAATATGTGTTTTAACCTTTAAAACGATGTGAGTTTAGGTAACAAATTAAAAGCAGAATCGCCCTGCCTACAAATTACACCAGTAAGTCCACTTCACCACTAACTGCCGGTTTTTGACCATGAATGGTGAAGGCGTATTGTTATCGCCATAAACAATAAAAAAGTCGGATGCCGGTTTGTAGCGCCATTGCATCCGGATGTTGGTATTGATATTGCGGATCTGTCCGTTGTATTGTATGTAAGTGGTAAAGTAAAGCTTGTTGCTTACCGTGATGTCGGTACGCGGACCTATGAGCCAGAAACTGGTATTGCCATAAGGCTGTGCCATCCGCAGATCATTAAAAGAGCTGTTTACCGCGATGTTCACATAAGGCTGAAAACGGTAACCCAACTGCATGGTGACAGTAGTTTTATGACCGTTTTGATAATAGCCGCCATAAGCGGTTTCGGCCAGATAAGTGAACAGGGCCTGTGGTTTGGATACAAACTGAGCGTCGACCGTGTTCCAGTGGTTTTCAGTGCCTATGGGCAACAGCGGTTTACCGGTGTTGGTAGGATCGAAAGGTACCAGCAACTTGATATAATCATTAATGGCCGATAGCGTAAAGGTGCTGCGGTTGCGCAAGGTAATAAGATAGGAGAGCGTGCTTTCGTTATCAGTACGCTTAAACTGTTCGTCAAAATAATAGTTGGATACCAACTGTACGCCATGGCTCAGGATTCCACCCGCTTTTGGAAAGAAATTACGTAACAACAGCGGACTGATCTTGTTATAACCCGTCCGCGGTACGTAACCTACGCCCGCGGTGTAATTTTTGCCCACATATTCGTCCTGCAGATACGCCGTCCAGTATTTACTGAGATATTGGAGATGACCGGCGGCTACGATATCATGCCCTTTTAATCCCGGCGTAAATGATTTAATACCCAATAGTTTACCCGTGAGCAAATTATTGGATGATGCCAGATTAAACTCCATACCCACATTGCGGTTGTACTGCGTGCCCGGTGTGGCTGTGCCCGTAGCATCTTTATTGATAAACATAAAGCCGATATTGGAGCGGGCAAATACGCGGCGCTGCAGGGTAAGTACACCATAATTTTGAGCGGGTGAAGCTGCTGCATCTGCCTCGCCGGTTTGTATATCCATGAGGCCTACGCGCCAATCCTTGTCAATTTTGCCGGTGAGCCGGGTGCCAAAACGGATAGGCGCATTAAGCCCTATGCGGCGCGAGAAAAATGGCCGGATATCGGAGTAGCCAAAGTTGGCGAACAGATCGCCGTTCTCTAAAAAAAATTGCCGTTTTTCCGGGAAGAACAGTTCATATCGATTCAGGTTAACCACCTGCTGGTCCACATCCACCTGCGAAAAATCGGGGTTCACGGTCAGATCCAGATTGAGGGATGAGGTAAGGCCGATCTTTGCATCGCCGCCTATTTCTTTTTTCCAGGTGGTACCCGTTTTGGCCTGGTAATCTTTAGATATGCCGCCCAGTAAATAAGGAATGAGGGATATATTGGTACCAGCCTCGGGTGGCGGCTCATCCCAAACCAGGGATCCGGTGTAAGCCAGTGATGCCGTCGGGAATTGCCGCGGCACGGGTGCCCAGCTTGATTTTTCGGTAGTTTTAAGGTCGTTGCGACTAAAATTAATACCCCATACATCCACTCCTTTTTTATACCGGATACTTTTAAAAGGGATAGCCGCCTCAAACACCCAGCGGTCTGGATAGTTTTTTACTACCGATACCCATTTGTTATCCCAGCTCAGATCGACTTTTCCACCTTCGTACATGGTCCCGTCCCATTGGGCTCCGGCAGCATTAGATCCAAAGCTAAAGCCATCGGTGCGGGCATCAAAAGGATCAAGGAAGAATATAAAATTGTCGTTTTTGAGAAAGGCGAAGTCCCGTTTCATTGATTCCACCATGTATTGCTCCGGTCCCCGGGTATAGCAAGTAGCAATAATGTAAATATTGCTATTGTCATAGGTCATCCGTACCTGGGTTTGTAAGGTGGCCTTGCTGGTATCCATGGGCAGCACCATAAAGAAGCTGCTGGTGGAGTCGGTTTTATACCAGGCATCGTCCATCATCCCGTCAATAACTATGGGGCCGGTGGCCTTGCGGATGTGGTACTGATAAGCGGCATTCTTTTTTTGTGCCGATGCCGTAAAAGCAAACAGGCAAAATACCATCAGCATTAATAATTTTCCTGGTGATAAAGGATGGGTAAAATTCAAAATTAATGCTTTGTATAGGTTTTATTAAATCGATTTACTTGGGTGCGGTAAGTTAGCGATTTACGGTGTTTTGAAAAAATTAATTAACAGGTTACCCGAATTTATTTCGGGATCCCACATGCATGGCTCCGGTCGGTTGTCTTTGTGCCTCGTAATGACGCATAAAAAGGGATCCCCTCTTTCCGCCAAAGGCGAAGAGAGGGTGATCCGGTGAAGCGCAGATCGGGTGAGTCGATTCTGCGGTCGATGTTTACAGCAGGAATAACTTTATTTATCTAAATATATCTTCATTACAAATTCACCACCAGGGCCTTTCCGGTATATTTAACCACTTTATCGGCTTTGTCGGTTATCTCCACATTAGCTCCATGGCTGCCTTTCACCATCACAATATTAAAGGTTCGGCTTTTTAACATTCCGGGAAATTTGCCTTTGGTATCGGATATGGTGAGTTTGCGGGTTTTGTCGTTCCAGTTGAGGTTGAAAGTTACGTATTGGCCTTTCTCGTAATTGTAATTATCGTTCTCGTCCTCGTAAAATTTAAACGAACCATCGGCACCGGGATAAATACGGAGTTCGATATTATTGGCTGGCTTTTCGGTAGCGTATTCCATGTGCGGCCCCATTGGGATGATGGAACCAGCTTTTACATAAAGCGGCAGTATATCAATGGGTGCAGCTGCGCTGATGGTTTGTCCGCCGTCGAGCAGTTCGCCAGTCCAGAAGTCGTACCATTTGCTGGCTGCGGGCAGATACACCTGGCGGGCCTTGGCTTTTCTGTCGGCATCAGCCGATGTATACAGTTGCTCTGTAACCGGGTTCACCATCAATGCCGGACCAAACATATACTGATCGGGTATGCCATAAACCTTGCTATCGTCCCTGAAATCAAAAGCCAGCGAACGCATGATGGTGTAATTATCGGTCGTAACACGACCCGCTAACGAGTAGATATAAGGCAGCAGGCGGTAACGCAATTTATCAAAATTCAACAGGATAGCTTTGGTTTTATCGTCCCAGTTTTTGCTGAACAAAGCACGTTCGCCTTTACCATGTACACGGAAGATAGGGCAAAACGTACCAAACTGGAACCAGCGGGTAAACAGCTCGCGCTTGTCTGGCTGTGACCAATCGGCGGCCTTCCAATGGAAGTGGTATCCGCCAATGTCCGACGTCCAGTAAGGGATGCCCGATACGCCGGTGTTGATGCCCTGGGGAACCTGGTGTTTAAAATCCTTAAAAGTACATTCAATATCGCTCGACCATAAAGTGGCCGCGTTACGCTGCTCACCGGCGAACGACTGGCGAACGAGAAAGAAAGCACGTTTGCCGGGGATGTCCCTGCGCCAGCCTTCATAAACACCTTTGGTATGTTGTAAAGAGTAAGTGTTAAAATAATCGATCCCCTTGCCTATGGCAAAATTGCTTTGACGGCGGGCATCCAGCAGGGAGCCATTATCCGGTTCGCATTGATCTATCCACCAGGCATCCCAGCCGTAACGTTTGATAAGGCTGTCGCGGGCCTGGTCCCAGTATAGTTCACGGGCTTTGGGATTGTGGGCATCGTAATAAGTATCAAAAGTATGGGTAACTACATTGTCCCAGGTAATGTCGGTTAGCCCGCCCATTTTCTGCAGGGCATCATAGTTAGGTGTGCCTTTGCCAAATACCGGCCATATAGAGATCATGGCATGCAGGTTGGCTTTATGCAATTCATCTATCAGTTGCTGCGGATGCGGGTAACGTTCGGGTTTCATTACGTGCGAGCCAATAGGTAATGGATCCCAGTAATACCAATCCTGTACCAGTACATCAACTGGGATATGATTATTGCGGTAATTATCTTTTACGCTGATGATCTCATCCTCGCTCATGTATCTGTCCTGCGATTGGAACAAACCGAAAGCCCATTTACCAAACATAGGCGCTTTGCCGGTAGCGGTACGGTAGGCATCAATAATATGATCAAAGCCAGGGCCATAGAAAAAGAAATAATCAACCTGTTTACCACTTTCAGATACGTATTTGAACTTGGTATTATCGGCTTCGGCACCATAAAAGTTAGAGGCCGAGTAGTTGTCCCACATCAGGCCATAACCTTTGGTTGATAGCAGTACGGGGATAGCGCCGGTAAGGTATTTAATGAGTAGGTCCTGGTTGCGGCCTTTGTAATTGATAGATAAGGAATCCAGCGGATGGCAACCCAACCCGAACAAACCCTCGCTTTGCGGCGAAACAAACTGGGTGCTAATAGTATTCGTGCTGATGCCAGCGACAGTTGCCGGGGTAATGGTTTTATTCTCGCTGTCTTCGGCGGTAATGATGTTGCCTTTGAGGTCGGTATAGGTAATAGCGTTGGTGGCCTTATTCACCCTGACCTTTAATTTAGCGGTGGTAATAGTTACTTCAGTTTTACTTTCCGCCACCTGATAAAGGGTAGGGGTTTTCCAACTGTTATTAACCACCAGTGATGGTTTGGTTTCAAAAGCATTGAATATAGTGTACTTGATCTCAATAATATCTGCCCGGCGCACCAGCACTTTCAGCAGACCTTTATCCAGGGAAAAAGTAACGCCATCCGCGGCTTTTTTGTACGATTTAACAACCGCCAAAGCTGGTGTTGTAACGCCACAGAGAGCGAGTAATACTATTATCGCAATCGATTGTATTTTTTTAGCAAGGGAATGATGTAAGGGTTTAAGCATATTGAACATCAGTATTTTGGTTTATAATGAGTGTGAGAGTAACACTTGTTTTGAAACTGTGAATATAGAATATATTTTTTGAAATTTAAAAGGAGATTTTTTGAGGAGAAAGGTATTTTAACTAAATTAAATAAGGTTGAATTGAGAAGTGATTATTTTCCGGAATAGGCTGGTTCAATATTGAGAACCGTTTTTAAAATAAACCGGTATTTATTATTCCCCAAATCGCCAATGCCATGTTCAATACCCCACTGATCATCTTCAAATACACCAATAGCATCTATAATTAAATTACCCCTGCTTTTTTTTGATCGAAACGCTTTGAAATACCTGGAGTATTTAGGGTCAAGAAAAACATTGGGAGGTAAGTATAAATTGGCACTTATATTTTTACATGTCTTTTCTTCTGGCTGTACATCCCCTTTGCTGGTGTAAATAAACCGGGTATATACCAACTCATTTTTATAACTAAGAAGCTCACATGCCGGGGTAAACGGAAATTCAATAACAGGGGGTGGAAAACGGATATGTTGCTTCTTTTGCCCAAAAGCCAACTGGCTTATAGCCAAACAAAAGATAAAGCTTAATAATCGCATCATCTTCAATGTTTCACCTCTTTACCAAACAGCTTCTCTCCGGCTTCAACAGCTATAGCCAGGCGGTTGCCATCAGGTGGTTTGGGACAGGAATATCCGGAGCTGAAAGCACAGTAAGGGTTATAGGCTTTATTGAAATCGATCACCACGCTGCCATCTTTAAAATCACCTGTGCGCAGGTCAATATAGCGCCCGCCGCCGTAGGTAGCAGTACCGTTGGTATCATCAATAAAAGGCAGAAACAGGTAATCGCTGTACCCCGGAACATTGGCTAGCCTGGTGTTTTTGTATACCGTCAACTCCAAAGCTTTACCCCTGAGCGTAAATTTTAATACGGCGTATGGGGTGTACTCGCTGCCTGTGCCGCTGAATACCGGCATAATAAAAGCCTGTGCGTTCACCAGTACTGTAGCCTGCGCAGTAACGCGGTAAGTGCTATCGGCATCATAAAAACGCAAGAACTGGAGGTCGTCCTTTTTTAAGGGCGAGTGGGCGTCTTTTAGAAAATCGTCCATATAACCTTTGCGGTAATCGGCTATCTGCGTTTTAAAATCCTGCCCAAAACAGTTGAGGCTGGTTAACATCAGCAAAATCAGGAAGTACTTTGTCATGACGGGTAAAGTTTGAGCCAATATAGATAAAAAAATAAGGCCTCGTATCGATTCACCCCGACATCGCTGCGCTTGTCATCCCTCTCTCCGCTTCGCGCATAGAGGGGACTTTTTTTCTTTACCCTCTTTGCGGCAAAGCCGCAGAGAGGGTCGCCCGCGAAGCGTGGCGGGGTGAGTCTACTATACGACATGCAATTCCTCTCCAAAGGTCGGGGTGAGTCGAAATAAATTTTATTTTATCCATACCTAAAACGATTTACAGAAATTTATATTTGCTTTATTGAACCTTCAATATACCAATTATACTTATGGACAATAAACCGCTAAGAAGCAGAGGCTGGTTTGGCAAAACAGGCAAGGATGGCTTTATTTACCGGGCCTGGATGAAAAACCAGGGCATCCCGGCGCATCAGCTGCAGGGCAAACCGGTTATCGGTATTTGTAATACCTGGTCGGAGTTAACTCCCTGTAACGCCCATTTTCGTGAACTGGCCGAATCTGTAAAAAACGGTATTTATGAAGCGGGCGGATATCCGGTGGAGTTCCCGGTGATGTCATTAGGCGAAACTTTGATTAAACCAACGGCCATGCTGTACCGCAACCTGGTGAGTATGGATGTGGAAGAATCTATCCGTGCCAATCCGCTTGATGGTGTGGTGCTGCTTTGCGGTTGTGATAAAACTACGCCAGCACTCATCATGGGCGCCTGTAGTGTAGATATCCCTACTATTGTAGTATCGGGCGGGGCCATGCTAACAGGCAAATACCGCGGGCACGACATCGGCACATCAGACATCTGGCGTTTTTCTGAAGACCATCGTGCCGGTCACATGAGCGATGAGGAGCTATATACCGCCGAAGCCTGTATGGCCCGTAGTCGTGGCCATTGCGCGGTGATGGGTACAGCATCAACCATGGCATGTATGGTGGAGTCACTGGGCCTGTCGCTGGCCGAGAATGCTGCCATCCCGGCAGCTGATTCGCGCAGAAAAGTATTGGCCCACTTATCTGGTAACCGTATTGTGGAGATGGTTCGGGAAGATCTGAAACTATCTGATGTGCTTACCCGCAAGGCCTTTGAAAACGCTATCAGCGTAAACGCGGCCATTGGTGGTTCAACCAATTTTATTATCCATTTGCTGGCTATAGCAGCACGTATCGGGGTTGATCTGGATATGGACGATTTTAATACCACCGCCAAACGCATCCCGCTATTGGCCAACCTGCAGCCGTCGGGCAAATATTTTATGGAGGATTTTTATTATGCCGGCGGTCTGCCAGCCCTGATGAAAGAACTGCATGAAGTGTTGCATGGGGATACCATCACCGTAACCGGTCAGCCTATCAAGGATAACTATGAACACGCCGAATGTTTTAACCGGGAACTGATAGCAAGCTGGAAAAAGCCGTTTAACGAGGTCGCTGGTATTGTAGTACTGAAAGGTAATTTGTGCGAGAACGGCGCGGTCATGAAACCATCGGCGGCGAGTACCGAGCTGATGATCCATACCGGCCGGGCCATTGTGTTTGAAGATATTGAAGACTATAAAAACAAGATCAACGACCCTAATCTGGAGGTGGACGAAACCAATGTACTGGTGCTCAAAAATGTGGGACCCAAAGGCTATCCTGGTATGCCCGAGGTAGGCAATATGGCCATCCCCAAAAAACTGCTGGATAAAGGCGTGCGCGACATGGTACGGATCTCGGACGGGCGTATGAGCGGTACCGGCTTCGGCACGGTGGTATTGCATGTGTCGCCCGAAGCAGCGGTAGGTGGCACACTGGCCATAGTACAGGATGGTGATATCATCAGCCTGGATGTTTATGCGGGCACACTACACCTGGAGGTAAGCGACAAAGAAATTGCTGCCCGCAAAGAGCGACTGGTATTGCACACCAACATAGCTAAACGGGGCTATGTACACCTGTACCAAACCCATGTGGAGCAGGCCCACCTCGGTGCCGATTTTGACTTTTTAAAAGGCGGCTCGGGCAGCGAGGTGGTGAGGGACTCGCATTAATTATTGAATTACTGATTTAGTGAATTATTGATTGAGGAAGAATTAATGGGTGAGTTAGAGAGTAAAATAAATAAAAGAAAAATCCCTCTTTCCGCCGCAGGCGAAGAGAGGGTGACCAAGCGTAGCGACGGTCGGGTGAGTCGATGAGCGTAGAGGCCTACCCACCATGCTTCGACGGGCTCAGCATGACACCCTTTTTTGAACAAATGTCTAATGATGGGCTATTCCCCTCTCAGGAGGGGAACTGAAAATAGAAATTGATTACTAACCAAAATATGACATCAAATAATTTTACCGGGCAGGTAGCCATTGTAACAGGAGCAGGGCAGGGCATTGGTTTTGAAATTGCCAAACAAATATCCCTGCAGGGCGCGGCAGTATTGATCAATGATGTGAGCCCGGAACTGGCCGCGAATGCCGCGGAGACCATCAACCGACTTGGTGGTATCTGTATTGACCTGGCCGGCGATGCTGCCGATATTGATTTTATACAGCAAATGGTTGATACCGCTGTGCAACAGTTTGGCAAATTGACCATAGCCATAGCCAACGCGGGTATCACCCTGTTTGGCAGTTTTCTGGATTACCCGGCACAGTCGCTGCAAAGTGTCATGAACCTGAATTTGCAGGGCAGTTTTTTCCTGGCGCAACGTACGGCCAAACAGATCATCAAACAAAAAAGCGGGGGCAGTATCCTGTTCATGTCATCAGTAACAGGGCACCAGGCGCATCAGGATCTGGCCGCTTATGGCATGACCAAAGCCGGGCTCGAGATGCTGGCCAAAAGCCTGGTTGTGGAGCTGTCGCCTTACCATATTACGGTAAACACCGTAGCTCCGGGCGCTACCTTAACCGAGCGAACTATGGAAGATGCCAGCTATAAAGATACCTGGTCGCGTATTACGCCCATGGGCCGGCCTGGCACCGTACAGGATGTAGCCAATGCCGTATTGTTCCTGGTATCGCCGCAGGCCACACAGATCACCGGGCAAAATATTGTAGTTGATGGCGGCTGGTCGGCTGTGAGCGCATCACCTTATTAGAGAGTGGTGAATAGGGAGTGGTGAGTAGTTGATTTAGGAATGTTTAACTCATAATCAATAGGCTATCATACTAATGGCCAAAATCTTAACAAAACTCACTACTCACCACTCACTATTCACCACTCACCAACTTACTCAAAAACTGCTCTTAACTTCATCCATTCGGGATGGCGTTTCAGATAGGCTTGTATGTAGGCGCATAAGGGTACCATTTTCAGGTTATGTTGCTCCAGGTATACAAAGGCCTTTTCAACCAATGCCGCGGCAATACCCTGGCCTTCCATTTCCTCGGGCACTTCGGTATGTATCAGGTATACCACATCGCCTCTTAGTTTATAATCAATAAAAGAACTGGTGCCATCAACCGTGAGTTCAAAGTGATGTATGGCTTCGTTATTTATCAATGGAATATCTTCGTACTTCATGTTTGTTGAGTATTATTTAAATTATTTAAATACATCGTATGTTTTGGTAACATAAATATCCTTATTTCATCTAAGTTAATTTATGCACAAGCTTTGATACCGTAATAATAAACATCTTTAATGAATAATATTTTATGCTTTATTCAATAAACGGGCCGGGAATACGTTTGTTACAGGGGTATACAGAAAAACTAAAAGGCTTTAGCAAGTTGTTCATTTCTTTAAAAATTTAATTAGTTTTGATTTGTATTTATATATTTATAACAATACCTTAAAGCAATTTGGACCTTCCCAGAAAATGAAAGCCATTGTGAAACAAAATAAGCACATATTACTACAGCTTGCGCTTTTGTTTTTTGTTACAGGCGGCTGGGCGCAGGTAAGTCATCCGCATACTAAAACTAAGGTTAAAAAGAAACCAATACCCACATTGGTTAAGCCTGTAGTACAGGGAAGCCAGCAATTTAAAGAGTTTTTGCAGCTGTTGGCCCAGGCCAGCGCTACGTTCACGTTCCCAAAAGGTTTTAAAGAAATACCAGCTACCAACAATGAGGATTTTTCTTTTGATTATGCTATGGAAATGCCCGGGAAGGGCTTTGAAGTATGGTTCCAGGTAAAATCACAAAAGGAAAACTGGGCCAGTTATGAACGGTCGCAGAATGATAAGGGCCGTCAGTTGGCCAATCCCGATTCCTTGTACGTAGAGATGGGTAAGGCACATGCTATAGCCTTTACCGGCGATAATAATTACTTTATACGTAACATGCCGCAAAATGTGCTCGACCGTTACAATGCCGATGCCGGCAAATCATACTTGCTTAACCTGCTCGACCTGCCTGCTACCAAACATTATAAATACGCGCTGCTCATTACCCTGCAACGCAACCATACCGGTATCATTTTAATGGTATGCTTTGCTAACGAAAAAGACCCCGAGTTTTTTAAGAATATCGATAAAGCCGGTAACAGCCTGAAGTTTAAATTGTAAGGGAATTTACTATTCATTTTAAGCGCAATGACGTTACTTTTGGGTATTTTGTAAAGCCACGCTTTCCGTTGCAGTCGAAGCGATGTCGGGTGAGTTAAAACCACCACAAATGTTAATAAGTTGACAGTTTTGAACCGGAAGTTCAACACTTAAACCATATTTTTGCAGTTAAGTGCATTTTTTGCACTGATTTAAAAAATCTACTTTATAAATGGCAGACGCAGTTAATTATAGTGAAGATAGTATCCGCTCGCTGGATTGGAAAGAACACATCCGTTTACGCCCTGGTATGTACATCGGTAAACTGGGCGATGGCTCGGCTTATGACGATGGTGTGTACGTATTGCTCAAAGAGATCATCGATAACTCGATTGATGAGTTTGTGATGGGATCGGGCAAAACTATTGAGGTAAGCATGAGCGATCATAAAGTATCCGTGCGTGATTATGGCAGGGGTATACCTTTAGGAAAAGTGATTGATTGCGTATCCAAGATCAATACCGGCGGTAAGTATGATAGCAAAGCCTTCCAGAAATCGGTAGGTTTAAATGGTGTGGGTACCAAGGCGGTTAACGCGTTGTCTAATGTATTCATTGTACAATCATACCGCGACGGGCGTACCAAACTGGCCGAATTTGCCAAAGGCGAACTGATACGTGATGAAGCCGAAAAGGAAACCACCCAGCGCAACGGTACCGCCATTAATTTTACACCCGACGATACCATTTTCCGTCATTACCGCTTTATACCGGAGTTTGTGGAAAGCATGATCTGGAACTATGTGTTCCTCAACTCGGGCTTAACACTCAACTTTAACGGACAAAAATATTTCTCCGAGCGTGGACTGTATGACCTGCTTACCCGCAATACCGATGTGGAAACCCTGCGCTATCCGATCATTCACCTCAAAGGCGAAGATATTGAGATAGCCATGACCCACGGTCAGGCTTACGGCGAAGAATACTACTCCTTTGTGAACGGACAAAATACTACCCAGGGTGGTACACACCAGGCGGCCTTTCGCGAGGCAGTGGTAAAAACCGTGCGGGAGTTTTATAAAAAAGAATTTGATGCTGCCGATATCCGGGCTTCTATTGTCGCCGCTATCGCCATCAAAGTACAGGAACCTGTGTTTGAATCGCAGACCAAAACCAAACTGGGTTCGCAAAATATTGGTCCCGAAGGGCCATCTGTACGTGGTTTTATCAATGATTTCCTGAAAAAAGAGCTCGATAATTATCTGCATAAAAACCCTTCAGCGGCTGATTCGCTGCTGAAACGCATCCTGCAATCAGAGCGCGAGCGTAAGGATATTGCCGGCATCAAGAAACTGGCCAACGAGCGCGCCAAAAAAGCATCGTTACATAACCGCAAACTGCGCGATTGTAAACTGCATTTTGAAGATACACACGAGCGTCGCCAGGATACCACCCTGTTCATCACCGAAGGTGACTCGGCCAGCGGATCCATCACCAAATCGCGCGATGTACAAACCCAGGCAGTATTCAGCTTAAAAGGTAAACCGCTAAACTGTTACGGACTAACCAAAAAGGTAGTTTACGAGAATGAGGAATTTAACCTGTTGCAGCATGCCCTGAATATTGAGGACGGTATCGACGGTTTGCGTTATAACAATATAGTAATAGCTACCGATGCCGATGTGGATGGTATGCACATCCGCCTGCTACTGATGACCTTCTTTTTGCAGTTTTTCCCCGACCTGGTGAAAGCCGGTCACGTTTCCATACTGCAAACCCCCTTGTTTAGGGTGCGCAATAAAAAGGAAACCATTTACTGCTACAGCGACGAGGAACGCCGCAACGCCATCGCCAAACTGGGCAATAAACCCGAGATAACCCGCTTTAAAGGTTTGGGTGAGATATCGCCCGAGGAATTTGGTTTATTCATCGGCAAGGATATCCGCCTTGACCCGGTGATCCTGAAAGATGCCAACATCAAAGGCCTGCTGGAATATTTTATGGGTAAAAATACACCAACCCGCCAGCTGCACATCGTTAACAACCTGCGCGTTGAAAAGGACGACGAAAGCATCAACCCGCTGGTAGCCGAAGAGGCGGATAGTTTGGCCTTACCGGTAGCTGTATAAAAGTTAGCCGGAGGATATCATTTTGAAAGAGACGCATTAAATGCGTCTCTTTTTTTATGTCAAAGATTTTTCTGTAGTGACACATCACATGTGTCTCGTTTTGCTAAAAGTAGGGGCCTGCGCGATTCCCGCTCTCGGGAGGGGAAGGGAGGGGTTTATTCGCGATACGAACCGCGGAAACTCCTCTCTGTCTTCATGCGCATACCAACCCCACCTCTCCGTAGAGAGAGAACTAAAAATTTAAAAGCCCGGAGGTTCGCGTTATCCAAAGAAATATTTTACAACTTAAAAAAGCCTTTGGAGTTGATAGAATATGCAAAGATTTTTATCGATCCATTTCCCTCACGGGTGAGTCTTAGCGTTTCAATTGCATCGTATTTGGAGTATTTGTTTTTATAAGCGAAGGCATACGTAGCAGAAGGATTAGTACCGTTAACTACTTTAGTTTCCCACTTGTAGATTTTGCTGCTTTGAAGATCTCCCAATTTATTTTGGGTCATCTGGAATATCGCGGCCATCTTATCTTTAGTAGTTACCGTCCAAAATTTATTGCTGAACAGTTTATAGGTTTCATCGTATTTTTTGTCTTTGATCAGTTTAAAAAATTGATCTGTAACCTTTTCTCCATCTGCTTCATCACTTTTCCTGTTCGAAACGGAACTGTTAAAACTGCAACTGTTTAAAATGGTCATCAAAAATAACAACAGCGGAAAAATAACTCTGGGCGTAAATTGAGTTTGCATATTACAGCGTTTTAGGATGATATTCTCTAAAATAAAGTATTTGTTTAACAAATTATGATGGTTAGTTGCAAAGCTTTTGTTACCAGACCATTCTTCATATTCTCTTCATTTTTCGTATCTTTATTTAAACATCAGCCCGGCTCCTTTTTTTAAGGAAGCCGGGCTGTTTTGTTAAGACCAAAAGAAGGTCAAAAACAAAGTGTTTGGTATTTAGTTATTTGATAATCAATAAATTAATACTTTTTAAAGTTTCAAAAACTGCTCAAAACTGTGTTAAAATTTGTTAAAAAGTGTTAAAATGAGGGTTTTTGGAGCGATTTTGAGCTGTTTTTACACTGTTTTTGATCAGAAATTTGTTAAAATCAGAGGTTTAAAAAGTTTTTAGAGAGGGGAAAATAATCAGACAAAGACAAATCAATCTGGAATAATTTTTTATCGTATTAAAAAAATCCTTATCTTGTTTCCCCCGCTTTTTATGCGGATGAATATTTATGACCAACCATGAAATAAAAATAGCTTTTGATGAATATGATTCGTTAAAAGAACTGCCCACTGCCGACCATGAGTTGTGCCTGGAGGCAACTGAAGCATTAAAAAACTCACATTCACCATATTCAAAGTTCCGGGTAGGGGCAGCCCTGCGTTTACAAAGCGGTAAAATTATTTATGGCAGCAACCAGGAAAACGTAGCCTATCCCTCAGGTCTGTGTGCTGAGCGTGTAGCCCTGTTTTACTGGGGCGCCAATCACCCCGATGATCCGGTTGTAGCGATGGCGGTTACGGCCCAAACAGATGAATTTATGCTCACCAGGCCCGTAACCTCCTGTGGATCATGCCTGCAGGTACTGGCCGAAGTTGAAAAAAAACAGAACAAAGCCATTAAAATTCTATTGTTTGTAGAGGGTGGCCCGGTATGGGTAATAAAAGGTATCGAGAACCAGTTACCATTTTTATTTTTTGAGGAACGATTGATTACTTCATCATGAAACTGAAATTGTTTTTGCTTTTAGTTGGCTGTGCTTTTATAAGCAAAGTATCTGCACAACAGGGTTTTCCGTTTGATAACGAGATCCGGGCTTTTAAACACCAGGATAGTTTAAGCTTCCCTAAACCAGGCGGGATACTGTTTATCGGCAGTTCATCCATCCGCCTGTGGAGCGATCTGGAACAGCGTTTTCCTGCTGAACCCATTATTAAGCGGGGTGTAGGTGGCTCAACACTGGAGCAATTGGTTGATTATTATACCCCGTACATCCTGTTCCCATACCAGCCACGCAAAATATTTATTTACGCCGGCGAAAATGATATTGCCGATGGAAAGTCGGCCCCGTTTGTGGCAAAAGAGTTTGCTAAATTATGGCCCCTGCTGCACCAAAAGTTACCCAAGACCGAGATCTATTATCTATCCATAAAACCAAGTCCGGTGCGGGCCAAATATTATGCAACAGTGGCACAAGCCAATGAGTTGATAAAAACGTATCTTACAAATAAGCCCAACAGCCATTTTGTTGATCTGGTTAACGTAATTTATAAAGCAGGCACTACAAGGCCCGATTCCAGTTTATTCAAAAACGATTATCTGCATTTAAATAATAAGGGATATGATAAATGGCAGGCGGTTTTGCAGCCTATGGTAAAATAAAAAAGCCCCGACTGGCGGGGCTCTCATCTACTTGAACTATTACACTAAACCAA
>Ga0105239_10004128_pt1 | contig 17443 bp, 19 predicted proteins | sample KBSC44metaG_FD_92761 | JGI IMG/M metagenome (GOLD analysis project Ga0105239, IMG submission 92761) | Corn rhizosphere microbial communities from Kellogg Biological Station, Michigan, USA - KBS C4-4 metaG | ecosystem: Host-associated > Plants > Roots > Rhizosphere > Soil | place: Michigan, USA...
CGCGGCGGCTCCGCCGGGCCGGCTTGGTTGGACTAGCGGCCGCTGCCAGCATCGCGTTGCTGATCGGTTTGCGCGGAGTCTCTGATCCACCCGTCGCCAGCGCCGTTCCGGCTGAGTTGTCGGAGGCCAAAGCACGGTCGCAGGCTCTCGAAGCGGCGATCGACCAGTACCATCCCGAAAGCCGTGTGGTCGATGGGAGGACTGCCCGGATTGCGCAGGAGTTGGAGGACCGAATCGCCGCCGTCGATCGCGAGCTGCAGGCGACAGACCTCGTCGATCCCGGCCACCGGGAGGCTCAGGAGCTCAATCTGTGGCGTGAGCGGGTTGGTTTGCTGGATGCGCTGGTCGACGTGCACCTCACCCGTGCCAGCCACGTGGGATTGTGATGCTGAAACCGCGTATCGCCGTCGTGAGAGCTGGATGGCTTGCCCTCGGGGTAGCGACGCTGGGCTTTCCAATGACTGACGTCCAGGCGCAGGCGCCGGTTCACCTCGAACAGGCCCGCGACGAGATGTTCAACTTGGTGGTGAACCGCCGGGCCCGGCTTGGACTCAAGGTGAATCTGCAGGCGCAGGACACCGACTCGATCGGCGCGCGGGTCGATGCAGTAACACCCGGCGGGCCGGCCGCGAAGGCCGGTATCCGCTCCGGCGAAGTAATCACACGCCTCGACGGGAATTCCCTGCTAACAGCCCCGGAGCTACCGCGAGAGCCGGGCCGGTCCCTGCCCGGCTTGCGGCTGATCGAGCTGGCCGCCCGACTCGGCCCGAACGACACCGTTCCACTCGAGTTTCGCCGGGGCACCGACCGCAAGGTCGTCACCCTCATCACCGCCGGCGATCCCAGGTCGCTCGAGATGGGTAATCGCATCGTCATTCCCCGAGACTTTGCTCAGCAGAGCCTCGAGGGTATGCGTGCAATGGGCTCGGATCCGGAAATCGGAGACCTCGATATCCGGCTTCCACGAGTGGCGATGCTCTACGGCGGGGAGCTCTCAGAGCTCGAGCTGGCGCCCCTCAATCCCGACCTCGGTCAATATTTCGGTACCAGCGAGGGGATTCTGGTGATCAGCGCTCCTCGCGGCTCCTCGCTCGGCCTCCGAGGCGGCGACGTCGTCCTCGCGGTGGACCAGCGCAAGCCGGCCAGCCCGTCACACCTGCTGCGGATCCTGCGAAGCTACGATCACGACGAAAGCTTCAAGATCGACATTCTGCGCAATCGGAAGCGGGAGACTATCACCGCCAAGCGGGACGAGCCGAAGCAGTAGCCGCCGTCACGCGGTTACCTGTACCCTTACCCTCTGCAATCGCTCCGGATGCACCTGTCGGGCCAGCGCTGCGAACTGGCTCGGGTCGAGGCTCTGCGGACCGTCGCTGAGCGCGGTTGCCGGACTTGGGTGGACCTCCACGATCAAGCCACACGCCCCTGCCGCCAACGCCGCGAGACCGAGCGGCGCCACCAGTGAGCTGATACCGGCGGCGTGGCTGGGGTCTACAAGTACCGGCAGGTGGGTGCGCTCGCGCACCAGCGCGACAGCGTTCAGGTCGAGTGTATGACGGGTGGCGCGCTCGAAGGTCCGTATCCCGCGCTCGCACAACACCACGTTGGGGTTGCCCTCGGCGAGCACGTACTCCGCCGCCATCAACCACTCCTCGATGGTCGCGCCGGCGCCACGCTTCAGGAGAATCGGCTTTCCGCTCCGGCTGGCCGCCCTGAGCAGCGAGAAGTTCTGCATGTTGCGGGCGCCGATCTGGAGCATGTCGGCAAAGTGCGCGACGAGCGGGACCTCCTCCCAGCTCAGCACTTCCGTCACCACCGGAAGACCGGTGGCCTCGCGGGCCTGCGCCAGGTAGCGCAACCCCTTCACGCCAAGGCCCTGGAAGTCGTACGGGGAGGTCCGCGGCTTGTACGCGCCGCCTCGCAGCATGTCTCCTCCGGCCTCCGATACCAGCGCGGCGGTCTCGAGAATCATCTCCTTCGTTTCGACGGAGCACGGGCCCCCGATGAGAATCGGCGTCTCCCCGCCGAACGAGAGATCACCCACCGCCACGAGGGTACCACCCGGGTTCCGCCGGCGATCTACCAGCGGGACCTCCGGCTTTCGGACGTAATGCGCCGGGGTCGGGACCGGCAACGCGAACCGGAGAGCCCCGTCCGGCCACGCTTCGTAGCTGCCGAGTATCACCAACTCGACTGCGAGAGCCGCGATCTCCTCCAATGCCTCCGCGACGCGGGGGTCGGCAGCGGCGCCCGCCACGTCTACGTAGAACCGGTAGGTCCACGGCTTGGAGCGCTCGGGCCTCGACTGCAGCGCGGTGACGTTGACGCCGCGGACACCGAACGCTTGGAGCGTGAGGGCCAGGCTTCCGGGCTTGTGATCGACGCAGACGATCAGCGACGTCTTGAACGGCCCGGTCGGACTCTGCGGGAGTGCGGCTTCCGCCCGGGTGAAGGTCAGAAACCGCGTTTGGTTGGATGGGTCGTCCTCGATTCGGTCGGCCAATGGCACCAATCCATGGGCATCGGCTGCGTGACGGGCGGCAATCGCCGCGAGTGCCGGATTGCCCTCGCGCGCGACGATCTCTGCACTCCCCGCTGTGTCCCATGCACTGACCAGCTCGGCAACCGGCAGGTGCTTGCTCAGCCAGATCCGGCATTGCCCCAACGCCACGGAGTGGGAAAGCACTCTGCGGATGCCGCGCAGCTCGGCGCCAGGGAGGCCCATAAGGGTGTGATGAACCGGCAGCATCACCTCGTGGGTGAGCCGCAGATCCCCGTCTCCGAAGGCTTCCTGGAGCAGGTCGTAGGTCGAGGTGACCGAGCCGATCAGAGAGTTCTCGATTGGGAGAATCCCGGCCTCGGCCGCGCCGTCACGAACGGCCGCGACGACGTCCTGCACTTCGCGGCAGGCAACGGGCTCGAGGTCGGGCCACCGCCGGCGTCCGGCCGCCTCGCTGAAGGAGCCCACGGTTCCCTGGATTGCTACGCGCATCTCGCCGACTCCTCCGAAGAACAGGACAAAAAAAGCCCGCCGTGTTTCTCGGCGGGGCGTCGATGGGTCCGTTCTGGCTCGAGCGTCAGTGCACGCTGGTACCGGAACCGGACGGCCGTGGCGCCGCGCCGGTGCGAGCAAAGTAGAAATACCAGTACGCACGCTGCATGATCATACGAGCAGTCTACGGCCCGGCTGCCGCATCTGTCAAGCGCGACCCGCCGGCCAGCGTGGCTCCGGGCCGCTTATGTTTCGCCGACCCCCGGTACCGCTGCAACACACCCTTCGGGAGCAAGGCCTTGCGACCTCGATCCGTGGCCATGAGCCACGGTGCGTACCTGCTCCGCGTACGTCAGGTCCCGTTTTGTGTTGCCGGCATGATTTGCCTCCTGCTGGTGACGCCGGCGGCGGCCCAAAGTCTGCCCGCGTATGCGCCGATCAATCCGATCGCCCAGTCGCGCAGCGGGGTGTACTTCCAGCCTTACCGTGAGCCTCGCTTGGGCCACCTGAGCCTGGACGTTCGTCTCGACTACGGAAGCGCTATCGAATACAACCTGCCGTCTTCCCGACCCAGCTACCTCCTCGACGCCGAAATCCTGCGACTCGAGGTGGCCGCAGCGCGGGACCTGAACCAGCAGTTTTTCCTGTTCGGTACTATAGGAGTAGGCGGCGCGTATGCGGGGTTTCTCGATGGCTTTCTTAATTGGTACCACGGCCTGCTCGGTCTCAAGTTGCCAGAACGAACCAGCCGCCCGGACAACTCGTTTGCGTATCAGATGGCTCTGAACAACGGGCTGACCGTCGCCCGGTCACCGTCGGATCTGTTTCTCAACGATCTCCGGTTGGGCGCGGGCTACCGGCCCACGCCCTGGTATCAGGGAGTGGTCACGCTCACCCTTCCGACGTCAACCGCGCCCGACGGCTATGGTCGAGGCACAATTTCGCTCAGCGCGCTGAATACGTTCCACACCCGCCTGAGCTCACGATTCACGTTCGAGGGCGCGCTGGGGTTGGGATGGACGCCAATGCACGGGGATCTATCGCCCTACCAGGAAACCGTGTTCGCATCCCTGGCCTCCGGGCTCAGGTTCCGCTTCTGGGGCCGGCAATCTCTCTTCGCGACCGTGTTCTATCACTCGCCCTATTATCACGGCACCACACTGCCCGCCCTGGATCGACGGGAGCTTTCGCTCGACTTTGGATGGCTGCTGGCGACGAAGGGTGGGAGCGAGTGGCGAATCGGGATGACCGAGGACCTGGAGCCGAGCGGACCCGCCATCGACATCATATTCCGTTTGGGGGGGAGTTTCTGATCCGCCTTCGGTCAGGTTGTCTTGGCGCCAAAGAGGAACTGCTCCATGTTGGCGAACAAGAATTCCTTGGCTTGCTGCTCCCGGAGGTTGAGGCCGTAGTGATTGATCAATTGTTGCTGGGTCTTGAGCCACTCAGCCCAACAAGCGCCGCAGATCTCGTGGTACGCCCGAAGACCGAGGTCGTTGGGAAACGGCCGGAAGCTCATCTGATCGCGGTCCTGCCCGCAGCGGACGCAATGGATCGTCGCCATGGGTCTGGAAGATAGTCGCCCCGTGGAGGCTCAAGGGATCAAGTGCCGCTGGACCACCTCCCCGCGCCGAATGTCGCGGGCCCCTCTGGCCGTTCCTAGGCCGACGCCCAGGCCGAATACCAGAGCAGTCGTCGAACCGATCATTGGCAGCAAGACAAGCGGAGACGCCAGAATGGCGGCAACCGCTCCGGCCAGCCACGGGGCCCAGGCCGATTGGACCGCGTCCACGAACCTGAGTCGGCGGCCCACAAAGCGCTTCGCCAGGACATATCCGCCGAAGCCGGCGGCGCCGGTGACCAACAGGGCAATAATGGGATACATGTTAAGCTCGGATCTGATTGAGGTTCGTTCCACTACGGAACGGCGACCCTGCAGGATTCGGGGCGATTCCCGACTGGAGTGAACGAATGCCGAAGCACCCAACAGTGATGGTTCCGAACGTCGGCCCGATGGACCACGCCTGGGACGTCCTGGGCGAGTGGCAGGTGGAACTCGAGCATCCCGAGGGGGATGAGCCGCTTCGCGGCACCGTGAACTTCCGGTCCTGGGCCGAGGGCGAGCTCAAGCTCGAGCCGGCGGCCGCGGCGGCGATTGGGGTTCCGCGGACGATCGCGCTCGAACGAACGAGTGACGTGCATCGGACCGATGCGGGCGGGGGAGCGCTCCAGTGGGTGCTCCTGGCCCCCGCCTCCAAATGGTCGCTCCAAGTGACCATGTGGCCTGGCGCGCTCCATCTTTTCGTCCATGACGCGGACGACGAGGACGAACAGTTGTATCGAGCCCGTGCCACCCGTACGCCCGCCTACTATGCCCGCAAATATCCGCTGGACGACGCGGAGTGACGGACTAGCCAATTTGTATGGGCTCCCATAGACTTCAGGTCATGGAGTCCCGGATGCTGGAGTTGCCGCTCAAGGGCACGGGAGCAGCCCCAGAGACCGCCCGGGTCGAAGTCGCGCTGCTCGACCCGGCCGATCGGCTCAAACGTGCCGGTATGGGGCTGGTCGCCGGTCTCGCCGTCGCCGTCATCGCGCTTCCCATCCCGATCGTTCATCTGATAATGGTGCCGGGCGGCTTGATCATCGGCGTTGCGCTTGCCCTGCGCCGACTGGGCCAGAGCGAGACCTTCCGCGGAGCGGCGGGCCGCTGCCCTTATTGCGGCGCCGATCAGCGGTTCACCCTGGTCGGTCGCTTCCGTCTGCCCAAGACCGTGTACTGCGCATCCTGTCAGCGCGAGCTGTACCTCGACGAGGGACAGGCGTAGACGCACTACCAGCGCACGGCCGCGCTGCCCCACATGAAGCCGGATCCGAACGCGGTGAGAACCAGGAGGTCGCCCGATTGCAGGCGCCCCGCCCGCACGCATTCGGCCAGCGCGATCGGGATGGTCGCGGCGGTAGTGTTACCGTAGCGTTGGATGTTGTTGTACACCTGATCGTCCCCAAGCGCCAGATCCCGCTGGACCATCTCCGAGATGCGAAGATTCGCTTGATGCGCGAGCAGGAGGCGAATGTCGGCGGGCTGGGCGCCGATCTTCTCCAGCACGGCGCGGACTGATTGGGGCATGCGAACCACCGCGTGGCGGAACACTTCGCGCCCGTCCATTTCGAGGTACTGCTTGCCCGCCTCCAAGTGATCCACCGTGACTCGCGGATGATACATCGAGCCGGGGACGTCGACCCAAAGCTTGTCCGCGAATCCGCCGTCGGAATGGAGGTCGAAGGCAAGGATGCCACGGTCGGCGCGCTCGGCCGGCCCGAGCACCACCGTTCCGGCGCCGTCGGCGAAAATCACAGCGGTGCTTCGACCCCTGCTGCTGACGTCCATGCCGGTAGACTGAATCTCCGCGCCCACCACCAGAATGCGTCGGTACAGGCCGGTTTGGATCCACGCGTCTGCCACGGACAACGCGTAGATGAAGCCGCTGCACTGCGCCCGCACGTCCAGCGCCGGAATCGGGTCGAGGCCGAGATCGCGCTGGAGGTACACGCCATTTCCTGGGGCGAAGTGATCCGGCGTCGAGGTCGCATACACGATCGCGTCGAGCTCGGACGCCGGTATCCCTGCCGCTTCGAGGGCCCGGTTCGAGGCGCAGAGAGCCAATTGGGCACCGGTCTCTCCTTTGCGAACCCAGCGGCGCTCCTCGATGCCGGTACGCGCCCGAATCCACTCGTCGGTCGTGTCCATGACCGAGGAGAGATCTTGGTTGGTGACCACGCGATCGGGCACGGCAAAGCCGGTACCCAGGATGCAGGCTCGCGGCATGTAGAATTCCGTGGGCCGAGGTGTCGGAAGAGCTGGGCGGGGAGGATATCTTCACTCGGCTCGACGCGATGCGCAAGTGGATGTTCCCCCAATCGCCGGAGTATTGATGGCCAAACCGAACGACCCGCTGGATGCTGATTTCCCTCTGGGTGACGGGACCGCCGACATGGGGGCCATCGTATCCTGTCCGTACTGCGGTGAGCCCAACGAGATCGGGCTCGACCCGGGGAGCGGCGAGCAGCAGGAATACGTCGAGGATTGCCAGGTGTGCTGCCGCCCGTGGCGCGTGGTGGTGCATTACGGTCACGACGGATCGGCCGACGTGACGCTGGTCCCCGATGCCGAAGGGTGAGACCGGAATGACGACGTCGTTCAAGGACCATTTTTCCGGCCACGCGGCGACCTACGCGGCGTACCGGCCCACGTATCCTCCGCGCCTATTTGCCTGGCTCGCCAGCGTCGCGGCACAACGAAGGGTGGCGTGGGACGCCGGGACGGGAAGCGGGCAGGCAGCGATCGGACTGGCGGACCATTTTGAGCGGGTAATCGCGACCGACGCGAGCGCCGCGCAGCTGACTCATGCGGCGGCTCACCCGCGGGTCGAATATCGGGTGGCGGCTGCGGAATCGAGCGGCCTCGCGGCCGCGTCCATAGACCTCGTAACCGTCGCCCAGGCGCTCCACTGGTTCGACATCCCTGCCTTCTTTGCGGAAGTGCGTCGGGTTCTCACGCCCAGCGGCTTGCTGGCCGTCTGGTGCTACGGCGATCCAACGCTCGATGACCCTGTCCTCGATGACATTCTGCGACGTTATAACCGCGGGACTGTGGAAGAGTACTGGCCTCCTGAGCGTGGTCTCGTGCTCGACGAGTATCGGGCCGTTCGCTTTCCTTTCGGTGAGATGGCCTCCCCGCCGTTTTCGCTCGAAGCCGGGTGGTCCCTCGCGGACCTGATGGGCTACCTTCGCAGCTGGTCTGCCACCAACCGATATGTGAAAGCCCGCGGGGTGGATCCGGTGGTGCATGTAGAGGGGGAAATGCGTCCTGCGTGGGGCCCGCCGGAGACGAAGCATATCATCCGCTGGCCGGTGACTCTCCGGGTGGGTCATGAATGACCGCTAGATACCTCCGAGCCACGGATATCCCTGGTCCTCCCAGTATCCGCCTGGGCGCTCCGCGGTAAAGGTCATCCGGGTGAGATACTTCGTGAGTTTGTACCCCAGCTTGATCGGCGAGTAGAGCCGAAGCGGAGCCCCGTGATCGGGCCGAAGCGGGAGGTCGTTGAACGCATACGCCAGGATGGTCTGCGAGTGCATCGCGCTTGTGAGATCCCAGCCGTTGTAGTAGTTGTTGTCGAACGAATCAAACCTCAGGTACCGCGCCGTCGGTAGAGGCTCCACCAGAGCTGCTACCGTCGCGACCGGCACTCCGGTCCAGCTGGCGATGGCGGTCCAGCCTTCCACGCAATGATGCTTCACGGTGTAGCTGACGCTCGGCAACGCCTCGAGCGTTGTCCGGGTGAGGCGCATGGGCTTCCGCACCAGCCCACCGACCTCGAGTCCCCATGCATAGGTCTCGGGAGGCAGTGGGGTCCGGTCGCTGATGAAATACGACGGCATTGTTCCGCTGCGCTGGCTCACATCGTACGTCGGGGCCAGGCGCGACGGCGAGAGCAACACGTGCTCGCCGACCCAGTCGTTGATCCGCGATACCGCCGCGAGGCTCGGTCGGATTGCCCGCCCGCCGTCCCAACCGCAGGCAGCGATCAGTGAGGCAGGCCCCGCCAACAAGCCCAGCTGCAGGAAGTCGCGACGATCGAGGCGCCCGTCAGTCATGGCTCGGGAACCTGCCTCGGTACCATCCCGTCACGATGCCCCGGAGAGACGCTGGGTCGACCAGGAACACCAGCGCCACATGGACGAGTGTAAACCCGATGAAGAGCCATACCGCTATGAAGTGCCAGTAGCGCGCCAGCTCGTAGCCGCCGAAGAGCGCTGTCAGCCACCCGAGCTGCACCGGCTTGTAAATGGCGAATCCGCTGAGGGCGGACACCGCGCCGAGCAGCACGATGAACGTGTAGGCCGCCTTTTGGAGCGAATTGTGCTTTCCCTGGGGCGGATGGTCCCGGCGCAGGCGCAGATAGTAGAGCTGCATCTGGATGGCGGGGCGGACGTCACGCGGTCTGAAGAGGAGCGCGCGCCAATCTCCCGAGGCGATCAGAAATCCGACATACACGAGTCCCGTGATCACGAACGGCCAGGCCAGGGCGAAATGCCAGTTGAGTCCGCCGGCGAGCCAGCCGCCGAGCCGCGCCCATTCAGGGAAGCCGTGAGGGTAGGAATGCGAGTCGAAAGGATTGGGCACCGGATACACTCGGCCCTTCATCCCGAAATGGGGAAAGGCGGCGTAGATCTGGAGCCCGCTCGCGATCATGCCCACCAGCACGACCGCGTTGAGCCAATGGGCGGTCCGCACCAGCCAGTGGTGGCGCTTGACCGGGATTCGCGCTGGGGCATCGCCGGGGCTATTGAGGGGCGGCAATGGTGCGGCGGACGACGTCATGCCGGATCTCCGAACCTTTCCTGGGCCGCACCCCTAACGCCACCGGCGGGCGAGCGGTTCCTTCGGACTGCTTCGCGGCTTTATACCGGCGTCTTGGGGGTGGCGAAGTCGCTCTCGATGCGGCCGTCTTTCAGATGGATCTGGCGAAGGGCATACTCGGCGATGTCGGGCTCGTGCGTGACGACGATGATGGTCTGTCCCTCCCGATGCAGCGTGCGGAACAGCTCCATGATGTCGTAGCTCGTCGCCGAGTCCAGGTTGCCGGTGGGCTCGTCGGCCAGGAGAATGCTGGGCCTGTTGACCAGCGCGCGGGCGATAGCCACCCGTTGGCGCTGGCCGCCGGACAGCTCGTTCGGCTTGTGCTGCATCCGGTCGGTGAGACTCACTCGGGAAAGCGCCTCCGTCGCCAGTGCTCGGCGCTCCTTGCTTGCGATTCCGGCGTACACGAGGGGCAGCTCGACGTTGTGCAGGGCCGTAGCGCGCGCCAGCAGATTGAATGTCTGGAACACGAACCCGATTTCCCGATTCCGGATCCTGGCCAGGTCGTCATCCGCCAGCTCCGAGACCCGGTAGCCATTGAGCCAGTACTCGCCGCCGGAGGGGCTGTCCAGGCATCCAATGAGGTTCATCAGCGTCGACTTGCCGGACCCGGACGGGCCCATGACGGCCACGAACTCGTTCTTCCGGATCGTGATGTCTACGGCCCGAAGGGCATGCACCACCTCGCCGCCCATGTCGTAGTCACGCTGGAGATTCCGGGTGACGATGATGGCATCGGCGGGAACGTCGGACGGCAGCTGTGCCATCCGCTCAGCGGTGCTTTCCATGCTGGCTGTCATGGCTTGGAACTTAGTCTCCCCCAGCGCCCGGACACATCAGCCGGAGTCGCTCGTCCTATTGTCCGCGTTCCCGCCGAGCGAATGCCTCCAGTCCTGCCGATCCGGCGAGCCAGACGCACACGGCCCCAAACACATAGGCCATCGCACCGGGGAGGATCAGAAACAACACCCCAAGAATGATCAAGAACACGCTCACCGGGCCATAGATCGAACGCCGGGCGCCGCTGATCAATGTTCGCGCCGCCACCGCTGCGCGCACCCGGAGCTCACGGTGGGCCCTCCGGCGCCGATGGTGGGTGGGCACAGGTTCATCCCGTGCGAGTCCGGTCGGAAGGACAGGTTGCAGGCTCTTGGGAGCCCGGTACGCCCGCCGGCGTACCTCCATGCTTTCGCCAAGGTCCCGGCGGAACTGGGCTTCCATCTCGTGGGCGAACGACTCGTCCTCAATAAGTACATCAATCTCATAGTTGCCGAGCAGACTTGAGGCATTGAGGTTGCTGGTACCGATCCGCGCCCACCGGCCGTCGGCGACTATCGTCTTGGCGTGCAGCATCGGTCCATCCCACTCGTAGATGCGGATTCCCGCCTGGAGCAGCTTCCGGTACCCTACTCGAGTAAAGTTGCGCACGACCGGCAGGTCGCTGGTGCCGGGAACCAGAAGGCGGATGTCGGCTCCGTCACGTGCGGCGTCGACCAGTCCCTGGAACAGCCGGGGCGGGGGGACCAGGTATGCGTCCGTGACCCACAACCTCTCTACGCTCCCGGCGGTGAGGTACTCGAGTGATCGGTACGCCCGCTCACGGCCCGGCTCGCCTGCGATAACCCGAACTTCCGCATCCCCGGCTGGGAATGGGTCGGGTGGACGCTGGTCCTCCGCGATCGGAGGACCGGCCAGGTTCCAGGTGACGAGGAAGGCCACATCCAAGGCGTACGCGGCCGGACCGTGAATCTCGACGGCAGTGTCGCGCCAAGGGGGAAGACCGCGCTCGGGGTCGCCCGACCATTCATCGCCAATGCACTGGCCCCCGACAACCGCGGCCGCCCCATCGCAGACCAGCACCTTCCGGTGGTCACGCGTGAGGTTCGCGAAGACCTGAAGCATGTGCGGCGGATTGAAACAGCGCACCTCGACCCCTGCCGATCGAAGGAAGCGCCAGTAGCCCCGAGCAGTCGCGATCGACCCCAGCCAATCGTAGAGGACTCGCACGTGTACTCCAGTGCGAGCCCGCGCGGCCAGGGCTTCGGCAAACCTCCAGCCGGTCTTGTCAGCGCGGATGATGTAGTTCTCGAGATGAATGCACTGGCGGGCTGCAACGATCTGGTCCAGCATGACTCTGTACGTGTCGGGTCCATCGATCAGCAGGCGGACTCCGTTTCCGGGAATGGGACGGCCGCCGGCTGCGCGGTTGAGTGCGGCTTCGATCGACCGCGCCGCCCGCGAGGGCCGGGGAGATGTCACGCTTGGCCGAGGCCGAGGAGGTGTTCGTGCGGCCGGAGGGCCGTGAGCAGGAAGCTGATGTGCGTCTCGAGCGGCACGCCGATTTCGTCAGCGCCACGCAGGATGTCGTCGCGGCTTACGCCTCGGGCGAACGCCTTGTCTTTGAGCTTCTTCTTGACGCTGGAAACCTCCAGGTCCGACAGGCTTCGCGACGGACGCACTAGGGCGCAGGCCACCAGAAAACCGGAAAGCTCGTCCACCGCAAACAGCGCCTTTGCCATCGGCGTGGCTCGCGGCACGCCGGTATAGCTCGCGTGGCCCAGTATGGCCTGTTGCATCGCCTCGGGAAAGCCGGCCGCCGCCAGCATTCTCACGCCCTCGCTCGGGTGCTCGGCCGTCGCCGAGTGGGCGTCGTTGGGGAACCGCTCGTAGTCGAAGTCGTGAAGCAGGCCTACCATGCCCCAGGCTTCGGGGTCCTCGCCGGCCTGCCCGGCCATCGCCCGCATGGCGATCTCGACCGCGTACATGTGCCGCCGGAGCGCCTCTGATGCAGTGTACTCGTGCATCAAAGCGAGAGCCCGCTCGCGGGTCCAGCCGTTGAGATTCATCGCGCTCGCAAACTCACGAGGGCCGACACCGCCCGCAATGCTCCCCGCTACGGTGCCAGCTTGGGGATCGTCGTACCGTACGTCGTGTTGACCGCATCGATGATCAAATTGGTGAAAACCTGGTGGGCCGCAGCACTTGGGTGCACGCCGTCGAGCGAGAAATAGGTACCGAAGGTGACGTTCGGCGTCGCATTCGTGGTGCCTCCGCACGGGCCGCCCGGGAGGCAGGGGAAAGTAGTGACCTTGGGCAGCTGCCCGGCGACTGGCGGATCCGCCTTGGCTGCGAGGAGGGGGTCGACCACGTCGACGTAAGCCCAACCCCGGGTCTGAGCCTGCGTCGAGATGTACTTGTTGTAGCCCGCCACCGCGAGACGCAATGCCTTGAACTCCGCCGCGAGCACCACTTCGTTGTCCACCGAGCAATCGAGCGTGGTCGGCACATGTGCCTGCGCGGCTGCCAGCTTGGGGACGCCAACGGTCCACGGCACGAGGACTGAGTCACCGTTGGAGCTCGGAAACGCAGCTTTTGGAGCACAATTGATATTGACCGAAAACTCTGTGGGGAAGCCGCCGGCCGGCACGCCCGGGCAGGCGCCGGTCTTGAGGCACCAGTATACGGCGCCAGACGTGGCGAAGGGGATCGAGGCGACGTCGGCCACCCCGATCAAGACCGCCTTTGCCCCAACCCGTGCGATGCTGTCGAGGATCGCGCCGTAATTGGCCTCGAACGTCGGCTCGGGCGTGATGATCGTCGGATCGCCCGGGTTCGGTCCGTTCGTGAGGGCGCCGAGCACGTCATTGTCACCGATCCAGACGGAGACGAAGGTCGGCTGCGCGGCCATCATGGCCTGGAGCTGGGTACGACCCCCCAGGATGAACTGGGTCAGAGCATTGGTGCCACCAAACGGACTGGCGTTGCTCCCCACACCGAACGATGTCACGCCGGGGACCGCGACGTTGCTGAGGTAAGGCAAAGGTGCGCCCTCCCGCAGCGAGCAGTCGGTCGAGCTGCCACCGCCCAGGCGGGTAGGCGGGTTCGTGGTATTGATCGTGAACGGCGGCGGGCACCCGGGCTTGTTCAGAAGAGGCACGAAGAACGGAGCCCCCGCCTGGTGGGCAAAGAGCACCGCATACGACTGGAGTTGAGTGCTGTCGTTGATCCCGGCCGACTGAAAGCCGGCGGTGATGCTGTTGCCCATCGAGACGTAGCGCTCCAGCAGCCCGCCGTTGTTCGCCAGGTCCGGCGGGTTGAGCGACTCGTCAGAGCGACAGCCGGTGAGGAGCGGGAGTGCGAGGCCAAGAACAGCAGCCGCGAGATGACGACGCTTCATACGCTCGGCTCTCCCGGGTCAGAACTCGTACGAGAAGGTCGCACCGAACAGGTGCGCGTGGAACTGATAGAGGCCGTTGTTCTGGTCGACCAGGGTGGGGCAGGGAGTGCTGCCAGGGCAGACCGAAAGGTCGAGCGGCACCGTTCGGCCTCGTCGGTCACCCTGATCGATGTACTGGTAGGCTGCGTCGATACGGAAGCTGGTCCCGAGTCGGGTGCCGAGTCCTACCGTAAAGGACGAACGATCGCCCTCCGGCAGGTTCGGCGTGACCGCATAGTCGGCCGACGCGCCGTTATGGATGTAGTAGCCGCCCCGGAGCGTCAGTGACGGTTTGACCGCGAACTCTCCACCCAGCCGGAAGTCCCACACATCGTGGTTGTCCTGATGAAGCACCTCGGTTGGAAGCTTCTCGAACGCGATCGCGACCGAATCGAACAGCTTCCAGTGGGTGTACTGCAGGTCACCCAGCAAGGTCAGCTGAGGTGTCGCGCGGACGGCAACACCGGCCACGAATTGATCGGGCAGGTGGATCGTCGTCGAGGCTGTCTGATTGGTAAGTAGTCCGTTGGTGAATTGAGGAGCGACGATCTCATCGACCGAGGTGCCAGCCGGAATACCGGGTAGAGCCACCGGGACGAACAGGCCGGTCGGTACTTGAGAGATCTCTACGGTTCCATTGTTGAAAGAAACAGTCTGGCGCGACATGTACCGGACGCCGACATCCAGCCAATCGGTCACCTCGACGCCGACCCCGACGTGGAAGCCGGTGTGGACCTCGTCGGCGCTGAGATTCGCGTCGGCGAAGTCGGTTCCGGTCGCGACACCCAGATTTGCGAAGGTGACGCCAGGAGCGGCCTGCTGGCTCGAGAGGTCCACCCGCTGCTTGAGCTGCAGGTGAGCGAAGTTGATATCCAGCCCGGCTCCCACCGAAAACCGTTCGCCGAATCGGATGGCGGCAGTGGGTTGCAGGTAGACCGCGCGGATGTCGCTCCGGTAGCCGAGGAATCTGGCTTCAGAAGTGGGCGACCACTCGGTCGTAAGTCCGTACGGTGCGAACAGGCCGAGCCCAACGCTCAAGCGGTCCACCCTGCCTTGCATCGGGAAGCCCTTCACGACATAGAAGTTCGGGACCGGCCGAACCTTGTCGAGCATGTCGGTATGCAGCCCGGTTGCGTCGTTGGTAAAGCCGCCGCGCGGGAGAATCAGCGTGCCCCCCACGCTGATGACGTCGGGCGTCCGGGTAATATTCGCGGGGTTGAAGTACATGCTGGAGCCGTCGGAGCAGGGCGACGCGACTCCCGTGCCCGCGCGACCCATCACGCAGGCACTCTGCTCGTAGACCCCGAAGCCCTGCGCGCTCGCACCCCGGGCCAGAAGGACCGTTGCGACGGCCAGAAGTGCGCCGCGCCCCACTGTTGAACGAGTCATCGGATGAAACTCCGAGAGGGCTGGACGATCGGTTGGTTCAGTTCTCCTCGCTAAACGACTGCGCGTAGCCAGCCGTCAACGGCACCCGGAACGCCGGCTCGCCGTCGAGTGCAATTTCGAAAGCGAAGGGCCCGGGTCGCGGCAGCGGGACGTCGAACACGAGTACGGCCCCCGCTTCGACGTCTACCACGCCGGCTGGGGGTTCGCCGAAATGCACGGTGCCCTCACCTCCCAACAGCTCGGCCCCGGCCTCATCGACGAACCGAATTCGAATGGCGTGGACACCTATCTCGGTGCGGCGTCCGCGCACGCGGAGGACCAGATGGGTCCGGGGATGTACCGCCGGGAACCCACCCACCCACACATGCTGGAAGATGCCAAGGACCGAGAGCTTACCCTGTTGGTCGATTAGGGCGTAGTCGGCCAGAACCGCAAAGTCGACCTGCAGGCTCAGGACACCCGGATCGAGGTGACGACGTCGTTCCGCTCGATCCGATTCACGACATCCATTCCCTGGGTCACCTGACCGAATACCGTGTGCTCGCCGTCGAGATGGCGCTGTGGCGAGTGGCAGATGAAGAATTGGCTTCCGCCGGTGTCTTTCCCCGCGTGCGCCATCGACAGCGTCCCCGCGACATGCTTGTGGGTGTTCAGGTGGGTCTCGCACTTGATCCGGTAACCCGGACCGCCGGTGCCCACACGCGGGTTGTTGACGTCGCGCGAGAGAGGGTCCCCACCCTGAATCATGAAGTTCGCAATGACTCGATGAAAGCGGGTTCCGTCGTAGAACTCGCTGTTCGCGAGCTTCTCAAAGTTTGCCACCGTCGCGGAAACTTCCTGGTCGAACAGGTCGGCGACGATCGTACCTTTGCTCGTGACAATAGTAGCCGTCTTGGACACGATGATCTCTGCTGGGGGAAAGTCAGGGGGCAGATAATCTAACCTGCGGCCCGACGGAGAGTAACGTTTGCTCCCAGGCCGATTTAGTCAATGCTGGGGCCATGCACGCATCACCCAGACAGGCGTAGCCCGCGGGGACGACGTCCCGATCCAGCATCGCCCTGAGCGTCGGCGGGAGCGACGTCTCGGCTGCTGCATCCGCCGAAATCCACCGGGCCACTCGGCGGGGGGCGTACGTTGCGAGCGCAGCGTGGTGCATGTCCACACTGTCTGAATCGCCTGACTTGCCAACGACCACGAAGTGGGTAGCCGGATGGAGATGCCAGTCCAGCGCGATCAGATAGGTGGCTGCGTGCAAGCCAAGACGCGCGACTTCTCCGGCGAACGCGCGCAGCAGCTCGCCGGCACGGTCGCGCCAGGTCCGATCCCCCGTCAATTCCGCCAGACGCCCCAGCACGACTCCCGCGACGCCGTTGGCGGAGGGAGTAGGTGCATCCTCCAGCGGCTTGAGCCGAGACGGCAGCAGCCCCTTCTCACCCGCCTGGCCGGTGCGATCAAAAAGCCCGCCGCGGGTTTCGTCGCGATAGTCTCGCCAGACCCTCGTCATGATCGACCGGGACCATTCGAGCCACTCAGTTTCCCCAGTAGTTTCGAACGCGTCCAGCGCGGCCGCGGCGACGAGGACTTGATCCTCCAGGAGTCCTCCTGGGCCCGAAGCTGTGTGCGGCACCGTGTCCGGCTCGGGGCACTCGGCGCGCAGCCGACGCAGCGTGAGGAGCGCATGGGATTGAGCCCACGGGTCGTTCAACACCGCCCCCGCGTTGAGGAGGGCCGAGGCCATCATCGCGTTCCAGTTGGCATACCGGGTGTGATCCACGAATGGCGCGGGACGAGTGGCCCGCACGGCTCGCATCTTTTCTCGAGCCGAACGAAGCAGTTCCACCGCGCGCTCTTCCGGAAGGCGCAGCCGGCGGGCCATCCCTTCGATGGCCACCGGGGAATACAGCACATTCTTCGCGGGATTGTGGTGCATCTCTCCCGCAGTGCCGATGTCGTAGAACTCGGCCGCGACCGCGAGTTCCTCCGCCGTGAGTGCCGCAGAGGCCTCGTCGCGAGTCCAGGTGAAATAGTCGCCGTCGTCGTCCGCTCCCACGTCGGCATCCTGGCTCGCGGCGTAGCCCCCTTCCGGCTCTGACGCCACCTCTCTCACCCAGCGGATGATGTCCCGCCCTACCTCGGCGTACGCTGTGGTCCCGAACGCGGCGTAGGCATCGGTGTAAGCCCGAAGCAGCTCCGCATTGTCGTACACCATCTTCTCGAAGTGAGGAACGATCCATTCCGCATCGACGCTGTAGCGGTGGAAGCCGCCGCCCAGGTGATCGCGGATGCCGCCCCGTGCCATTCCCTCGAGCGTGCCGTCGACTACGGTTCGAAGCTGGGAGCGGGGGTCGTCCCACCAGCGCGCGAGGAGGAACCGGATCGCTCCAGGATGAGGGAACTTCGGCTGGCTGCCGAAGCC
>Ga0105239_10004129_pt1 | contig 17435 bp, 12 predicted proteins | sample KBSC44metaG_FD_92761 | JGI IMG/M metagenome (GOLD analysis project Ga0105239, IMG submission 92761) | Corn rhizosphere microbial communities from Kellogg Biological Station, Michigan, USA - KBS C4-4 metaG | ecosystem: Host-associated > Plants > Roots > Rhizosphere > Soil | place: Michigan, USA...
GTAGGCGAATAGGCGAAATCGCTCTCGTCGAGTGGGGTTACGCAGGCGCCGAGGCGGCAGACGAAGGTGAGGCAGGTGGAGACGTTGTCGCGGCGGGATGCGGCACACTCCCAGCACTTCGTTTGGGCGTGGTAGAGGTGGCAGGAGTGACGCCGGTGTTGAAGAAGGCGTAGTAGCCCACAAGGCCGATCGCAGCAACTACGGCGATCAGTGCGAGGATGATCGTACCATTACCCGTGTTCTTCTTGTCGGGCCGGCCTCCTCGGCCGGCCGAGGAGGATGCAGAACTCAATCCAGACTTCCACCTTCCGACGCTGGCCCCGCGTCCGGCACGCCGCCGAAAAGACGGCTCCGTAACATCTTTAGCAGGACGCGCTTCTCCGTTACCGACAGGGCGGAGAGATCCAGATCCTCCGTCGGTTCACCGACATCCTGTGCCGAGAGCGCCATCAGTGCCATTTCGACATCGACATCAGAAAGGATATCCTCATCCGCCGCATCTGCACAGACGAAGGCATCCGCTAATAATGGCTCCGTTGCCATTCCCCGTGACTCCCCTACAGCCATCGTGTTATTTTCGGACGATTCGTGGGACATGCGCGAATCCGTACCGCCTTCCCGCGCCTTCGCCGCTATCGCCCACGGGACAACCGCATCTGGCGCTGAAGAGATTGTACCTAAGCGTATCGACTTTTGCGCCGCATGGTATACTCAAGGGTGCGTAAAGCACAAATTGGACAGATGATGGGCCGCACGCCGAAGGCGTTGCGGCTTATATTATGCCTGAACTGAAACTATCGGGCTCAGGCGACGTCAGTCCAGTTGAGAAGCACATTTGCACGGAAGGATGTGATAACGGGATGCTCAGCGACCTCTCGCGAGAGATAACGTATCTGGGGAACCGTTTGGATGAATTGGGTGGTCATCTTTGACCTCCCTAAACGCGAAAAAGAGTTAGCCGCGTTGGAGGCTGCCGCCTCCGAACCCGGGCTTTGGGACAATGCCGAGCGGGCGCAGGAGACCCTGCGTGCGGCTGCACGTGTGCGAGACAGCATTCTCCCCTACCGGGAGATCTCGTCTCGTTACGAGGACGCCCGTACCCTTCTGGAGATGGCAGAGGCCGAGACCGACGGCGAGCAGTTCGAAGGTGAGATCAGTGCCGAGATCACCGCGCTGAAACAGGCGATCGAGAAGCTGGAGGTGCAGACGCTCCTCTCAGGACCGAACGACAGCGCGGATGCGATCCTGGAGCTGAAGCCGGGAGCAGGCGGAACCGAAGCCTGTGACTGGGCAGCCATGCTGCTCCGCATGTACTTGCGCTGGGCCGACCAGAACGGGTTCAAGGCGGAGATCATGGACGAACTGCCGGGTGAGGTCGCGGGAATCTCATCTGCAACCGTGTTCATATCGGGTACAAACGCATACGGCATGTTGCGGAGCGAGCACGGCGTGCATCGCCTGGTGCGTATCTCCCCGTTCAATGCGAACGGAAAGCGCCAGACATCGTTCGCCGCCGTCGAAGTCATGCCGCAGGTAGAAGGCCCCGGTGAGATCGAGATCAACCCGGAGGACCTGGAGATCGATACCTATCGGTCCAGCGGTGCGGGCGGTCAGCACGTCAATAAGACGTCGTCGGCCGTACGTATCACGCATAAGCCGACCGGTATCGTCGTGGCGTGCCAGAACGAGCGATCGCAGTTCCAGAACAAGGAAGTAGCGATGAAGGTCCTCGCCGGTCGGTTGGCCGAGCGAGCCGAGCGAGAAAATGCGCTCAAACTGGCACAAATCCGTGGCGAACAGCGTTCTATAGAGTGGGGCAGCCAGATTCGGTCTTATGTGTTCCAGCCATATACCATGGTCAAGGATCACCGGACTAAGGTCGAATCCGGCGATGTACAGCGGGTGATGGACGGCGACATCGAGCCGTTCGAGATCGGGTTTCTGCGCTGGCGCGCAGGAGAAAGCAGCGGAGGCAACAGCGATGACGAAAGCTCGGATTTGCCGTAATACGCTCCGCAGAGGGGCAGCGGGGTGGATCACCGCAGTGAGCGGAGCCAGTGTGCTCTTCGGTGGCATCTGCCTCGCTGTCGCTCCCCTTTCGCCGGCTAACGCGAAAGCGGAAGCCGCCATGTCGACCACCACCGTTCGGCAAACCGAGAACGAGGCAGGAGATGCCGTCGCGGATGCGGTCCGGACCGAGGTGAGCACCGATATCGGTCTGGTCCCGGCCGCTGCGTTCAAGCCGAGTGCAACCGCGCCACGACCGGCGACCGGCGATCAGATCGCGGCTCTACTGGATCCGGCGACCGACCAGATCGTGGTTCTGAATCTGCGCGGCGCACAGGTCCTCGCCGCACTGGAGCGGTCTGTCTCGTTCGCCCCGCAGCCCTCTGCCGGATATCTGCAGATATCTGGCATCCGGTTCTCGTACGACCTGCGTCGCGACAGCGGCAAGCGGGTCGTCTCCGCGACGATCGACGGCAAGCCGCTCGAAGCCGCTCGCATATACAAGGTCGCGACGACCCGTCCGCTGGCCAACGGCCAGCAGGGATACTTCCAGATCTGGGACAAAGACCAGATCGCGCAGGCATCAGGAACGCCAAAGACTCTTGCCGAAGCGCTCACGGATCTTGCCAAAACGCGCGGCGGCACCCTGTCGCCGATGCTCGATGGCCGTATCACCGCCGTAGGACAATAAATACAGACGTGAATTCGATATCTCGTTTGCGCCGTCCCGTCATCCTCCTGGCGCTGGCGATGGCAATCGCCCCCTTTGCCCTGGGCGCCGGCTGTCAGGGCGGTAACTCTAGCGGTCCTATCTCTGCCGCCAGCGCTTCGGCAACGCCGTCGGCAGCCGCCACGCCTCCGATCACCTTCGATGCCACCCGTGCCTATGCCGACCTGAAGACCCAGGTCGCCTTCGGCCCGCGTATCCCGCAGACCAAGGGGCATGACGACACACGCGACTGGATACTGGCACAGTTGAAGGACGCGGGCGTCACCGGTGCCCGCCAGGATTTCAACTGGGACCTGGGCGGCGGAACGAAACTGGCGATGACGAACATCACCGCTCAGATAAATCCCTCCGCGAAAAAGCAGGTGATGCTCTGCGCCCACTGGGACAGCCGGCCGACGGCAGACCAGGAGGTCGATCCGGCCAAGAAGAAGCAGCCGATCCCCGGAGCGGACGACGGCGCCTCCGGGGTCGCCGTCCTTCTGGAGCTCGCGCGCAAATTCGTCGCGCAAAAGCCGACCATCGGCGTACAGATCGTCTTCCTGGACGGCGAAGATTACGGACCGGGCGAGGATCGGATGTATCTGGGCGCGCGGTACTACGCCACGCATCCGGCGCTTCCCAAACCCGACTACGCGATCCTGATCGACATGATCGGGGACAAAGATCTGGATATCTACCGTGAGCTCAACAGCGAATCGATCGCGCCCGATATCAACGACAAGGTATGGCATGCCGCGGAAGCGCTCGGCGATACCGGCTTCAAGTACGGCACCAAGTATTCGATCGACGACGACCACATACCGCTGATCAAAGCCGGCTGGAAGGCGATAGACCTGATCGACTTCGACTATGGCTCGTGGCATACATTGGACGACACCCCGGACAAATGCTCCGCCGACTCTCTCAAACAGGTCGGCGATACCCTCGCCAAAGTCATCTACGACGAGAAGTAATCGAAACAGCAAGGGCGCCCCGCAGAGGGCGCCCTTCTTATTCCGTTGTCTATTCCGTAACGAGCGGTGGTTCCTCCCCCGCATGGGGCGGTTCGGCGCGACCGCCTAGGTATTTCGCCAGGAACGCCTCAGCAGCAGCGACAAAGGTGATATTGTTTTCCGGACGCGCGAAGCCGTGGCCTTCATCCGGGTAGACCAGGTACGTGACATCCTTGCCGGCGGCACGCATAGCAGCGACGATCTGATCGGACTCCGGTTGCCGGACACGCGGATCGTTCGCGCCCTGCGCAATCAGCATCGGTCGCACGATCCGATCCGCGAAGAAGAGCGGAGAGATGCTCCGAATAAAGTCCGGTTCGGCATCCGGATCACCGACACGCAGCATGAACTCCGATTTCAGCGGCGCCCAGTAGGGCGGGATTGAGGCGAAGAGGGTGGTGATGTTGCTTGGTCCGAAAAGATCCACGCCGCAGACGAACCGCTCTGGCGCCATGGTCATCGCCACCAGGACGGCGTAGCCGCCGTAGGAGCCGCCGAAGATCGCTACCCGTTCCGGATCGACGATCCCCTTCCCCACCACATCGTCGACGGCATCATAGAGATCTGTCTGCATCTTCTTCGCCCACTCCCGGTTGCCGGCATTATGGAAGTTCTTACCGAATCCGGTCGAGCCGCGGAAGTTTACCAGCAGCACGGCGTAGCCGCGGTTGGCCAGCCACTGCACGAAGCTGCTGTAGCCCCAGTAGTCCCGTGCCCAGGGACCACCATGCGGAAGTAAAACCAGCGGCAATCCCTTCGGCTCAGTCTGTGGGGGAACGGTCAAATAGCAAGGAATAACCAGGCCGTCGCCAGCCGTAACATCGATCGGCTCCGTCCGCGCAAGCACGTATTGATCCAGATCAGGACGGGCAGTGAATAGCAGAGTCGCAGTCTTCGTCGCGCGATCATAGGTGTAGTACGCCGGGGAGCCATTATCGCGAGTGTAACCGATCAGCCACGTCGTATCCGCATTATTCCGCGTCAGGATCCCGAAGTCGCCTTCCGCCAGGTTCTTGAGTACCTCAAGATCTGCCGCGACATCCGGGTCCAGGGCGACCCATTCCGTCCGCGACCGATTGTAGCTCACCGCCTGCAGATGATAGTCTGTTGGATGGATCAGGATACCGCCGAGATCGACGTCGTCCCGACCACAGACGAACTCCTGGTCGCCGGTCGCCATGTCCAGCCGATAGAGGCCAAGTGTATTCACATTGATCGACGATTCAATATACAGACTGCGACCGTCGCCACTGAAAGCGACGGGGACGATCCTATCGCCGAAGGCGGCGGTCAACGCCGTACGCCAGGGATCGTTCTCAGTATCACGAACACGCAGTTCCTGCCCGCCATCTGGCCGAAACGCTAGGGCGGCGCGGATCTGTAGATCATGGTCCGGTACCCAACCGACCACACCGCCAGGGTTCTCCGCAACAACCGTCATCTCCCCGGTGATCAGATCCAGCCGTTCGGCATCCATGAGTTGTGGGTTACGGCGGTTCAACTGGATCAGGATGGAGTCCGGATGGCGCGGCGATATCCCGAAGACGGCTGCGCGAACGCCCTCGTAGGGTGTCAGATCCGTCTCCTCACCGGATTCGACATCGACCCGGTAGACGCGGAAGTTCTCATCGCCTCCCTTATCCTGCATGTAGAGGATATGGCGGCTGTTCTGCGCCCAGACATAGGCACGGACAGGACGTATCCGGTCCGCTGTGATCGGGCGATCATCCGTTGTGCCCACGGTCCGTACCCAGATATTGAGGACGCCATCGTGCGGCGCAAGATAGGCAAGCAGTCGTGCATCCGGTGAGAGCTCCGGATTGACCCGGTCCGGATTTCCAAAGAGCGTCTCTCGCGGAATCAGCGGCAGCGATGAGGATTCCGGGTGTGATGGAGTATACGGCGCAAAGTAATGACGGCGAAGTACTGGCATGATCGATCCCTTCTCGATCCACAAAATAGATCCAATTCGACCATTCGCCCTGCCTTACCCGCAATCCTTGTGAGGAAATCCACATGTCCGCCTAAAAAACTGGTAGATTATCCTGCAAAAATGCCCCGCAAGCTGCCGATACATTACTGACTGCTTGCCCTCTACAGCAGACAAACTTCCGGTTCTCGATAGGCGAAGCGTCCATGCCAACACCCTCCAGTATCAACAGCACCAGCGGCAGCGCCGACACCGGCGCCTTTAACACAGCCCTTCCCTATAGCAAGGAGTTGGGTCGTGTCCATGTCATGCCGAACGCGCAGGAGATGCGCTACCGGCGATTTGCCGGGGTACTTGCGGCAGCGATCGCCGCGCTCTGCGCCTGGAAGGGGTTCCAGATCGAGCGCCAGCAGGAGTTCTTGGGGAGCGTTCGTTCCGGCGATATCGCCGCCGTACGTACGTACCTGGCCGGCGGTGGAGCCGCCGGTGTCAAGGGGCTCGATGGACACACTGCTCTGGAGATAGCGGCGACGCGCGGGGATGCGACAACGACCGATCTGCTCCTCCGCTCTGGCGCACCTGTCACGCTGGAGGCACTAAATGGAGCCGCTGTCCGGGGCAATGGAAACGTTCTGTATTCCCTGCTGCAGCGCTCCGACATGGAAAAGATGCCGGCCGCCGACAAGGGCAAGATCCTCTGCTCCGCCGCTCAGAGCGGCGATATGGAATCGGTGAAGCTGCTGTTGCACCGCGGCGCCCCGACGACCTTTCGCAATACGCTGGACGATGCGATGACGCCGCTTATGTATGCGGCACGCAGCGGTAAGCCCGGGGTCGTCTATACGCTGCTGGAAGCTGGGGCAGACCTGAAGGCCCGTACGGCGAAAGGCGCCTCTGTGCTGATGCTCGCCTCCGCCTGGAATGCTCCGGTGACCTGCCAGTACCTGATCAAGAACGGCGCGGATGTCAACGCGACCGACAAGCAGGGCAATACCGCCCTGATGCTCGCCTCGAATGTCGGCAACGTGGAGACGGCCAATCTCCTGATCGGCTATGGTGCGTCGGTCAACGCGCACAATAGCGCCGGCAAATCCGTGATCGCCTGGGCTATCGAGGGTGGCAACGACCGCGTTATCAACCTCCTGCACCATCACGGCGCCCACTCTTAGACGACGCCGGCCTATTCAGCGACGACGTTTTCGAGGGTACCAATCGGATCGATGGCGATCCGAACCGCGTCCCCGGCTTGTAGGGTGAAATCCTCTTTCGGCACGATGCCGGTGCCAGTCATTAGAAAGCAGCCCACTGGGAACGAGCATTCGCGGTAGAGGAACTCTACGAGTTGTCTGGGGTCGCGCTTCAGCTGGTGCAGATCCGTCCCCCCCATGAAGACGGGCTCCCCTCTTCGGACGATCTCCAGCCGGATCGCCGTCGCCGGATCGAGCGGCGTATCCTGGATCAAGATCGCCGGGCCGAGGGCGCAACTGCCGTCGTATACCTTCGCCTGCGGCAGATAGAGGGGGTTCGCCCCCTCGATATCCCGGGAGCTCATGTCGTTCCCAATGGTATAGCCGATGATCTCGGCCCGCCCGTTTATGACCAGAGTAAGCTCTGGCTCTGGGACGTTCCATGCCGAGTCGCGGCGGATACGGACCTTACCGCCGTGACCGACGACGCGGTGCGGGTTCGCTTTGAAGAACAGCTCCGGGCGCTCCGCATGGTAGACACGATCGTAGAAGTCACCGCTGTCTCCGGTCACGGTCTGGACCTCCTCCATCCGTGCGCTCCGGCTGCGGAAGTAGGTCACGCCGGCAGCCCATACCTCCTGGCTGCCGATCGGCGCCAGGGGTACCGGGACCGCTGCCGGTTCGTCTGCCGCCTGCAGGGCAGCAACGAGATCCGCTCGGTTCAGCAGCACATCCCAGGAGTCGGCAACGCGAAAGAAAGCGCCATTACGCTCGACGACGGCGCCGTCGCCGGTTCGGTATAGTCTCATCCGTTGCCCTGTGTCCTCAGTGTTTCCGGCAGGCGCTCCGGCCGAACGTTGTCATAGCAGTGGAGCGCAGCGAACCGGTGAATGCTGGTCGGCAGACCGACCGCCGTAAAGCCCGGATGCCCGGTCGAGGGGCTTGGACCGCCATGGTTCATGGCCGGGCTGACGGCGACACCGGTCGGCATCCGATCGTTTATCAGCCGCCCAATACGCGTCCGCAGAACCGGTTCAACGGCGGCATAGTCGACGTCGTCATCGCCGCCGGTATGGGAGTAAATCGTACCCGTCAAATTCCCCTCCAGATGCCGGAGAACGGCGATGGTCTGCCCGGTGTCCCGGGTAAGGACGACCAGCGCGACCGGGCCGAACGCCTCGGTCTGTAGCGTTTCCGGCTGCTTCAGGAAATCGTCGCCGGATACCTGCAGGAGCGTGCCGGCATATCGGTAGGCCGCGCCGGGTGCAGGAGCGCCCCCGCAGAGCAGCGAGACTCCCGGTTGTTTTTGCAATGCATCGACGGCTCCTATGAGGCCATCACGGACGCCTCGGGCCAGCAGCACGGTCGGAGTCCACGCTTCGAAGCGGCTGCGCGCAGCGGCGATAAACTCTCTCCCAGCCTCGGTATCTGGTACGATCAGGAAGCCCGGATTGGTGCAAAACTGTCCGGAACCAGCAGTACAGGAGCCGAAGAACTCCTCGGCGATTGCCTCGCCCCGCTCCCGCAACGCCCCGTCCAGCAGGAGCACAGGATTGACGCTCGATAGCTCGGCGTAGAAGGGGCGCCCGCCCTGATCCGCCGCCGCTTTCAGGGCAAGTCCGGAGCGCTTTCCACCGGTGAAGCCGGTCGCGCCGACCTGCGGATGTGAGACGAGCTCCAGGCCGACCTCCGGGGCCATGTGATAGAGCAGCTGAACCGTCGCCGTCGGCAGTCCTGCCGTGCGCAACGCCTCCACGGCGATCTCTGCCAGGAGCCGCGTTGTCCCGAGGTGGCCGGGATTCGCCTTGGCGATCACCGGATTTTGGGCGGCGATCGCTGCCGCGAAGTCTCCCCCGGAGATCGAGTTGAAGGCGAAGGGGAAGTTGTTAGGACCGATCACTACTACCGGCCCGCCGAGCGGCGCAAACTGCGAGTAAATCTTGCGCGCCTCATCCCGGATCGGCCGTCGCCAGCTCCCCTCGCGTGCCGCCGTCGCCGCCTGCCGAAGTTGATCGGTCGTTCGAGGCAACTCCACACTCTTCAGTCGAGGAGACTTTGCCAGCCCGGTCTCGGCATGGGCCTGCTCTACCAGTTCGTCAGCATGCGCCTCGATCCCGGCGGCGTATGCCTCCAGGAACTGCGCGATCATCCCCGGGTCTGCCGTCAGCAGCGCCTCCGCGGCTTCACTCCCGGCGCAAATCGCCGTCAGGACCTCCTCGCGCGAGGAGATCGGGAAGCGCTCCGGCAACGGCTCGCCCAGCGATGGGTTATCAGCCTGAAGCGTACCGATGGAGTCGCTCCGGCGCCACTCGCCGTCGACATAGACCGGCGCGACCGTATCACTCATAAGTCGGAAATCTCCCGGTGTTGCGATGAACTGAATCGTCAGAGCCGCGCCCAGATAGACGCTGACACCCGCCCCGATGGCGCTGGTCCAGACAACGAAGAGGTCTGAAAACCGATACGTCGGAATCTCTATACCGCCCAGCAGGGCAGGGACTGCCGGAGAGTGCAGGGAGAACGACAGAGCGGTATCCAGCGTCAGGCCGATCGCCAGAAGCGTGAGACCGATCGCCGGTAGCAGCAGCAGAGCGCAGACGAGTGACCAACCGCTGAGGATGCGGTTGACCCGCTCCTCGTAGTAGGCCTGGATCTGGCTGTCCGACGATCGTTCCGACATCGCTCTCGTTCTGTTCCTCTTACTTCTTCGGGAAGCGAATGGCCGCCACGGTCTGGTCGCCCTCCGTCGTCAGGGTAAACTCGCCGTTCAGATCGCCGCGCGTCAGGCTCTCGATGATCTGCAGGCCAAGATCCCGGTTCTTCATCGGGTCGAAGTTCGGCGGCAGCGGGTCGCCGTCGTTTCGGACTTCGAGCAGCCACTCTTCCGGGAACTCCGTCAATCGGACCAGGATCGATCCCTCGTTGGTGATAGCGAAGCCGTGCTCGACAGCGTTCTGGACCATCTCGTTCAGGACGAGCGCGACCGAGTTCGCCTGGTGGGACGAGAGCAGCAGATCCGGCCCCTCGATTCGCATATCGATCCGCTTATTGGGCATCGTCAGGCTCTGCTTGGTCGCCGTCAGGATCGAATCGGCGATCTTGCGGACCGAGATAGTATCCAGGTTCTCGCGGGAGAGGAGGTCGTGGACCGCTGCGACCGCCAGGACCCGATTGATCGACTCGTTCAGGACATCGACCGGCGAACGGTCCGCGGCGTAGTGTGCCTGCAGGCGCAGCAGGCTGGCGATGGTCTGCAGGTTGTTCTTAACGCGGTGGTGCATCTCCTGCAGCAGTGCGCCCTTAACCATCAGTTTGGCGTTATCGATCGCAACCGCCACCTGGTTCCCCAGCGTGGTCAGGACGGCGACCTCGTCCTCGCTGAAATCGTGCAGCTTATCGGTGTAGCAGTTGAGCACGCCGATCACCCGGCCGCGTACCTTGAGCGGGACACAGGCCAGACTGGTAAGATTCTCGCGCCGGGCGACATCCACCAGCTTGTACTCCGGCGCCTTCTTGACATCGAGGATGGTGATGACCTTGCCGGTCTCCATCGCACGTCCGGCAACCCCCTCGCCCAGGGGCAGGTTCGGCTTCTTGGCGTATTCGCGCAGGCTTGTCTGTACCGCCTTCAGAACGAGCTCCTGCCGATCCTCATCGACCAGCAGCAAGGCGACGACCTTGAAGTTCATCGTCTGCGCGGTCGCGGCGACGGCGAGCTGCAGGACCTCGTCCAGGAAGAGGTTGGAGGTGATGGTCTTGGAGACCTCAGCGACTGTCGAGAGATGGGCGGCGCGGCGCTCGACCGACCGATAGCGGCGCGACGCCTGGATCGCACCGGCGACCTGCGAAGCGATCGAGGAGAGCAACTGAACCTGGGTCATGGTGAAGTCGTGCGGCGCCTGTGTCCGCACATTGACGACTCCAATGACATCCCCGCGCCATATCAGGGGCACGGACAGGATGCTCTGATAGCGGTCCTCATCCAGCTCCGGAATGAACCGGAACCGCTCATCGTTCCATGCCTCGGCCGTAATCGCGACATACTGCTTTTCGCGAGCCACCCAGCCGGTGATCCCCTCGCCCACCTTGAGCTTGATCTTCCCGATCAGCTCCTGGGCGCCGGGTTCGGTCGCCGCACGGAGGACAAGCGTATCGCGGGCGTCGTTAAAGAGATAGACCTGGGCGGATTCCGTACCGGTCACCTCGACCGCTATCTCCGCGATCAGCGGGAGGATATCGTCGGTGTTGACGACATGACCGGTCGCTTCCCCGATACGACGGAGCGCTGCGGTCTCGGCAGAACGGGCATCGAGGGCGTCTTCCAGCTGCCGGATACGGGCGCGAGAGTCCGCGAGTTCTCCCTCGCGTTTTTCGAGAAGTCGGGCGAGTTCCGCGGCATTGCCCTCACCGCGAAGTATGTTTGCGAGGCGCATGATCTATTATATCTTGATAACCGCACCGAATATTCCTCCGTAAGCATGCAGGCGGAACCAACGAAGGCGGTGATTTCCCTCATGGTGTAGCTGGGGCGGGCGGGACAAGGAGAGCGGCGATGATCTCACGGGCCTGCGTGTTCGTGGAGCGAGTCGCCAGGGTACCCAGCGCGAGTTTCATGGCCTGCGCGGTATTGCCGGTGAGGCTCAGATAGATCGCACGCAGGTTATCGTAATCGGCGTTGCCGGAGGCATCTGTTTTGCCCTCATCCAGCGTCGCAATGCGATCCAGACAGGCGCCGGCATCAGCAAGATGCTCTTTGCCTCCCGAAGCCGCGCCGCGGTCGCGGATCAAGAGCGCGGCCTGAGTAAGGTTAGCCGTAAGGCTGGCCGGACTTAACGCCACCGCTTTATCTACCTGCGTCAACGCCTCATCGGACCGACCGAGGCGATCCAGTGCACGCGCCAGCAGCAGACGATCGAGAGCGCAGTCCCGGCTCTGCAGACGGTTGGTCAGGAAAGTCACGATTTCGACGTAGCGGCGCTGCTCCCGCATCATGTCCACCAGGGCAAAGGAGGCCTCCGCACGATCCGGGTCCAGGGCGAGCGCGCGCAGAAGCGTCTTCTCTGCCAGCGGGTAGTCTTCTACAATATTGGCGCGAAGAATCCCGAGCGCCTCCAGAGCGCGCGCCGCTTTCGTCTTATCACTGCCGCCGGCGATCCCCTCCAGCTGATCCAGCTTCCCCTGCACCTCTGCACGCACCTTTGCAGGAAGGGAGCGCCAGTATTTTCCGCCGCGAAGATCGATCCCGCGCTGATTGCGGTTCAGCGGTCCATAGGAAGCTGCCATCGCCGCCTGACGCAGCGTATCGACATCGTCCTGTGAGAGCGAATCGGCCGCCTCCAGATCTACCGCGACCGGCTGCGTCAGCCTCTCGCTAGCCATGCTTTCCAGCGTCCCCTCCAGCGCCTTCACGACTGCCTGGACGCCCAATCCATCATCCTGCCGAAACGCCACACGCTCGATGTAGGATTTGCCGGCCTGTGGGGCAATACTCACCGTCTTATCGAAGCACTCCTTCGCTTCCCGAGAGAGGGCAAGCGCCTGGCGTATCTGATCCGCGGAGGGCGGCGTCTTTTTCAAGCGGGCTACCAGCTCCTGGAAGGCGTGATCGTCTGCCGTGGAGGCGATAACGCTGCGCGCCTCGCCAGTGAGAACACGCAACGATCGCGCATGCAGTGCCCACCCGAGTGCGAGCCAGACAGCCGGAGCATCCGGCTGCGCCGCCGTCGCCTGCCGTGCCGTATGTTCCGCCTCGTCCTCCTTACCGGCACCGACCAGGGCTACGGCCAGGCGTGAGAGAGCGGTGACATCCTTTGGTGACGCCTGAACCTGCGCCCGTGCGCGATCGACCGCCTGGTCATAGGTCTCTGTAGGATCTTTTGCCATACTGGCGTCTTCCCTCCAGAGTGTATCCAGGGAAAACGCTGGCTTATCGGACTGCGCGAGCGCCACGGAGTAGGCGAAGTATGGTATCGCCGCGGCGGCTTGCAGCCGCGCACGATCGATGCTCGCCGGATCGATGGGAGCAGCGCCGAGGGACGCCACGGGCGGTAGCACCGGCTTCAGGTACAACTGGCGTTTTGGAAAGTCGAAGAGCGCCGTACAGGAGGAGAGAAGGTTCTCTCCGAGCAGAGTCGGGATCTCGGGCGCTCCGGCACGTCCGGGAAAAACAACGGCAAGATCATGAACGGTGAGGTCGCCGATCTGAACCTCGGGTACCTGTGTCACAGTCATGTAAGAGGAGCCGCTTCCAGGCGTTGAGATCCCGGTCTTGTTGTGCCCGCCCAATCCAAGCAGTGTCGCGGTGCGTTGCGACAGGCTGGTATGCGAGGCGCCGGTATCGATCGATACCTCCTGAGTCGCTGTATGCTCCCCTGATTTGAGATGGATCTCTGTCTGCCACTCATCCTGGACCGCGTACGTTCCCTCTCCCAGCAGGCGGAACGGAACATGCACCGCCGTGTCCAAGCCGACCTGGTCGATCTCATCGGAGGTCAGGCCGCCCGGAAAGATAAAGGTAAAGGTGTTGTGTGGATAGTCGATCAGCAGGGCTGAGCTGGCGATAAACGGCCCACCGATCAGCCCATCGATCGGCTCCTCGCCCCGATCCAGCATATCCGTACCGTGCAGAACGATGAACTGAACCTTGCCGATATCGAAGTTACCAAGGATCATCCGTTTTACGTCGACATACTCGCTGATGGCGCCGTGATCGGAGTCCATGGAGATAGCCCCACCAGTATCTGCGTTGTAGATCGCCGGACGCAGCTTGAGCCCGAGCCGCTTCGCGCATGACTCCGACATCATCGACATGCTCGCCCCGGTATCCAGCAAGAATCGGCCGGTATGCGTGTCGTCGAACCGCACTTCCACGATCGGCCCCCCGTGATTCCTCCACGGGGTAAAGGGGACGGTGGTAAATTGCCGCGCCGGCGGTGCGATGATGGCCGGCGCCTTGTCGGCGCGGGCTATCTCTTTACCTTTTGGCGTTGGGGCCGCGTGGGCGGACACCGTAGACGCAGCGACGAGCAGGGCGACACTGACGACGAGGGCAAGAGGCGTACCTAAGAAATGGTAGCGGCGCAATAGGATCTCCTGAGATATTAACGGCGCGGAAGGCGATTTCGCCTACTATATATGCGCGATGAGCGAGCGAGCGAGCGAATCGCTCGCTCGTGAACCTTTCGCTCGCTCGCTCATCGGTCACTTAGGTTCGGGCAGAGCGATTTCGCCGGGTTTCTGGCTTGCCTGAGCGTGCCGCCCACCTCCTTATTTTACCGGGACGTCCGCCAGCAAGCGAGGTTCTAGGAAAACCAGTCCCCCGTTTTCGGGGGACTAATTTCTTCCTCTTAGAACGTGGGGCCTAGCATCCAGGGGGCGAACTCTTCGTCGCCGACGCCGGCAAGCTCGCTCTTTGTCCGCTGCTCGCCGCTCGCCACGGCGAGGATCGTTTCGAACAATCGTTCCCCTACCTGAGCCACGGTCTCGGTGCCGTCCAGAATCGTCCCGGCGTTGAGATCCATATCGTCCGGCATGCGCTCGAAGAGAGCCGTTGTCGTAGCGACCTTGATCGAGGGCACCGGTTTGCAGCCGTAGACGCTGCCACGACCAGTAGTGAAGACGCCGACCGTGCAGCCGCCTGCGACCAGTCCGGTCATACTGACGGGATCGTAGCCGGGCGTATCCATGAAGCAGAGGCCCGGTGCCTCCCCGGTGAGGTTGACCTGCTCGGCGTAGCGGTAGACGGCGGAGAGCGGCGCCTGGCCACCCTTGGCGACGGCGCCCAGGCTCTTTTCGTAGATGGTGGTCAGGCCGCCCTGCTTGTTGCCCCACGACGGATTGTTATCGATGCTGGCGCGGAACTGGCGGACATGGTCCTCCCACCATCGCAAACGGTCGATCAGCTGCTCGCCGACGGCGCGGCTGATGGCACGGCGCGTGAGCAGGTGCTCGGCTCCGTAGATCTCCGGCGTCTCGGCGAGAACGGAGGTGCCCCCGTGACGGATCAGTGTATCGGAGGCGACGCCCAGCGCCGGGTTGGCGGTGATCCCGCTGTGGGCATCCGAGCCGCCGCAGTTTTCGGCGAGGATCAGGCGAGATAGCGGCTGCATCGAGCGGCGTTTTGTGTTGGCCGCAGGCAGCAGGCGCGAGACCGCCTCAACGGCAGCCTCCACGGTCCGCGCCGTGCCGCCGATCTCCTGGATACTCAGGAAGGAGGGCCGTGCCTCGCTGAGGCGAATACGGTCCTGGCTATCCAGTCCAAAGTTACGGGTGATCAGGTCTATCTGGTTGATCTCGCAGCCGAGCCCGATCAGCACGTAGCCGAAGACGTTGGGATGGAGCGCCATGCCCACGAGTACCCGCTGCAGGATCTCCAGCGGTTCGCCGGGTTGGACGCCGCAGCCGCCCTTGTGCGTGAAAGCGATCACCCCATCGACGTGCGGAAAGTCGCGCCGAAACGCGTCCGTCCGGAACCGCGCGGCGACATACTGGGAAACCGAAGCGGAGCAGTTGACGCTGGAGATAACCGCGATATAGTTGCGGGTGCCGACGCGCCCATCGGGCCGCAGATACCCATGAAACGTCCGCCGCTGCTCCGGCGGATAGAGGTCGATCGGCCGGGCGTCCACACAGAAGGCGTAGTCACGCTCGAAATCCCGAACGGTAAGGTTGTGGGTATGGATGTGCGCACCGGCGGCGATGTCGGCGTCGGCGAAGCCGATCACCTGTCCGTACTTGCGCACGGGCGCCCCCTCAGCGATCGAAACGAGCGCCACCTTATGGCCGGCGGGGATCGCCTCGATGATGCCGATCGGGCGTTGCACGCCCTCGCCGACGACTTGCGTACCGGCAGCGAGTGGGCGCGTCGCCACGGCGACGTCGTCCGCGGGATGCAGGCGCAGGATCTCGGGTGCTGGCATCATCCTATGTTTTGTACGACCAAGCCGGTAAAACCTTCCCGGCGATCATTTGCTATTGCGTGTTTCGGACACCCGACAAAGAAGGGCCTGCGGCGGCGATGGCGAATCTAGGCAAGGAGTAGTTTTCCCTGCGAGAAGGAACGACGTAATCACGTGAAGATACGGAAAGCAGTTATCACCGCGGCTGCCCGCGGCGAAGATCAGCGCGCCCTGCCGCTCCAGCGGCTGTTTGACCGGGACGGCGTCTCCCGGTCCGCCCTCGCCATTATTGTCGGCGAAGCCGTCGGGGCCGGTATCGAAGAGGTCTGTGTGGTTGTCGCCCCCGGCGACGAAGCCGCCTATGCGGCGGCGGCTGGCGAATATGCGGCCCGGTTGACCTTTGTGCCGCAGCCAGAGGCGCTGGGCTACGGACACGCCCTGCACTGCGCAGCGAGTTTTACCGGCGATGAGCCGTTCCTGCATATGGTCGGCGACCATATCTTCGTTCGTGACGGCGACCGGAATGTAGCGCAGCAGGTCGTCGCGCTGGCGGAGGCGCAGGGATGTTCGGTCTCGGCCGTAAAGGCAACTCGTGAGACCGATCTACCGCTCTACGGCGCGATCGGCGCGCAGCGGATCGCGAACTCGTCGGACACCTATGTGATTGAGCAGGTGCGGGAGAAGCCGACGCCGACAGAGGCGGAGCAATACCTGATCGTGCCTGGCCTTCGCTCCGGCTACTACCTCTGCTTCTTCGGCATCCATGTCCTTACTCCGCTGGTGATGACGCTTCTCGGGGAACAGGTCGCGGCGCCCGCTGCCGGAACGATCACCGGTCGGATCGAGCTGTCGCCGGTCCTGAACCATCTGGCGGCGGCCGAGCGGTACCTGGCGGTCGAGGTATCCGGCTTCCGGTGCCCGATCGATATTCCTTACGGCCTCTTTACCGCGCAGCTCGGGCTGGCGCTGGCCGGCAGCGGTCGCGATCAGGTACTCAGCATCATCTGCGATCATCTCTCGCGCCGCGCCCTTGCCGGCGAGATCAAGTAAGGACGTCTGCCCCATGCCGCATATCGGAACGGCGGACACCTCCGCGCCTCATCTGGTCGATATCATCACTACCCCGGATCCGGAGATCCGGGACCGCTCCGTAGACGAATTCTGCCAGGCGTCGGACACCGAAACGCTCCTGGCGGAGGCGGCGCTCCTGGAGGCGTTCCGGCACCGCGCGGAAAACCTCTACGAGCGCGTCCGCGCCTGCTTCTTCCTCTATGATATCCACCGCTTCCATCTGCCGGAGAAGCCGGGCTACCCGGTCCACGGGCGCATCCCCTTCGAAGGATACCTGCACCTGCTGGAGCGCCGCTTCGAGGAGGCGATCGCCTCCTTCAACGGCGCGCTGGCAGCCGACGGCCCCAGCGACACGCTCTCGTCCGCACTGGCCTCGGCATATCACAAGCTCGCCTTTCAGACACTGGCCGATCAAGTACGGCGCAGCGTGCGCTCGGTCCGCGGGAACCAGTGGATGTTCCGCCTGGGGCACCCGGGCGACCAGCCGCTACGGATCCGCCCGGAGCTGCGGACGCGCTCTGCCGCCGACGCGCCCTATCCGCTGTTGAAGGAGTCCACCCCGGTTCGTATGGACCTGACACATAGCGGCTGGAGCGACATCTTCTTCCTGGGGATGGACTA
>Ga0105239_10004130_pt1 | contig 17429 bp, 9 predicted proteins | sample KBSC44metaG_FD_92761 | JGI IMG/M metagenome (GOLD analysis project Ga0105239, IMG submission 92761) | Corn rhizosphere microbial communities from Kellogg Biological Station, Michigan, USA - KBS C4-4 metaG | ecosystem: Host-associated > Plants > Roots > Rhizosphere > Soil | place: Michigan, USA...
GCAAGCCGTCCAACGCATGCATCGCCGAGCCCGGAAGCAACCCGAACGGCTTCAGGAGTTTCTGGTTGCCTCCCAGCTCTACACGAAAGAAATGTTCGTTAAGCCAAAGGGCGAAGGTCAATAGTATGAAGAACTATTACCGAATCATGTTGGGTAGGGGCAGCATGTACGCGGAGGAGTGTTTCGCTGGGAACTATGTTGGAGTAGGGGTTCGGATCGCGGAAGACTTGACTGATAAATTACCGGATGACTGGCAGACCTTCAATAAGAAGTATGTTCCTATCTATCTCGCGGGGCGCCCCGAGAAGACAAAGGTCGCTGCGGGGCTTGCGTGTGGACTGCTCTGGACATTGTCGAAAGGTATTCAGCAGGGTGATATTGTGCTCTGCCCTGATGGTGCTGGACGTTATCGTGTCGGGGAAGTCTGCGGCGACTATACCTACCAACCCGACAGTACTCTGCCACATCGACGGCCCGTGCACTGGTTTTCTACTGCCATCGATCGCTCTGCGATGAGTCTGGAGTTGAAAAAGTCTACCGGTTCCATTGGCACTGTCTGCAATATCATGGGTCATTGGGAAGAGATCGAGAAATTGATCGGCGGCGCTCCGGTTCCTACCATTGTGTCCCCGGATGGCCCTGTCGAAGATCCCATTGCTTTCGCGCTCGAAAAACACCTGGAAGAGTTCCTCGTGAAAAACTGGGCTTACACCGATCTCGGCAAAGAGTACGACATTTTTGAAGAGGAGGGGGAACTCGTCGGCCAACAGTACCCGACCGATACCGGCCCTATCGATATTCTCGGCATCAGCAAAAACAAGAAGCGATTGATTGTGATCGAACTCAAGAAGGGCCGCGCCAGCGATGCCGTTGTGGGGCAGGTGTTGCGGTATATGGGCTACGTGATGGAGCAACTGGCGGAAAAAGGCCAGACAGTTCACGGAGTCATCATTGCCCTGGAAGACGATCAGCGCATTCGGCGCGCATTAGCGGCTGCCCCCAATGTGGACTTTTTCCGCTACCAACTCAGTTTCAAATTGGTAAAGGCGTGATCTGTCACAAGACTCGCCTAAAATGGATTACCTTAACCAGGGTTAGGCTTCCATAAGAACATGCGTGGTCGCCTGCTCCCATGTTAAGGTAAGGCCGCTCTCCCAGGCAGCCGCAAATTCATCCTCTCCGAGAGCCGTGCGGGCTTGTTCTATGTGCCGATCATACCGTTTCCACTCGTTGAGCAGGCGCACCGTGCCGATGGCCTCGCGGATGCTCTGTGCCGCTCCCCAGAGACGGACGGCAGACTGCATCTCGGTTAACGCAAATTTCAGAGCGGCTAATCCGTCGAGACTTTCGGCTACGCCTGACCTACTTCCCAAAGCCTGCTGCATGGTCAGGCTCTCCACCAGCAGCGTGCGTGCATAGGAGAGATCTCCCGCTTCTACTACGACGATGCCCAGACTGCAGAGCGCGCCGGCCATTCCTTTGTGGTCGCCTACCCGCCGGAAGAGGGCCACTCCCTCCTCCAGGGATGTCTGCGCCTGCTCAAGATCCCCCTGGTCTTGCGCCAGAACCCCCAGATTCAACCGCAAATGGGCGATCCCTTGTTGGTCCCCCAGTTCCGTAAAAATCGCCAGCGCCTCTTCCGTGCAGGCTCGGGCGGTCTCCGCATCACCCGTAACCATCGATTCCGCCCCCAGATTGCTGAGCGCCATGGCGATGCCGTATCTGTCTCCCAACTCCCGGCGGATCCCGAGGCTCTTCGCATAACGCGTTCGCGCCGTGGGATAGTCGCCTTGCAGCAGATCGATATGGCCGATATCGTCCAGCACAAAGGCCACTCCATGCTGGTCGCCTGCCTGTCGGCAGCGCGCCAGACTCTCCTCAAAATACGCGCGCCCCGTAGCGTACTCGTCTTGCCATACCGCCAATTGCCCCAGAGCACGCAGCGTGACGGCGATGGAAACAGAGTTCCCCAGTTCCTTCTGGAGGCTAAGGCTTTCGGCCAGCAGCGCCTGTGCGGCTCTATAGTCGCCTTGTGCCCAGGCGACGGATCCCTGATTGGTCAGCGCCGCGGCCATGCCACGGCGGTTGCCCTGGCTCCGAAAGAGGTTCAGGCTCTGTTGATGCAGACTGCGCGCCTCTGCGAAATCCCCCTGGCGATACGCCATCGCCGCCGCTCCTGTCAGCGCTTTCGCACGCGCCGCGGTCTCGGAAGGTTCACGCGCGCGTTCCAGCGCCCGGTGCAGCCGTTGTCGGCCTTCGCTGAAGTGGCCACGACGCTCCCAAAACTGCCAGAGAGCGCCGACAAGGCGCAGCTCCGATTCGTCTCCGTCCGGCTCGGAGAGGATCGTGTTCAGGGTCGATCGGAGATTCTCTTGCTCCGCATCCAGCCGATGCAGCCACCTGCCCTGTTCCGCGCTGTCCAGACGCGTATCTGCCTCTTCGGCGAGTTCAACACACCACTGGCGATGGCGGAGACGCATTCGATCCGTCTCCCCGCTGCTCCGCAACCTCTCCGCGGCATACTGCCGGACCATCTCCAACAGACGATAACGCCCGCCCGCATCGGGCTCCGCCTCGAAGAGGACCAGCGACTTATCCACCAGGGCGGCAAGCAGATCGCACACTTCCTGATCCTCGATGGTTTCTCCCGCCACGACGCGCTCGGCCGCCTCCAGCGTCCAGCCTCCGGCAAACACCGACAGACGCCGTAACAGCACACGCTCCGACTCTGTCAGCAGTTCATACGACCAGTCGAGCGTCGCGCGGAGGGTCTGCTGACGTGACATGGCGGTCCTGCTCCCCCCGGTGAGCAGGCCCAGATGATCCTTCAGCCGCACCGCGATCTGTTCCACCGTCATGGATTTGACTCTGGCGGCAGCCAACTCGATGGCGAGGGGAATCCCCTCCAGACTCGCACAGATCTGTGCCACCGGAAGGGCATTGCTTCCATTCAACGCAAAGGTCTTCTGGATCGCCTGCCCCCGCTCCGCAAACAACTGCACTCCCTCATAACTCAACAGCACCCTCAGCAAGGTGGCATGTCCCTGAGGCAGATGGGCAAGGTCCGGGACGGGCAGGGCAGGCACCGGCCAGGCGATCTCTCCCGTAATCCCCAACGCCTCTCGACTGGTGACCAGTATCCCTACCTCGGCGCACTCCCGCAACAGATGTCCGACGCACTGAGCCGTACCCTTCAGGAGATGCTCGCAGTTGTCCAGAACAAGCAGGATCCTCTTCGGACTCAGATGCTCGGTCACACGCTGCAAGAGGGGCGGAGCGCTCTCCTCGCGCAGCCCCAAAACCGAGGCGATTTGAGGGAGAATTCTACTCTCCTCGGTGAGCGCCTCCAGCGCTACCAACCACACGCCGTCGGCATACCTCTCCACGACTTCGTGGGCGACTTCGATCGCGAGCCGGGTCTTGCCGATGCCGCCCAGACCGGTCAGCGTCACCAATCGAGAGCGTTGCAGACGACTCAGCACCTCCTGTCGTTCGTCTTCTCTTCCTACCAACTCCGTGAGCGGATGGGGCAGATAACCGGTTATTTTCGGATGCGCCGTCGCTTGCCCGCTTGTGGCAGCCGGCTTTCTGTTCTGCTTGCGCGCCTCGGCTCTTAATCGCGCGTACAGCGCATTCGTCTGTTCATCGGGGGCTGCAGTCGGATCGATCTTGAGCGCCGCCACAAAATCGCGATAGACTTGTAACGCGGCATTCCTATCTCCTTCCCGGGCCAGCGCCTCCATCCATCCGCGGCGTGGAGAGTCCGCGAACGGATCCATGGCGACCATCCGCTGATAGTAGCCGATCGCCCGCAGCGAGTCGCCGGTGGCCAGGGCCGTATCCGCCAGCGTCTGGAGCGCCTGCAGGCAACTCTGCTCGCGCATAGCCCGTTCCGGAAAAACCCACTCTTCGTTGCAGCCTTCCATCAGAGGACCGCGATACAGTTCTACCGCCTGTTCCAACGCCGAGAGTCGCTTACTCTTGATAGCGGCATCGAATATCAGCAGATCGACATGCACACCCTTCAGATCCAACAAGAGGGTCAGGCGGTTCGGTGTCTGTAGCCGCACACGCTGACTTCCCAGGCGATTTCGTAACTCGCTCAGGATCGGGCGGAGATTGGCAAAGCCCCGGCTCGGATCGAGGTCCGGCCACAACATAGCCGCCAACCACTCTCTCTCCACGGGTCGCTGCGCACGCAATGTCAGGAGAGCCAGCAGCCACAGCGCTTTACGCGAACGCAGGTGCGGCATCGGCGCGCCGTCTACCTGCGCCTGCATGGGGCCGAAGAGTGTGATCGTGAATGGAGGGACATCGGAAGGCTCCGACACCGGCATGGGCGTTCTTCTTCCTTTCTTTATTGGGACAGATCCCACAAAACCGTCTCTGCCCGCAAGTTCAAGAGGCCGGAACGATTTTCCTGTTCCGTTGGGAATGCTGTTGCACCGCACGGTTGATAGAATAGTCTCGTAAGCGCCGCTTTACAACGCGAGAGGAGAAGAACCATGGATATGTTTACGACCCGAGACGGCACGCAGATCTACTACAAAGACTGGGGAACGGGCCAACCCCTCTTTTTTCATCATGGCTGGCCGCTATCCGCAGACGACTGGGATGCCCAGATGATGTTCTTTCTGGGGCACGGCTATCGCGTGATCGCACACGATCGGCGCGGCCACGGCCGTTCCACGCAGACGGTGAATGGGAACGACATGGATACCTACGCCGCCGATGTCGCCGAACTTGTGACGGCGCTCGATCTCAAGAACGCCGTTCACATCGGTCATTCGACCGGCGGCGGAGAGGTGATCCGCTATGTCGCCCGCCACGGTCGGGGGCGTGTCGCCAAGGCGGTGATCATCGGCGCGATTCCTCCCAGCCTGGGAAAATCCGAGAAGAACCCGGAGGGGGTCCCGATGGAGGTTTTCGACGGGATTCGGGACGGTACGGCCAATCATCGCGCTCAGTTCTACCAGGACTTCACTATCCCCTTCTATGGTTACAACCGGCCCGGGGCGAACATCTCGCAAGGCATCCGGGACAACTGGTGGCGGCAGGGGATGATGGGCGGAATCAAGGCGCACTACGACTGCATCAAGGTCTTCTCTGAAACGGAGTTCTATGAGGACCTCCAGAGCATCGATGTGCCCGTACTGGTGATGCATGGCGAGGACGATCAGATCGCCCCTTACTCGGTTACCGCCGCCAGGTCGATCAAACTCCTGAAGCACGGGACGCTGAAAGCGTATCCCGGACTCCCGCACGGTATGCCGACCACACACGCCGACCGCATCAACGCCGACATCCTCGAATTCCTCCAGGCGTAAACGCAAACCGCTCGGCGAGGCGAAAGGAAGGGGCCTCGCCGAGCGGCATCCCGTGGGGTGGAGATAAACGCTTCTCTCGGGTACTATACAATCATCCCTGCGGACTTGAATTGCTATTCGGGAAAATCTCTCCGAGGTTACAGGCATCACTACGAACTGTCGTATCAGCATGTTGGGGGGGCTGCTTCTGGAACGAGAGGGGAGTGTCGTCACGCGTTTCAGAACCCGGAAAACCGCGGAACTCCTCGCCTACCTGGCCTACTACTGCGAACGCTCGCATCCCCGTGAGACGCTCATCGATCTGCTCTGGCCCGAAAGCAGTATCGAGTCAGGACGCCATAGTCTCAGTATGGCGATCTCCTCTTTGCGGCCGCTCCTCGAACCCCAGGGCAGTCACTCCTATGGCACGGTTTTGATAGCGGATCATTTTACGGTTCGCCTCAACCCCCTCCTTGTCACAACGGATGTTTCGGACATCGAAAAGGCCCTCAAATCCGCCGGGAAACAGGAGAGGGAAGCCGATCGGATCCCGGCGTACTGCGAGGCCGTAGAACTCTATTCCGGGGAGTTCCTGACGGGATACTATGCCGATTGGATATTTCCGGAACAGCAGCGTCTGGAAGAACTTTTCTTTTATGCCTTGCGACAACTGATCGCGTGCCTGGAGAAGAGCGGCGAGATCGAGCGGGCGCTCACCTATGCTTTAAGGGCAGCCAGTGTGGCGCAGATGCGCGAGGAGGCGCATCATGAGGTGATCCGCCTCTACCTATCCGCAGGCAGACCCGATGCCTTGCGGCAGAAATATCGCGAATTAGAACAACTGCTTCAGTCTGAGGCAGCGAACGACATGCCCCCTCCTCCAGGCACGCCTCTCGCTCCTGTAGGTTCCTCACTCTTAAAGCAGGCTGGATTGGAGAGAGCCGGTACGCCTGAGAGAAGCACCGGGGCGCTCTCCCCCGCGCCCTCTCCGGTCGCCCTCATACGCTCTCCACAACTCGAACCGGTCGGGGGAGCCGTGCCGATCGAGTCGCGCTACTATGTGAATCGCGCAGCGGATGGAGAGTTCGGGGATGCTATCACACGGCGAGACAGCATCGTCCTGGTAAAAGGGGCACGCCAGAATGGGAAAACCTCGCTGCTGGCGCGTGGTCTGCAGCAGGCGCGGGATCTGGGGTGTAACGTCGTATTGACCCATTTCCAGGTCTTCAATGCCCAGCATTTCCAGTCCGCAAACACGATGCTGCTCGCGCTGGCAGAGCATCTTGCGGAGCAGTTGGATCTGCAAACACTGCCCACCGCACACTGGGAAGAGCGACTGGGGGCCAATCTGAATTTCCGACGCTATCTCCGCAGGGAGGTGTTGAATCGGCTTACAGAGCCTCTGGTCTGGGGAATGGACGGCATCGATTTCCTCTTCCCTTATGCTTTTAGCAATGAGGTCTTCGGCCTGTTTCGTTCCTGGCATGATGAGAGGGCGCTCGATCCCGGCGGCCCCTGGGCTAAATTGACCCTGGCAATCGCCTACTCGACCGAGGCCCATCTCTTTATCTCCGATGGAAACCAATCTCCCTTCAATGTAGGCACGCGTCTGACCCTGGAAGATTTCACGCTGGAGCAGGTGAGCGATCTCAATCGGCGCTATGGCTCCCCCCTGAACCCGGAAGAGCTTCGGCGCTATTTCCGTGTGGTGGCAGGTCAGCCCTATCTGGTGCGACGAGGTCTGCATGAGATGGTCACCCGCAACGTACGTATGCCCGAATTCGAACGGCGCGCGGACAGCGAGGATTGGATTTTCGGGGAGCACTTGCGTCGCCTCGCCCTGATGTTGGGCCGGGAGAGCCCGCTCTTAGAGACCGTGCGTGGTCTGTTGGAAGGCCGGTCTTGCGCCTCCTGGGAGCATTTCTATCGGCTTAGAAGCGCGGGAATCCTCACCGGGGATTCTTCCCTCGAAGCGCGTTTTCGCTGCCCGCTCTACGCAACCTTTCTGAAACGCCATCTGAGTTGAACCCATGGAACAACGTACGCGCGTGAGGGTTTCCGGGCGTACGCCTGTGCTTGTGAGAAAGCTGTGAGGAATCTGTGATCCTGTTCCGGTAATCTGAGGGGACTATCCAGGGACTGATGTCTTATTGTAAAGGCGCGGGCGATGACAGAATCGGGCAAAAACTTCTATGTGACGGGGGGCAGCCTTCGCGCCGACACGCCTTCTTATATAGAGCGCCAGGCGGATGAGGAGCTCTACGTCTGCCTCAAGCAGGGGGAGTTCTGTTATGTGCTGACCCCACGCCAGATGGGCAAATCTTCGCTCCGGGTGCGTATCACGACCCGGCTGCGCGCGGAGAACTTTCGCGTGGTGTCCCTGGACCTCACGGCGCTGGGGCAGAACTCGAATCCGGAACAGTGGTACTATGGTCTGCTCTACAGTCTCTCCGAACAGTTGGACCTGGAGGAGCCTCTCCTCTCCTTCTGGCAGCAGCACGCACTCCTGGGGCCGGTCCAGCGATTCATGGCGGCCTTGCGGCATGTGGCTTTGACTGCGGCCCCCACCCCTCTGATCCTCTGTATCGATGAGATCGACATGGTCCTCAGTCTGCCCTTCCCCACCGGCGAGTTCTTCGCCGCCATTCGAGAGTGTTACAACTCCCGCGCCGATGACCCTGCCTATGCACACCTGACATTCTGCCTGTTCGGCGTGGCCGCTCCGAACGATCTGATTCGCGACACGCGAATGACTCCCTTCAACATCGGACGTCGGATCGAACTGGAGGATTTCAGCGAGGCAGAAGCCGCTCCCCTGGCAAAGGGATTGGGGCGTGACGAACCCACCAACCGCTCCCTGCTGGCGCGGATCCTCTACTGGACGGGCGGGCATCCCTATCTGACCCAACGCTTCTGTCTGAACATCGCCGAAGACCGCAGCGTAGACTCACCGCGCGGTGTGGACCGCCTCTGTATCTCCCTCTACCTCTCTCAGAGTGCGCTGGAGAGAGATGACAATCTGATCTTTGTCCGGGAGCGCCTCCTGAAAGGGGAGGCAGACCGGGCCTCCCTCCTGGATCTCTATGGAAATATCCGGCGAGGGCAGACGGTTCTGAACGACAGAACCAACCCGCTCCTGGGAAGTCTGCGCCTCTCAGGGGCGACCCGCGTTGCCGGCGGACGCCTGTTGGTACGCAATCGCATCTATGCCAGGGTGTTCGATCGCCGCTGGATTCGCATGCATCTGCCGGACCAGGAACGGCAGCGCCAGCAGGCCGCCTATCGGCGTGGACTGGTGCGCGCAACAGCGATGGCGACCGTGATCATTCTGTCGCTCGGCGCGTTGACTCTGTCGGCTATTCATAGCGAAAAGCGCGCGGGGAAGGCGCAGCGGCTGGCAGACAACAGGGCGAAGCAGGCGAACCTCCTGGCTTCCTCATTGCAGAACGCGCTGAACGCCGTCACGGAGCAGCGCAACCGTGCCGTGCATGCCGAACAGAGTGAGCGCGCCGGAAAGAGACTGGCGGATAAGGCCCGTAATCAGGCGTTCGCCATGCAGAGCCTGGCCGAGGAGAAGACGGAGGAGAGCCGGAAACACCTGGCGCGTCTGTATGTGGCCAATGGGATGCGGCTTGTCGATGAGGGCAACCTGTTGGAAGCGCTGCCCTGGCTTGCGGAGGCCCTGAAGCTCGATCACGGCAATCGCGAACGCGAAGAGATTCACCGGATGCGGCTCGCTTCGGTGCTGCGTTTCTGTCCCCGGCTGACAGACCTCTATACACAGCCCACGGGAACTCTCAACGCGGTCACGGTGAGCCGGGACGGGCGGCGTCTGGCGACGGGAACGGTCGGCGGAATCGTCCGAATATGGAATTTGAGCGACCACTCCCCCCCAATTACGATTCAGCACTCCGGCCAGTTGATCTCCCTCTCCTTCAGCCCGGATAGCAACCGTATCATCACGGCCAGTTCGAATCACACCGCCTGTATCTGGAGTTCCACGACCGGCCGCCAACTCACGCCTTTTCTCACCCAGGGCGGCGCGATCTACAGCGCCGCATTCAGCCCGGATGGAAAGCGTGTCGCAACTGCCGCGGAGGACGGCACGGCCTGTCTTTGGGATGCCTGGACCGGCAAACGGTTGTCCCCCCTGCTCCGCCATCAAGATGGGGTGACCTGGGTCGAGTTCAGCCCCGATGGGAGTCGACTTGCCACTGCTGGTGGGGACGGCGCCGCGCGTCTCTGGAATGGGACCACCGGAGCGTCGATTGCACAGCCGATCCACCATTCCAATCAGGTGTTTTGTGTGAAATTCAGCCCGGATGGGCGGCGCATTGCGACTGCAGGTGGGGACGGAGCGGTGCGTCTCTGGGATGTGAACACGGGTCGAGAGATTTCAGCTCCATTGATCCATGCGGGGCCAGTCTATACGATCGCATTCAGTCGAGACGGCCATCGGATCGTCACCGGGAGCACCGATACCACGGCACGTGTGTGGAACGCTGAGACGGGAGAGCCGATCAGTCCGCCTCTCAAGCATCAGGGGGGCGTCACCTTCGCGGTGTTCAGCTCGGATGGAACCCGCGTGTTGACCGCCAGTCAGGATCAGACCGCGCGTGTCTGGCTTGCGGCGAGCGGTCAACCGGTGAGCGCCCCCTTGCTGCATGGAACGGCGCTCCTCCATGCCGCTTTCCTGGCGGATGGACGGATCCTGACCGCAGCTCAGGATCAGAGCGTTCGTGTCTGGAATCTCCCCATTCGGACGGGAATCGCACGCTGGCAAGAGACAGGTTATCGGATGAACCAGGCGCTTTTCAGCCCGAATAGTCAGCGCCTGATGGTGAGCGACGGTAAACTCACGGTGCTGAATTTAGGCACCGGAAAGCCAACCCCGCCGGTCATGGCCTCCGGAAATGTCACTCAGATGAGTTTTGATGAGGAGGGGCGGCGGATTGCTGTCGCGCATGCAGACGGGACGGTGCTGGTCTCGGATGCAGAGACGGGACGACTTTTACTGCCTCCTCTCCGCCACACAGGAAGTCTCCAGTGGATCAAGTTCACTCCGGATGGACGCCGGCTCGCCACCGGGAGCGACGAAGGCGCCACCTCTCTTTGGGACACCGCCTCCGGGAAGCGGATCGCGCAGATCTCGCACCGTGGCTCCTACGTGTTATGCGTGGCTGTCAGCCCTGGAGGAGATCGAATCGCTACAGGCGGTCACGAGAGAACAGCCTACCTCTGGGATGCCGCGACGGGCCGCCTGTCCACGCCTCCTCTCCTTCATCACGGCAATGTCACGGTGGCGAATTTCAGCCCGGATGGCCGTCGGCTCTGCACAGCAGGCGGAGATGGCCGGGTCTATCTCTGGGAGGTGGCGACCGGTCAGCAGGTGTTCCCCCCGGTTGCGCTTGGAGGCCCTGTACTGGACGCCGTCTTCAGTCAGGATGGACGCAAGTTGATGACCACCAATCTGGATGGAAATGTGCGTTTGTGGGACGCGAATACCGGGCAATCGATCGGTTCCCCCATGCATCATGCAGGAGAGAGACCGCATGCTGTCCTGAGCCCCAATGGTCGTTACGTCCTCAGTTTCAGTATGAAGGGCGGCGCCAGAGTCTGGGATGCGGCGACGGGAGAACCGATCACTCCCCAACTCGGACACGGCAGCGAGGTTATCACAGCCGCGTTCCATTCCGGAAGTGATCAGGTTCTCACCGCGGAAGATGACGGTCAGGTGGACTTATGGAACCTGGACGCCCGGGAGAACTCCGTTCAAAACCTGCTTCGTGTCGCCGCATTCGTTTCAGGCAAAAGAGTCGTCCATGAGTCTGAGGTGGAACCGATCGAGGGATTGGAACTGAAGCGAAATTGGGAATCTTTTCGCACGTCCTATCCCGATGTATTGGCGTGGCAACCGACCCCGACGGAAGCATGGCACCGGGAGGAAGCGTCTGTTTTTGCGCGCCAGGGATATAGTAAGATGGCGCTCGGCAGAATGCCCGAGGCGATGGCACTCTTCGACAGAGCGATCGAGATCCATCCCAGGCTCATCTATGCCTGGTGGAATCGCGCCGACCTGGCCATGGGGGCGGGGCATCTCGATCAAGCCCTGAAAGACTACTCCAGGGTTCTGGCGCTCTCTCCGGGCAACTGGCGCGTCCTCCAGTCCCGAGGGGATTGTTATCGTAAGCTGCGCCGATGGAAGGAGGGAGTTCAGGACTTTTCCCGAGCGCTCAAACTTCGCCCCGATTTCTACGCGCTTTGGAGTGGACGAGGCTACTTACGGCTGTTTCTGGGAGAGTGGAAAGGCGTGATTCAGGACACCACGCGCGCGATTGCACTGAACCCTGCCGACCCTATCCCCTGGATCAATCGCGCTAGAGCGCTGGTGATAACAGGCGATCCGGCCCATGCGGAGAGGGACTATCTGCAGGCCATCCATCTTCAAGGCGGGATGGCTCCCTGGCATGAAAGAGCTCTGCTTCAGTTGCAGCGCCACGATCTCGCCGGCTACCGCGCGACCTGCGCCGATCTCTTGGCGCACATCGGTAATCCCGAGGAGTCGGGAACAGACAACCATGTCGCCTGGGTCTGCGCCCTGGGGCCTAATGCGGTCTCCGACTACGCCTCTGTCTTCCCGAGGGTAGAACGTGCCCTGGCGCAGCAGCGCAGCCACGCCAATCTCAACACACTTGGAAGTCTGCTCTTGCGTTCCGGCCGATTTGCACAGGCGCGAGAGACGATCCAGGAGGCGTGCGTCCTGTCGAACGGCGGCACGCCGACAGACTGGCTCATTTTAGCGATGTCGTGCCACAGACTGGGCCGAACCGAGGAGGCGCAACAGTGGCTGACGAGAGCCGCCCAGGAGATGGAGTTTCGGGATCAGCGCAAGCCCACCCATCCGCAATGGATCGCCGTTATGGAAAGCCGCCTGCTGCTCACCGAAGCGCGCTCCTTGATAGGTATCCCTCCCCGCTGAACAGATCTCCTCTATGTTTCCGTCCCGAATCCCGGTTTCCAGGGGTCGGTCACACCGCTATGCTTCCCACAGACCTATCTTCCGCAAGAGAATCTTCAAGCGCTCGTCCCTCCACTTTTTGATGTGTGAACAATCCGTGATTTTCCCGCAAACCGTTTGTGAGAGTCCTGTGATAGTCGTGTGAATGTGCCTGGATATAATAGCGCTATGTCACAGGCAGGCGGAGATGAGGCTGTCGAGCGACTGCCTGCGTGACAACATAGGTTTGTTTAAGGAGGCAACCGTGAACAGAGGAATGGGTTGGATGCAAAATACAGGCAACTTTCACAACATTCGGCTTATCCGGAGATGGATAGGGTTGGCAGCATGTATCGTTGTGGCAATGGGGCTGGCAGGCTGCACAGGCTCCAGTAGCGCACGCAAAGATTCGGTGTCGATCTCCCCGAAAAACGGCGCTCGGGATACAACCGTTCACGTAACAATCAATGCCGACAACATTGTGGCAGGTACCAAACTGGAGACCGTAGGTACAGGGATTACCCTGGCTCATGTGGAGGTAACTCCGACCTATACCGACGAAGCCGGCGATCTGGTAGGCGGAACAATATCTGCCGACTTCATTATCGCCCCCACCGCAGATCTCGGTAAACATGCCATCACGATCGTCAGACCAAACGCAGCCGGAAACAGTACGGCAGAGTTTACCGTCCTTCCCCTGGGAAGCGCGCTCCCTACCCTCGTAGAGCTTACCCCCTCACATGGACTGCGGGGGCAGACGGTGCCGGTCATCCTTCGTGGCACCAACTTTATGGCAGGCGATGTGGTTGCCATCACCGGAGGCGGAATCACGGTTACCACGGATAGCGTTACGAGCAGCACCATCCACGCGACGTTTGTCATCGACGTAAACGCGTCTACGGTGCCTCGTAACGTCACCGTAGCAAATACCAGCGGGCTTGTCAGCAACGCCGCAACCTTCTGGGTGGATTTGCCAAATGCCGGCGCCTCCTTTGGAAGTTTCGTTTTCGCCGCGAACCTGGACACATTCCCAGAAGGACCCACCAATCCGTCCTCGAGCATCTATATATCCGGCTTGAACCCACCTTATAGCAATCTAACTCACTCTTCCACATTTATAAAGACCGACGTCCATCCAAGATTGAGTCCGGATCGTACCGCAATCGTATTTACTCGGATCGACAACAATACAGGTGGCGGCAGTTCCGTCTATCTGATGGACTTTGATGGTACAAATGTACGGAAGGTCACGCCCGTGGGAGATCATGGGGAGTCCTTCGGAAGCTATAGCAACTGGCCCAGTTTCCATCCCGATGGCCGCCATATCCTGTTTACCAACGGATCGGAATTCAGCCGCATCGCGATCATGGATCTGGATGGCAGCCATGCGCGCTTCATCTTCCCGGCAGCCAACGCCCATTTCGATATCACCGGGCCACTCTACAGCCCTGTCGGCCTTAAGATCGTGTTCAGCAGCACCCAGGATGGCCCCGCCCACATCTTCGTCATGAACGACGATGGCACGAACTTGCAACGGTTGACAAACTCCAGTGATGGAGACCGGCATCCAACGTACTCGTATCCGCCGGGTGAGTTCATTGCCTACGAACGGGATCACTACGATGCCTCCGGCCATTCTGAGAAAAACATCTACATGATGAATTCCGATGGATCCAATAACATAGCGCTTACCACCGATGGGAAGAGCTTTGACCCTGGCTATGTGAGGACCAATAGCGTTACCGGCTATATATTTGTCAGCAATCGGAGTGGGACCGACGAGATCTATACGATGGACGTCCATGGGAGCAATACTACTCGGCTAACCACACTCAATCTGCCCGGAGCAAACCTCAGCGACCCCAGCAGCGACCCCAATAGCCATCCCTGACAGCGTGGAATGCTCCCCCGCTGAAATTCAGCGGGGGAGCATTCCTGACGATAGAACGTAGGAGGTCATGATCTGTGGGAGAGTGGACACCCAATCATTCCTGTGCTCGAAACGCCTCTCTGCGAGAGCTCCCACACTCTTATTCCACTTTTCCGCCTGTACAAAATCCATGATCCTTCCTTCAAACCGTTTGTGAGAGTCCTGTGATAGTCCTGTGAGCGTGCCTGGATATAATAGCGCTGTATCACAGGCAGGCGGAGGTGCTAGGTTGTCAAACGACTGCCTGCGCGACCGCACAGGTCTGTTTGAGGAGGCAACCATGAACAGAGGAATGGATCGGGTTCAAATGGGCAGCGATTTGCACAAAATCGCGATATTTAAGAGACTGGGGTGGTTGGGGGTGTGCGCAGCTATGGTGATGTGTCTGACAGGCTGCACAGGCTCAAGCAGGCAAAGCCAAAAGGCGACAGCCATCTATCCAAACAATGGCGCTCGGAATACCACAACTCACGTTTTTATTTCAGGGCCAACCATCCTGGCTGGCAGTACGCTGGTGGTGTCCGGCAACGGAATCACCATTGCCAACGTGCAGGTCACTCCAAGCGTTGACAACAACGACGGTGTGGAAAAGGGCAGCATAACCGCCGACTTCATTCTCGCTGCAGACGCGGATCTCGATGGTCATACCGTCACAATCGTCCGTCCAGCACCAGCCGCCAGCACCGCGGTAACGTTTACCGTGCTTCCCCTGGGCAGTCCAACCGTTTTAGTAACGAAGATCGACCCCCTATCTGCGCCTCGGGAACAGGCGACGCAGGTCACCATCACGGGCGTCGGCTTTCAAGCAGGCGATGTGGTGGCCGTCAGTGGGACCGGAATCACGGTCACCACGGACAGCGTTGCGAGCGATGTCATACACGCAACGTTTGTCGTGGACGCGACGGCTTCCCAGGCAGATCGTCTCGTCACCGTTGCAAGAGCCAATGGGCTTGTCAGCAACGGAGTTGGCTTCGCCGTACGGTTGCCGACCGGCACCGGAGCCTCTCCCGGAACCATCGTCTTCACCTCGAACCTGACCAGCATGCTCAGTGGCTCCGTCAGCGCCTATCCGAGCGTTTTTGTAGGCTTCTTACCCGATAGTTTCATCAATCTGACTCATGCTGCCGTGTCTTCGATGCCCGACTCACATCCCCGCTGGAGTCCGGATCGCACCGCCATCGTTTTCGTTCGGAGCGACAACTCGACCGGCGGCGGCAGTTCCATCTATCTGATGGATGACACGGGTGCGCATGTACGAAAGGTGACTCCTGTCGGAGATCATGGGGAGTCATTTGGGAGATATAGCAACTGGCCCAGTTTCCATCCCGACGGCCGCCATATCCTGTTTACCAACGGGGCGGAATTCAGCCGCATTGCGATCATGGATCTGGATGGCAGCCATGCGCGCTTCATCTACCCGGCAGCCAACGCCAACATCAATGTCACCGGGCCACTCTACAGCCCTGTCGGCCTTAAGATCGTGTTCAGCAGCACCCAGGACGGCCCTGCTCACATCTTCGTAATAGACGACGATGGAACGAACCTGCAGCGGTTGACAAACACCAGTGATGCGGATCGGCATCCGGCGTACTCCTATCCGAAGGGCGGGTTCATTACCTACGAACGTGATCACTACGATAATTCCGGTAACTTGACGAGAAACCTCTATACGATCGGCTTCGACGGATCCAATAACACGGCGATTACCACCGACGGGAAAAGCTTTGACCCGGGATTTCGGGAGTTCCGGGGTAACGATAGCACTATCGTATTCGTCAGTGATCGGACTGGACACGACGAGATCTACAGCATGAACAGGTCGGGGGGTGACGTTACCCAGGTGACCACGATAAACCTGTCCGGAACTCAAATCAACGATCCCAGCGCCGTTCCCTGAGCGCACTTCCGTTCGCGGCACTCTTCCTACTCTGTAGGAAGAGTGGTTCTGGTTCCGTCCCTATCCCGATCGAATCTCAAGGAGCTAAAGATATGTTCTCTTTTTCTCGTTTCACTGCCATCGGCGCGCTTGCTTCCGATCACATGTGCTTTCCAATGCCTCAACTATTTAAGACGTGATCCTCGGAAAGGCGCGGATCGGCGATGATATTAAGCGCCTCCTCGTGCGCGAAATCTGTGGGTTCTTCAAGGTACTCGATGGCGTTGAGTTCCATAGGGGCGGCGGTGAGCTGAGGGAGTTCGGCCTCCGGCTCACCCCGTTTGCGTTTGGAGCGGGCGTTAGCGGCGAGGGCGCGGAGTTTTTCGCGGGAGACGGCGTAGGCCTCTTTATAGATGTGACGCAGTTGGGCAACGGAGAGATTCTCGCCGGTCTGATAGTAGACCTGCGCGGCCTTACCGACGGTGACGGTGCCGGCGTAGGAGATGGCGGGTTTGGCGAGCACGCCGACGACAGGCACCGCGCCGATGAGTTCGCGGGCGATGGCGCGCCAGCCGAAGGCGTTGGCGAGGATCGGGGCAAGCTCTTTCATACGACTTCGATAGTCGACTTCCAGGCCGTAGATGGCGGCGAGACGCAGGCTCATCATGATCTGGTTTTTGGTCAGAATCATGATGTCGCTCAGGCTGTTGACGGGCAGCAGAATGGCGGTCAATGGGAAAGCGGAGGCGATGCCGGTGATCAGGGTGAACTGCGCATTGGTCATGGCGGTGGCGCCGATGATGCGTTGGGCGACGCGACTGCGGAAGATCGGGAAACTGCGGGCGAGCGCGAGCTCGATGTCCGCGCGATCTTCGACGATGCGGTCGAGGGTCGCCTCCCAGCCGCCGAGTTCGCGGATCGAATAGACCGTCGTTCCTGCCGGGAGCCCCTCCCGGGAGCCATTGCCGAGATCCAGAACAAAATCGAAGATACCGGGTTGATTGGGAAAATTCGCCTCGGTCGTCAGGGCGTCGTAGCCGTGCAGAGCAGGCGCGACAGGCAGGGCGGCACCCTGCAGCGCGATCGACCCCGGATCGGAGTAGAGGGCCGTATGCGCTTCGGCGCGCACATCGGGCGCGCCGATGATGGCGACATTCAGCGGACGATCGGCCTCACGGGCGATCTCGGCCACAGAGATACTCTTGAGGCGGTCCCAGAAACCTTTCGGGCCGCCATAGTTGCGGACGATCTGATCCAACTTCAATGCGTTCTCCTTCTTGACCGGCATGCAAGCGGTCCGACATCCCGGGCAATCTACCC
>Ga0105239_10004131_pt1 | contig 17428 bp, 17 predicted proteins | sample KBSC44metaG_FD_92761 | JGI IMG/M metagenome (GOLD analysis project Ga0105239, IMG submission 92761) | Corn rhizosphere microbial communities from Kellogg Biological Station, Michigan, USA - KBS C4-4 metaG | ecosystem: Host-associated > Plants > Roots > Rhizosphere > Soil | place: Michigan, USA...
ACAACTCCACAGACTACAACTCCACAGACTACAACTCCACAGACTACAACTCCACAGACTACAACTCCACAGACTACAACTCCACAGACTACAACTCCACAGACTACAACTCCACAGACTACAGTTCCACAGACTACGGTCCAACAGACTACGGTCCAACAGACTACGGCCCCACAGACTACGGCCCAGCAGAGTACAGCCCAGCAGAGTACAAACGCAGCCACAAGTCCGGCAACAACTGTCGCCGCAAGTGTAGCATCTCCAAACCCCAGCACTCCAGTTGGCCTTCGACCCAGGCAACAGGCTTCGACGGAAACTACCACGGTTGCTACTGTGGCACATAGTACTAGTCTCATTACATCTACTATCACCTCAGCTGGTACAACTTCTTATGTCACCGTTACGCCTCCACCTGCCACTTCAACTTCAACCCAGTTAGTAGTTGCCCCTGTCACGGTCACCTCGATTGTATTAGCTGTCAGTCAAGGAACGCCGCAATCCGAAACGGCCACCGGGCCACTCCCTGTTACCACTGCAACCTCGCCGAGTCCCGGCAGTCAAACTCGCTCTGCTTCCAGTTCGGCTGCTTCAACCTCCAGTCAATCACTTTCGACACCTCCTGAGCCTACCACGGCTCCTACAATCACGGCCACGCCTTTCTCTACATCTGCTCCGCCCGCACCGCAAACCTTTACAGGCGGTGCTCAAAATGTATTGTGGAAACGGACCCACTCTTGGGGAGTAGGTTGGGTCCTCGCCTGGACGCTGTTCGCTTAGTGGGATCTTCCATTGTTATACTCCTTCAAGAGATAATAGGTAATCCGGGATAGCTTTTTAATCTTTAATAATCCATTACTTAGCGTTTAAGCCAATCATTAAGGCGTAGAATATAACTCATGCCATTATCGTTAGATTGGGGATTGGTTGGGAGATCTTAGATTTCAAGGATCCCACCAGGCTTAAGATTATTGAACGTGCTATAGAACAGCCCCCTTCCAACTAGCGATGCTTCCAAGTAATACCATACTATAGAGATAGTTAAAATTTTCCGCAGGTGGATAGGCTCATTCACCTCTAATATTATCTATATAGAATTTACAATTTAGTGATACCCACGATGGCCAGATCGAGCTGAGATCTATGCTATCAATAATAACGGCCCCTAACCCTCTTCGGCCCTCCTTGTGCCTTGTCACAGAATAAAGGAGGCTGCAATAGCTCGTGTATCGTTCATTCATATTGACGTTGTTGTAGTTGAGTAGTTGTAGAGAGGAATGAATGCCGTGAAGTCATAGAAATAGTGTTGACGAAACTATAAATACACCAAGGCCCGAAAAAGCGCTAGAGTTCTTCTAATATCAAAGGGATTTCTCTTTTGCTTGGCCGCAACAAATAATATTAGTTGTCATAATGACCCACCAACGGCAGAAACCACCCTATCATGTGACATGCCTGCAGCAAGGTAACTTAACGCCCCCAGAAAACAGAGGTTCAAACCTCAGAATTCTAAGGTGTTCCATTACGGTTCTATAGGAATAGATACAATACAGAGCAAACTCAACGAGCAGGGGGTCTAAGTCGAGTTGGTGCCGGGGGGGTCTCAAGGCAGTAGCTTGTCGTAGAAACCTTCCAAATACGAATTTAAGCCTTGCTCTGGGAAGATTGTCCGCGAGACGACAAGATACCCAATTCCCCGCGAACTAATGGAAGAGATTATTTTCTAGGTACCTTTTATGTGCTTTACCTCACTCGCATAATTGACCTCTTTCGTTGCCCATTGTGGGTCATGTCCTGGGGACTGATTCTTGTTGCACTAGAACCATACTGGGCCAAAATACCGATCATAGTGAGCGCGAAATTCAAGACCAAAAATGCGGGCCTGTCGCAGGCATTCCTCGTCTCCATTACTTAGCATATCCCACACGTCTTTGAAATATATGAACGCGGCATCGGCCATTTCCCTTCCCTGATACCAGTATATGAGGACCTTCGCAGAGAACGTATAATCGCGAGTCACGGAATCCCACTTGATGATGGCGCCATTAGACGGAGGGCCGGCCAAGATCTGATGGGCCCTGGTGTAAAGATTCTTCGCGATCAGCATGCCCCTTTGTGCATTTTGCTCAATACAAACCGCATAGTAGAGGAATTGGTGGAGGCAGGTGAGGGAACACCAGTTCAAAGGACCACGATGATGGTCAGCATAGGCAATCAAGGCTTCAAAATTGCCCGTCAGGTCCGGGAATAGAGTCAGTTCACCGTTCCAGAACCTGAGAAAGTCTGTCGTCATTTGTGGAATGGTAAAATTGTTGGGTTTGAAATGGTTGTTAAGATAATGGATCGCCCTCTCGTAACCAAATCCGAGCAGCGGTCTGAGTTCGTCTGGATCACTCTGAAGATATACTTCACAGAGTTGTATCAACGGATCTGTGTTGTAGGGTCGTGGCTTTCTCACACTGCATATGGAGTGGAACAACTTGTGTATCAAGTTTGGCCTACCACTGCTCACTGCTGCGTTTTGAAGATTGCCACAGATTCTCCAGATGCTCACCATGATGTTGACTTCTTTATCTCCTAATATCGCAGGCTCAACACCCTTGAATATTTCATCCAGTGCCGTCTGGAACTCTTGCAGTCTGCTATCCTGAGCATGTCCAACGAGGGAGGAAGATTTCTTGCTCAGCAACATCCAGCGTGTAGAATAGTCGTAACCTGGCCTGAGCCACATAAGATCGAATTGCCGAGCATTAGGGTATTGTAGAATCTGCTTGTCGAATTCCGAGTCGATGACCGCTTGTACGTACTGGACGACAAGGTTGCGTCTACGCTGAGTGGATGTAGTTATCGTCCCTGGGATTGAACTCTGAGAAGGCTTAGGCTGTAGCTTTCGTTTTACCACGGACGTTGGACTCTGCAGAGGCGATGTACCAGCATCATTCGAAGGTCCAAAATTGTTCCGCGTGTATCCCCAGGTGCCCAAATGATTGGTGACGGTGTCTTTCCTGATTGAAAGTCAGAAGAAGCAGATTGGCCTCGTGACCAACGCGACTCACGTAATATTAAGTCCATAAGTTGAGTTCAATATCGTGGCAACTTTTTCGGCAGTAACCTTCTCGCCTCGTAGAGACCTCTCTATATAGTGATAGCGGACGGACTTCTCCAACAATATCCATACATCTGTGGGAGAGTCGGTTAGAAGCCGTACCAAGCCTTGCTCTCGACTGGAACCCATAATCTGTTCCATTGTTTTTGATTCCCCGATGGAGCTATTCCGAAGTATGGCTGTACTCATGATGATAGTTGTTTCGCTTCACCCCGTCAACTCAATCATCGGCCTTAAAGCTATACGGGACTGGTCTTTATATCCCCTTATGAATGTCACTGAGATCGGCGAGGGCGAGCCTTCGCTGCTTGATCTACTTAAACCAGGCTCTTCATCTCCCGAGAGAAGCCAGCTAAGAGCACATGCTGCTCTCACAAACTTCCACGCGAGTTCGTCATTTTGTCTGTCACAGATTGGGCCAAAACGGGGCAGGTGGAGCGCGATGATCCAAGTGGCAGGGCTACAACGCGACATTGGCTAGATTCTTTTTGCGCTTTTCCTTCAGAAGACGACGAGTCACAAGACAAAAGACACAGCTGGGATAAGAAGTAGGCACCCTCTGCAGGTTTGCCCTATCAGGTTTAACGGGTCCGCCGAGCGGGAATCCTGCAGCCGTCAACGCCTTATTACTAACCAGAGCCTGCTCATAAGCACTTTGATACACAGTTGGTTGATTGGATAAATCTGCCAAAAACTATGTGGTCCGTGCACCTAGGCTGCATGCTTTGGAGACCATGCAGGAGGTTGACTGCACTCTTTATACGCTAAAGTCATTCTCTCGACACGTCGAGTCGCGATTATGCAGGAGAGAAGAGCAATATGATATTCTATTCGATTGAGAACAGGGCGTCACGGGGGCGAGATGAGGACCGTGCATCAAACTAGTTTGCCAACGCAGGACTGATTTCGAAGGAAATTTGATTAGCAATTCACTCAACATCTCGCGCAACAGGTTCCAGGTGTTCTCTCCACAGTTATAAAAATGCCTGAGGGCCTCCTTTCAAATGGATTTATTTTGAAACCGTCCTGCTTTCATTATCAGAGTCAACGAAAATTATCATCCATAGCAAGAACTCATCTCTACATTCCAGAAATCTCTTCCACCACCTTACTATCAATTTTGGCACTGCGATTGTCATTCATCATGGCGCAAGCAGACAACAAGTGGCCGAAGTTTACGAGAAAGGTTGTTGCCTGTGCTCTTGGTGGCATGGCAGCAGGGTTTGCAGCCCCTGTGGTCTGCGTCTAGGCTGGTGGTATGGCAGCTGCCAGCCTCGCAGCAGGCGTTATTGCATCTACTGTATCGACTGTGACAGAAAATCTCCAGCAAGATACTGTCGAAATCAGATATCATCCTTTTCAGGCCCAGCAGGCTTTCCGTGATGCTATCACCAATTTCCTTGACCATCATTTTGAGCCGATCTTCCGCGCCATCCAAATGAATCACGCGGCAGATTTTGGCCCGAGTCAACTCGAGATTAGAACCGAAGATGCCTTCATGTCATTAGGCTTCGCGAACACAGATTCCACCACCATTTACTTTGACTTTGAATTTAGAGTCCGTCCCCGCCCAGGAACTGCCGAAAGAGATATTGCCGACGGTGTGAGTCCACCAGCTTTGCGAAATTACACCGATCCACAAGCTGTTGTACCATATGCCTTGCCCCCCAGCTTTGCAAGCACCCTCCACAGTACTTTCGGTGGAATCGGATGGTCAGCGCTCAGAGGAGTGGCTGTAGGCGCCGTTGGGGCTCTCTGCACCCCTCTCCTGCCGTTCTGGTATTTCATCGAGACTGCCCCCGGGGTTGCAGGTCTTGTGGTTGGAATGCCCTCAATCTCGGCGGCTGGTGCGGCTGCTGTTGAATTGGGTTCTAATTCAAGTCCACTTGAGCGTATCGCATTAGGCGTGAATTTCGCAGCAGAACTCAAAGCACACGTTAATCGGGTGGCTGCCTGCGTGCAGGAAAAAAATGTGGACTTGTACTATGCGACCAAAGCTGGAGTTCGACGTAAGGCCAAGGTCTCGGGTGAGGCTAATGTTCAAGGAGAGGAATGGACCCAGCTTTGGTACGAAGACCGTTCTTCGATATAAGTAGATTATCATCGGCTCTAGCTTCTAGAGTATCATATGGGCGATTGCGAACCGGCAGTAACTTGGCCATAACGTAGAAGTAGGGTAGTGAGAGGAGTAATGGGAATGACAAACTGTCCAACTGCACACCAACATTAATGTCATCATAGCTAGAATAGAATAACTTGCACTGCCAGAAGGATGCCCAAATAACTTAGGATTTAGCTGCGTTTCTCCTATCTAGATCAATGACAGCTTAAAAATAACACATAATCTTACCTAATAGGATAGCGCCTGCTGGTGCCCTAATAACCATAAAACCCAGAGAAATCGATCTTCTTCCTTACCACTCTCCTCTGTCTTCGACCATCGAAAAGCCAATATCACAAGGACTAATTTAACTTTAAACTCCTTACCATTCAGAATAGTATAGCACCTACAGCTTTTCAATAGATTTCCTCACCTTTAGCCTCGCAACGCTTTTCTGATATCCTAAGCGGAACGTCCTCAACCATGGCCACTGGCATGTCTGCAGCACAAACCGAACGAGTAAAAGCAATCGAACAGTTCAAGGCCGAACCATATATCGACGGGAAAGGCAGTGCTGGACGGAGTGTTGGCTATGGATTCCACCTGAATGCATGGCCCGAGAAAGCGAAGGAGGTGGAGAATCAAATCCCCCTTACCAAGGCCCAAGCGGACAAGCTTTTCGAATATGTCGACTCATGGAATGCAGAGTATTTGGCCAATAAACTCGGAGTGGGGGGTTTGGAACAGACTAGATCAGAGACAGATTGATGCTTTGCTTGCTGTGGCGTACAACGCGGGAGCTCCAGGGGTTTGGCGAGTAGTGGGAGCGGAGCTGCAAGAGAGAAATTTTGAATCCGTTGCGAGCAAGCTCGAAACACATGCCACTACGGGATACATGGGTGGCAAGAAGGTGGATTTGGCTCCCAAGAGGACCAAGGATGCGGAACTGTTCAGGGCTGGCTCACTTAGGGCATAAGCAGGGCCCCTGGGAAGAAGATATATTTACTGCTTATTATTTTAAAACTATTTAGAGTGCTTCCTCTTACGCTGGTATCAATTCCGCCCCGTCTCGTCAACCCTAAAAGAGCCGGGGGGTCCCTGGGCTACTAGCAGCGTTCGGGCGCTTGCGGAGTGAAAATCAAAATCACAGCACTCCCACATCGTGTCATTCGAACGCATGTGTGGAAGAAGGCACCTGAAATTGCCCGAGATCTGATTCCCCAGATACAGCAAGGCGGATTTCAAGCTTCAAGGCAAAGAAACCTCACTGCTTTCATATCGTCACAGGTCCATCTCGAACAGCCAAGGTACCTGGTAGAGATGCGGTAATAATCATATAGAAGGTACTTGTAGAGGACGTCCTGGCAATCCTGCGACGACAAGCTAGCAACTAGGTCAGTCCATGCAAGTGCACTCTGAGACCGGCCATCAAAGAACCAGATAGCACTGTCCTTGCCATTTTAGACACTGCTTAACAGCACAGTCACAACAGCAGTCGTCTCTCCGAACCATTGTAGGTTTTTGCGCGCCGTATTCACCGGCACGATCTCGAGTCGATGCAAGAGACACCAGAGCGCGCCATCTCGCGGCTGCATTGCCCGAAGTGAGACAGACAATCACTCTCTCTTCTTCACCCGAGCAATCTGTATTCTCCCCGGTGATAGCGAGGCAGTCTGGTGGAAGCTTCCAGACCTTTCGTGCTAACTTGGGATGATCGCATGGTTTAGTGACGTGGGTGCCCCAAATAGCTGCGCAAAACTCCCTGTATCCCGAGAACCGACTCACTAAGAACTCTCCTCTCGCGTTATGGTCTCGGATTATCAAGCCTACCACAAAACTGTCCGGCTTTTCTCCAATTATTGGGCGCATCGTCGCGGTGGGTTTTGCAGAACCTAGGTCGATCTTCTCTCCACTGCGAAATAAGACATTCAACGGCAAATTCTCGCGACTTTGGGGGCCATCCACGACGTAGTGTTTGCACACTTGTCCTCTGAATGGTACACCCCTTTGGACAACTACGACTGATCTCTCAGTGTAGCTGGGGTCAACATCAGAGATTGAGTTCAAATACACAGACCAACCGCGGCTACTCACGAGCACGGTCGATTTGTCATCAAAGTCAGATTCGCTGCCGACCATTAGTAGAGCAAAAGCATGGAGCCAGGCGTCCTCTGACAATTGAAGATCTTGTGTTACTCCGGCCATTGAGTGTGGAATGTTCCAATCGAGCAGCTGATCTGCCAAGGGATGTGCGCTCAACCTTGTCAAGTTGCAAGAGATTGGAAGGTTTCGCGCCAACTCTAAATCCTTGATATGAGCCCCGGCCAGGATAATAATGCTGAGGTAGCGGAGAATGGGCACATATTTCTCAAAAAATGCGGCCGTCTGCTTCTTGTCATTGTCAAAATCCAGCATTATCTGTGCGAGAATAGCGTCCCGAGGTCGCAGATTGTAGTTATAAGTGCTCCTCGCGTATTTGGCCACATTCTGAAAAATATGACTCCTTCTAAAGTCTTCACCAAATAGACATCTTGCAGAAGCAAAAATGCGTCCCTCGTCAACTTTAGCGCGTTCGCTCCAAGGCTCTCCGTCTTTTTCATCGTCGTCGCCCGTGTAACTGGCAGTCGCGCTCTGGTTCTCAAGATCTCCATCCTCTTCAATGTCCTCCATGGAACGGAGATCTCCCGGATCGCCATCCGGGATAGATATTTCTGAGTCTGAATCTGTGTCGAGGAAGACGCTTGGCTGTAAATTAGCCCTTGACACGTATCGTAGGTCCTTCGAGATCAGGATGGCCATTGTAACGGCTAAATTCTTAAACTTTTTGAATAAATTTTCGTGATCTCTAGTGCTTTCAGCGTTCCACTGCAGGATAAAACTCCCGTATCCTTGTAGCGGACGCTTGAGGTCGCCTTCTACTGACCGATCATCGAGATCGGGTTTGAATTCAAACAGCTTCTCCCGATCCGAAGTCTGGAACAAGACGATAGAAGGTGCAGCATGGCGCATCGTGTCGTCACTGCCATAATCCTCAATGATGACTTGTGGTCGGCCTTTACCAAGTAACTTTTCCACAAATTCTGTCCCTCGATAGTAGCGCACAAGGACCGACAGTCCGAGCAGAGTATGTGCCCAAGCGACCAAAATGCAGACACCATAACCACATTTGATGTGTACCAACCGTCCTTCGGGTATATGTTTCACGATCGGAAACATTCCGATGACACTTCGAAGCACCACTGGTGGGATCGCTTCTGCTGAACGATGCCTTTGCAGGCCGAGTCTTGTCGCGATTGAAAGTAATATCAGCCCCCAATCATATGGGGCTGTCTGATCCTGGCATGCTTGGAGGACACCTTTGATGGCTTGCAAACTTGGGCTGGATCCTAAATCTGTTGAATGAGGATCCTGAGCCAGCTTCTCTATCAGTTCCTGCTCAAATTTCTCATGTATGGCCTGAGCGAGATCCGGGATCTCATAGACAGAGCTCAGCATAGAACATAGCATGATCATTGGGACATATCTTTTTTCTTTGAATGCTCGAAGGACGCTGGGACCTGGTCCGAAGCGGAGATGGATGCCCTCCCAGATGGACTCGCTAGAACCTGATTCGTGGATGGCAGCCTTAAAAGACGATTGCAACGACTCATCAATCCGATGTCGTTCAAACAGTCCCGCGACACCTTCTTCGACGACATAATCTGATCTCGAATCAGAGAATTCTTGGAGAAGCTTGACCACCGATGCCACGGATGCAGAAACAGTCGATTGGACAATCTTGTTCAGCTCAAGTGTCAAAGCAAATTGAGTACTCAATGGCATCTTGCAGTTTGTGAGATTGTGATATCCTTGGTACAGCACTTATCGCTTTAGGCATATAATGGGATGAGCAGGCAGAAGCACCTGGAGCCTGTGACAAAGGGTGCACCAGGCTTTGGTGTCTTCAGAAGCCTTGGCAGCCTTACGCAAGACCTTAATATAATACCCTAAGCTACTTTCAGAAATGGTCCTTTTGCGTCTGTTACCGAAGCTGGGATGGCTGGGGGAAGACACGTCCCTCCCAGCGCTCCCCCTTCTCTTCCTCCGCTCCCTGGTGGTAATGGCGGCTTGGCCTTCTTCTGTGGTGTAACAGTGGCGCAGTTGGCTTCCCTAACTAAGACCAAAGCCGCTTCAAATACAAATTGAACGTGATCATCTGTAGACTAGCGTGCTAAGAGATACTTTACCACACTTCGACGTCTTAGGTAGGTACATAAGTACTCTCACGTGCTCTACCAGACGCCGATGCTCTATCACGTGCCTTGTTAAAGCGGTCCGCGCTGCCTGTGTCAACCCCTTGAGTCCTGTTAGGGAGTGAGTGGTTCAGGATCGCAAAAGGGGCCAATGATTGTAGAGGACCCTGAATGATGCTGTTGGAATCCTGACGCAAGTACTAGCAAATCGCTACTGGCAAGGCGACAGAATAAGAGTCACTGTGCTTTGCCCACAGTTCTCTATCCTAGCACTCCTTTGCAAGAAGTTGACTTCCCCTATGCCTGCGCCTGTCGGCAGCTCTTGATCCTACTTAATACATACTGTCCTGTGTCGGAGTGAATTTTGTCTTGGTTTGGTACTCTAGTGTCGCCAGGAGCCGACATTGCAGGATGAGCGCTGTTGGACAATGCGTGTCAGGCTGGTGACCACTCCATCACATACTCTGTCCTCCAGGCTCCCTTAGCGCCTTTGCATCTTCTCTGGGATTTAGATTGGATAGCTTTCGTCACGAACATAAACATCCCGGAAATAATTAGACATCTCCAAGATAGCCGGCCTCTAAAAGAGCCTGGAGTTCCTCGTCTGTGACGTAGTCACCCATGTGTGCCTCGGTCTTCTTCGCTTGAGAAGACCTCTCAGGTATGGTCGGTCCCTCGACTGAAGGGTCGGTCGCGTTTGAGGGGCCTTCCCGCTCTTCCCACTGTCCCAGTCCGCGTTTGCGTTTGCGTGGACGATCTGTTCTTCCGTCCGCCGGTCTCTTATCGTTATCAAAATTTCCCGCCCTGATGTTCTCATCCAGCTCTTGATCTGTGAGCCAGTCCCCAAATCCGGCCATCCGCACTGTGTCCCCTTCGTCAGACTCTCCGCCTGTCTTGCGCTTTAAGAACGGTTTGGCAGCCTAAGAGCATCGCCTCTCTGTATAATACCTTCTATTTTGAAGTCATCTGGGCCTGGCTTCCGGCCTTGCTTCCTTTTCTCTTTGAACTCATCAATCATTTTGCGTTCATCCGACCGTGATCTCATTGGCTCGTCCTCGTTTTGCCGTTGCTCGAACCCCAAACCCGCTCTACCAGCGACCCGGTTTTGGGCGTAGAGACATGTGATAAGCTTTACATTGTGCTTCCTTGCAACAAGAAAGTCTGCACACCTCCGGAAGTCTTCGTAAGTGTTTGAAGGATCCGCAGCGATTACCCAATGACCTTTTGGGGTTTTCAGGTTGCTTCGCATGTGAGGAGGTAGCTCTTTTGTTGAAGGATAAGTTGAGCGATGGCCTTTTTCAGTGATAGTATCAGGGATTAGCTGGTTCTTTTGATAAACCACAAGGTCTTGAAAATGTGTCTTGAGCTGCTGAATCATAGGTAAGTTGGGTGTGATGGGTTCCGTGAGAAATGTAACGTTCCACTCAATTTGGGAGCCGGAAATATTTCCACGCTGATTCGTTTGTACCACGAAGTATGATTCCAAGAAATCAAAGTTTAGTGGGAAAGCTTGTGGTGCCGGGATATCATCCATTATGTAGAAGCAAAGATTTGCATCTCCATTGTTGGACAACTTACTGGGGCCTAGAGACATGTATAAGGCTCCTTCGCGAATGGGAAGGTCATCTAGATTCCAAACGGAGGGCATGTCATGATGATCCCACGGTGTCCTATCGTAGGTACCCGAAATTCTCAAGAATGGTTCTTCGGGATCCCTCATGCCTCTCTTGCACTAGTTATAGACTGCAGCAACAAGTTGTCGCGTCTTAGGTCTTTGGTTGGGCAGCATTGTCACGTCCAAGCGGTATCGGATTCCTTTCTCAAAAGGCTCCTCTGCAATAAGGAAGAAATTATCGGGGAAATCAACCTCGCGAGCAAGTCGACTGGACCAACAACATCGCCTTATCGCCGCGTGAAGCCTGGACCTTGCCGAACTGTGCCGAAAATGTCGGAAATATCCAACTAGATGTTCTTGTTGAACCTGTGGTAGTTCTGACGGATACACATGGATTGGCTGCTGCAGGTCAAAATAAGCTTTTAGGCCGTCGAGAGCATTTTCGGCGATCGCGATGTATGTCAATTCTAAAACTTGCTCCCAATCAGACGTGAAGTATGCTGCGACTGTGAAGACTGCACAAAACCTCTGGGTGGTCCCATAGAGGTCAGGGTCTTCTCGTTGCTTGCCCGTCCACATGAACTCAAGCGCTTCAAGAGTATCTGGAGTAACTTTCCAAGCCTCTCGAAAGAGTCTTAAGAGATCCCGTGTGTGTCTTCGTGATGCAGGTTTCGAAGCAAAGGATCTCAGCAGGGTCTTCAAATTCTCTTTAGTAATGTAAAGCGCCGAAACACGAGCGTGGGCCCAGCATATACTGCGAAATACACAATGTTCTGAGTCGAACCAACGGTACATGGTATCGTGTCGCGGGTAGGGATCCCGAGGATCCGGTCGGTTTTCCAGACACTGTTCTAAGTCTGTGTCGAGAAAGCGCTGCATGTGGTCTCCTAGAGAGCAGATTTCGCTATCATCTGCAATACTAGCTGCGTTTCGGCCTGCCAAAATTCGAAGCTCGCTCAAAATGGCTTCACGTTGAAAGTCTCGGGCCCAGTCAAAGATATAGTCCATGATTAGCAAAAGCTGGAGCGCTGCGTCTTTTGCAACTATGCTCCCGGTCCACAAGTGATAGACGTGCTAGGAAGCGTTAGGTTCGCACTTTTGAAGGGTTTAGCGATAAATTTCTCACGTAATGAGTCCCCTTTTCCTGCATTTCCACGTAGGCTGCTGCAACCCTCCACTCATCACCGCGATTGGAGAGAAACCAAGTCAAGGGACCTGACTGCCACTGGCTCCTTTCTCCTGTCGCTAATTGCAGCTTGAGTTGTATGTCCAGGAGCTTCTTGATCGCGAATGCGGTTTGGATCTCGATATCATCAAATGAGTCTCCAGTCTCGCTCTTTGCTTCAAGAACTAAGAAAGGAAACAGAACTTGGTCTCTCATTTCGTTGAATGGGCTACACTCAAGAATATCGCGTAATTCATGGCCCTCAAACTGGGGGTCTGAAGTCTCCTCGTCCAGCAAGCGGCCAAACCGGCTGGTCTTGCGGAAGCCATACACTCGATCAGGCTTCTGCTCTGGAGGAAGTGCTCCGAGGATCGGATCATCGTCTGAATACTTTACGGGCTCATCTGTTCTGTCATGGAAAATTCGGCATATTCCAGGATCATCTCTAATATATAAATTTTAGACGCACGCTGGATCAGTTCAAGAAGTCAGGCGTGCCTACCGGTCAAGACATCTTTGCATCTCGCTGCAGTTACAAGGTTTTCGATTTGCCTGCCTCTTTTCGAGATCGAGTATACCTCCAAATGTGTCTGATGGATTTAAAATGACTTCGACCTCCGATCGCCATAACTTGGATGAGCACCGCTTGCTGCGTTTTGGCTACTTGAGAAAAGAAGAAATGGGTGGAAATGTGAGGGCCATTACCATGTGACTTCAGTGCTGAATCACGCAAGGATTTCAGACTCGAGTTTCAATCTCCAGCCAAACTCATTTTGTCGAGCATAGCGGCAATCCTCAGCAAGGCGAACAACCCGCACAACCTGCTGCTTGATCTTTGCTCGCCACGGCTTCTGGTGGGCTTCGTAAGTAAAGTTGTGGATGTATTGGTCGAATTTGTATCTGCCGAGTTCACGAACGGCGCTAAATGCTTGCACATGGTTTCCGGCTCTGCAATGGTCGGGGCCATGAAAGTGAATCATTTCCTTCTCAATCAGGCGAATAAGCTTCCGTTTCTGTTCTGGCTTCATAATGGTACTAGAACTGCCGAAGATGGATCAAATTGAGATCAACTCCGGACCACAATGGATGAGACTTGATATAACGAACAAGGAAGGCCTACGGAGTACGGAGTACCCCCTCCAGAGGCGCAGGTCACAAGGAGGGGCTGGAGGAATCTGAAACAGACTCACATAGTTAGGGTCGCTAATCCATTAATAGGCCACGAGCGCGGCCAGCAGCAAACTCAGATAGTTTCTGCGGCCCGAGGCCCGCGCCTCGCAATAAGGCTGGCTGAGTCATGGTTGTGATTGATGCAGCTATTTTTCTAACTAATTCCTTACCCATGTCCTGAAAGTAGCGACGAGGAGGTCACTTCGAATTTCGAAAGGTGATATTTGACTTTGAGCCGGGCGTAAAAAGGATAACAGGGTGGCTCGATGACATGGACCCCAGGCATGGAGTACAGAGTCAACAGTGCACAGATTGTACGGGACCAGGGTCCTAAGTAAGTAGTTAGCCTGCACGACACCCTATTCCCTACAAAGGCGCAAGATAGTGGTGCATGGGGACGGTGCTAAGCCACAGCCTTCGGCGGCTACTGATCGACCCACATTGCTCGGCCACCCTTCATAGATCTGCTAGGTGCGAGTGTAGCACGAGGGATGCGGCCTCTTGTCTGCGACTTCGCAGGGAATTGAGTGGGCGGGAAATAGGCAGCAGCGTGAACTATGCTTTGATTCCAGGGGTTCATCCTATCCCGCACCCTACCAGCCCTTATCGCTGCTTACCCAAGCTTGTTTCGGGTTTGCTTGTAGACCACGCCCATCACTCGCTCACACGGGTTGTGGAAATGGGCGTCAATCTCTGCTCAACCAGACAGCACATCTTCTAACATTTAGACTATTAATTCACTGACCTGCGTGCTATAAACCTCGTTCGACAGAGTCCCACATGATCTCGGGTGGCCTAGTCGTATTCGAGGTAGACACGATGTATTATGACCTGAAAAGACGACTAGGACAGCGGAGTGTTAAGAGGATATACTTACCGCTCATCGTTTCAAAATGTCATAGGATGCCAAGGAGTACGTATATAGTGGATTGCCTGAGAAGGCTGAGATATCGACGCATCGTGTCGATACTCCACGTCTTTTTGGCTTAATCGCCAGGAGTTAAGGCATCCACTCTGACACAAAACTATTCAGAGTGCTTCCTTTCACCCTAGGACTAGATGATGGGCAATTTTGATATTTTTTAAGGTGAGATTATATACTCTCTCGTTAATTGAGCAAAGACAAGCACCACCCCCATACAAAGTTTGAAATCATATCAGATCATCCAAGCATCTTGTGAGCCAAGTTCAAGTCAAAGTAAAAACCTCTTTGATCCAGCCTAGATCCAGAGGCGAACGCAACACCTATTCACATATCTCATAGCCCAAGGGCGTTGTTCCAAGCATCGCCTAGTCATTATGTCAGCAATGTTCGTTCACATGGATGGTGCTCTGAATCTTACCCGCGGCCTGACCCGTCTTCCCTTATTGGCGTGATCCACCACGGTTGTTCCTGGTGCTGCTCGCCGCTGGGCTGCTGCTGCTCGTCGAAGCACTTCCACTCGAGTCTTCGTCGGAGGCTTTACCATCAACCTTCCCGGACTGCATTTTTCCGGTCATTGCGTTACCCGCATTTTGTTGTCCCTTTCCACTGTTGTTGCCACCGGTACCATCAACAACCTCGAACTTTGTGCAATCGTCCTGGGCGCCTCTCTGCGCAACTGGCATGTTGACAGGCTGATGATTTCTGGCTGCAATCATGGTACATACACGGTAGATGCCTGCTGGGAGACCGTCGGTAACAACCGCTTGGAGAAGACCCTGACCATTGCCATCGTCATCGATGCCTTTGAAAAAAGCAAACGTGACCGGGTCAGGTGGATTTTGTGACTTGAAGGAGCCGATCTCTTGGACTGTGACATGGCAGTGGCCAATGATATCTCCATCCTTGTTCAAATTTTGCGGAGCAGTGTAATAGTTCGTTGTGGGATTCACAAAAAACCCGGCATCAAGATGGACTGTTTGCACAGCGATATTGAAGGTCTCCCCGGCAGGAATTTTATCGCCTGGTTGAGGGTTTACAATCATGGCCGAGATCATGTTCTTCGCCGCGGGGATCTTTCCCATTGGGATTCCGTTGCAAGAGCCGCGTGTCAGTTGGGCGCCATTGGTGAGTGTCTGCCCAGCACAGAAGTTGATAAAATTGGCGTTATCGCTGTCTGGGGTCAGTAAACTAATTGCTACTTGGAAGAGAAAACTCACGTCTCTGAAGGTGCTTGGCCATCCTTTATACCATCTGTTCCAGGCTCCTGGCCAGTTTTTTCGCTGGCCGTTTGAAGTGCATTAGGAGCCAAACATGTCGGGTTCCCGTTCTGTCGCTGGTTACCGTTCTGCCGCTGTTGAAGCCTTGCACTTGCCACCTCTTCTCTGTTCAGTGCAGCCCCTGCGATAACACTGCTCGACCCTAGAAGGAGAACGATATATCGATATAGCATTTTGAATATCTGTAGCGTAGGTTGCGTCAGGTGATGCGTAAAATAGTGTTCCGTTCTGAATCGCTCCTCTAAAAGAACCACGATCAACGTGGATGAAAGTATATGAACGAAAGTGCGAAGAGAATGTGTGAATATAAGGAAGGATGAAGAATAAACATGGAAAACGAAAGCAATTCCAGATTTTCTGGTTGACATTATCAAGTTATTATATGTTGCAATGATTAATTCGCTCGAATTGACCATGCCAGTATTGCTAATCGGATTCGAAACCACGAAGATGATGTGAGCTATAATCGCCGTTTGGCACCAGTATCTAGACCATCTAACCCTTAGCTCGAATTCACCCTCCATTTAACCCTAGTGAAACATATGCTTCGAGAAGAATAGCCATTTACAAGTCGATGTGGGCCGATCCAACTGGGGCCAGTGTCTCGAACCAGAACCTTGAATACCCACGTGCTACAGCCGCTATGGGGTTTAGTTTTGACTACCTTAGCCTCGCGACTCCTGGTGGCGTATGAGTACAACGGAGGGACCTGGGAATTTATGCGGTCAGAATATGTGGCGGAAGAGTTCTTTGCAAGTCGTTAACAATAGGACCGCATTAGAGAAAACAGAATGGCGAAGAACGCTCTTGAGTGAATAGCAAAACCCAGTTACAATACCGTTGAGATGAGCCATATTCTGTGGCTGCAAGTAACAGCATCTCTCTACTATACTTTAGGCATTTTGATGACCTGTGAAGCTGCAAGGGGAAAATACATCAATATCGAAGCCCGCACATTCAATCGCTTACGAGGTGTACGGAGTACTCCGTACTTCGTTCTTCCTCCGTTCTTCTCCTGTCTCGTTGAAAGATTATCTATCAAAAATGCTCCAAATATGGCAAGGTGGTGTTTCCAATTGCCGCTAATCAAGTCTGATAGAGCTTTTGTCAGGAGACAAGGCCACCAGTCAGAGTGCCAAGGCTACCTGAAACGCCAAGGCTGAAGGATTTTCTTCTCGACCATGCGAACTCCTTGAGATCCCCATGCGTTGACTCTTCGTCGATAGTCAATATCGATATTAGCTAGTCCGACGTTTCTCCTTTGTAGATTCATTGCCCCCGTTCCTGATAGTCTTCGTAGGAGCTAACTAGAAAGAGTAACCTTAGATTATCGATCGATTTCTGCGACAAGTTTCAGGCTGTCTTGGAGTGAGCCTCCCATTGGAGATGAGGGATGCCTCTAATGAGTTCGCGATATTGTCACAAAAGGGCGGCGTTTTCTGAATGCTATAGACGTAATAAGATCAAGAGTTAAATGGATGCGGGATCTTCTGGGCCGCAATCCTGGCGAGACCGTCATTGATTAAAGGACCGTGGATATCACACCCCTTTATTTGCCCATTCGAATCACCATGCCATGGCTCCCTCCTGTTTTTGATAGCCAGAAGATTCTCCGGAGATTCGGTGCTACCTTGGCCTTGGAAATACTGGCCAAAGGATACTTGAGGGATGGATAGAGCCTCAGGGACAGCCGAGATGTTAGGCTGAGCTTTGTTTGGTGTTGGAGGATACGATTGGTGCAAAGAAGGCAACTTAAGCGAGTCAGTGAGGATATGGATGAGATCTCTGTTTTCTTCCACTCTATGGTTTCTGTTCTAGTTTATATAGAGAAATACTAGGT
>Ga0105239_10004132_pt1 | contig 17427 bp, 14 predicted proteins | sample KBSC44metaG_FD_92761 | JGI IMG/M metagenome (GOLD analysis project Ga0105239, IMG submission 92761) | Corn rhizosphere microbial communities from Kellogg Biological Station, Michigan, USA - KBS C4-4 metaG | ecosystem: Host-associated > Plants > Roots > Rhizosphere > Soil | place: Michigan, USA...
AAAAATGATATTTACGGTTATGTATCCGGTAACTTTAAGATCAATGATAACCTGAACGCTACTTTACGTTCGCAGATTGATACCTACAACATCTTACGTACAGAGGATCTGCCTTTCTCGGCTCACCCTTATGGCCGTGAAGGTAACCAGGGCGATTACCGCGAAGATCGCCGTAACCTGTTTGACAACAACACCGAGTTAATGTTAAACTATAACTACACCATCCAAAAATTCCTGAACTTATCGGGTGTGGTAGGTTCAAACTTGCGTAGTTTTAATTATAACTCCAGTTGGACATCAACCGATTATTTGAACGTACCAGAGGTTTATACTTTTGCCAACTCCAGAAATGCTGTACAATCAACCGCTTTTAGTTCACAGGAGCGTGTATTAAGTGGTTATTACTCTTTGGATGCTACTTTTGGTAAATATGCTACCTTATCAAGTACCGGTCGTGTTGATAAATCGTCGGCATTTCAAAACGTAACTACTTATTATTACCCGAGTTTATCGGCAGCTACGGTGATCTCTGATTACATCAAACTGCCAGAGGTTATTTCCTTTTTAAAGGCAAGAGCATCATACTCAACAGTAAAGTCTGATGCTTCGAGCTCAACCATTGGTCCTGCTCCTTTCAATGCCATTTCGGTATATGGCGGTTCAACAACTACCAACAGCCCTAACTCTAATCCTTTATTTTTGAACCCGCTGGGTTATGGTAGTACTTATAATTCGCCGTACAACGGCCCAAGCTACCAGCTTAATCCGTTTTATTTAACCAGTAAGCCATATAACAGTCAACCGGCGGCTTCAGCTTCAGATTTCCTGTATCAGCCTGGTATCAAAACTTCAACTCGTGTTAACTACGAAGAAGGTTTTGATATTAAATTCTTACAAAATCGTTTAGGCCTTTCTGCTACCGCTTTCCAATACATTGATGGTCCGCAGATATTGGCTAACAGTATATCAACCGCTACAGGTTACACTACTTTGTATCTGAATGCTTTAAAAACCAGGAAAACCGGTTATGAAGCTTCCATAGAAGGTACGCCTATCAAAAACTTAGGTGGCTTTAGCTGGAATGTTCTGGTTAACGTATCAACCTTTAAAGATGTATACGAACAATTGCCACCGGATAAAACCAGTCCTACCGGATATCAGACTACTTACAACCAGTTCTTTAAACAAGGCGACCGTACCGATAAGTTATATGGTACTGCCTTTGCCAGAACCCCACAAGGCCAGATCATTAATGACGCCGCCGGTAAACCTTTGGTGTTACCTGTTGCCCAGTACCTGGGTAACGAAAATGCCAAATACCAATGGAGTGTTGCCAACAAATTCCGCTACAAAAACTTTAACCTGGGTTTCCAGTTTGACGGATCTGTTGGTGGTGTAATTATTGATTACATGCACAACAAAACCATGCGCGGTGGTGCCAATATTGAAACAGCCACCGGCGCCCTTGGTGATGCCCGTTATAAAGATTGGCAGAATTTTGGTAAAGCAGGTTACAATGGTAGTTACGTAGGCGAAGGTGTAACCGTATCAAACGGAACCTCTATCAACTATGATCCGGTAACTGGTAGAATAATAAACTACGCAGCGCTGCAATACTCGCCTAACAAACAAACCGCCCTGGTACAGGATTACGTGAGTAAGTACTACAACGTTGATGAGTCAAACCTCATGAGCAAAACATTCTCCAAACTGCGGGAGGTAACACTGGGGTATGATTTCCCGAAAGCATGGCTTGATAAATCGTTCATCAGAAAAGCATCTCTATCGGTATATGGCCGTAACTTATTGTACTTCTATGGTGACAAACGCTTTAAGGATGTGGATTTAGATCAATACAACTATGCTACCTCAAGTACTGTTTTACAGTCGCCAACAGTACGTAGCTATGGTGTCAACTTAAATGTATCATTCTAATTTTAAAATTAAATAATGATGAAAAAGATATTTATCAATTACTTACTGCCGGTATTTATGGTATTGGCGGTAACGGGCTGTAAAAAGAGCTTTGAAGACCTGACCAAGAATAACAACGTACCCAGCACGGTTCCGGCATCGCTGTTATTTAATGGTATATTAAACAAAATGGCCGATCTGCCGCAAAGCAGCAACGAAATATATTGCCAGTATTACATCTATAACTATGATTACTATGGTAATAACCGTTATGATGGCTTTGCCAGTGGTGGCGACAATTATTATAGCAGCATTAAAAACGTATTGGATATGGAGAAACAGGCAGCTGCAACCGGTGGTGCCGCGGTTAATCCCTATGAAGCGCTGGGTAAATTTTTCAGAGCTTATTTTTTCAGTAAAATGAGTTTGGAAGAAGGTGATATCCCAATGACAGAGGCCATAAAAGGCCTGGATAACCTTACACCTGCCTATGATACGCAGAAAACAGTGATGACCCAGTCATTAGCCTGGCTGGAGAGTGCGAATGCTGATCTTACTCAATTGATCAGTGATCCATCCATTGCCGGTTCAGGTGTTGGTTCAACTTTAAGTAATGACATTTACTTCAATAACGATCTTTCCAAATGGCAAAAAACGGTTAATGCTTTTCATATCAGGTTGTTATTAGCTTTAAGCAAAAAAACGGCGGATATTGATGTGAAATCACAGTTTGCAGCTATCGTAGGTAATCCTACTAAATATCCGATAATGGAGAACATATCTGATAATTTGCAATATGTATTTGTTTCGCCAAGCAATTACTATCCTCAAAATCCTAACAATTTTGGGCAAAATGGTTCAAGGCAAAACATGTCTGCAACTTACGTTAGCTTACTAACACAGTTTAAAGACCCACGTGTATTTGTTACAGCCGAGCCTTCACGTTACCTGGTTGATACGCTGAAACAAAGCCCGACGGATTTTGCTTCATTTGTTGGCGCCGATGCAGGTCTTGACCTGGGTGTAATGTATAACAATGCTACTCTGCAACGTTACTCATTTTTGAATCGTAAGCATTTTTATTCAACCTATACCGGCGAACCAAGCATCCAAATTGGTTATCCAGAACTAATGTTCAATATTGCCGAAGGTATTAACCTGGGTTGGGCATCTGGTGATGCTGAAGCTTATTACAAAAAAGGTATTCAGGCGTCGTTTGATTCTTATAGTATCCCTACCGGTACCGGTGCATTTACAGCCTATTTTTATCATCCAACAACTAACTCCAAGGGCGTAACTGACGGAACCAGCTATAACACCTATCAGGTTAGTGTAAATTGGGATACTTATTATGCTCAGGCTTTGGTTAAATATGCAAGTGGGGCAACAGGTCTTAAACAAATATTACAACAAAAATACCTGGCCTTATTCCGTCATTCAGGTTTGGAATCATACTTTACTTATCGTCGTACCGGGGTGCCAACTTTTACCACCGGCCCGGGTACCGGTAATGGTACACGTATACCATTGCGTTTTGAATATCCAACTTCCGAAAGAACTGTTAATGCAGTAAATTATAATAAAGCATTAAGCAATCAATATGGTGGCAGCGATGATATCAACGCTACAATGTGGATACTGAAATAACTATGAGTATTAAATAACAATAACAATAACAAGGCCTTCCGGTATACCGGGAGGCCTTTGTTGAATAAAATAAAAATCTATGAAAAGAATAATTTTAACATTGCTACTTGCCGGCTCGCTTTCGGCACTATTTGCGCAACAACATAAAACAGAAAATGTGATCATTGTAACCATTGATGGTTTACGCTGGCAAGAGGTTTTTCGAGGTGCGGATTCGGCCCTGATCAATTCAAATGAAACTAACGAGAAAGACGTGGTTCGTAAAAACTTCTGGACACCAAACATAGGCGACCGTCGCAAATTGTTGATGCCATTTTTCTGGTCGACTGTTGTACAGCAAGGTCAGTTATATGGTAACCGTGATATAGGCAGCAAAGATGAGGTGGCCAATCCATACCATTTTTCATATCCTGGCTATAACGAGATATTTACAGGTTTCCCAGATCCGCGCATGAATACCAACGAGGCCATCACCAACCCCAATATGAATGTGCTGGAGTTTTTAAACAAACAAAAAGGCTTTCAGCATAAGGTGGCTGCTTTTTCGTCATGGGAACGTTTTACGCAGATACTGAATACCCCTCGTTCGGGTATCCTGAATAATTCGGGTTATATGCCTTTGAATATCCCCGGTATGAATGATCGCTTAAAACAGTTGAACGAAATGCTGGATGAAGTACCGCATTATCTGGGCGATTCAACCCGGATTGACTTTTTAACTTTTGAGTTTGCCAAAACCTATATGCAGCAGTTTAAGCCCCGTGCCTTATACCTTGCCTTTGATGAGCCGGATGATCTGGCACACGCGGGCAATTATAAGTTTTATCTTGACCGTACCCATCAGGAGGACGATTATATAAAACAATTGTGGCAATACGTACAAACAGATCCTGCATATAAAAATAAAACCACATTGATCATCACCTGCGATCATGGCAGGGGAGATGTGCCTTTAACCAAATGGCGCGATCACGGTAAAGAAACCCCACGTTCTGAACAAACCTGGTTTATGGTTTTGGGCCCGGATACGCCCGCCAGTGGCGAAATGAAACTACCAACCACAACCTATCACAAGCAATTGGCTCAAACCATAGCGAAACTGCTGGGCTTTGATTTTAAAGCATCGGCAGGTCATGAAGTTGGTGATGCTATAGAAAGCGTTTTTGGTAAGTAATTATTCATCATCATCCATAAAAACAAAATGCGCTTAGCTATATTAACAACGGCCTTACTTTTATTAGCAGCAAGTGATAATTGGCAGCCAAATCCGGCACCGGTATCAAAACACAAATTCATAATTGCCGCTCATCGTGGCGATCATGTGATCTACCCGGAAAATACATTGGTCGCGTACAAAGAAGCCATTAAAAACGAGGCGGATTATGTAGAGATTGACCTGCGGACGACCAAAGATGGCGAGCTGGTAAGCATGCATGATGGTAGTGTAAACCGGATGACCAATGGTCAGGGACAGGTAAAAGAACTTACTCTGGCTGAGCTTGAACAGCTTAACGTGAAAAGCAAGGACACAACTTCAACTGAGATCTATCGTATCCCCACATTTAAGCAGATTTTACAGTTATGTAAGAACAAGATCAATATCTATCTTGATTTTAAAGCTGCCGACCCGGCAGTAACCTATCAGATGATCAAACAATATGGTATGGAGAAACAGGTGCTGGTTTACATCAACAGCGCTCCGCAGTTTAGCGGCTGGCGTAAAGCTGCTCCCAAAATGCCCCTGATGCTGAGTTTACCTGATAGCGTTAAAACAGTTACCGGCATGGAGGATTTTATCACGAAATATCAGCCTGATATATTAGATGGCAGCTATAAACAGTATAGCTCGGAAATGGTGAAATTGGCCGAGGAGAAACATATCCCCGTTTGGCCCGATATTCAAAGCGCTGGCGAAGGTCCTGCAGATTGGGATAAAGCCTTGGCCATTGGGCTATCTGGTCTGCAAACTGATCACCCCGCTGCACTGGTAAAATATTTAAAAGGGAAGGGTTTGAGGTAATTCTAAACGCGTCATTGCTGTAACGAAGCAATGACGCGTTTTTATACTGTTATATTTTTTCTATTCACTCCCGATCCTTAATTCTAACTTAACACCTGCATCGTATTTTTACTAAAAAAACAAACATGAGCACCCGCAGAGATTTTATTGGTACCGGACTGGCCGGTATAGCAGCCTTAACCTTACTGCCTGCTGTTAATACTTTTGCAAACATTAATAACGAGTATAACCGCCAAAATAAAGGCAGGCTTAAACTGCGTTTTGCCCTGGCATCTGATATTCATTATGGACAGCCGGATACCGATTATGCACTGAACACCGGCAATATGGTTAAATGGATCAATGCCGACCATGCCAAAAACCACCTGGATATGGTGATCGTTAATGGTGATTTAGTTCATAACCGCCCTGATCTGCTGCCAGAGATAAAAACTCAATACCTCGATAAATTTAATATGCCTTACCATACTATTCCGGGTAATCATGATTTTGCTGATGCCGCCCTGTGGCAAAAGAACTTTGGTTATGAGGATAAGTATACGGTAGAGTTTGGCGACATCGCTTTTGTACTGGCCAATACTGCCGATACCAAAGGCACTTACGTTTGTCCGGATAATGTTTTTATCAAAGCTTCATTAGAGAAATTTAAGGACAAGAAGATTGTATTTGTGATACTGCACATCGCGCCCTTCAAATGGCAAAAGGATGATTTTTTTGTGGATTGCCCCGAAACTATGGAATTGTTGCATGGTTATCCGAACGTAAAGGCAACTTTTCACGGGCATGACCATTTGCTTGATGGCATTCGTTACACCGGTGATAAATTCCCACACTTTTTTGATTCGCACATTGGTGGTAACTGGGGTACCGATTATAAAGGATACCGCATAGTGGAGGTTGACAATGAAAATGCTATCTACACTTACCAGGTAAACGCTAGCCAAAACCCGGTGCTTAACTCGAATAAATTATAGGAAAATAATTATTTCTCAGAAGGGAATTTTAATCCGATCTGCGCACGGGCCTTGTCTATCAAGTTGATCATTTGTTTTGACATTTGATGACTAATGACAGGGCTTTCTGTTTTACCCGCCCTGATCAGGTCGCAAAAGTGGGCTATCTCATAATTAAGACCGCCCGCGATGAAGTGTTCGTTTAACTCAACAACACGACCGTCCAAATAATCAATAGTAGCACGGGCAGGGTTCCACCAGTTTTTATGGATGGTAATATGGCCCAGTGGCCCGGCAATCAACGCGTCGCCTTTGCCATGAAGATCAAACCCGGCATATAATTGCGAATAGCCACCTGTATGCAGCGTTTGAAATACGGTGAACATATCTACCCCAGTGCTGCCAAAGCGCCCCATGGCTTGTACATCCTGTAGGTCGCCTAGCCAGTCTATCGCCAAAAAAGCTTCATATATTCCTATCTGCATCAAGCCGCCGCCAGCAAGCTCCAAACTGAAATTAGGATGATCTGCAGAAAGATCCGCAACCGATGACCCCGCGCGTACATAACCAGCCTGTCCAATAGGATCATGAGCAAGGTGCTCTTTTAAGCGCAGGTATAAAGGGTAGAAAGCGGGTTTCATGCCTTCCATAAAAAGTAAGTTGCGATCGTTTGCTACAGTAAGCACCTGTTTCAGCTCGGCCAGATTAACGGTAACCGGTTTTTCGCAAAGTACATGTTTACCGGCCTTTAACGCGGCAATGCTATAAGTGGCATGACTATCGGGCAGGGTGGCAATATAAACCGCATCAATATGGCTGGCCAGCAATTCATCAACGCTGGCGCTGGCCATGCCACCGAATTGTTCTACAAAGGTATTAACGGTTGAAGCCCTTCTTGACCATGAAGCTACCAGTTGGGTATCGGGCAATACCTGAAGGCCCTGCATAAACCGGTGGGCAATGCGCCCGCAACCTATTATTCCCCATTTTATCATAGTCTTAAATCGAAAGTCCAAAGTTGAAAATCTTGTTCAAATAAAAAAGCCTTAAGTCAAAAAATATAAATATTAATTGACTTAAGACTTTTATCTAAAGACTTACAACTTAAACCTATTGATACTGGATATAAATAGGATATGGTTTGTATCTCGATAAAACTTCCTCAGGTGTTAACATATGGTGAGGAGCTTTTTTGATATCGTTTTTGTAGAACAATTTAAAGCCCGTAAACTGTACCGGCTCCTGGTTAATAAAGTAACGGTAAGTGCCGGTCTTAAGATCAGGTTCGCCCCAGCCATCCATATCCATCACCAATTGAACTTCTTTGTGCAGTTTAATGTTTTTATAGTTGGTTACCATTTTTTTGGTAAAACGGTGCACTACCAGAATTTTTGGTGGCAGGTTGTTCTTTTTAACGATGCCCGCTAAGTAACCAGAAACATAGTTGATATCCGCAGCATCATAAGTGCCAATTTTTTTGCCTGGATGGGTACCGTCTTTCATAGAAAATTCGGGATCCATACCAAAGTGTACCTGCGGCATGGCTAAATATTTTTCAAACAGTGGTAATTCGGCTTGTATGTTACTTAATGCTACCTGTACATCTAAAAATACAATGGCATGTGCTTTTTTGGCCAGTACCAAAACGCTGTCGATTTGTTTAAATGGCATGCGGTAACGGAATTTTCCGTCTTTACCACCATCGCCTTGGGCAACTACAGCAATATAATGAAGGGCTGGCTGTACCGGTGTTTTTGGATCAGCTTTTTCCCAATGTTTTACTTCGCCTTTTAATTTGGCCAGCATTTCATTAGGAGGCAATTCGCCAAGGATCCCCATTTTTTTGGAGTATAAATTACCGTAAAAAGCTACCACACGTTTAAAGGGCAAAATAGCCCCGTTTAGTGGATAAGGCGTGTTTTTAACAGGCCATCTGCCGGTGGTATCGCCATGGGCGTTGAATTTTAGCAGGGAATCATAAAGCTTTTTATCCAAAGGAGGATAGCTTGATTTTACTACACTTAGCGTGTCTTCCGTTTCGCCTTTGGCCGAATCTGCCTTGGTTGATTGTTTAGCGCCCGGCTTGCTGGTATTGCCGCTTTGTTTGCAATTGGTTAGCAGGGTAATTGTTAATAAAAGCGCCGAGGCGTAAAGGAAAAAATGTTTCATTATTTATAAAGGTGAGATTTTTGTGTGTTTGATATGCCGGAATTTAAACTCATTTAACTACTAATTATTTCTGTTGATATCCGGGACCGTGCAAAATAACACCTTTTCTGGTGCCAATGTGTTTAAAATTATCAACAGTTATGTTTCCATTCACTAAAACATACTTAAAACCAGATGAATAGGCGTGGGGATGTTCAAACGTTGATTGATCTTTGACCGTACCGGCGTCAAAGATAACAATATCTGCAAACATACCGGACTGCAATAATCCGCGATTGGTTAAATGGAATTTTTGTGCGGGCAACGAGGTCATTTTGCGTATAGCATCCTCCAAACGGATCACATTCTTTTCGCGTACATAATAAGCCAGCACCCTGGCATTGCTACCGTAACCACGCGGATGCGGTACACCCGAACCAAATAAACGGATGCCCGAATCTGATGCCACCATAGTTAGCGGATAGCGGAGTATGTTTTCAACATCGGCTTCATTTAAACCATGAAACACCATGGAGGCGCTCCCTATTTTGGTGATATCTAAAATAGTTTCAATTTCATCAGGTATGGTTGAGGGGCGACCTTTGGCGATATTGATCTGCATGATGTTTTTTCCGTTGATGGATGGATCACCATCGCAATGGGCAACCACGGCATAATCAAAATGTTCGCGGGTGCGCCTTTTCATATCCGTTATCATTTCCGCAACTACCTTTTGATGGATCAGTGGGTTGTTCAATCGTTTCAATACCGAATCATGCCCGCCATCCTGCAGCCAGTCGGGTAATAATACATTCAGCGTGGTGCTGCTGGCGGTGTACGGATATTGATCGACAGTTACATCCAAACCTTCCTGGCGTGCCTTCTCCACCATGGCGATCATTTCGTTGGAGCAGTTCCAATTGGGTAGCCCAACTTTAAAATGTGAGATCTCGACCGGCATATTGGCCTGTCTGCCAATGTCAATAGCTTCGGCAATGGCATCAAAAATCTTGTCCGATTCATTGCGCATGTGCGAAGTGTATACACCGTGATACTTAGCGGCGGCCTTTGCCAGGGCAATAACTTCCGGCGTTTTGGAATATAAGCCCGGTGTATAAATTAAACCGGTAGAAAAACCAACGGCACCATCGCGCATGGCCTGTTCCACAATAGCCTGCATTTTTTGTAACTGTGCATCGTTGGGTGCTATGGCAGCTTTACCTAAAATGGCTTCGCGGACATCGTTATGACCAATCAGGGAGGCCACATTGACCGATAGTTTTAAACTATCTAAAAATTTGAAGTATTTAGCAATGTTGATATTGGAAGTGCCGCAGTTACCCGTGATCACGGTGGTTACGCCATCATAAATAAAATTATCGGCAGTAGGGGTTTTCTTTTCGTCGCCTTCAATATGGGTGTGTACATCAATAAAGCCAGGAGCGATGATGAGGCTAGTAGCATCAATAGTTTTATCGGCTTTACTTTTAGACAGATCGCCAATGCTTACGATCTTATCTTTAACAATGCCCACATCCCCATAAAACCAGGGATTACCGGCACCGTCAATTATTTTTCCGTTTTTTAGGATGATGTCAAAATGCTGCTGTGCAAAACAACCTGTGGATATCAATATCAGGCATATCGTATGCAGCAGTTTTTTGATCATTGTAAGCTACGAACGTGTTTTAAAGAATTTTCCAAAAACGCCAAGTGGTAGTTTTGAACCCGCGGTGGCTTGCAAATAAAGTTCGCCGATCTCCAGGTTCTGTACCTTAGGGAACGCGCTTTTGATCAGGTTTTCGATAATTACAGATGAAAAGCCTAACGAGTAGGTATTCAGGATGAGGAAGTGCTCTTCGGGATCAAGCAACTGTATCACATCTTCCATCATCTCGTTGATGTTGTCTTCCAGTTTCCACTTTTCACCGTTGGGGCCATTACCATATGCTGGGGGATCAAGGATGATACCGTTATATTTTTTGCCGCGTTTTAGCTCGCGTTTTACAAATTTCAAGGCGTCTTCAACTACCCACCTAATATTGTTCAAACCTGAGATCTCCTGGTTTTCATTGGCCCAGGTCACCACTTGTTTTATCGAATCTACATGTGTGGTATCGGCGCCGGCCGCCTGCGCAATTAATGATGCGCCACCGGTATAGGCAAACAGGTTAAGTACTTTGGGTTGAGGTGTTTTAAACTTTTTGACGTTTTGGGTGATATAATCCCAGTTTACAGCCTGTTCGGGGAAAACACCCAGGTGTTTAAATGAGGTTAAACCCAAACGGAATTTGATGGCCGCGTCTTTGTTTTTGTATTCGATATGCCAGCGGTCGGGTGTTTTGGGATCTTTCTTTACCCAGTCGCCTGCGGTTGCCGAACGGCCCTTAAATTTGATGTGGTGTAAGCGCTGCCACTCAGAAGCGGGCAGTTGTTTGCTCCAAACCGCCTGCGGTTCGGGACGAATCAGTATAATATTCCCAAAGCGTTCCAGCTTTTCAAAATCACCGCAATCAATCAGCTCGTAATCTTTCCAGTGCGTAGGGGTTAATAGTTGGATCATCTTTTGGAGGGTATCAAGTTTTAGTATCAGGTATCAAGAAGAGTTGCGCCTTTGATACGGCTGCAAATTTAATATTTTTTTTAGGATTGAATAGGTCATATCAAAGCCCCGACCGAGCTGATCGTTTGATATTTGATAATATCAATAATATAATTACATTTATTAATTATAATACTATTAAAAACTATTAACGAAACCAAAAAAACATGAAAACAAAGTTTGGAAAATCTCTTACAAGAGCAGAAATGAAAAATGTAACGGGCGGTATCGGCCCTGATCAGGTATGGGTATTGTGTAATGTAAACGGAACAACTACACGGGAAATATCCACCTGTACAGGCAACTGTGATGCCCATTGCACTACTGGTAGCTGGATTGGCTTTGCGCCGGGATATACTTGTGCTTGTCCCTGATCTATAAATGCCTTACCTGTAAATAGGTTTATGAATTTATAGGTAATCAATACTTAAACTAAAGCCTGATCAATAATTGTCAGGCTTTAGTTTTTATATATTACTCGGGAAAATAATAATTCGACCAAATCAAAGCTTAGCTTTCGCTGCCTGCATGAATTTACTGGCGAATACGAAATCGTTCAGTTCCTGGTTATCGGTGTGGGCTATCTCTTTGTTACTGCCTTCCCACCATTTTTTACCCTGGTGTAAAAATATGATATGGTCGCCTATACCCATTACCGAGTTCATATCGTGCGTAACAATCACTGTTGTTATTTCATATTCTTCGGTAAGCTCATTGATCAGTTCATCTATCAGGATAGATGTTTTAGGGTCGAGGCCCGAATTGGGTTCATCCACAAACAAGTATTTGGGTTGCATGGAAATGGCACGGGCAATACCCACGCGTTTCTTCATCCCGCCCGAAAGCTCTGATGGGAATAGTTTATTCTTGCCGGTAAGATTAACTCTTTCAAGGCAAAAATTGGCACGATCGAGTTTTTCCGCTTTTGTTTGATTGGTGAAAAGATTCAGCGGGAACATGATATTCTCTTCCACGGTCATGGAATCGAACAGGGCCGAGTTTTGAAAAAGCATCCCTATTTTGGTACGGATAGGCACACGTTGTTCAAAGTCCATATCGGTAAAATTCTCGCCGTCAAAAATTACGTCGCCTTTTGTAGGATCATGCAAGCCAACAATACATTTTAACAGGGTAGTTTTTCCTGATCCGGAGCCACCAATGATAAGATTGTTTTTACCTGGTTTAAAAGTCGCGGTTATACCTTTTAGTACTTCGTTATCGCCAAATGTTTTGTAGATATCTTTAATTTCGATCATAGTAGGAGGCGTGAAATAATAAGATCCACAAATAATATCATGATACAGCTCCAAACAACCCCGCGTGTGGCCGACTGACCAACCTCAAGCGAACCGCCATCGGTATAGAAACCCTGGTAGGAGCAAATAGAAGTGATGATGAATCCAAAGAATATAGATTTAACGGCACAAACCGTAACAATAAGCGGGTTAAAACCATCGGTTAAGCCGGTTATATAATCGGCTGTCGATACATCGTTTGAGGCTGCGCAAGCAATATAACCACCGGTTAAACCCAAAATCACCGATACAATAACCAATAAAGGAATCATGGATACCCCGGCTATGATCTTTGGCGATATTAAATAACCCGGCGCGTTTACACCCATGATCTCCAGTGCGTCTATCTGCTCGGTTACCCGCATGGTGCCAATTTGAGATGCCATACTGGAGCCTACACGACCGGCCAGTACCAGTGCCGATATAGTTGGACTAAACTCCAGGATGGTAGAGTCGCGGGTGATGCCGCCAACAATAGTTTTTGGGATAAAGTCGCTTACCAGCTGGAACGCGGTTTGTATAGTGGCTACTGCACCAATAAATACCGAAATGATGGCGATGATACCCAGTGAGCCTATACCCACCGAAACCATTTCACGCATCACCTCGCTCCAATAAACACTAAACTTTTCGGGCTTCCTGAAACTTAAACGCAGCAGAAGAATGTATTTTCCTAAACTTTGGAACATTTGTTTTTATAAAAATCGGTTAAAAATACGTTTTTTACCATTAAGCTTTACCGCTTGTGCCCATTGAATTAATTTAAATATGCAATTTTATGAGCTATCAACTATTGCTTACGTAAATTCGACCCATAAAGCTTCAATCCTAATCAAAAAAAATCAGCCTTGTATATTTGGGGCTGTTTTAAAAAGAACAATTATTTAAATACATTATTATCAGCATGAAGAACGCTCTTATCACCGGTTCAACAAAAGGCATGGGCCGCGCTATTTCTATTTCATTTGCTAATGAAGGATTGAACGTGGCAATTTGTTCGCGCAATGAGCAAGAATTATTAAAATTTAAAGATGAACTGCAATCCATTAATCCATCAATCAAAGTTTTTGCACAGGTTGCCGATGGCAGTAATAAAGCACAATTGCTCCAATTTGTTGCTGGTGCACAAGAGGAATTAGGATTTATTGATGTGGTGGTAAATAGCCTGGGCATGTTTGCCCCCGGTAGTATACTTGACGAAAGTGAAGGCGACTTTGAAAAACAACTGCATACCAATCTGATGCCCACTTATGAGTTGTATCGTCACTTCGGTAAAACAATGATTGCCGCACGCACAGGGCATTTCTTTAATATCTGTTCGGTAGCGTCTTTAAATCCTTTCCCTCAGGCAGGTACATATAGTTTAACAAAATATGCTTTGTTGGGTTTAACAAAGATAATGCGGCTTGAAATGCAGGAACATGGCGTAAAAGTAACCGCCATAATTCCGGGATCAACATTAACGGATTCATGGAAAGACGCGGTGGTTGATAAAGATACCATGGTACTACCCGAAGATATAGCATCAGCTATCATCAATATATACAGGATGAGCCCAGGCGCTAATGTTGACGAAATGATCATTAAACCGGCTCCGGGTCAGTTATAAGTTTTAGATAGTTTATAGTTCATAGATAAGAGGTTGTGGAAAAACAACCCCGCGTTTATCTACATGCAAATAAGAACCATGATCTATGAACCATCAACTATGATCAATGAATTTCATCGGTATTTTCAGGTGCTTTACCGATAGTTTGATCACTTTCACCTAATAGTATTACTGTAAAACATTTGTTGTTAGCACATTTGAATTATAAAATCACTATTATTAATAAATTATGGAAAAGAAACTTTATCGCGATGAACGCCGAAAAACCATAGGGGGTGTTTGCGCGGGTTTGGCAGAATATTTTGATATCGATGTAGCTATAGTACGAGCTTTGTTCTTGCTCACCTTTATATTCATGGGTACCGGTTTAATGGTTTACATAGTTTTATGGATAGTGCTACCTAAAAAATATCAGCAATACTTTAACCCTGGGGTTGATTACCGCGTACCACCACAGGAACCTTATAACCCTTTTGCCGCTGGCGTACCTCCGCAACAGGATGTACCGTTTGGTGTACCACCAAAAAAATCCGGATCATCAACACCAGGGCTTATTATTGGTGTGATATTGATATTTATAGGTGCATCATTTCTGCTGCATGAATTACATCTGTTCAGGTTCTGGCATTTTGGTAAATTGTGGCCGGTGGTTTTAGTAGGCGCGGGTCTTGCATTAATGGCAACAGGCAACAAAAAGAAACCCTGGGAAGATTATAACCCGGGCAATACCGATGCCTCTGATGCTAAAGAAGAGGTAAAAGATGATACTTTGAATAAAGAAGATCATACTAATCCCGAAAACGATAATTTAAAAGATAATCCACCAACTGTATAACATGATGATGTTATTTAACTGCTACGATCGGCAAAGTCAATGTAGGTTACAGCAGCTTCATAAATATAAAAGAATATTGAAATGAGAAACGATAGATTAGTTCCGGGCGCTATCCTGGTTTGCATAGGAGCCATATTCCTGCTTAACAACTTTGGATATATAGATTTCCATTGGATGAATATCCTCCACCTTTGGCCCATCTTTTTAATTATGGGTGGTGTTAATCTGGTTTTTGCCGGTAACCGCACAGCCTGGGCCACCATTTTAAAATTAGGCGTGGTTATACTGGGTTTTGGGTTATTAATATTCGGCCATTTTGAGCGTTACAGCTTTTGGCCAGGCCGTTATAATTTTCATTATAATGATGACAGTAACAACGACAGCAGTAATAATGACGACGACGATGATGATAGCGACAGTACCGGCGTAGGTCATGGTGTAGTTAAAGTACAAGGAAGCAGTGTTTTTAATAAAGACTATACCGCCGATGCCAAACTTGCCCGCCTTAATATCAGCGGTGGGGGTACCACGTATACTTTGAATGATACCACCAATCAGCTTTTCAAGGCCGAAACCAAAGAGTTTTATGGCAGCAAGTATGAGTTTACCTCTAGCAAAGATGATTCGATGTACGTGGTTAACCTGCACTTGCGAAACGATAAAGGCTGGCATATTGATAGCGACGAGGATAAGGACAAAGCCAACAGGGCCGACATTAAACTAAACCCCAACCCTGTGTGGGAAATTAATGTAGAAACCGGCGCCACAAAACTTAACTTTGACCTTGGTAAATTCAAAATAAAAAACTTAACTTTAAAGGGAGGTGCGGCATCGTTTGATGTAAAACTGGGCAACCCTTTGGCAACCACCAATGTTGAGGTATCAACCGGGGTGTCTGAAGTAAGTATCAGTGTGCCGAAAGGCGCTGCTTGCAGTATCCGTACTAACTCGGGCCTGTCGTCAAATAATTTTGATGGGTTTGATAAAAAGGATGATAACCGCTATGAAACTGCCGGTTTTGATGCCGCTAAAAACAAAATATACATCCACATGACTGGTGGTGTATCTGACTTTAAAGTAAACAGGTATTAATTTACCCCAACCGATACCGGGACGTATATCTATAATAATTTTACAAGCCGCTTCATGATCATCATGAGGCGGCTTTTTTATGATCCCAAAAGGGGAGTTACATGGTTTACATATTTTATGGTTTAAATTTTTATATATAATTGATATTCAAAGTGTTATGTTTATTTTTCATCAAAAAGTGGGTTTACACTGTAAACCCACTTATAGCTAAGTATTTAACGTGATTCGGTTCCCTCCGGGTCTCCTGAAAGTAACCGCTCATCATTGGCAGCTATTCAAAGGCTGTCATGCTGAGTCCCGTCGAAGCATGGTGGGCAGGCCTCTGCGCTCTACCCTTCGACGGGGCTCAGGGTGACAGTTCACTTTTTGCCGCTATCTTTCATTATACAATTTTATGCGCTACTACTCTATTGAAAGAGACCAGGAGCTTGCCTCCAAATCACGCAATAAATTTACACGCCGTTTAATGAATGCCACGAAGTGTTTTTTATACCCAATAAATAATTGATGGGCCGAAGTGAATTTTGGCGAGCATGACTTCACTCTTTTGTCATTAATTGTTAAAACATGCTTAAAAGTGTTAAATCCAAAACCATTATTGAAAAAAATAGGTTTAATTTACAGCTTAATTGATCTACGTATGAAACCTAAATACTTTATAATATTTTCCGCGCTTTTTATAGCGGGTACCGTGAACGCTCAAAGTGTTTTGAAGGGCACCGTTTATGAGGCGGGCAAAAGCACGCGGATGCCTAACGTTTTTATAAGGGACGATAACAATAAAAGACAAATAACTATTACCGACGATAAAGGTAACTTTGAAATAAGTACGGAGACCGGTCATACCCTGATATTTGATTCGCCCGGTTATATATCTGATACGCTGTATGTAACTAATCATACCCCCAAAAGAATAGAGATGGTAACTAAAACTATCGCTCTGCGCCAGGTTAATATCACCTCAACCAGGCAATCGTTTGATGCGCATAAAGAGTATCCGGAGGTTTATACCCGGAGTAAGGTTTATCCACTGTCGCCATCATCATGGTTCAGTAAGGATGCCCGCGATGCCCGCCGTCTGAAAAAATACTTTAAGCACGAGGAGGAGGAAAGGCATGTGGATGAGGTATTTAATGTTACCTACGTAGAAAGCCTGGTGCCATTGCGTGGTCAGGATCTTGAAAATTTTATGACCCTTTACCGCCCAACTTACGCGTTTCTGAAAAACAATAATGGCGAGTCACTTACAGTATATATAAACGACTCTTATAAGAAATTCATGGCCTTACCGGCAGATAAACGCACATTACCA
>Ga0105239_10004133_pt1 | contig 17426 bp, 15 predicted proteins | sample KBSC44metaG_FD_92761 | JGI IMG/M metagenome (GOLD analysis project Ga0105239, IMG submission 92761) | Corn rhizosphere microbial communities from Kellogg Biological Station, Michigan, USA - KBS C4-4 metaG | ecosystem: Host-associated > Plants > Roots > Rhizosphere > Soil | place: Michigan, USA...
ACCAGGCTGATCGAGGTTGTGCCCTTGTCTTGAGCATCGTTCATGGTCAGGCTCATCCACGGAAAGTGCAGTGATGTTAATCGCTGCCGGGCGCAAGCGAAACCTGCTGCCCGTGATGGCCGTATGCGCGGTGCCGATGGGCGGTGTGGGATGCTGGGCGGCGCGCGACTCGAGTGACCGTATCCGTGGATCAGCCGAAACGACCTCACGCCGCGCGGCAAGCGGATGTACCGCTGAAATGCGCATCGCCCGCCGTCCGTTGCCGGAAGGCGGGCGATGCGAAGGATGCCGTTTATGGGATGCCGGAGCCTAAGCCGGTCAGTCGCGTATCAGCCCGGTCGCCCCGGCACCGTGTCCCCGCGCAGCGAACACCCGCGCGTCTCGATCACGCCCGCCAGCGCAACCAGCCCGACCGCACAGGCCGCCATCATGTAGTACGCGGGAATCATCGTATTGCCGGTCTTGCCGATCAGCCAGTCGTTGACGATCGGCGCGGTGCCGCCGAACAGCGACGTCGACACGTTGTATGCGATCGCCATGCCCGCATACCGCACGTGGGTCGGGAACATCGCCGGGAACATCGCGGAAATGGTCGCGAGCTGCGGCACGTACAGCAGGCCGAGCACCGCGAAGCCGATGAATGCGCCGAGCACGCCGTGCGTCATCAGCGTGAACATCGGCACAGCCGCGACGAACAGCCCGACGAGCGAGATCCACCACATCGCCTTGCGGCCGACGCGATCCGACAGCCAGCCGGCGAACGGCAGCAGCACCATCATCGCGAGCATGCCGATCAGCGGAATCAGCAGCGACATGTTCTCGCTGACGCCGAGCTCCTTGTGCATGTAGGTCGGCATGTACGCGAGCAGCACGTAGTTGACGACGTTCAGCGCGACGACGAGCCCGCCGAGCAGCAGCAACGGCCGCGCATAGCGCACCAGCAGCTGACCGACCGGCAGCGCGGTGGCCGCGGTGCTCTGCTCGCGCCGCTGAGCCTGCTCCTCGAGTTCGCGGAACACCGGCGTTTCCTCGAGGCGCGAACGCAGGTAGAAGCCGATCAGCCCGAGCGGGGCCGCGACGAGGAACGGCAGGCGCCAGCCCCATGCGTGCATCGACGAGTCGCCGAGCAGCAGCGCGAAGCCGAGCATCAGCAGCGCGCCGAGCGAGAATCCGGCAATCGTCGCGAATTCGAGGAAGCTGCCGCACAGGCCGCGTCGCGAATCCGGCGCGTATTCGGCGATGAAGGTCGCCGCGCCACCGTATTCGCCGCCGGTCGAGAAGCCCTGCACCATGCGCAGCACGATGAGTGCCGCCGGCGCGAGCCAGCCGGCCGTCGCGTAGGTCGGCAGCACGCCGACGAGCAGGGTTGCACCCGACATCGTCAGCACGGTCAGCGCGAGCACCCGCTTGCGGCCGAGGCGGTCGCCGAGCGGGCCCCAGAACAGGCCGCCGAGCGGACGGATCAGGAACGAGATGGCGAAGGTGCCGAGCGCGAACAACGTCGCACTGGCCGTGTTGCCGGGAAACAGCGCGGCGGAGATGTAGGCGAGCCCGTACGCGTAAATACCGTAATCGAACCATTCGGTCGCGTTGCCGAGGGCGGCGGCCGCGATCGCGACCCGCGGCAGGCAGTGCGGCTCGTCGCCGCGGGAAGCCGTCTCGTCCGGGACGGACGCGGCGGGGGAAACGGAAGTCCACGATGGCACGTATCGCATGAGGCATCCTCGTTATCAGCATGCGCCCGGGCGGGCGCCGACGAGGATCAAAGTAATCCCGCCAATTAGCGAGGCCGGATGTCATAGGACGATATTGGGGATCGGGGTTTTCCCCGTGCCGTGGAGGACGACGCGGCGGCGCGGCGGCGCGGTGGCCCGGCAGGCCGGCTCGCGAGGCCGGCGCATCGCCCGAAGCGGCGCCTAGCGAATATGCGGCAGCAACGCGCGCAACCAGCACGCGACCGCCACCGCGCCGCCATCCGGCGTGCCGATCGCGCGTTCGCCGAGATAGCTCGCCCGCCCGGCGCGCGGCGTCATGCCGGCCGTTTGCTGCGCACCGTGTTCCCCGGCCTCCACCGCGGCCGCCCATGCGCTCGCGGGGTCGCGATCATGGTCGAGTGCGCGGTCGAACGCAGCGGCGGCCGGCACCAGTGCGTCGAGCATCGTCCGGTCGCCGGCGCGGGCGCCGCCCAGTTCGCCGATCGCATCCACCGCGCTACGGAACGCCGCGGCCCAGTCGCGCGCCGACGGCTTGGCGGTGGCGTCGGCATCGTCGGTCGCGGCGAGGCGTCGCGACGCGCGCACCAGCGCGGTCGCATAAAACGGTCCCGAACTGCCGGCGATCGCGCGGCGCAACGCGGCGCCCAGCGCCGCGAGCGCACCGGCCGGCGTGGCGTATGCGGCTTCCGGCAACGCGAAGATCGCCTGCGCGGCGCGATACATGCTTGCACCGAGATCGCCGTCGCCCGCGGCCGTGTCGAGTTCCGTCAGTGTCGCTTCGTTGTCGATCAACGCTTGCGCGACCGCATGCAGTGCGGGCTGCAGCCGCGCGGCCCACGCGCGACCGGCCGCGTCGAGCGGCGGCAGCGGCTTGTCGGGCGCGGCTGCCGCGGCCAGATGAATCTGCGGATTGACCGCGCCGCCGCCAGGCCATGCGCGTGCCTGCGTCGGCGCGTCGAGCAGCGCGGCGCGTTCGTCGTTCAAGCGCGGCAGCTAGATCGAGCAGCCGGGCATGTTCAGCGCGAACAGGAACGTGCCGGCCCACGCGCGCGCGACCGTGATGCCGCGCCGGCTCAAGTTGTCGTACGCGGCTCGCAGCACGATCGCCAGCTCCATGTCCGGCGTCGCGCCGAGACCGTTGACGAACAGCGCGACGCGTTCGCCGCGATCGAGCACGAGATCGGCGACGATGCTCGACAGCAGCGTGTCGACAAGCGCGTCGGCCGGCAGCGGCACGGTGCGTTCGACGCCTTTCTCGCCGTGGATGCCGAGGCCGAGCTCGATCTCGTGATCGGCGAGACTGAACCCCGATTTCCCGGCGCCGGGGATCGTGCAGCCGCCACCGCGTACTCCGGCTGATGCAGAGCGAGGGCTTGCGCGCCGAGGTTGGCTATGGCAGCAAACCACGCTATCGCGGCGGTCCGGTCGGCGTTGTGGCCAACGTCCTGAATCGAGACCTCGCGCCCGATGCGCCGAACAGGGCCCTGGGTAACGGATATCACTTATATCCGGACCTACGAGGGTTGGCTGTATCTGGCGGCAGTCATGGATCTGTATTCCCGGCAAATCGTTGGTTGGGTCACACGCGCCACCATGACTAGTGACCTGGTTTTGCAGGCGCAGCTGGCTGCCGTTTGGAAGCGCAAACCTGAACCGGGCGTCATGATTCATTCGGATCAAGGCGGCCAGTTCACCAGCGATGACTGGCAATCGTTTCTGAAGTCTCACCACATGGTGCCAAGCATGAGCCGTCGTGGTAACTGCCACGATAATGCCGTGGCGGAAAGCTTCTTCAGTGCGCTGAAAAAGGAACGAATCAAACGGAGAATCTATCCGACGCGAGCGATGGCGACCACGGACGTGTTCGATTACATTGAGATGTTCTACAACCCGTTCGTCGACATGGTTTCGCTGACGACCTGTCACCCGTTGAGTTTGAACGGCGCTATGTGCTAAACGGCCCGTGAGTGTCTATGAAACTCTGGCCGGTCCACGTACGCATTGCATGGACTGTCATGCGAAGCGGCGCGGAGTTTAACCTGCACTATCACACCTGACGCATACCAGACGGATCGGTACCCTCGCCGTTCAGTGCCACCCGGTCCGAAGCCGGCCGGCGGCCTGGATATTTCTTGCGTCGCCGCTTTGGCGGCGGCAGCAAAGGTTCAATCAATGCCTGCAGTTCGCCCTCAATGATCGGCGTGCTCCCAAAGCCCCCTCGTCAGATGGTCCTCACCAGCTATATGCGATAGACCTTTCAGACACAGAAGTCGTCAAGGACACGAAGATTACGTCGACCATTCAATTTTGTTTCCTCGAGTTTATACACGACTTCTTGGACGGCAAGATTTCAGGGGAAGCTCAGTGGGAGAGGCTCGAATGGTGTCAATCCGGGCTCACATGATCGCGCTGATTTGCCACGGTACGAATTCGTTTTGTCCATAACCGTGCCGCTCACTGCGGGAACGGGTTCCCGAGGCGACATCTAGCAGCATGTCGAAAAGCACTTGACCCAGTTGCTCAATCGTCGCGCGTCCTTCCAGCACTTCTCCGCAGTTCAAGTCAATATCGTCGGACTGCCGTTGCCAAAGTGCTGTGTTCGTCGCAAGTTTGACCGACGGGGCGGGCGCGCAGCCGTATGCTGAACCACGACCCGTCGTGAAACAGATTAGATTCGCACCGCCGGCTACCTGGCCGGTAGCCGACACCGGGTCGTAGCCAGGCGTGTCCATAAAAACAAGTCCGCACGCTGTGATTGGCTGGGCATATTCGTACACTGCGACCAAATTGGTAGACCCGGCTTTCGCAATACCTCCCAGCGATTTTTCAAGGACGGTTGTCAAGCCACCTGCCTTGTTGCCCGCAGACGGATTGTTATTGATTTGCGCCCCTTGCCGCTGCGCATAGGCCTCCCACCACTTGATGCGATCAATCAGCTTCTGACCGACCTCGGGCGTTTCGGCGCGGCGCGTTAGTAAGTGCTCCGCGCCATAGATTTCGGGCGTCTCCGAGAGAATCGCGGTGCCGCCGTGCTGCACCAGCAAATCAACGGCTGCGCCCAGCACTGGATTGGCGGTGATGCCTGAGTACCCGTCCGAGCCTCCGCATTGAAGGCCGACGGTAAGATGACTTGCGCTGACCGGTTCCCGCCTCACGTTGTTTGCTTCGGGCAACATGCGGCGAACAAGTTCAATACCCTTTGCAATCGTCAGTGTGGTCCCTCCGCTGTCCTGAATCGTGAACGTTCGCAAGCGGTCGTCTTCCCGGAGTCCCTGCGTCTCGAGAAGTCGCGGAATTTGATTTGTTTCACAGCCGAGACCGATGACCAGCACGCTTGCGAAGTTTGGGTGGCAGGCATAGCCGCCAAGCGTGCGCTGCAAGATCGCCAGACCATCGCCTTCAGAGTCGATCGCGCAACCCGAACCGTGTGTGAGCGCCACGACGCCATCGACGTTCGGGAACGCGGCCAATTCATCTGGATGAATGTCGCGGCGAAAATGATCGGCAATGGCTCGCGCAACCGTAGCCGAGCAATTTACCGAGGTGAGGATCCCGATGTAGTTGCGTGTGGCAACTCGGCCGTCTGCGCGAACAATGCCCTGGAATGTCGCGGGCCCGTTCGAGCGCACGGTCTGACGCGCGGCCTGACCGAACGCGTAGTCACGCGCAAAGTCGCCCATGGCGAGGTTGTGGGTGTGTACATGCTGCCCTGCGCGAATCGGCCGACTCGCAAAGCCGATTACCTGGCCGTAGCGGTGCACCGCCTCACCCTGACCGATGTCACGTGTCGCCACTTTGTGCCCGGGCGGAATCAGTCCCGAGACCGTCACTGCTTCCTTGTCGAGCACGGTGCCGGACACAAGCTGTTCGAGCGCGATAACGACATCGTCGGCAGGATTGAGTCTTATGACACGAGCCGACATTGACGCGGTGGTTCGGACGGACGTGTCGGCGAGATTCAACGACATGGCACTACTCCTACGTTTCTCAGGGTGAACGCCGGCCGCGCGTGGCCATATGGGATTCGCGCGGCGGGGCGTCAAGCGGTGATCGGACGACGCTTAACCGATTAGCCAGCGCTCCAAGGCGTTTTGCAGCGCGTGTACTCAAGTTGATAGAGGGTCGTTTCCGGTGCTGTCGCGCTCGCTTCGGGCAACGCCGCAAGTCCTGATGCAAGACGGTCCGCCGCTGAACGGACACGATCTGCCCGGGACCCTTCGACTAACACGATCCATGTCGGTACCTGGGTGCCTTCCGAACGCGCCTTCTTCTCCGCCGTCTCCACCTTGCTGATCGCTTCGTCGGCAAGGCACAGGTGCACGCCCGTGATCCCCGGCAGATCCACGAGGGGCGGCAGCACGCGCTGACGCAGACCCTTCACGACGTCGGCACGTGCGTCCGCAGGCACGTCGAAGCGCACAGTCATGAGATAGGCGCCTTGTCCAACGCCGTCCGAATAGGCGACATGACAGATTGAGCGCGCGACGCTCCGGAAAGAGGCGACAACCTGCTTGGTCCAAGGCGTCGGCGTATTCAGCCGAGAAAGGTAGTCTTGCGCGCCAAGTACCTCGACTGTATCGGCTTCGTACAGATTGAAGTACTCGGGGCCTGCATCCAGCGCTATGAAGCGCCGACCGCGCCTGAACCCGGGAATGCCGGCGCGTTCGGGCATGTGCTCGCGGTTGTGCCACTCGTAAAATTCATCCTTCGCTTCCGGCAGCAGGTCATGCCAGATTGCGACTACGCCCGTTCCAGCAAGGCTCATATCTGCTCCTTTCCAAATCGAATAGTCTTAAAGTGCCAACGGATAGTCGCCGCGGCCCCATGCCGCGCCAAGCGTGTCCGAGTACTGCACGACTTTTTGTGTCTGCGCGCCGAGTCCGCTGCCGCCGAGCGTCATCGTGTCGCCTGCTTTCAGGAAGACAGGCGGCTTCTGACCGAGGCCTACGCCAGGAGGCGTGCCCGTAATAATCACGTCACCCGCCATTAAAGGCATGAAGCGGCTGAGATACGCCACGATGTGCGCGACGTTGAAAATCATCGTGCGTGTGTTGCCCGTCTGACGGCGCGTACCGTTCACGTCCAGCCAAAGGTCGAGCACCTGCGGATCGGGAACTTCGTCGCGCGTCAGCAGCCACGGACCAAGCGGAGCGAACGAAAATCCGCTTTTGCCTTTGGTCCACTGGCCTTCGCGTTCGAGCTGATACGCACGTTCCGAAACATCATTCGCAAGACAGTAACCCGCCACATGGTCCAGCGCGTCGGCTTCGTCGATCTGCCAGGCGGGCTTGCCGATCACCACGCCGAGTTCCACCTCCCAATCGAGCTTTTGTGCGTCTGCGGGCAAGACGACCGGGTCGTTCGGGCCGCTGATGGAGCCCGTATGCTTGTTGAACACCACCGGTTCCCGCGGGATCGGCGTGTCGGTTTCAGCAGCATGATCGGAGTAGTTCAGGCCAATGCATACGAGATTACGGACATTGCCGACGCAGGCGCCGAGACGCGTGCCCGCTTCAACGACGGGCAGACGATCGAGATCGAGTTCGCTAAGCTTGGAAAGGGCGGCTGGCGTGATGGTCGTTCCATCAATGTCGTTCACGACGCCGGTCAGATCGCGGATCGCGCCGCTCGAATCGATAATGCCGGGGTGCTCGTGGCCAGGCTGGCCGAAACGGACGAGACGCATGTAGTACTCCTATCAAGACAAAAATGTAATCGGCAATGTGCCGAGCTTGCCGAAGCCGATACGCAAGTCGCGATCGACCGGCAACTCCAGAACGCCCGCGTAAGACCCGGTGATCACAGCTTGGCCCGCGCACAGTCCGAGGCCGCGGACGCGAAGGAAATTGGCGAGCCACACAATCGGTGCGAGCAAGCTCCGATCGGGGTGGCGTCCCTTGAACGTGACTGGTTCTTCCCCGACGCGAGTCAGGCTAAGATCGAATTCCAAAGGGAGATCAGCCGGCGTGGCTCCGTCGCGTAAACAAACGCGGGGGCCAATGACAAGTCCGGCATTGAAGAGGCCGTCCGCCAGCAGCTCGGGGAACGTCAGTGCTTCGGGATGGGCATAGCGACTGCCTAGCAATTCGAGCGCGAGATGCGCATATCCAAGCGCGTCGAGCACTTCAGCTTCGCTATAGGCTTCGCGCCGTGGTGGCAAGTCGCGGTTCAGCAGGCAGGCCAGTTCCGGCTCCGCCCTTACTGCGACATGCGAAGACCCACTCGAGCGACAGACATCGCCTCGATGAATATCGGCGTCGTAGATCGGCGCAGCGATGACTTTGCCCGGCTGCGGGAGCGCGCATTTCCATGCACCGATCTGCCGGCCTAGCTGACGGCTGACCGCTTGCTGGATTGCGAAACCGTCGTCCGGATTCGCAGGCAGCAGTTCAACGGGCAGCCGTTCGAGGAGCGCGCCATTTTGGCGCGCTGTCACAAGAAGGCGTGCCGCCTGCTCACGCGGACTGGCGATAGTCTCGGCGGCGCGTATTGCGGCTGTCATGTTCAAGCCGCCTCACTTGCATGAGCCCCAACGCTCTGACGCGGCCATACCGCGCCCAGCTTCGAAGCCGCTTCTTTCAATAGTGCGTAGAAGTCGTCATAACGCTCGGGCCGAACTCGCATCACGGGTCCGGCGATGCTCATCGTGCCGACCACCGTGCCGTCGGCCAGCGACCGCACCGGCACAGCCACAGCGGCAACGCCGGGTTCGGCCTCTTCTACGACAAGCCCGTAGCCACGCTGTCTGGTCAGCTCCAATTCGGCTATCAACTGTTCGATGCTGGTGATTGCTTTAGGGCCGTATGCGCTGACGTCAGCTTTTCCGAGTCCACCACGCAATGCACATTCGACCGCCCGGTCGTTTGACATCGACGCCAGCCACACTTTCCCGTTCGCCGTTGCATGCAAGGTAATAGGGCTATCCATGGATGGCGAATACATAAGCCCCGGTGCCGCGCCTTGGGAGGACGCCAGCCACGCGAGCGTCCCTTCACTTGCGACGGTTAGCCGAACCAGCTCGCGGCAGTGCGCCGCCACGTCATCGAGGATCGGCTGCACCAGGCCCGGCAAGCCAAGTCCATGCAAGTACCGCTGACCCAACAACGAAAGCTTCAGGGTCAGGCGGTATTGAGAAGTGTTTTCGTCCTGTTCAGCCCAGCCCTGCTCGCACAACTGCGCGAGCACACGGTGGGCAGGGCCTTTTTCCAGCTCGAGTTCAGCGGCGATGTCGGACATACGCATCCAGCGCGCCTCACGTGCGAGCAACTCGATCGCTTGGAGCGACCGGTCAACTGCTCCCTTGACAACTCTCATAATGTGAGTAACATCCTTCCTATTGGAACGGTGTTACAACAATAGACGAGCAGCACCGGAAAGTCAATTACCATGGAGACAGGCATGAACGCAGAAGCACCGGCGAAGCCCCACGGCAAGCGCCAGTCGAAGATCGCAGCAGCCAGTGGTTGGATCGGCTCGGCGCTCGAGTATTACGACTTTTTCATCTACGCGACCGCAGCGTCATTGTTGTTCCCCCAAATCTTTTTCCCGTCCGACAATCCAACGGTAGGCATCGTCGCGTCGCTGGCCACCTTCGGCGTCGGCTACGTGGCCCGTCCGATAGGGGCGATGGTGCTCGGGCACGTCGGCGATCGCCACGGCCGCAAGACAGTGCTGATCTTCTGCATGCTCCTGATGGGCGTCGCAACGATGTGTGTGGGCCTCCTGCCCACCTACAAGCAGATCGGCATCTGGGCGCCGGTGCTGCTCGTCATCCTGCGGCTCGTTCAGGGATTCGCGGTCGCGGGAGAGATGTCCGGCGCCAGCTCGATGATTCTCGAACATGCGCCGTTCGGACGGCGTGGATACTTCGCGAGCTTTACCCTCCAAGGCGTGCAGGCAGGGCAACTGCTCGCGGCAGGTGTCTTCTTGCCGCTCGCCCACTTCATGCCGAAGGATCAGTTCGTGTCCTGGGGTTGGCGTATTCCGTTCCTGCTGAGCATCGTCGTGATCATCGCGGGTTACATCATTCGCCGCCAAGTCGACGAGACCCCTGCCTTTTCTGCAGAACAGGCGCACGGAGAAATTCCTTCCTCTCCGGTCATCGAAGTCCTGCGCGAGAGCTGGAGCGACGTCTTGCGCGTGGTCGGCATGGCACTTGCCGCGGTCACCGCGCTCCTGGCGAGTGTGTTCGGCGCGACCTATGCAGTCCAGCCGGCGTACGGTATTGGTTTTCCTGCCGCCGTTTTTCTGTGGGTGCCGGTCCTCGGCAACCTTTGCTCCGTCATACTGATCCCGCTCGTCGGCAACCTTTCGGACAAGATCGGTCGCCGGCCCCCCGTCATCGTCGGAGTTGTCAGCTCCGGGATTTTCGCTTTCGGCTACCTGTACGCGATCAGCATCCACAGTATCTGGCTTTCACTGGTCTTCTCGTTGCTCATGTGGGGCGTCGCTTACCAGGGGTTCAACGGCGTGTTCCCGAGTCTCTTTCCAGAACTGTTCCGCACGCGCGTGCGTGTGACCGGCATGGCGATCGGACAAAACGTAGGGACGACTTTGTGTGCGTTGCTGCCGTCGCTTTTCGTCGCAGTCGCGCCCCCAGGGTCCACCAACATCCCGTTGAAGATCGGCTTTCTCACTTTTGGAATTTGTCTGGTTGCCGCGTTTGCCGCGTTCACCACTCGGGAAACGTACCGTATCCGCCTTGACGATCTTGGCGACCGCAACGCGACACCTGTACCCAAAGCGGAATATGAACGCCTGCGCAATGAAGCGATGGCCGGCACCATGAAGGATGCCGATGCACGGGAGCTTGCTAATGAACTCCGACCTTAGCCCCCTGCGTCGTAGTACTCCGCGTGAGCGCCGTGTGGCGCCAGTCACGCTGGGGCGATGTGCTCATCAACTAGCCGCCTCAGCGATTTGAAGCACATGAAGCAATGGAGGAAATAGGCACATGCATAACAAAGGCACGCCGCGTTACGACGGCCCGCGACAACTCGCGCAGTCCCTAAGCGCGTTTGCGCGGACCAGCGCGTCGGACACACCCTGGAACAAGGACGGGCTGCGCGCAGACTCTGAATATCGCGACCTTGGGCTCGCCACTGCAACCAACGGTCGCATCGGAGCGAAGCATATTCGCGCGCTTAAGCCGTTCACGGAGCCCACCGGCTGGCACTGGCATGACATGACCGGACACTACCTGTATGTGCTGCGCGGATCGGTCACATTCCGATTCGCCGGGGTCGAGGGAGACGTCACGCTCAGTGCCGGTGACGGTCTGTCTCAGCCCGCCGGCGTTCCGCACAACGTGATGTGGCGCTCGGACGACCTCGAAGTAATCGAGATCAACGAGCCGGCCGTCTTCGGCACGTGGGATCTCGCTGAGCCGCCGGAACCGTGGAAGTAACGGACGTCGGTCTCGACGTAATGGTCGTTGGCCGCCAATGAGCTCATCTGCTTGCCGGGTACGCTGTGTTTTTGGTACCGCAGGCAGAACATGGCAAGCATACGGACTTCGGCGCTGTGCGCCGTCGCGGACATGCTGGAATTGACTTCGTTTTCACACTTGACGTAAGGCCGCAATGCAATCACATATCTCGGGCACAACGCGACTCTATGGACTAGTAGGCGACCCACTGAGCGCGGCGAAGTCGCCACAACTGCTGAACCGGCTGTTTATCGAGCAGTGCGCCGACGCGGCTTGCGTTCCTTTCTGGGTCAAGGCAGACAACCTGCCGGCCTTCGTCACCGGTGCACGTGCGATGAGCAATCTGTCTGGTCTGCTGGTCACGATGCCTCACAAGCAACGGATGCTCGCGCATGTCGACGAGCTGGATTCGACTGCGCGCCAGGTCGGCGCGGTGAACGTCATCCGCTGCGAAGCAGATGGACGCTGGGTCGGCGCAATATCTGACGGCGTCGGCTGCGTTCTTGGGATGCAGTGGGAAGGCAACCATCCGGCGAATAAGTCAGTGCTTCTTGTCGGCGCCGGGGGGGCAGGAAGAGCTATCGCATTTGCAATCGCATCCGCAGGCGCTAGCAGACTGATCATATCGGATGTCGATGAGGACCGGTCCGACGAACTGGCGGCGTCTGTTGCTGCTGAAACGGGCTGCAATACACGCCCGGGGCCACCCGATCCGCACGGGTTTGAGGTCGTAATTAACGCCACGCCGCTTGGCATGAAAGCGAACGATCCGATGCCCGTTGATCCGGAGCGGCTCGCGCCCGGCGCCATCGTCGTCGACATTGTGAATGCGGTGGAGCCGACGCCGCTTCGTCGGGCGGCGCACGCGCGCGGGTGCCGTACTCAGGACGGCGGTCCGATGCATCAAGGGCAGGCGCTGTACGCACTGCGCTTTCTTGGATTCGACTACCGCCCTGATGGCCGCCCAGCGCCGGGCGACGGCATGCGATGAGCGCTGAGTACGGCGACAGCGCGCGACCGCCGTGCTACACATTGCCGAAAGCGCCACCAGCAATGTTCATCGTCAGCTGGTTGTTGGGTCGAACAGAGTCGGAACCATTTCAAAGGAGAATATGTATGCGAGTAGCCTTGCTGGAGGCCAGCCATTGGCATATCCCGCTCTACCTTGATGCGCTTGAAGCGCCAGGAATCAAGGTCGTTGCCGTGTCGGATGCGGAACATGTGAAAGGCGAAGCGATCGCCACCCGATTCGGGAGCAAGTTGTACTCGTCGTCCTATGAGTTGCTGGAGCGCGAGCAGGTCGATTTCGCTTTTGTATTCGGTCGGCATTCTGAAATGCCGGCGCTCGCTGAGGCGGTGATCGCACGGAACATTCCGTTCGCACTGGAAAAGCCATGCGGCGTGAATATGGCGCAAGTTACCCGACTTCGCACACTGACCGAGAAAGCCAATCTTTATTGCGCGGTGCCGTTGATCTTCCGAATGAGCGAATTGCTTCGCTCGCTCGAAGACGCCGAGGGGCGCATTCCATCGGACTTCAACTACATGTCGTTCCGCTTCATTGTGGGCCCGCCCAGTCGCTATGAAGCCGCAGGTTCCGGCTGGGCACTCGATCCCCTGTATTCCGGCGGTGGATGCACGATCAATGTGGCTACTCACTTCATCGACCTGTTCCGATTGCTCACCGGCAAAGAAATCGCCCGTGTCTCCGCCGTCATGAATTCAAGAACGCATCGAGGTGCTGTTGAGGACTACTCTATTTTGACCATGCAGACCGACGACGGCGTGATCGGCTCAATAGAGACGGGATACAGTTTTCCCAGCACCGCCGACGAGCAGCGCGAATTCTCCTTTACTCTTGCTTCGGACCGCATGTACGCGAAATCTGGCTTGGACCGAATTGAGATCCGAGACAGGGAAAATCTGTCTACCGGCACGCGAAGCCGTCGCCTCCAGCTCGAGACTGACGTCTACTACCCGATATTTGTCAAGCGAGTGCTCGCTGAAAGCCAGACTGGCGCAAAGCCGATTGCATCGTTGCGCGATGCGGAGCTGATGATGCAAGTCATGGACGCGGCCTACGCCTCGGCTCGACAGGGGGGAGTACCCCTTGATCTGGAAGCCGCTTCCTAGTCAGAAAGCTGCAATGCAAAAAGGACGAGACAGCCGAGCTCCATGCACCGTTGGACCGTTTCCGATCGGCTCACCATGGGGAGTTGATCCTGCAATCAATCTATCGAATTAAGTAGGGAAATCTGCAGTTCGAGTTGTTCGATTTCAGTTGGACGTGTCGCTTTTCGGTGTTGCATTAGTACTCCAAATGTAAAGCGAAGAGCCAGTAGACGAATTCGATTTCTTGCGACCGCGAAGACGCGACGCTCCATATGAGCGCGCCTATCGTCCACGGCTTCTAGCTCAGAGTTTTATCCCAGTTTCGACTACGGTCGCCAGAACTTTCAATGCACATTGGATTCTTCCATGACCTCATATTCCAGCTATCTTCCTGACGATCTCGACGATGCCCTGCTCGTTGGTCGCGTGTGGCGTCAAACGAAAAGCGGCGCGGGCCCGTGCGTCGTTGCCGTTAGCGGCGGGGAAGTATTCGATATCTCCCGCATCGCACCGACCGTGTCCGACCTTTTCGAACGCGAGGATCTGGTCGAATGCGTCCGGCAGGGTTCCAGCGAACCTCTGGGTCATGTCGGCAATCTGATCGAAGCCACAGTCGACGCACAGCGAAAAGCGGATCAACCCTACCTCCTGGCTCCCTGCGATCTGCAAGCCATCAAAGCCTGTGGCGTGACGTTTGCCGTGAGCCTTCTTGAACGCGTCATCGAAGAGCAGGCAGGCGGCGACCCTGCGAAGGCTGAGGAAGTGCGCGCTGCGATCACGCGCCTGATCGGCACCGATCTTTCGAAGATCAGGCCAGGCTCCGAAGCTGCCGTGACGCTGAAGGAAGAACTGCAGCGACGCGGTGCATGGTCGCAGTACATGGAAGTCGGGATCGGCCCCGACGCCGAGGTATTTTCGAAGTCGCAGCCCATGTCTTCGGTTGGACTCGGCGCCGATATCGGCTTGCTGGCAGCTTCGAAGTGGAATAACCCCGAGCCGGAGATCGTCCTGGCAGTCAACAGCAAAGGCGAGGTGGTGGGCGCCACACTGGGTAACGACGTCAATCTGCGCGACATCGAGGGCCGGTCCGCGCTGCTGCTAGGCAAATGCAAGGACAACAACGGCTCATGCGCGATCGGTCCGTTTATCCGCCTGTTCGACGAACGGTTCACGCTGGACACGATTCGAGAAACGAGTGTTTCGCTGCGCGTCGAAGGTACCGACGACGGCTTCCTGCTCGAGGGCATCAGCCATATGCGGGAGATCAGCCGTGACCCTCTTGACCTGGTGAATCAGACCTGGGGCAAGCATCATCAGTATCCCGATGGTTTCATGTTGTTCCTCGGCACGATGTTCTCTCCGGTCGAGGATCGCGATGCGCCGGGTGGCGGCTTCACGCATCACCTCGGGGACCGCGTCACGATCAGCGCTCCTTCGCTTGGCGCTCTCGTCAACACCGTGCGGCTGTCGACCGAAATCGCTCCATGGACATTCGGCGTGCGTGCGCTGTACGCCAACCTCGCCAAGCGCTCGCTGCTGAACCCGGGCTGATCAAACACGTACTTACTCATTGACGGATTTACGATGACGCAATTCAAGAACTTCATTGGCGGCGAATGGGTCGATGGCAACGACTCCGCTCCTAATGTGAACCCTTCGGACACGAGCGACGTGATCGGCCATTTCGCACGGGCCAGCGCAGATCAGACACAGAAAGCAATCGCGTCTGCGCGCTCGGCCTTTCGCACGTGGTCGCTCAGCACCCCGCAACAGCGCTTTGACTTGCTCGACCAGGTGGGCAGCATCATCCTTGCGCGCAAAAACGAGCTCGGCAAGCTGCTGGCACGCGAAGAAGGGAAAACGCTCGCCGAAGCAGTCGGCGAAGTGGGGCGCGCCGGACAGATTTTCAAATTCTTCGCGGGCGAGGCATTGCGGGTCGGCGGCGAGATTGTGCCGTCCGTTCGCCCGGGACTAACCGTAGAAGTCACACGCGAACCGCTGGGCGTCATCGGCCTGATTACGCCGTGGAACTTCCCGATCGCTATTCCCGCGTGGAAGATCGCGCCGGCGCTCGCTTATGGAAACTGCGTGGTCATCAAGCCGGCGGAACTCGTGCCGGGCAGCGTATGGGAGCTCGTCAAGATCATCGCCGAAGCCGGCGCCCCGGCCGGAGTCATCAATCTGGTCATGGGTAAGGGTTCGATCGTCGGCGAAACACTCGTCAAGTCAGCCGACGTGGATGCCATCAGCTTCACCGGCTCGGTTGGGACCGGCCAAGCGATCGCCGCGAAATGCGTCGCCAACGGAAAGAAATTCCAGCTCGAAATGGGTGGCAAGAACCCAATGGTCGTGCTCGACGATGCCGATCTGGAGGTCGCGGTCGAGGCATGCATCAACGGCGCCTTCTTCTCCACCGGCCAGCGTTGTACCGCATCTAGCCGCCTGATCGTGACAAGCGGCATCTACGACCGTTTTGTCGGGGCAATGCAGGCACGCATGCGCAGTCTCAAGATTGGAAACGCGCTGGATGCGTCGACGCAGATCGGTCCCGTTGTCGATGCCAAACAGCTGGAACAGGACGAACGTTATATCGAACTCGCACGCGCCGAAGGCGGTTCGGTGTTTGGTGGCGGACGAGTTACCTCGGTAACCGAAGGATTTTTCCTGGCACCGGCTCTGGTGACCAACACGACCTCGGCAATGACGATTAACAGGGAGGAAGTGTTCGGTCCCGTCGCTTCCGTCATCCGAGTCGCGGACTACAACGAAGCGCTTGCCGTAGCCAACGACTCGCCATTCGGCCTTTCCGCCGGCATCTGCACCACGTCGCTGGCACATGCGAGCCACTTCAAGCGCCACGTGCAGGCCGGCATGGTGATGGTCAACACCGCGACGGCCGGGGTCGATTATCACGTTCCATTCGGTGGTCGCAAAGGTTCGAGCCATGGTCCGCGGGAACAGGGAACCTATGCGCGCGAGTTTTATACGACAGTGAAAACCACATACGTCGCGTCTGGGAACGTTTGAGCGAGCAATGAAATGGCGAGAACCGGCAGTAACGAATGAAGCACTCGAGTTCTCGCTGCATTTAACACGGAACCTGCCCAGACTCGCGACGCAACGCGTGCCCACCCCAGTGCTCATCCGATACTCCGATCGCTGCTCATGACCGCATCGCGTCGGCGCGACATCGTTCGGTTCGCTGACCGCCGCTCGCCGTGGCGGCTTCGCGTGTGCCGCCTCGCTTGCGTCGGTCGACGACGCCGGAGGGATCGTGTCGGGCTCGACGAGAGCACTACCCGCATCGCGAAAGCGCGGCACTGCGGGTCGCCGCGCGCTTCCTCTTACTTGGTCGCCGCGATCACCTTCGCGCGAATCAGCCGCGCACGCAGCACATTGCGGCTGATGCCGAGCAGTCGCGCGGCCTGGATCTGGTTGCGGTGGCTGAAGTCGAACGCCACGCGCATCACGGTGTCCTCGATACGCTCGAACAGGTTCTCGTGCGCGTCGTCGAACAGCGCGCACAGCGCCAGTTCGAGCGCTTCCTGAGCAGGCGCATGGCTCGCCGCTTCCCGCGCGCCCGTGGCTGGTGCGCACGCCGACGACAGGTTCAGGTCGGTGTCCTGCAACGCATCGTGGCGGCTCACCAGCACCGCATGATGCATCACGTTCTCCAGTTCGCGGATATTGCCGGGCCACGGATGCGCTTCGAGCCGGCGCGCCGCGCGCGGATCGATGCTGCGCGGCCCGTGGCCGAGGCGGCCGCGGTATGTGTCGAGGAAGTGGCGCGCAAGCGGCAGGATGTCGCCGGGACGTTCGCGCAACGTCGGTACGTCGAGTCGCACGACGTTGAGCCGGTAGAACAGGTCGCCGCGAAACCGTCCGGCCGCCACCGCCTGCTCCAGGTCGACGTTGGTCGCGGCCACCACGCGCACGTCGATCGGTATGCTCGTGCGAGAGCCGAGCCGCACGACCTCGCGCTCCTGCAGCACGCGCAGCAGCTTGACCTGCATCGACAGCGGCAGGTCGCCGATCTCGTCGAGAAACAGCGTGCCGCCGTTCGCGGCTTCGAACCAGCCGGGCTTCGCGCCGACCGCGCCCGTGAATGCGCCTTTCTCGTGACCGAACAGTTCGCTGTCGACGAGCGTGTCGGATAGCGCGCCGCAGTTCAC